>SAMEA104404100__coassemble_3327_pt1 | contig 10844 bp, 9 predicted proteins | sample SAMEA104404100__metabat2_high_PE_013 | metagenome-assembled genome bin SAMEA104404100 (sample SAMEA104404100) | Balaenoptera acutorostrata | reverse complement strand
CGGGGATTATGTCCGCCTTTTGTCGAAGAACCAAACAATTTGTGAATAAAGGTTTTGGATTTTCTTAATATCGCCAAGTTTTTCCCAGCGCAGTCCGTCCATCCGGCAAGTTGCGCAAAAAAGTGCGCCGGAAATCCGGCGCACCCAAAGGTTTTTTCGTCATCTGTTTCGATGCTTCTGGTAAAAATCCAGCAGCTTTGCCGCATTTTTAAGCCCCAGCACCGTCACCGCTCCATGAACCAGCTTGGTTTTTCCGGTCAGACCGTAGGAGAGCACCCAGCGGTAGTCTTTCAGCATGGCATAGGCCTTTTCCCAATCTGCCCCGGAAAGCGCCACCAGCTCACAGACCCGGATAGCATACTCATAGGCCGCAACCGACAGAGCCAGCCTTCCCTCCGGAGAGGTCCGATTTTCCCGGAAACGGTCCGCCGCCTCCTGAACGAACAGGAAGGTGTCAAAGTAATACCGGGCATCGATCTTCCGGGTGATAGAACCGGGCCGGGCCTGGCGGTAGCAGTAGAAGGGAAAATCCAGGCTGTCAAAGGTCTCCGCCTTCAAATAGGCATTGAGGCAGTAGATAAGGTCCTCGGAAAGCCGGCGATCCCTGGGAAAATGGAAGCCGTTGTCTTCCAGAAACTTCCGGCGGAACAGCTTTCCCCAGGCAGAGCCGGGATAGATAGGCCGGGTAGCCAGATGGTGGAGGGCCGCTTCTCTGGTTTTCAGGCAGTCCGCTTCCAGATTCTCCCCCAGCAGGGTTTTCGTGCCGTCAGGATAGACCTTGTGGGTTTTGAGGAAGCAGATATCTGCGCCGCCCTGCTGGATCCACTCCAGGAGCCTGGGCACGGTGTTCTCCTCGATATAGTCGTCGGAGTCCACAAAGCAGAGGTAATCTCCCTGGGCAACCGCCATGCCCGCATTGCGGGCGGAGGACAAGCCCCCGTTTTCCTTGTGCACCACCCGGATTCTGGAATCCCGGGCAGCATAGTCATCGCAGATGGCACCGCACCGGTCCGGGCTGCCGTCGTCCACCAGGATGATCTCACAGGTCCTCGTGATCTGGCACAGGATGCTGTCGATGCACTGGGGCAGATAGTCTTCCACCTTGTAGATGGGAAGGATAAAACTCAGTTCCATGGCTTTCCTTTCCGCTGTGCTTAACAGCCCTTGTCCAATTCCCGGGCGGCCTCTCTCATGTTGAGACTGCGCATCCCGTACTTTTCCCGAAGCTCGTCGTAATAGCCGAAAATCTCTTCCAGCTCGTCGAAATACTCCTGGGTCATGGCACCCATGTTGTGGGGATGCCACCACAGGTGGAAGGTCAGGTCATGCTTGGCTGCATGGCGCATCTGTGCCTTGATCCTGTGGATCTTCAGCCGCTCCAGACAGTGCAGGGGCTTCAGGATCGGTTTCAGCATCCGGGAGCCGGTGAGGTTCCAGATGCCCCCCTCGTTTCTGGGGGTATAGCCCCCCTGCCCGGTGAGGGGCAGATAGACATCCAGCAGCCGCAGACCCCGGAGCAGGGTGTGGTTTTGGATCTTCTTGTGAATCCAGTCATGTTCCTCGTCCCGGTAGGCGGTGAAGCCCAGCTGACGCAGGACCTCCGTATATTCCGGCTCCGTCTGGTTCCGGGGCAGGATCACCGAGGTCACATCGTAGCCGTGGTCCCGGGCGATGGCCTTTGCGGCCTCCATATCCGCCCGAAAGGCTGCCACGTCCTGGCCCTTCTCCCGGCAGTAATAGTGGCAGAAGGTGTGGCTGCCGATCTCCTGCCCCTGGGTATCCGCCACCATTCTGAGGAGAGACGGGGCAAAGAAGCAGGGGGCCTGATCCTCGTTGTCTCCAATTCGGTCGAACCAGGGATAGGGAGAGAGCTTTTCGTTTTCATAGGCAGGGCGGTCCTGGGGGAAATACTTCTGCGCCTCCTGCTTACTGTCCGCAAAGAGGAAGCCCACCGCCGCCCAGGTGGCATGGATCCCATGCTCCCGGAAGAGCCGCAGCAGTCTGGGGATGGCACGCCGTCCCCCCAGCACATTGTCCTGATAGTCTTCTAAGGGGCATACATCCAGCATTCCCCAGAATAATTCAAAATCCAAAGATACGATCAAGGTTCCAGCCATGATTTTCCCTCCTTACTGTTCCATGAGTTCTGAATAGATCTGTTTCATTTCCCCGTGGATGGTCTTGGCATCATAACGGGACATGGCCCGGGAAGCTCCCCTGCCCAGACGCTGCCGCAGTTCCGGGTCACGCTGGAGGGCCAGAAAATTCTCCGCCACCGCCTGGGGGGTATTTTCGCTGAAAATACCGCTGACACCGTCCTCCACCAGGTCTGTATTGCCCCGGATCCGGGCGCAGACCACCGGAAGTCCGCTGCTCATAGCTTCCATGAGCGCTACAGGCAGGCCCTCCCGGAAGGACATAAAGGCAAAGAGATCGCTGGCACGGTAGAGATCCGGTGCATCCTGGCGATAGCCCAGGAACCGAACATGGTCCGTAAGGCCAAGCTCTTCGGTCAGGGCCTCCAGGTTCTCCCGCTCGGCTCCCCGTCCGCAAATGAGGTACCGGAGCTTAGAAAATTCCGGGGTGCCTTTCAGCTGTGCCAGGGCACGGAGCACCGTGGCGTGGTTCTTGTTTTTCGTCATCTCCGCCACCGTGAGGATCACGAAGTCATCTTCCCCAAGTCCCAGCTCTCTGCGCTTGTCCACGCGGATCTGAGCGTCCGGCAGGAAGTTTGCGGTGTCAATGCCAACCCCGGGAATGTAAACCACTTTCTTCGCATGAATGTGCTTTTTCGCAAATCGATAATCCTCCTGGTTGATGGTCACCAGCACATCGGTGAGCGGGCCCAGGAGCCATTCTGCCGGATAGTAGAGCAGCCAGTTAATGAGCGGTGCCCCTTTGAAGAAGTGAAAACCATGGGCTGTGTAGACCACCTTTGTCCCCTGCTTACGGGAATGCGCCGCTGCCAGCCGGGTGACCATAGCCCCCACCGGGGTGTGGCAGTGGACAATATCATAGTGGTTTTCCTCCAGGACGGCTTTCAGCTGGCGATAGGCCCGGATGTTGGCAGCCTTCCAGGGAAGCCGATCAAAGGGAATGTCGTAATAGGTATCACAGCCGGGGATCACGCAGTCCGCCGGGTCTTCATAGTCGTTCTTTGCCGCAACCGCCGTCTCCCATCCCATGTCCTTCAGCATGTTCAGATAGGGAACGTGAAACTGCATGATGTGGGTCTTCACCACCGTTGCCGCATATAAAATCTTCTTCTGCTCCATGGGCAAGAAACCAACCTTTTTGATCTTGTTTTCCCGGAAACACCGAAAAAATGCAGAATGGAACAGTTCTTTCCTCCGACTCCGGCCCTTCTGCCCAGATCCATATTTTGTTTTATTGTACATCATTTCCCCCCTGTTTTCAACCCGGAAACACCCGAAAGGAAAACCGCCCCGGAAAGCCGGGGCGGCAGAAAGATATTTCCGGATGGGATCAGAACAGGGATTTTCTCTTTTTGATTTGCAGAAGCTCCCAAATGCCGATGGCAGCACCGAGACCCCAGCGAAGGAGCCACAGCTTGGGCGTTGTGAAGACCAGCACCACCACTGCCAAAAGCAGCAGTCCCGGCACCAGCCAGGTTCTGACGGGGAAGGGATATTCCCCCAGGACCAGCCGCACATAGCCGTAGTGCAGCGCAAACTGCAAGCCGTGAGAAATCGTAGTGGCTAGGGCAGCACCCAGCATTCCCATCTGCTGGATCAGCAGGAAGTTGAGCCCGATGTTGACCACCGACACGATCACCGTGATCACAGCCACCGCCTTGGTCTTCTGGCGGTAATACTCGTAGTTAATGGGGAAGGTACACAGGAAATTGAGGTAATATCCTGCCACAAAAACCGGAATGCAGCTCATAGCCGGCCAGTAGTCCGCTCTGGCGTAGACCCGGAATACCTCCCGATAGAGCAGCAGGAAGCCTGCACTGAGTACGGTAAACAGCTCTGCAAAGTTCTTTCCCTGACGAACTACGTTCTCTTTCCGTCCGTATTTCATATCGTCAAAGAAGAAGGGGCACCAGCTGGTGTTGAGGGCCGTGAAAATGGTGAACATGATCATGGCGAAGTTCAGTGCATAGCTGTACTGGCCCACCACATTGTCGTTCATCATGTGCTGGAGCATCACCCGGTCGCTCTGGCCCAGCACCAGGTCCGAAAGGGTGTAGAACACCATGGGCAGTGCCAGGGGCAGGCAGAATTTCCAGTACTCCCGGTTATAGAAGACCCTGCCCTTGCGCAGAATGTAGATACAGCCAAACATCCCCACCACACCGTAGGTCAGGGCCACGGCGAAGATCCGGCCGAAATACCCCTGTTCCGGGGGCAGAAGCTTGATAAAGACGACACTGAGCACCAGGGTCAGCACCGCCACCAGAACGGAGATCAGACAGTTGAGGTCTGCCCGGTACTCATAGACGAATTTCTGATTCAGAAGCTGTGCACAGAAATTGCAGAACGCGTGAAACAGCAGCAGCGGAACCAGAATGGTATCAAAATGCAGGGCCGACGCAATGGGGCGGCAGAAAACCATCACCACCAGGGACAGGGTCAAAAAGGACGCCATTGCCATGGATAGGATGGAGGAATGGTAGCCATCCTGCTTCTCCTCCGGGTATTGCACCCGAGCCGTGGGCAGGGTGCCCGCCACCTGGAGAGAAAAGACGATTGCCACGGCGCTGACCCAGATATTGTAGATGGATGTCACGCCATAGCTTCCCGTTCCCAGCATCCGGGAAAAGATGGGGCCGGTAAAAAAAGAAATGCCCCGCAGCAGCACCACACTGAGGAAATTAAAGAACGCAACGCGGTTTTGTTTTTTCATAGTCACTCCAAAGCATTATCGATGGTAAAGTCTGCGAAGCACCCGATACCAGTTGAGCGCCAGCAGAATGTCCGTCAGACGCTCCTGTTTTCCGAAATAAGGGCCTGTGAGCAGGAACCACAGGTGTTTGCGAAGACACCGCCGGCACTGCCTTCCCTGGCTTTCATAGGCTTTCCGGATCTTTCCATCCGCCTGATCCAGAATCAGCAGCGGATAGCTGAGGGACCGCACCCGGAGATACCGGGCAGGGGCGGCAGCCTCCGGCACCTGCTGGCGAATGTCTGCGTAAAGGGTTTCGGTGCGCAGGGGAAAATGGAACAGCCGAGGGGATACCTGCCCATAGGAGGTACTGCCCGCCCGCTGCAAATAGTTGTAATAAGGCTTGGGGTACATGGCGATTTTCTGTGCCCGGATCACCAGCTTGTAGAGAACGCCGATGTCCTCGCTGCCGATCTCCCTGGGAAAGCGAACCCCTTCAAAAAGGTCACGGCTGAAGATCTTGTCGCAGGGGGCACTGTCGCAGTCCTGCCAGGTAAACATCCGGGTGAGCATCTGGGGGCAGTCCAGCACCGCTTCCTCCCGGGGGCAGAGGCCCAGGGTACGCTTTCCGGTTTTTTCGCTGACATTATACCGCCCGCCACAGACTATTTTTGCCCCGGTGCGTTTCAGCAGCCCCAGCATATCCCCATAGGCTTCCGGTTCGATCCAGTCGTCACAGTCCACAAAGGTGATGTACTGTCCCCGGGCCTGGTCAATGGCCAGGTTCCGCGCCAGGGACTGGCCCTCATTTTCCTTGTGGATCACCCGGATGCGGGGGTCCTGGGCCGCATATCCGTCACACATGGCGCCGGAGCCGTCAGTACTGCCGTCATCCACCAGCAGGATCTCCAGATTCTCATAGGTCTGCTGCCGGATGGAGCCCACGCACTTGTCCAGATATTTTTCTCCCTGGTACACCGGGACGATCACGGTGAGCAGTGCATTTTCCTTCATCGGTTTTCCTCCCCGGCAAGTGTCTCGTAAATGGTCAGAAGGTCCCGGAGATTCTGAGCCGGGTCATGGGTCTTCCGGGCGTGCTGTGCTGCCCGTCTGCCCATATCCTCCGCCTGGGCCTCCTGGCGAAAAATTCCCGAGATGGCCTGTGCCAGCAGCTCGGTCTTCCCGGAGGGATAGACGATCCCCTCTCCCGGGTGCAGCATGGTGGTCACGCCGCCCACATCCGCCGCCACGCAGGGCGTTCCCAGGAGCATGGCCTCCCCCAGAGAGTTGGAGGAGTTTTCCACGGTGGATGCCAGAACAAACACGTTGGCCTTCAAATCCTCCTGTTTCATCTGGTCCGCCGTCAGGTGTCCCAGATATTCCACATGGCCCCGAAGTCCGTATTGCTTCACCAGGCTGCCCAAATACCGGGCATAGCTGTCCTGGCGCAGACGGGCCTTCAGCCCCCCTGCCAGAGGGTCTTTTCCGGGCACTGCCAGCACCGCATCGGGGTATTCCTTCAGGACCTGGGCAAAGGCCTCCAGCACATAGTGAAATCCCTTGATGGGATACAGACGGCTGGAGGTAAAGATCCGGTGCTTCCGGCAGCTTTCATAGGTCCAGGCCCCGGTATAGAATGTTTCCCGCAGGGTCTCATTGCAGAAATGATATTGGGCATGGGGATTCCACTGTCGGATGCACGCCCGGTCCCAGTGGGTCCGGCCCATCACATGATGGACCTTCTCAATGGCCTGCCGCTCATTTTCTCCCCGGCGGTAAAAGGTCTTCTGCTGCTGCAAGAGATTGTCCTGCCGCAGAAGATCCCGGAGGGTGAAACCATGCTGCACCTTCTGAGGCAGTCCCTCGGTATAGTGCACCCCCACATAGTGGCTGAGGCCCTGAATCCCCACCACGGTGCGGTCCAGCCAGCCGATTTTCTCACAAGCCCGGACCATTGCCAGGGTGTGTCCGAACTCCGTGCCCCAGATATGGATCACATCCGGGCGGAAGCTCCGAAGCTCCTCTAAAAACAGGGTTTCCTGCTGAGGGGAAACCGCCGCGGGCTTTTCTCTGAGGAAGGTGCAGAAGCTGCATCCATTTGCCAGGATCCCCTCCTGGGCACTGTCCCAGGGGCATAGGATCCGAAGGGTGATATTGCCCTGATTTTGAAGGTCTGACAGCACATGGTCCGTCCAGAGGCCGCCCTCAGCCTTTCCCCCCAGCGCTTCCCGGACACAGCTGGGAGCCATATTGCACAGCCACAGAACTTTCATGCTTTTCTCCCCTTCTGTTTTTTCAGCATCTCCAAAATCTTCCCCGCCTGCACCACATTGCTGCGGGTGTCCAGGACAAAGGCCCGGGCAAGCTCGCCCTTTTCGAGAAGGGCCTCGTCACTGTTCGAGAAGACTTCCTGCAGGGCCCTCGTGATCCCCGCCGGGGTCTCTTCCTCAATAAAATAGACATGGGGATAGTATTCCCTGGGCATACCGGGCAGAACGGTAGTGAGCACCGGGGTGCCGGATGCCATGTATTCCATGGTTTTGGAGGGGAAGGAGTATTTTACATATTCCTCATGGGTGGGACGGGGATTCACCAGAAGGGTGGCCTGCCGCTCCTTTTCCACGATCTCCGAACTCAGCAGCATTCCGCCGTAGAATACCCGTGGGTCATCCAGCTTCTTGAGATCTTCCACATAGTCGCCGGGGCCGTAGATGTGAAGCTGGGCGTTGGGAAGGTCTGCGTTCCGGAATCCCTCCACCAGCTGGGGAAGGCCGTACTGTTTGCTGACGCCGCCGGCATACAGGCAGACCCGTGGCTGGATCTTCTCTTCCAGAGACGGCTTTTTCGCCTTCATAGCGATATCAGACTGCCCTTCCAGGATCACGTAGGGCTTTCTATCGTGATTGAGGTAGTCATTCATGGCCTGGGTCAGGAGCACATAGTGGGTGCAGTGGCGGATGACAAAGTTGGCAAGGCCCTTGGAAAAGCGCCCGCCTCCCAGCATATCCGGCAGGTCGGTGACAATGCCCACGCAGGGGCAGCCCCGGACCTTCGCCGCCAGCATTCCCGCCAGGGCCGCCACCCGGTTGAGGCAGTCCACCACCACCGCCGAATCCCGGCGGGCATAGTGAATGGTCTTAAAAAAGGTGCCGAAGCCCACCGCCAGGGTCTTTTCCAGAGGGTTCCGGATGGCAGGGATGTAGTGATAGACGGCCCCGCCTGCGGTCTCCGTGGGCAGAGCGATCCGGGCCGTCTCCATGAGAGAGGGATTTACCGGAGGATTTGCCACCACATCCACCCGGGCCTGGGCCGCCAGGCCCTCAATGAGCAGTCTGTGATATTTCTGGGACTGAAAAGCCGGCTTTACCGGGGCATTTCCGAAAAGCTGCTGATAGACCCCATCGGAACAGGTGGTCACTGCGTAGACGATGTGCATATCCGAACGCTCCTAACTTTCTTTTTCAGACCGCCGTGGTCTGGCCGAAGTCCAGCTCCATGATCTGGTGGCGGTTTTCCCGCTGTCCTTCCGGGGGAAGCTCCATATAGTCTCCGTAGAGCCTGCCCAGGAAGCTGTCATAGTCTGCCGGGCCGGGGAAGGTCTCCCCGGCAAAGGGATACTGGCTGAGGGTCTCACACCAGCCCTTTTCAAAATAGTAGGCTCTGGGCAGGGCACTCTGCTCATAGAGGGTGTCCCCTGCCGGAACCTGGGAAATTCTTTCATATGTACGGATCAGGGTCTTCTGACTGACAAACAGTGCAATGGTCTGATAGAGCAGATACCCGATTCGCTTTTTGAGGATCACCCTGTCCCCCTCTTTCCAGGGGGTGTACCTGGACTTCATGAGCTTCACCCGATAGAGATGGAGCTGCTGCCGGGCAAGCTTTGCCCGCTGGGCCGGGTCCTCCGGCGCAAAATCCAGGGGGTAGATATCCACATAGAAACCATTCTCCGCCAAGGGGCGGCATTTGGCCTCCACATACCGGGTGCCCCGCTTGCGGACCTTTCCGAAGGGGTGGGCATAGCCCGGATCGGTATGCCAATCCTGGAAGCAGTACCGGGGGTTCATTTTCTCCGGGGCGATTTTTCGGAATTTCTCATAGTCCTCCCGAAGCATGGCAAAGTCCATATCATCGTCCCAGGGGATAAATCCCTGGTGGCGCACAGCCCCCAGGAAGGTGCCCCGGTACATAAAATATCGAATGTTGTTTTCCTCGCAGACCCGCTGGATCTCCCGGGCGATTTCCAGGAGGACCGGCTGTACCTGCTGCAAAATTTCTTGTTCCATAGCGTTACTTCTTTCTTCCGATTTTGGAAAGCAGCGGCAGTCCCCGCTCGGTCAGGGCCATCACAGGAAACAGCCAGAAGAACAGGTCCCAAATAAAATTCTGAGTGTTAAAGGACATGAAAAGGATCACCATCAGCAGGAGATTCCCCAGAACATTGCGCTTTTTATCCCATACCAGGAAGCCCCAGGCCGCAACGTGGAGGGAACCGGTAATGACGCCGAAGGCCGCGTACTGGATCATGGTAGAGGAGGTGTTGTCCGCCACCGCATGGAGCACCGTTGCCAGGCGTTCGCCAAAGATGGGATGGTGCAGGAAGAACTGGAGGTCCATAAGGATGGACTGGAAACGGGAGGAGCCGGAGTCTCCGTCCTTAAACTTCCCGAACACGCCAATGAGTTCGTAATAGAGGCTGCTTTTCTGAATCACGATCACAGCCACCGCACCGCAGAGGGCCAGGATCACGCCATAGGCCGCCCAGCGGGCCCGCTTATCCCGATACCACTTTTTGTCCCAGAACAGGAAAATCACCAGAAGACCCATTTCGATCAGGCCGCCGGTGGCAAAGGTGGTGAGCATGGTAAAGCCCAGAATGGCATTGATGGTCCAGACCTGCCAGGGCTTTTCCCACCGAGCCGTGTAGTTATTGAGGAACAGGCCCAGCAGCAGGAAATACTGGTGGACACCAGGCTCCCGGAAAATACCGAAGTTTCGGTTTTTCACATAGGAGATCGGAACAGCAGACAGGAAGAAGTTGTAGAATGATACCCGCCCGTTGTCAAACTCCGGCACCGGCAGAAGCCCCCGGTCCGGCAGGAGCCGCAGACCATAGGTGGCGAGCACGGAAAAGGCAGACAGTGCGGTGAGAATCACCAGATAGCATCTGGCGGTCTGCTGTAAGCTTACGAAGTAGGTGAAGAAAATGGCCGCGCAGATGTTCAGAAGAATGCTGAAATACATCATCTGCCAGTCCTGCTTTACCAGCATAGGCAGCAGCATCAGCACCGCCGCCCCCAGCATCATCCACATCCGCCCATCGGTAAAAATCTCCCGTAGGTGTTCGCGCTGGACCCAGAGAAACAGGATGCCCACTGCCGCCAGCAGAAGCACCACCACAAACTGGGTGCGGTAAAACCCCAGAATATGCAGACAGAACATGGTGTCCCGGGTCATCATCAGCATACAGAAGATGAACAGGACAAAGAGGATTCGATAGATTTTTGTATCCGGGAAGGAATATCGTTTCATAAATGGCAGCTCCTAACTATGTTCCACGACCGCCTGGTAGAGGTGTTCCACACCCCTGGGAACGGCAATACCGCCATAGAGGTTCGTCACCTCTTCGCAGGCCGTCCCCTGGTAGACCACTGCGGGGGTGCCGCAGCACTGAGCCTCCAGCACGGTCATGCCGAAGGTCTCCTCTACGCTGGGATTCAAATAGAGGTCTGCGGCGGAGTAGATCTCCACCAGCTGTTTTACATTGTCTGTCCGGGGCAGGGCCAGAATTTCCGGGGGCAGGGCTTTTCTCTGCTCCGCCGTCAGACCCACCAGTACGATTTTGTAGGAATCGTCCAGACGCTGAGACAGGGCCGCAAAGTCCCTAAGGCCCTTTCGGTCGTCCCAGACATTGGCAACTCCCAGCAGAATTTTTTTGTCCGTCAGTCCGTACTTCTCCCGGAAGTCGCTGGGGGTGGGCTTAAATACCGACTTGT
>SAMEA104404100__coassemble_3317_pt1 | contig 10883 bp, 8 predicted proteins | sample SAMEA104404100__metabat2_high_PE_013 | metagenome-assembled genome bin SAMEA104404100 (sample SAMEA104404100) | Balaenoptera acutorostrata | reverse complement strand
ACTTTTAGGCAGCGCAGCCGCATTGGTACAGCCGCCGGGAGGCAGAAGTTCACCCGGCTCGTAGGGATCACCCCCGCATACGCGGGGAAAAGTCGTCAGAGTAATTTGCGTACCCCAGGCTGGTGGGATCACCCCCGCGTGTGCGGGGAAAAGACACGGTTGGTGACCGTCTCGTCTTCGGTCTGGGGATCACCCCCGCGTGTGCGGGGAAAAGGCAGAGGGCAATTCGGAAAACCGGGATTCAACGGGATCACCCCCGCGTGTGCGGGGAAAAGCAAGCCGACCTATAAAGGAATATCGTCCCATTGGGATCACCCCCGCGTGTGCGGGGAAAAGCCCAGCCTCTTACTAATCTTCGACCCCACAGGGGGATCACCCCCGCGTGTGCGGGGAAAAGGATAGTATTTGCCATGGTTTTGGCAATCAAGCGGGATCACCCCCGCGTGTGCGGGGAAAAGGTCCATGTTTTTAATATAGTTTGCAATGGCCTGGGATCACCCCCGCGTGTGCGGGGAAAAGATAGTTTTGTGATCAGCTCGTGGGGCTTCACTCGGGATCACCCCCGCATGTGCGGGGAAAAGAATATGGTGACCAGGGCGTTGACCCTGAGTTTGGGATCACCCCCGCATGTGCGGGGAAAAGCCACTGGAGCTGGCCCCGCTACTGCGGGCCGCGGGATCACCCCCGCATGTGCGGGGAAAAGTGGCAAGTAATTACTTGACTGGTACCACCACTGGGATCACCCCCGCATGTGCGGGGAAAAGGCTGGGGAAATGGCTTTATCCTCTTCTCCGATGGGATCACCCCCGCATGTGCGGGGAAAAGGGATTTCCGCTAACCGGGATCCGTTCCTCCATGGGATCACCCCCGCATGTGCGGGGAAAAGGCCTGCATTTTGGAAGAGCAAGGGCGGCGCGAGGGATCACCCCCGCATGTGCGGGGAAAAGGCTAAAAATCCCTTGTAGCACAACAGGCTTTTCAAAAATCCCGTTCCAATTCCTTTAACTTTTCATAGACCCGCCAAGTCAGAATACTATCTTCCAGCGCACGGTGCTTCTGTATCTCACCCTGAAAAAAATACCGGGCCAGTGTTTCCAGCTTGTAGTTCTCAATGTCCTCCAAATACCGTTTTGCCAGAACCATCGTATCTTCGTATGGATTTTTTAGTTGCGGCAGCTCGCACTGGGTCAGTGCTTTCTGTAAAAATCCCCGGTCAAAGCCGGCATTATGGAAGACCATACGCCTGTCCTCAATAAACTCCAGGAACAGCGATAGAGCCTCCCTCAACGTCTTTCCCTCCTGCCGGAGCAGTTCTTCCCGAATTCCCGTCAAAGCAATGATTTCTGCCGGAATCTTTTGTTTGCCCTTCACCAGCATAGAAAAACGAGCCGCAATTTCATGGCTAACAATGCGTACCGCACCGATTTCCAGGATCTCGTCTTCCCTTGGGGAAAGCCCGGTAGTCTCCAGGTCTATGACCACATATCCTTTTTCCGCTTCTTTTTTCTTTCGTGCCTTTTGAATACTTCCAGCTTTCAGCATACGGGAAGCATTGCTGAATCCGGAGGCCTCCTGGGTGCTCTGGATTCTTGGCAGAGGACGGCGCATCAGGGTCACGCCGTCAAAATCCACAGGCTCCCAGGATGTCTGAAATACCCGGAACTCCATTCCCTGCTCATTTCTGGCAGAGTATACCATGGTTGCCTTACCATGAGACAGGTTTTCACATACACGATCCCACAGATTTTCCCGAACCCGTGCGGATACTTTTCCCACATAAACTCCTGTATTCAGCTCAAACAACCATTTAGAAAGATCCCCTCTTAGTTTTGGAGGGCAATCAGAGATCGAAAGTACCACCATACTTATAACGGCTCCCCTTCCTGATAGGATACACCGCTTGCTACCGGATTATTTCTATCATCCCAAAGATATACAACATCCTCATCTGTGGCTGCTTCTTCGCCCAAAAGCAGCCAACGGATGTCTCTCACCATTCGTTCCAGTATGTGGTGCTCCACCATGGCATCCCGTGTTCTGCGGCGCATTTCTGCACCATAGTCAGTCGCTTCTCCGGATGCTACTTCAAAGGCCAGCGGAATGGTAACCTCTGCCTTATAGAGATCCGCAATGTCATAGGTAAAGGAATTTTCGTGGCCCACATGGACGAAGCCCAGCCCAGGAGAACAGCCCAGTGCCATGATAACCGCATGGGCAAGACCATATAAACAGGTATGCCCTGCTGTCAGGGCCTGATTCACCGGATCACCGGAAGAAAAGTTCTCAGGGTCAAAATGTCGGCCATTCCAGGAAATCTTCCATTTTGCTGCCGCGGTTTTGTATACACTCCGAATCCTCGCCCCCTCCCTTCCACGCAATTGCTGCATGGTTAGACCTGATACATCTTCATTGGGAAAACGCATCTCGTACATTTTCCGTGCCACAGCCAGATGCTGCCGCTGATTGCTGACCAGCTCTGCCTGCTTGATAAGGAGACTGGCCTTATGGGTCAGAGGCCGTCCGCCGGCATAATAGCGGACCCCATGTTCCCCCACCCACGCCACACTGACACCGCTTTCCCCAATCAATTCCATACCACGGTGGGTAATCGTGGTACCGGGACCCAAAAGCAGAACACTGACGGCTGCAGCCGGAATATGTACGATTCCCCGATCGTCTCTGGCGGTAATTGCGCTGTCCTCCCGGTTGATCGTACAGTGCTCCAGATATAAAAATGTAAGTCGGTCCCGGATTTGTGGAAGAGCCTGCAGCTCCGGTTTTTCCATTCCCGGTATTTTTTCCATATCAGCTTCCTCTGGATACCAAGGTCATCAGGCCCATACCATAGGCCTTTTCTCTACCGATACCATGACAGAGAACCTGCCGAAATTTTTCTGGATCAGTAACGATGAGGCTGCCTTCATAGGTAACTCCGAGCAGACAAACCTGAGGCTCCCGTCTGCCCGGATTTCCCTTACCGAACTGATACCAGCGGCTTTCCGTGATGGAAAAGCTGTCTTCCGTTACGGAAAAACCATTTTTCTGCCCCTGTTCCATCAGCCATTGGACCTGATGCTCCGGTGTCCTGTGCGCGTGGACCTTTCCCCGCTGGCCCGGACGTGCTTCGCTGTAGGTAGGGTTAGCCACAAGCCGGAAATTCCAGGATGAGCCATCCCGGATACGCTCCAGCAAAGGGCCGTAATCCTTGCTCTCCCAGCCCTCTCCATCCACGCCCACCTGACAGACCGCCTCTGTAAGATCAGGGGACTCTGTACTGAGGATCATCAGATAATACTTTCCCCGCAGAGAATCGATCCGCCACAGGGCGTGTTCCCGCTGCCCCTGGAAGGACTGCTCCACAATTCCGTGAAAAATACTGGGACAGGACATGGAAAGCACCGTTCTCCGCTTTCCCATATCCAATTCCATTCTGCTCAGTTTCATGGTATCACCTCACAACTCCGCCATAGGATCATGGCCTTCCTCACTGGAGATCGCAAGGATCTCCTCCCGGATGCCCCGGAATCCGAATTCCCGCTTCAACGGACTGTAGGAGATAGGCACATCCTGGATACTGCCCGGACCGCCCTCCAGGATCAGGCGGACAGCTCCGGCAGGCTTCTGCCAAGGTCTGATTTGAAGTGGCAAACTGCGAAGGGTTTCTTCCAGTCCCTCCTCCCGGATCCCAAGGCAGACAGGACCTACAGGAGGGCAGGAGCGTCTCCCCAGAAACAGAGGGTATACCGGGTGGCGCAATGCCTCCTGGAGGGTTTCCAGGTATTTTCCCGGTCCCTCCAGGCCCACCACAAAAACTGCATCGCATAGATAGTCCCGATAGGTCAGGGTCACCTCGCCCCGGCCTGTCCGATCCTCCTGAAGCTCACCGTAAGTCATAAGGCCGCCCTTTTTTCTTGCGCAGGCTGTCTGATAATCTCTTATAACCTTACCTTCCCGGTCCGCCCGTACCCCGAAGCGAAGTTCACTGAGCCTGGCGATTTCCTCCCGGTCATCCCGCGGGCATCCAAGCGCTGCTGCCAGCATCCCCAGCACGCCGCTTTTCGTAGGTTCTCTGCCCGTGGTTCTGTAGTTATATTTTGCGTCTGATCCCCAGGCCTGCATCGGGGCTGCCAGACGCAGGATCAGGGTGCTCATTTTGTTTCTCCTTCCGCCAGCTGCTTTTCAAGATAGTTTTCCAGGGTGTCCAGTAAGCCATTCAGACTTGTCTTTTCTCCCAGCCCCTCCAAGCCTACAGACAGAGCCAGGGCAGGCTGATCATAATAATCCCGATAGGTTTCCTCTGCGTATTCCCTGAGGCACCGCAGTGCAGGCTCCACATAGCCCTCCTTCCCGGCCTTCACCGGCTTTTCAAAGGCGCCTGCCATATTGACGGGCTGATCCTTCCGGACAGTCACATAGATGGCATCCGGGCGTACCCGATTGGCATAGGAGTTCTGTTTTCCTGTAGGCATACTGCGGATAAAGGCCTCTACAAACTTCCGGACCCCGCAGGCGGTTTCATTTCCCAGGCTTTTTTCCAGTTCCAGGGGATTGACCGTGGCGTAACGGTACATAGTAGAAGCATTAAACTCCATGGTTCCCAGATGTCCGGCTCCCACAGTTCCCTCCTTATCGTCTACAGCAGTGTAATAATCAAACTCATTATGCACTTCATGGGTAGAGATGGCATGGGCTACCTGTGCTGCCGCATCCAGATTCAAGCTGGGATCATCCGCCAGCATACGTCCAAACAGAGCCACATCCAGAGATGCATTTTCCCTGATTGCCGCATCTTTTTCACGAAGATAGGTATTGTAGGTTTCGATTTTCTGGCCATCCGAGTTCTTTGGGGGCTTTTTGATCATTCCGTAGCGCAGGGCAACCTTTGCCAGAGCTTTCAGCTGAGCCGGACTGATAAAGAACAGTGCCTTGGACTTGTGGTCCTTGTCCAGCTTGATATTGATCTCACTGAGAATGAAATCTGCCAGCTCCTGGGCCTTTTCATTCTGAGGAGCCAGTTTCAGGATCTCATCTGTCAGCAGCTCCTTCAAGTGCTTGGTTCTCTTGCCGTTTTCCACCTGCATCTGCTCAAATTCCATGCGTACTGCCCGCTTCCAGGCCTGAGAGGAAACTCTCGCCCGGGTCACGCCGCCGTAAACTGCTGTTTTGGGGCTGCCCAGATCATCCCGGTTCACGCAGCTGGGAGGCAGGGTCTCAATTACATGAATATCTACAAACAGTCTCTCTTTCATTTTTCAGTATCCTCCTTAAAATCATGATCATAGGTTCTGTAAAAATCCCGGCCCCAGGCCAGCCGGATCCCCGACATATTGTCGTGGAACTGATACCGGTACAGCTGGGAAGCCAGAAGCGGATAGTCGAGGCCGATCTTATGGGAACGCAGCATACTGACCAGCCCACGCAGCTGAGTCTCGATCTGCGGTCTGTCCTCTGCCAGTGCAAAGCGATTAAAACGGTTTTGGAGCCTAATTAGATCCTCTTCCTCGTCGATCAGTTTTGCAGCCGCACTGCCGATGCCCCGGCCTTCCACGTTCATGCTTTCCTGCGTTGGATCCATACCCTGCTGATGGAAGGCATATAGGGTCAGCGCAGTATAAATAGCCCATTCCTCATAGGAAGGCTCTTTTCCTCTTCCCATCATTTCTTCCGGCAATGCCTGCAGCAATATCCCCCAGAGCTGGGGAATCTCTCCAGGACCACGTCCTACACCCCGGCGAAGCTGTGCCAGAATTGCGGTCCGGTATCGCTCGTTTTCAGACTTCTCAATGGACGCAATACGCCCGGATACAAAGCGTGCAACTTCCTTTGCTTTATCCATCTTTTCACCTTCTTTTAATGTATATTATTGATATTTCTTAAAAAATTTCCATATACTGTTGCTGTGGAATAGAATCGGGGCTCTTTATTCTTATTGGCAACGCTATGCCCCGCATAGGCACTGGGCCCTGCCTGTAAAGCCATGTCTTCCCCCATGGCCCTGGCTCTGTACCGAACAAAATCCCGCCATTCCCTCCGCTTATCCTCCATATTAGGATCCTCGGCAGAGATCCCGCAAACCCAGCTGCGGAATGCCAGGTCCATGGTCTGATAGAAACTGGCCACAGCCGCATCCTTTGCGCGGCGCACCTGCTTTTCTGCATTATCCTTGGCTTTTCCTTCAGGGGCCTTGTTGCCGGAGGCTGCGATCCACAGTCCTTCTGCCAGATAGCCCAACTGCCAGGACACCTTCTGGGTAAATTCCACTTCCTGGCAAATCACCTTTCTCCAGTCTCGTCCCAGCTCTGAAATCAGATTCGCATGCAGATCCAGACGATCCTCCTCGACCTGCTCAATAGAGCTTCCGTTTTTATGAGAGATACTTACAGAATGAAACCGAATTCGTTTATCCCGGGTGAGGCCCTGTTTTCTTCCTTGTATACTGCCTATCCAGCGCACAACCCCAGGCCTCTGGTCACTGCCCTCTGTGCCTTCAGATAGGAGGGAATTGAATTCCTGCCAGAGAAAGGTTCCCTGTTCATGGGCGATTGGCCGATATTGGGAATCGTTTTCATTCTTTTTCCCATTTCTTCTTGTCATTTGCTCCAGATTGGCCGCATCCTCATTCTCATCAAAAAACACGCCAAATAATGGGTCGCAGCCTATCACATAGCCATCTTTCCGTTCCAGCATGACAAAGCGGCAGGGGTAAGTCAATAATGCAGCCATATTATCCGGCCAGGGAAGCTTTTGTCGTTCCTCTCCGGGCATTTGTTCTAACTCCCAGAGAGGGGTTTCTTCTTCCAAATCCGGACCTTCACCATTTGGCCATAACACGAAATTCAGCATCATTGTCTCAAATAAATTATCTCCCTCCGCATAGACAATTCCAAGTTTGGCAAGCCACCCCACGCCTGGGCTTCCTTTCTCAATATTTCGGGTGTTTTTCTTCGATTGACTTGACTCCTTGAGCCCGGCATCTCCGCATTCGACCAGATGGATCAGCCACCTGGCGGCCTCCGCATAGGAAAGCCGTTCCATTTTTTCTCCGCTGCATCCCAAAAAAATTCGAGCCTTATTATTACTTTGATCGATGGCAGAATTCAGTTTTTCTGCCTTGCATTTCAGTATTCCTTTCTCGTCAGGTCCGGCGAGCTTCTTTGCCGCAGGACACTGAAAGAAAGGATGTACGGGATCAAACAGCCAAAACCTCTCCATTACGCTGTTAAGATATGTTTCAATTGGCTTTACCGGAAATTTTCCCATATGCCAGATACTGCCCCAACGGGCCAGGATCTGGGCATTACTAAGTTCTTCCAAAGGGATTTCTGCTCCTTCGGCATCCACCCTGGAGAATACCGTGTGCAGTACTGCCAGCAGGACCCGCAGCACCGCAGCATTCTGGGTAGGCAATTCTCCTGCCAGCGCCTGGAAGGTATGGGCATCCCGGAACAGCTCCAGTAAGGAAACCTCCTTCACGGTCCCATTCTGTTCTCGTACACGGATCCAGGGTTCCCGGATCAGATTAAAATCGTCCTCTCTCATAGTTCCTCCTTTTCTGTTTCCAGTCCATTTTGCAGGGAATACCGCAGCTGATATTCTTCCAGATGGGCTGTGTTATTCTTGTCAAACAATAAAAATAACTCTCCACGAAGCCAGCCGGAATATCTCCACTCCTTCAAAATATCCTGGGTCTGCTGCTCCAATGATTCCACCGTTTTGAAAATCCTGTAAGGCAGGCAGAAAATATGAGGCAGACGCAGTCTTTGCCCTGCAATCATTTTGGCATTCTCCTCCGACGGCATCGTATCGGGAGAAAATGGATTTTGGAAGGACTCATCTCCCAGGAGATAGAGCTTTTCATCTAAGCCCCATCTGAGACACAACACCTCTATGGAGGGATCTCCATCTCTCACCGCCGCATTGGCCTTGCTGTCCGAATAGGTCGTCCCCAGCCAGTCATAAATACCGGGGGCTTCCTCATCCTCTTCTGGAGCTGCCACACAGTAAGCTTTCGCATTTTGTTTCTTTGTTTTTTGTCTGTTTGCATAATCTGTTGCTGCACATCGATATTCACTGTCTGCCAATGGAGGCTCCCACTCTTTATCGTAAGCCTTCTGCACCAGGGGAGAGATATCAGAGGGCAATCGGATGGCATTGTATTCCCTGAGAATCTCCCTGGTGCGGATCAACAGCCAGGCTCCATAGATTTTTTCCGCTCCGCTCTCCAGCTCTCTTCCTGCACAGATCACCTGCACCCAGGGCTCTGAGACAGCAGCAGGCCGATCTCTGCCCGGATGACGGTGCAGCCGTCCAATCCGCTGAAGCAGCAGGTCCATAGGACACAGATCTGTCAGTAGATAATCAAAATCGATATCCAGGGATTGTTCCAGGACCTGCGTTCCCACAACGATGAGCCGTTCGGGTCTCCGGCCCTTTTTCCCAAGCTTTTGCAGCAATTGCTTTTCTCTGTCCGCCCTGTCCGGCATCAGGTACTGCGCATGGAGCACTAAGATTTCCTCAGCCTTAAAATGCTTTCGCAATACTGCCGCGCAGGCCTGCGCCCGGCGGACCGTATTGAGGATCACGCCGGCACATCCTCCGTTCCGGAGTTTCTCCTGCAGATCCTCAGCCACAGATTCATAATCATCCGTCTCCCATTCCGGCATTGAGATTTTCACCTGTCGATCAGCCGTGGCAAGTGTTATGCTTTCCTGCCTGACACGCGTTCCTTCCGTCCAGGTAAGCAAAGGGTATTGCAGGCTGTCCATCCACGGCTCCGTTTTTCCTTTTTTATGTTTCTGGTTTTGATATGCCAGGATCAGATCTCTGCGCCGATCCCGGGGAAGCGTTGCCGAAAGCAGGAGCACGGGAACATGATAGGCCCCCAGCCATTTGAGAACCGCTTCCAGATATTGATTCATGTAGGCATCATAGGCGTGGCACTCATCCACGATCACAATTTTATTGGCGAGGCCCAGATGCCGCAGCATCACATGCTTCTGTTTCAGTCCTGCCATCAGCAGCTGATCCACCGTTCCAATAACAAAATCTGAAAGAAGCATCTGCTTTCTTCCGGAAAACCACTCATTCACCAGGATTCCGCTATCATTCCCATCCGAATCTGTTTCGGCAGTTCCATGCAGAAGCGCAGCATAGTCCTCATTCAGCTGGGCACCTCCATGGGCCAGGAGAATGCTGTGGGCCTCCTGAACAGACTGTTCCTCCGCCCAGGTCCTGAGCCTCGGGAAAATACCGTTGGCTGTTGCCTGGGTAGGCAGTCCAAAGTAAATTCCGCTGTGCAGAGTTTTGGCTGCAATTGCTTCCGCCGCTGCCAATGCCGCCTCAGTCTTTCCAACGCCCATCTGCGCTTCCAGTATGTAGAGGCCCGGGTGGTCCGTCTCTTCCACTGCCTTGGCCACCATTTTCTGAACCTCATTGGGAGTAAAGCCAAACCGTTCCTGATAGAGCTGTTCCGCATCCCAAACTTCCTCGGGAATCCAGGGTCTTGTCAGAGACAGTCTGTGCATCGCCTGATTCACTCTCCGGTCATAGTCTATGGATGTCCCATCCTCCTCTAAAGAGAGCAACGGGAAATAATATTCATTGCTGGCAATCCAGTCTGCCATGATAAGAAGTCCGATCCAAAGCACCTGTGCAGGCTGACTGAGAACCGGCAAATTCTCCCGGCTGTCAAAGCCACACTGCTCCAGAATCAAGGCCATCCACTTCTCCTGTAGGGCCTGCCACCGGCCACTGGGATCATGGGGAGGAAAGCCGGAATCCGCATGCTCTGACGGCTTACCATGATGGGCTCCGATCACGCAGGCCACTGACTGAGGCCCCGGCTCCTCTTCACAGCCGCGGAGCAGAATTATCTGCCCCAACAGGGAATGATGCTGAGGGCTTATCTGATCCGCTAAAGGCAGTCCGGCATCCAGAATTCTGCCCCGCAGCTCAGGGCAGCCCTTTGAAATCATGTTCTGAAACTCATTGGTAATCTTTCCGACATCATGGATCCGTCCCAAAAACAGCCCCAGCCGATACATTTCCTCTCTGGATAACGAGCCGTCCATAAGCTGCCGAAGGCACCTCTGCTCTGACCCGGAAACCCAGTTTTTCAGCAGATACTGCATAACGAATCCGGTGTCCATACTGTGCATCCAGAACGGGAGCCATAGATCCTTCTGTGTTCTGCCTGACTTTGCCATCGTCACCTTTTCAGGAAGCTGGTCTATGAATATTGAAAAATTCAGCATAGACCTCACCTCTCCTTCCGATAAAATCCACTCAGAACATCTGTATTGTCTAACGCAGTTAATTTTCGATCATATTAAGTATATAATACAAAGTGTCCAATAAACAGGATAGATAACGTATTGGGGAATCCATTTGATTGCAAAAATACACCTTTGTGCAGAAGGTCTGTTACACAAAGGGAGGAGCTTGTCGCGGCATTATTTTATTTAAGACATATAAATTAAATGAAATACATAATGTTTTTCTTCATTCATTTTTAGTATAACACAACATATTTCTATCCGCAACTCCATATATTTCTGTCATTTTCCACATCTTTCCTATTCATTCTCCCTTTTCCAGTCATATGTTTTCTCCTTCCGGTTAAACTAGGGCTACAGAAAGAGATCACTTCTCAGGAAGCGATTTCTTCCTGAGAAAAAATGAAGAGGAGAAATTCATTATGAAGAGCAACAATCAGATCAATGTTCCCGAGGCTAAGGACGCTATGGACAAGTTCAAGATGCAGGCTGCCAGCGAGGTCGGCGTGAACCTCACCAACGGCTACAACGGTCACCTGACCTCCCGGGAGGCCGGTTCCGTAGGCGGTCAGATGGTCAAGAAGATGATCGAGGCTTACGAGCAGGGTC
>SAMEA104404100__coassemble_3243_pt1 | contig 11096 bp, 11 predicted proteins | sample SAMEA104404100__metabat2_high_PE_013 | metagenome-assembled genome bin SAMEA104404100 (sample SAMEA104404100) | Balaenoptera acutorostrata | reverse complement strand
TGGAGACCTCAGGGTTTGGTATTTTCAAGGATAAGCAGCAGATGGATCTGCTGCGCCGGGTGGCAAAGGCCAGGGGCCTTATTGTATTTACCGATGCGGATGGGGCGGGCTTTGTGATCCGCAGCCACATCAAAAGTGCCGTTGACGGCAAGTATCTGAAACACGCCTACACCCCGGATATCCTGGGCAAGGAGCGGCGCAAGGCAGCTCCGGGCCGGGAGGGTAAGCTTGGGGTAGAGGGAATGACCCCGGAAATTATTTTAGATGCGCTGAAAAAGGCCGGGGCTACCATAGAAGGGGAGAGCCAGACGCCCAAGCAGGAGATCACCAAGCAGGATCTCATGGCACTGGGGCTTTCCGGGGGACCCAACAGCAGCGAAAAGCGGCTGACACTGCTGAAGGCACTGGGCCTTCCGGAGCGGATGACCGCCAATGCCATGCTGGGTGCCATCAATATACTATACACCCGGGAGGAACTGATTCAGCTCCTCCGCACGTTGGAGCAAGAAAATGGTTGACATATCCGTAAAAAACCTGACAAAGTTCTTCGTCATTGGAGAAAATCTTCTGGACGGCCTCTCCTTTGAGATCCAGGAGGGGGAGTGCGTTGCCATTCTGGGCCGGAATGGCTGCGGCAAAACCACTCTCTTCAAGATCCTCACCGGGGAGATGGACTACGACGAGGGCGAAGTTTATATCAATCCCAATAAAAAGCTGGGCCTCATCTCTCAGATCCCCCATTTCCCGGAGGGCTGCACCGTGGAGGATGTGCTCCGCTCTGCCTACAGTGAGATCACGGCTGTGAGGCGCAAGATGGAAAAGCTGGAGGCGGCTATGGCGTCCGGGGCTACGGAGCAGCAGCTGCGGGACTACGATGCCCTTTCTAACCGCTTCCAGTCCGGCGGCGGCTACGAGATGGATGTGGAAGTGGATAAAATCTGCAACGGCCTGGGCATTACTCCCCAGCAGCGAGTGCAGGAGTTTGACAGCCTTTCCGGCGGCGAGAAGACCCGGGTGAACCTGGGCCGCCTGCTGCTGGAAAAGACTGATATCCTGCTGCTGGACGAGCCTACCAACCACCTGGATCTTCGCAGTGTGGAGTGGCTCGAGGGCTACATCAACGCCTTTAAGGGAACGGTGCTGGCCATTTCCCACGACCGTTACTTCATCGACCAGGTGGCGGATCGGGTCATCGAGATTTTCGAGGGCCGGGCGGAGTTCTACTCCGGCAACTACACCTATTACATGGACGAAAAGCAGGCCCGGTTTGATTTGCAGATGAAGCAGTACCAGCAGGAGCAGGCAAAGCTCAAGCAGCTGGGCTATACCGTAGAGCGGATGAAGGGCTGGGGCATCAACAACCGCACCCTGTACCGCCGGGCTATGTCCATCCAGCACCGGATGGAGCGCATCGAAAAAACCAAGCGCCCCCAGAAGGAGAAGACCATGAAGGCCGCCTTCGGGGAGAAGAATTTTTCCGGCGATGTGGTTTTCAAAATCAAGCATCTGTCCAAGTCCTTTGAGGACCGGACCCTGTTCTCCGATGTGGACCTTAATGTGGAGGGCGGTGAACGCATTGCTCTGCTGGGAGATAACGGAACGGGAAAGTCCACCTTCATCAAATGCCTGCTGGGAGAAGAGGGCTTTGCAGGAAAGATCCAGTTTGGTCCTACGGTGAAGTGGGGGTACCTTCCTCAGATCATCCACTTTGACCACCCGGAGCGAAGTCTGTATGACACTATGCTTTATGAGAAGAATTGCTCTCCCCAGGCAGCGCGGGACCGGCTGGGAGCCTTTCTCTTCCAGGGAGAGGATGTGTTTAAGAGCGTCGGAAACCTCTCCGGCGGTGAGCAATCCCGGCTGCGGCTGTGTATGCTCATGGACGAGAAGATCAATCTCCTGATCCTGGATGAGCCTACCAACCACCTGGATACGGCATCCCGAGAGTGGGTGGAGGCCGCTATTGAGGAGTTTGAGGGGACACTGCTGTTTGTCTCCCACGACCGGTACTTTATTGAGAAGTTTGCCGACCGGGTGTGGCTGCTGGAAAACGGCGGCATCCGGGACTTTCCCTGCGGCTATCAGAAGTTCCGCTCTATTTTGGAGCACGAGGCGGCGGCAAAGCCCCAGGAGGTCCAGGCTCCCAAGCCTAAGAAGGAAAAGCCCCGGGGCGGCACCAAGGACCAGGATAAGCTGGTGCGCAAGCTGGAGCGGGAGATCGAAAAGCAGGAGCAGGTGGTGGCGGAGTATGATCCCCAAATTGAGGCAGCGGCCGCTGACTATCAGGAGCTTACCCGGCTGCTGGCGGAAAAAGAGGCGGCCGAAGCCATGCTTATGGACCTTATGGAGCAATGGGAGAACGCCATGGGGTGATCTCCGATATTAAAGGTTGACACAATCAGTCAAAAGTTCTATAATACACCCAGATGAGTTTGAAGGAGCGAAGAAACCATGAGTTCTTGTAATGGAAATTGTTCCAGCTGCTCTTCTTCCGATTGTTCCGATCGGAAGACAGAGAGCCTGCTGGCAACTCTGAACCCCAAGTCTACTGTTAAAAAGGTAATCGCCGTTGTTTCCGGCAAGGGCGGTGTCGGCAAGTCCACCGTCACCTCTATGCTGGCAGTGGCTATGAGCCGGGAAGGCAAGCGCGTCGGCGTTCTGGATGCGGATATCACCGGTCCTTCCGCCCCTACCGCCTTCGGTGTCAACGAATGCCAGGGGGCCAATGAGGATGGCCTCTATCCTGCACTGACCCAGACCGGCATCCAGGTGATGTCCATCAACCTGCTGCTTGACAACCCCGATGATCCCGTCGTCTGGCGTGGCCCGGTGCTGGCCGGTGCTGTGAAGCAGTTCTGGACCGATGTGATCTGGGAAGATGTGGACTATATGTTTGTAGATATGCCTCCCGGAACCGGCGATGTTCCCCTCACTGTGTTCCAGAGCCTGCCGGTTGACGGCATTGTCATTGTCACCAGCCCGCAGGATCTGGTATCCATGATCGTTACCAAGGCTGTAAAAATGGCCAACATGATGAAGATCCCCGTGCTGGGCTTCGTGGAGAACTATTCCTACCTCCAGTGCCCCGACTGCGGAAAGAAGATCCAGGTCTTCGGTGAGAGCCATCTGGACGAGATTGCAGAGCAGTACAACCTGCCTGTTCTGGCCCGCCTGCCCATCGATCCCAATGTAGCTGCTTGTTACGACGGCGGCAAGATGGAGACCGTTAATACCGATGCTGTGGCTGGTGTTATCGATGCCATTAAAAAGGCAAACTAAAGAATAGATTTTGTGAGTTTCAGAACTGCCGCAGTCCCACAGGGATCTGCGGCAGTTTTCTGCTTCCATAGATATCCCAATATTTCCACCAAATAGAAATTTCACGGTGGGGACGAAGTAAGCCCCCAGGGAGGAGACGCACCATTTCTGGTCGTAGAAGAGATGCGTGCTTTCTGAAAATGGAAAGGAAGGTAGTTGTGTCTGTTTTTTCTGCGCTATACCAGCTGCTGATCGGTCCGCTGGAACTATTGTTTGAAGTGATTTTCTCTGTGGTCAACGGATTAGTGTACAATCCGGGCTTTGCCATCCTTTTTCTCAGCCTGGCCATGAATTTCCTGGTGCTGCCCCTCTATCAGCGGGCGGATGCCATGCAGGAGGAGCAGCGGCGGACAGAGGAAAAGCTGCATCCCTGGACGAGACATATCAAAAAGACGTTTCATGGCGACGAGCGGTATATGATCCTACAGACCTACTACCGCCAGAACCACTATAAGCCCACCGATGCACTGAAAGGCACCACCTCGCTGCTGCTGGAGATCCCTTTCTTTATGGCAGCCTATAACTTCCTGTCGGACCTTCGGATGTTGAGCGGGATCTCCTTCGGCCCCATTGCCGATCTGGGTGCTCCGGATGCCATGCTGGTGATTGCGGGGATCAGCATCAATGTGCTTCCCATTGCCATGACGGCGATCAACATTCTTTCCGGTGCTATTTATACCAAGGGAATGGCCCTGAGAAGCAAAATCCAGCTTTATGGCATGGCATTGATTTTTCTGGTGCTGCTCTACGATTCTCCCTCGGGGCTGGTATTCTACTGGACCCTCAACAATCTGTTTTCCCTCTGCAAGAATATTTTTATGAAGCTGAAAAATCCCAGGAAGGTTCTGGGTTTCCTGCTTTCCGGTGTTGGCCTTTTGGGCCTGGGCTGTGTCCTGTTCATCCATCCCATGGCGGGACGGCGGGCACAGGTCATGGCTGTTGCGGCGCTGCTGTGCCTCCAGCTGCCTCTGGCTGCGGTCTGTATTTCGGAGCACCGGAAACATCGGGAGGATCCCCCAATCACCGGAAAGGACTATACAGGCTTTTTCCTGGGATGCGCATTTCTTACCGTTCTGACTGGCCTTCTCATTCCCTCCAGCGTGATCAAAACCTCTCCTGAGGAGTTTGTTCGCAGTGCGATAGCGGGCAATCCGCTTCAGTATGTGGGAAGCGCTCTGCTGCTGGCTGCGGGCACATTTCTGTTGTGGTTTGGGATCTTCTATCTGCTGGCTAGTCCCGGCGGAAAGAAGGTCATGGGCCTTACAGTATGGATCTGCTCCGGTGTGGCACTGGTGGACTATATGTTCTTCGGTACTAACTACGGCAATCTGTCCTTCACCCTCAAATACGACGTGTTCCCGGTGTTTTCTGCCAAGGCCCAGCTGCTGAATCTGCTGGTGATCCTTGCGGTTTCGGCAGTGCTGTATGTGATTTGGCAGAAACGGGCCCAGTTTGCCCGGGGCGTCTATATGACGGCGGGCCTTGCTTTGGTGCTGATGTCCTTTTATAACATCTATTCTGCCAACTCGGTTCTGTCCGAACTGACAGCCAGCGGGGAGAGCTTCGAAGAAGAGGAGCCCAGCCTGCCCCTGAGTAAAAACGGGAAAAATGTGGTTGTCCTCATGCTGGACCGTGCCATTTCTTCCTATATTCCCTATCTCTTCCAGGAGAACCCGGTGCTTCAGGAACAGTTTGCCGGATTTACATATTATCCCAATACCATTTCCTTTGGCCCGTGCACCAATATCGGCATTCCGGCGCTCTTCGGCGGCTATGAATACACCCCGGAGGAAATGAACCGCCGGGATCAGGAGCTGCTGGTGGATAAGCACAACGAGGCGCTCAAGGTCATGCCTGTGATCTTCCACCAGGCGGGCTTCCAGGTTACGGTGACCGATCCCAGCTATGCAGGCTACCATTATGTGCCGGATCTGCATATCTATGATGACTATCCGGATATTCGTACCTTCAATATTGAACGGCGGTATGGCCCTGTGGCATTTGAAGCAGACGGTAAAGTCAGTTACAATCTGGAGCGGAATTTCTTCTGCTACAGCCTTTTTAAGATTGCCCCTGTCACTTTGCAGCCTATTCTCTATGGTCGGGGTACTTACAACGAGGCCGATGTGCTCTTTGCCAACAACAGCGACCCCATGTATACCGGCCAAATTCAGATGAATATGCATCAGGCACAAGGAATGGACGAGAACCATGCAGCATTTCGGAATATGCTGAAAAAGCTGCCGGAGCTCACGGATATCCAGGATACCCAGGACAATCGCTTCCTGATGATGACCAACTGCATGACCCATGACCCGGTGCTTCTCAAAATGCCGGAGTATGAACAGGCGATGATCGTGGACAATACCGAGTATGATGCGGCTCACATGGAGCGGTTTACCTATGATGGCGTGACACTGAAAATGGAAACGACAGAGCAGATGATGCACTACCACATCAATATGGCGGCTATGGTACAGGTGGGCAACTGGCTGGACTATCTGAGGCAGGAGGGTGTCTACGACAATACCCGGATCATCCTTGCAGCGGATCACGGCTTCCGCCTGGCCCAGCTGGATGCCCTGTACACCCCCGGCCCAGACGGCCTGGATTTGATGTACTTTAACCCCTTGCTGATGGTCAAGGACTTTGGCAGTCAGAAATTTACAACGGATCAGACCTTCATGACCAATGCAGATGTGCCGATGCTGGCAACCGACGGCGTAGTGGAAAACCCGGTCAATCCCTTCAGTGGGAAGCCCATCAGCAATGAGGCAAAGTATGCACCGGAGCTGCATCTGCTGCTGTCCTCTGAGTCCAATGTTACGGTGAACAACGGAACGACCTATCTGCCGGGCAGATGGATCGGCTACCATGGCAATCTCTATGACGAACATAACTGGCGCAATATCGAAGCCCCAAATCTGAAATGATTGCAGGATAACATAAAATGCGGAGCGGTATCCCAAAGGATGCAGCTCCGCATTTTATGGTGTGCATAATGAATAAATGCTCTATGAGGAACCTGTGCGGCTCTCTGCGCTAAAATTGGATAGCAGGAGTACAATAATAACATATAGAAAATACACAGCCAGGAGCGGATACAGGCGCTTCTATAAAACGGCGTCTCTGGCAAAGCAGAGACGCCGATCACATTCTTAAAGTAGATGTCCCAGCAGATACCACAGAATCAGAACCAGCCCTATCGCTGGAAGATATCCGATAAGTGAGGTTTCGGAAATGCTGATAAAAAGGAATCCAAAATGCTCAATGAGCAGTAACAGGATGCATAGGAGCACTGTTGTAAAAACGGCCTTCGTCAGCTGCTTACCCAGTGCATTGGAGAAGAAAAAGGCATAGATCCCACCGAAAATGGGATTGATGGCGGTAAGTACAAGGCCCAGCAGTACGTTGAGTACGCCAAGTAAAAGCATGGCGATCAAGACACCCAGAAGGATCATGGGAGCATAGTTTACCAGTACGTCAGGCAGGAAGGTGTTGAAGGCCCAATTGGCGGCTAAATGCAGTGCCATGGACAGAACCACCGTGACAAAACGGTACAAAAACCAGTCGAGGAAATTGCTGCCCTGAGGAATGAAGCTGTCCAGTAAATTTACCAGGAGAGCCAGAATCAACAAAGAGAGCACCTGATTGCACAGAAGAGGCATAGCAGTTCCCTGAAAAGGCAGAAATACCATCATATCCTCTGTCAGAGTGACAAAGGGGAGGGGGGAGAGAAAATCCTCTAAATTCCAGGGACGGAAGGTGTAAATGGCGATGGTGGAGACATAGATGAACACGATTGCCATAGCAGAGGATACAGAGTGATTGAGACTGGAACGCTTTCCCAGGAAGACCCGTCCCAGAACGCCTAAAATCAGCAATCCCAAGACAAACAGAGACAGATATGGAAGAAGCCTCCGCAGCTGCGCCTGATAGGGAAATTGGGAGATCAGCTCAGTTAGAATCGAATTCATAGGATACCCTTTCAAAATTTCCTCATTGGGAAATAGAAAAGCCGCCGCCAAAAATGGCGGCGGCTAGAAAATGCTGTAGTAAGATTAAATTACTTAATCTCAGCCTCAGCGCCAGCTTCCTTCAGCTCAGCAACCAGCTTCTCAGCGTCTTCCTTGGAGATAGCTTCCTTCAGGGTCTTGGGGCAGTTGTCAACCAGGTCCTTAGCGTCCTTCAGGCCCAGGCCGGTAGCAGCACGAACAACCTTGATAACGCCCAGCTTGGAAGCGCCGGCGCTCTTCAGGATGACGTCGAACTCGGTCTTCTCTTCTGCGGCCTCAGCAGCACCAGCAGCGGGAGCAGCAACAGCAGCAGCAGCGGCGGAAACGCCGAAAACATCCTCCAGGGTGTGGACCAGCTCGGACAGCTCCAGAACGGTCAGGCCCTTGACTTCCTCAACGAGAGCAGTGATCTTTTCACTAGCCATGGTAATAATCCTCCTAATAGTTAAAAAGTAAGTGGGGTTGTGTGTTTACGAACAGATTAAGCTTCTGCTTCTGCAGGAGCGGAGCCGTCCTTCTGCATCCGGATCTGATCCAGAACGAAGGCCAGGCTGGAGATAGGAGCCAGGAAGGTACCCAGGACGGATGCAACCAGAGCATTCTTGCTGGGCAGCTCACCGAAGCCGTTGAGTTCAGCAACGGACAGGACGGAGCCCTCAACAATACCACCCTTGATGGCGATCTTGCAGGTCTTGTTCTTCTTGGCAAACTCGCAGACGATACGAGCAGGGGCGATGGGGTCGCCGGTGGTGGAAGCCATAGCGGTAGTGCCGTGCAGAACCTCACCGAAATCATAACCAGCGTTCTTGCTGGCGAAATTGGTCAGAGTGTTCTTAACAACGGAGTACTCAACACCGGCCTCACGGAACTGCTTACGCAGCTCGGTATCCTGAGCGACAGTGATGCCCTTGTAGTCAACAAAGACTACGGAAGAAGCGTTCTGGATCTTACCAGTCAGCTCTTCAACAACTGCCTTCTTGCTCTCAAGAACCTTAGCGTTAGGCATAATTTTCACCTCCGAAAAATAAAAAATGTCTTCCTGCCAGAAGACAGAAAGACACGCAGAAAAATCATATCAGCGCACCTCGGCAGGATTTATTCCGGAAGGAACCTGCTGTCTTTGGCAACTCCTAGATAATACCATAGATCGTAGGGTTTGTCAACTGCTTTTTCTGAAATCTATCCTGCTTTTTTGATATTCCGTGGAATATCGGTTTTACAGGGAAAGCAGTGGTGCAGGGCGCTGTTTCCAGGGCTTGCAAAGCAAAGCGCTTTTATGAGAAGCTGTAAACCGCCGGAAGCTGTATGGGGGGCCTGTGCAGCCTGGGGCGAACAAAAAATCCCGGAAGATGACTCTTCCGGGATCATGCGCTTATATCAATTACAGATACTTAGCAGTGGAGACCTTGACGCCGGGGCCCATGGTGGAGGCGACGGTGCAGGACTTGATATACTGGCCCTTAGCAGCAGCGGGCTTAGCCTTGACAACTGCGGAAACCAGAGTATCCATGTTCTGGGTCAGCTTCTCAGAACCGAAGGAAACCTTGCCGATGGGGCAGTGGATGATGTTGGTCTTGTCCAGACGGTACTCGACCTTACCAGCCTTAATTTCCTTAACAGCAGCAGCGACGTTGGGGGTCACGGTGCCGGCCTTGGGGGAGGGCATCAGACCCTTGGGGCCCAGAACCTTACCAAGACGGCCCACAATGCCCATCATGTCAGGGGAAGCAACGACAACGTCGAAATCAAACCAGTTTTCCTTGGTGATCTTCTCGACCATGTCCATGCCGCCGACATAGTCTGCGCCGGCAGCCTTAGCCTCGTCGACCTTAGCGTCCTTAGCGAACACCAGGACCTTGCGGGTCTTGCCGGTGCCGTTGGGCAGAACGACAGCGCCGCGGACCTGCTGGTCAGCGTGACGGGAGTCGACACCCAGCTTGATGTGCAGCTCGACGGTCTCGTCGAACTTAGCGGAAGCACCCTTCACAACCAGATCCAGGGCTTCGTTGGGATCATACTGAACGGAGCGGTCAATCAGCTTGGCGCTCTCCTGGTACTTTTTACCTCTAAACAATGTAATTTTCCTCCTTATAGTGGTGATGCGGAAAAATCCTCCCACATTTCCGGCAGAACAGCCGGATTAGCAAATATCAATCGACAACAGTGACGCCCATGGAGCGGCAGGTACCAGCGACCTGGCTCTCAGCGGCTTCCAGGGAAGAGACGTTCAGGTCGGGCATCTTGGTCTTAGCGATCTCGGAGATCTGAGCCTTGGTGATGGTGCCAACCTTGGTCTTGTTGGGAACGCCGGAACCCTTCTCCAGACCGATTGCCTTGGTAATCAGCAGGGGGGTAGGAGGAGTCTTGGTGATAAAGGTGAAGCTGCGGTCAGCGTAAACAGTGATGACGACAGGAATCTTGTAGCCTTCCATATCCTTGGTGCGGGCATTGAATTCCTTGATGAAAGCTGCGATGTTAACGCCGTGCTGACCCAGTGCAGGGCCAACGGGAGGGGAAGCGGTTGCCTTTGCGGCGTTGATCTGAAGCTTGATAATGCCAGTGACTTTCTGTGCCATATTAAGCACCTCCTGAATAAAATGTGGTAATTATGCGCTGTGCGCATTTCTTTCGGGGTTTTCACCCCTCCCACGGTCTGGCCGGATAACCCGACCCGATGCGTTTATTGGGAAATGACCTCGATCTGATCGAGTTCAAACTCGACAGTGGTCTCTCGACCGAACATGGACACCACCACGTTGACCGAGTTGTTTTCGACCTCGATGCTCTCGACTGTGCCGGTAAAGGAGCTGAGAGGGCCGTCCAGAATCCGAACGGTGTCACCGACGGAGTAGTTCACGATGACTTCCTTCTTCTCAACGCCCATGGCGTAGACTTCTTCATCGGTAAGGGGAGTGGGGTCGTTGCTGGAGGACCCGACAAAGCCGGTAACTCCGCGGATGTTCCGGATCACATGCCAGGTGTCATCGCTGTAAATCATCTTCACCAGCACATAGCCGGGGAAGACCTTACGATCATAGGTCTTGCTTGCGCCGGACTCGGTGATTTCGGTAACCGTCTCCAAAGGAATGGAAACAGACAGGATCTGCTCCTGAAGCTGCCGGGACTCAACCGTCTTTTCAATCGTAGCCTTTACAGTGTTCTCATAGCCGGAATAGGTATGCACAACATACCACTTTGCAGTTTCCGCCATATCGCATACCCTTAGTGGAAGACGCTGATCAGAGCATCAATGCCGACCTGAGCGACAAAGTCGAACAGCCAGATGAAGATGCCAACAGCGACGACACAAGCGACGACAATGGCGGTGTTCTTCAGCACCTGCTGGGGAGTGGGCCAAACAACCTTCTTGAGTTCGCTTTTCAGCTCACGAAGATATTTGCAGACCTTGCCCCAGGTTCTTTTGAACCAGTTTTGCTTTTTGACTTCTGCCATGACGGGGCTCCTCCTTACTTGGTCTCAGTGTGAACAGTATGCTTCTTGCAGAATCTGCAATACTTCTTCATCTCGAGACGGTCAGGGTCGTTCTTCTTGTTCTTCATGGTGTTGTAGTTTCTCTGCTTGCACTCAGAGCATCTCAAAGTGACTTTAACGCGCATTACGGCACCTCCTTAAATAATTGCCTCCCTGTATCACCCCGGCTATGAAAATTTTATAGGAAGCGGGAACTACAAGGGACCGCTCCGGGGCTGAAAAAGCGCAGAAAAAAGCCCTTTTTCACAGGTAAAATCATTCTATCACAGG
>SAMEA104404100__coassemble_3224_pt1 | contig 11147 bp, 6 predicted proteins | sample SAMEA104404100__metabat2_high_PE_013 | metagenome-assembled genome bin SAMEA104404100 (sample SAMEA104404100) | Balaenoptera acutorostrata | reverse complement strand
CTCATAAGATCGGTCATCTGAAATACCACTGCATCCAGCACCGGTTCCGTCACAGCGTCGATATCCGCCCGACAGATTTCCCCGGCTCCGGAATAGGCGCAGATTTTCTCGATCTCCCCGGAGAGAGCGGTCATGGTGCCGCCGGTGATATCGATGAGGTAGGCGCACAGGTCGGTGGAGATCCGCTTTTCCCGGGCAGCAAAATGTCTTCCCACCCAGGCGATCAGGTCCCGCTGATCCTGCTTGGCAAACTCCACAACGGTGCCGTTGCTGCTGACAGCCTCCCAAAGCTTTTTCATCCGCTTGTCCGGCTTCCACTCCACCGTCTCATAGGTGAAAACCACCGTGCAGTAATCCGGAATATCGGCGAGGATGTCGATCATCCGATTTCGGTCACCCTCTGCCATTTTGAAAAAGTCGATATCATCTACCTGGACCATGGTGTGCTCTGCCATCATAGGCAGATTTTCCACCGCATCCCCAAAATCCCGCAGATCAAAGGTCTCACTGGTCATGCGGTGGTAGTTAAAGGACTCGGTCAAGGGATCTACCAGCAGTTTTTTCACCTGAGCCAGGTAGTGGCTCATCAGGAAGACTTCTTCCCCATGAAAAATATACAGCCGTTTCAGCTCCTTTGCCTTTAACATCTGTTTTAATTCTGAAAGGCCCCCTGTGGAAGCCGTCTTTTTTGCCATAGGCTCACCTCCTGATGAGAATGGTGCCGTCCCGGTCCGTTCTCAGGACCCGGCAGCCGAATTGGCGCAGCCGGAAAAGGGTCTCCTCCGCGGGGTGCCCATAGGCATTGTCCCGCCCGGCCGAAATCACCACCGTGTCCGGCTGAACAGCCTCCAGCAGCTCCCGGCAGGTGGAATTCTTTGCACCGTGGTGCCCCGCCACCAGGCAGGACACTTTGGGAAGCCGGTGCTCACGCAGGAGCAGGCGCTCCCCGTATTCACTTCGGTCCCCGGTAATCAGTATAGCATAATCTCCCGTGTCAAACAAGACGCACAGGCTGTTTTCATTGGACACGGCGGCAGCTCCGCCGCCGTAAATGGTGAGGGCCGCATCCCCGAAGACAAGCTGTGCACGGTGCTCTACCACTGTGACCCGGTCATCCACGGGAATGTCTTCCCCGGCAGGCAGATAGATCCGCCGAGCATCCACCCGATGGAGAAGCCCCGGGGCACCGCCCACATGGTCCCGGTCGAAGTGGGTGAGGATCAGGCCGTCCAGGCGATAAATTCCCTGACTGAGCAGGGTCTGGGACGCCAGGTCTGCGGCCCTCCCGTCCCAGTCTCCCCCGCAGTCCACCAGGAAGTTTCTCCCGCCGCTTTGCAGCAGGATGCACTGCCCCTGGCCCACATCCAGCACCGTGATCCGGGCATGGTCCCGCAGGGGCAGGAGCCAGGAAATTCCCAGTGCTGCCGCAAGGCCAAAGGTACCCAGGGCAATCAGCCATTGGGGCCGCTTGTGTCTGCCTCCCAGAAGGAAAATGCCCAGAATATAGACAGATATCAGCCAGAGCACCACCGGCAGGCTGGCCGTATACACAGCCGCCAGAGGAACCCGGGAAAGGAGCCCGGCAGCCCCCAATACATAGCGGATCAACCAGGAAGTTACATTGGCAAGCACCAAAGCCCCGGTCCGAAAAAACAGCCCCAGCAGCAACGCCCCCAGGATCCCCCAGAAAATATACACCACCGCCCACACTGTAAGCAGATTGGTCAGAGGGGCAACGAGACTGATACTGCCAAAATAAACGGCACTGAGGGGCATCACAAATACCAGAGTGCTGAGAGAAATCGCCATCGAGGTGCAAAACCACCTGAGCAGCCTTCCCCGGGTCCCCCGGCAGGGCGGGAATCTGGCAGTAAGCCAGGCCCGGATATTTCCGTAGAACAGCAATATTCCCAGAACGCTGGAAGCCGACAGCTGGAAGCTCACCGAGGTGACCACCATCGGGTTCAGCACCGTCATCACCAGCACCGCCGCAGACAGTTCCGTGAGAGGGTCGTATTCCCGCCGGATGGCACCTGCCAGCATCATAAGTCCCATCATAATGGAGGCTCTGGTCACCGACGGGGTGAACCCGGTAACAGCGCAGAATATTCCCAGCAGTGGCAGGCCCAGAATACAGGTGAGCCACCGCTTTCCGCCCACCAGAAAGGTCAATAAGGCGCAGAGAATGGACACATGCAGACCGGAAACCGCCACCACATGGCGAATTCCACTGACACTGAGATCCGACGCTGCGGCATCGTCCAGTGCATCGCTGTCTCCCAGTACCAAAGCTCTGGCAAAGGGCGCCGTATCTGCGGGAAACAGCGCGTCGATTTTCTTTTGGAGCTGCAATCGGAGCCGGGCAGGCATCGTCCACCAGGGACTTTTTTCCGGGGAATGGGTCAAAAGCGCCCCTTTCTGACTGCCTGTTAGGAAAAGGCCCTTACCCGCCCGGGAATCCCGGGGCCGTCCGTCCCCTGTCCCCGTAGTCCGAAAAGAAAATTCACCCCGCACCGAGTCTCCTGGCTGGAATCTCTGATTTTCCTGAAAGAAAAGACGGACCTTATATGGCTTTCCCTCCAGGCGCAGGATCCCCTCTCCGGAGGAGCCGTGATTTTCCGACTGGCTGTAGTCCGTAAGCACAACCGTGACATTTCGGGTCATGCCGTCCAGCTGCTGGGCTGGTTTCAGATAGCGTCCCTGGAAGCAGGAGAACCAGGCAAGTCCTGCCCCTGCCCCCAGGAAAATCAGAGATGCACTCCGGCAGCACCGGTGCTTTCTTCCCGGAAGCCAAAGGACAAGGGACAGCACCAGAGCTGCCCCTGCTGCCATTGGAATCGGCAGATAAGCGCAGGCAGCACACGCCCCGGCAAAGCCCAGGGTGACCCACATGAGATACCGCATAAAATCTCCCCTATCTGCCAGGAAAAGGGCGCTGCCCTCCGGCAGTGCCCCTTTCCCCTAAAAGATTTTTGGATCAGTTCAGCTTGGAAGCTACAAAATCATCAACCAGGGCCAGCGCATCGTCAACCTTGTTGATGTCCTTACCGCCGCCCATAGCAGAATCGGGCTTGCCGCCGCCATTGCCGCCGCAGGTGGCGCAGACCTGCTTGACCAGGTCACCGGCCTTGATTCCCTTTGCCACGGCATCCTTGCCGCAGACAGCCAGGAATGCAGGCTTGTCGTTGTTCACGGAAGCCAGGACCGCCACAATGGAGTTGTCCTTATCCCGCAGCATATCGCCCATCTGACGGAGCTTTGCTGCGTCCGCGCCGGGCATGGTTACGGTCAGAACATGGATGCCGTTCACATTCCGGCAGCCAAAGAGGAAACGATCCACCTCACCGGCGGCATCCTTTGCCTTGTACACCTCAATGCTGTGCTTGAGGCACTTGATCTCATCCATCTGCGCCTGGAGACGATCCATAAGCTCATAGGGCTTGCTCTTGAGCTTTGCGGAGACCTTCATCAGCAGCTGCTGGTTGCGCTCCATCCGCTTCAGGCATTCATGGCCGGTGATGGCCTCGATCCGGCGGACACCGGAAGCAACGCTGCCCTCGCTCTCCAGATGGAAGGGGCCGACCTTTGCGGTGTTGTCCAGATGGGTACCGCCGCACAGCTCCACAGAGAAGTTGCCCATGTTGACCACACGGACCACATCGCCGTACTTTTCGCTGAACAGAGCCGTTGCGCCCATGCGCTTTGCCTCTTCAATGGGCATCTCACGGGTCTCGATGGGGTATCCCTCCAGAATGGCGTTCTGCACAATGGCGTTGACCTTTGCCAGCTCCTCGTCGGTGAGGGCGGAGTAGTGGGTGAAGTCAAAACGCAGACGATCAGGCTCCACATAGGAACCGGCCTGGTGTACATGGTCACCCAGCACGCACTGCAGAGCCTTGTCGAGAAGGTGGGTGGCGGAATGGGCACGCATGATGGCCTTTCTCCGCTCCACATCAATGGAAGCGCAGACCACATCGTCCACCTTCATGGAACCGCCCACCATCTTGCCGCTGTGCAGGTACTTGCCGCCCTTGTCCTTCTGGACATCGGTAACTTCAAAGCGGCTGCTGCCCAGCATCAGGACGCCGTGGTCAGCCACCTGACCGCCCATCTCTGCATAGAAGGGCGTCTTATCCAGGACGATGATGCCTTCCTCGCCGCCGGCAATGGAGCCGGAGACCTCCTCGCCCACGCACACTGCCAGGATCTTCGCCTCGCAGTTGTTCATGCTGTAGCCCACAAAATTGGTGGGGGTGTTGTCGAGACCCAGGTCAATACCGGCCCAGGCCAGATCGCCCAGGGCTTTCCGCGCTTCCCGGGCCCGGAGCTTCTGCTCCTCCATGAGCTTGACGAAGCCCTCCTGATCCAGGGTCATATCTTCGTCGGCCACCATCTCTACCGTCAGGTCGATGGGGAAGCCGTAGGTATCGTAGAGCTTAAAGGCGTCAGCCCCGGAGAATTGGGTCTCGCCCTTTGCCTTGTGTTCCGCCAGCATATCGGAGAAGATCTTCATGCCGCCGTCGATGGTTCGGGCAAAATTCTCTTCCTCCACCTTGACGACCTTGGTGATATAGTCAGCCCGTTCCCGCAGGTAGGTATAGTGAGATTCATTTTCCTCAATAACCGTCTCCACGACCTCATACAGGAAGGGACGGTTGACACCCAGGAGCTTGCCATGACGGGCAGCCCGGCGCAGCAGACGGCGCAGAACATAGCCTCTGCCCTCATTGCTGGGCAGAACACCGTCGGCGATCATAAAGGTGGATGCACGGATGTGGTCGGTGATGACACGCAGAGAGACGTCCATCTTGACGCTCTGACCGTAGGAAGCACCGGTGATCTCGGTGACCTTATTGGTGATGTTCATAACGGTATCCACATCGAAGAGGCTGTCCACATCCTGGCAGACAACAGCCAGACGCTCCAGGCCCATGCCGGTGTCGATATTCTTGTGAGCAAGCTCCGTGTAGTTGCCGTTGCCGTCGTTGTCGAACTGAGAGAACACGTTGTTCCATACTTCCATATAACGGTCGCATTCGCAGCCAACGGTGCAGCCGGGCTTACCGCAGCCGTACTTCTCACCCCGGTCATAATAGATCTCGGAGCAGGGGCCGCAGGGACCGGAGCCGTGCTCCCAGAAGTTGTCTTCCTTGCCGAACCGGAAAATGTGGTCAGCGGGAACACCGATCTCCTTGGTCCAGATGTCATAAGCCTCGTCGTCTTCCTCATAAATAGAGGGATACAGACGGCTCTCATCCAGGCCCACTACCTTGGTGAGGAATTCCCAGCTCCAGGCAATGGCCTCGTGCTTAAAGTAGTCGCCGAAGGAGAAGTTACCCAGCATCTCAAAATAGGTGCCATGACGGGCAGTCTTACCGATGTTCTCGATATCACCGGTCCGGATACACTTCTGGCAGGTGCAGACACGGTGACGGGGGGGCTTCACCTCGCCGGTGAAGTAAGGCTTCATGGGAGCCATGCCGGAGTTGATCAGCAGCAGAGACGCATCGTTCTGAGGGATCAGGGAGAAGCTGGGCAGGCGCAGATGGCCCTTGCTCTCGAAGAAGGACAGGAACATCTCACGCAGTTCGTTAACGCCATAGGGTTTTACGCTCATTGGGATTCTACCTCCAAAATAAATTTCTTTCCAGACATCGCAGTAAAACAAAAACCCCGCCCCTAAAATAGGGGCGGGGAGAAGATTACCCGCGGTACCACCCTAATTATCCCCGAAGGGACATCTTAGACACTCTGTAACGGGAGCACCCGTCCCGGTCATCCCGGGCGACGCAGGAAGTGGCTTGCAGAAGTTCGACCAAAGGGCTCACACCGTCCCCTTTTCGCTCAAGATCTACGTTTCCGCTTGGTTTCCGCAATGTCTTTACATATCGAGTGTATTTTATCACAGAAATTCCATTTGTCAATGATTTTTTGGTGTATTTCCGGGTTTTCTCTCAGATATGCTCTGTGAGCCACCGATGCATCTGGGTGCGCCCCTCCTCGGACATAGGGAACACCCGTTTATCCTCCATCTCGCTCTTTTCATAGCAATAAAGGCCATGCCAGCATTCCACCGTGATCTCGCTTTTTGGGAAGTCCACCTCTTTGGGGGTGGCCATCACCACCGTGGGAGCTGCCCGGAAGCGGAACATCCCGCAGGACCCGGTGAAGATATTGTCCATGGCGAAATAGTGGAGGGTGGGCAGAAACAGCTCCTCCATCGGCTTACTCCCGGATCAGCTCTTCCATTTCGTCCAGCAGATGACCGAACAGCGCCAGAGCGTCATTCACAGGCTTGGGGCTGGTCATATCCACACCGGCACCCTTCAGCAGGTCGATGGGGCTCTTGGAGCAGCCGCCGGACAGGAAGCCGATATAGTCCTTCACAGCACTCTCACCCTCGTTGAGAATCCGGCGGGACAGTGCAATGGCTGCGGAATAACCGGTGGCATACTGGAACACATAGTAGTTGTAGTAGAAGTGGGGAATCCGGGCCCACTCCACGGCGATCTCGTCGTCCACCACCATATCCGGGCCGTAGTACATCTCATTGAGACGCTTATACTCGGCATTCAGTACATCCGCGGTGAGGGTCTTGCCCTCGGCAGCCATCTTGCCGATGTTCAGCTCAAATTCCGCAAACATGGTCTGGCGGTAGATGGTTCCCTTGAACTGATCCAGGAAGTGGTTGATGAGGTAGATCCGCTCCTTCTTGTCGGTGGTCTTGCCCAGAAGGTATTCCATGAGCAGGGCCTCGTTGCAGGTGGAAGCCACCTCGGCAACAAAGATCACATAGTCGGAATCAATGGGATTCTGGTACTTGGTGGAGTGATAGGAGTGGAGGGCATGTCCCATCTCGTGAGCCAGGGTGAACTGGCTGTCCAGAGAGCCGGAGTAGTTGAGCAGCACATAGGGATGAACGGCACAGCCGGCGGAGTAGGCACCGCCCCGCTTGCCCACATTCTGGTACACATCGATCCAGCGGTTGTCAAAGCCTTCCTTCAGGATCTTACGGTAGTCCTCGCCCATGGGTGCCAGTGCATCATAGACAGTCTGCTTTGCCTGTTCAAATGGGATCTTCTTATCCACGTCCTTGAGCAGCGGGGTATAGACATCGTAGAAGTGGAGCTCGTCCACGCCCAGCATCTTCTTGCGCAGCCGGACATAACGGTGCATTTTGTCCAGATTCTGATGCACTGCCTCAATGAGGTTCAGATACACAGAGGTGGGCACATTGGTGGCATCCAGAGAAGCTTCAAAGGCAGAGTCATAGTGACGGGCATCGGCAAAGAATTTCAGCTGCTTATTCTGGGCGTTGAGGGTTGCAGCGGTGGTGTTCTGGAAGCCCTGGTAGGTGTGATAGAACTTTTCGTAGGCATCCCTGCGCAGCTCCCGGTCGCCGCTCTCCTCCAGGCTCACAAAGGTTCCGGAGCTGAGAGGATGGTGTCTGCCCTCGCTGTCCACGGCATCGGGGAAGGTGAGATCGGCATAAGAGAAGGCACCGTAGATATTGTCAGGAGCCTGTGCCATTTCACCGGCAGCTGCCAGGAGCTTCTCCTCCCCGGCAGACAGGGTGTGGGCCTTCCGGCGGCGCAGGTCGGTGAGGTAACGGCGGTACCGCTCCAGCTCCGGGCAGCGCTTGTAGAAGTCCTCCAGCTGCTCATCGGAGAGGGTCATGATTTCGGGAGTCTCAAAGCTGCAAGCAGCCTCCAGGGATACCATGGCACTGGTGAATTTTCCGGCCATGGCCTGATAGGTGCCGTTGCGGGTATCCTCATCCGCCTTGCGCATACAATAGTTTGCCAGCAGTTCAGACTTGGCATTGGTTTTTTCCATCTTGGTAAGGTACTGGAGCAGGACCTCAGGGGACTGGGTCAGACGGCCTGCAAAGCCCGCCAGCTCCTCCTGATCCTGGGCAGCGGATGCAAGCTCCGCTTCCCATGCCTGGTCGCTGGGATACATATCCTCGGTGGCCCAGGTATCTTCTACTTTCAGTTCACTGCGAAGAGGGATCTTCTTGATTTCTTCCATCAGATAAAACCTCCTGATATAATTTTCGAAATGATTGGGGATTTCCCTGTTTGAGGGACCCTCTTCCGGTTTTTGTCCCCACAGTAAGGGCAGTTTCCGGCACTTCATTACTACTCGATATGATACCACAACAAGGGGAGAAAATCAATTCTGTACAGCAGAAAAGCCCTTCTTGCATTCTCCGGCGAAGTGTGATACAGTGGCAAAAGGTGATGACTATGAAACAAAAATTATTCGGCTGTTCCAGCCTGATCCTCTGCACCATGATCTGGGGTTCCTCCTTTGTGGCCCAAAGCGTGGGCATGGAGCGTCTGAGTCCCTTTACCTTCCAGGCCATTCGCTGCCTGCTTGCCATCGTGTTCCTGTTTTTCTGCGCCACCTGTCTGGAGCTTAAGGATGCCGGGCTGTGCGGCTCCCTTGCCAAATGGAAAGACCCTCTGCTGATGAAAAACGGACTGATCTGCGGCGGTGTACTGTTTATTGCCGCCAGTCTCCAACAGATCGGTCTTGTATATGCCGATGCCGGAAAGGCCGGCTTTCTCACATCCATCTATATCATCCTGGTTCCGCTGATTGGGTTGTTTATCGGAAAACGGGCCAGCGCAGCGGCCCTCATCAGCGTGGTTCCGGCGGTGATGGGGCTGGTGCTTCTCAGCGGCATCGGCATCTCTCGTGTCAACATTGGGGACCTCTTCCTCATGGGCGGTGCCATGGGATTTGCCGTACACATCCTGCTCATCGACCGCACCGCAAATACAGTAGACAGCCTGCGGCTCAACTGTGTACAGTGTTTGGTGATTGCCATACTGTCCCTTCCCTTCCTGCTGACGGAGCCTCTCTCCCTCCAGGATATCTGGGACTGCCGTTTCCCTCTGATTTTCTCCGGCGTGTTCTCCATGGGCCTTGCCTACTCCCTGCAAGTGGTGGGGCAGAAATATGTGGAGCCCACTGCCGCTTCCCTGCTTCTCAGCCTGGAATCCGTATTTGCTGCTCTGAGCGGATGGCTCATCCTCCATGAAACCATGAACGGACGGGAGCTTATCGGCTGCACCCTCATGTTCTTTGCTGTGATTTTCTCCCAGCTCCCCCTGCGCTGCCCCCGGCTGTCTCCGGCAGAAGATGGAGAGATTTCCGTATAGCCGCATCAGCCCAAAAGCACCGTACCTGTAAGGACGACAATACCTTTCCCGGCCTGACCCCGCCGGACAGTGTAAGCGACCCCATCGGGCTCTGGGGACAGCGGCAGTCTGTACTGCTGTCTTGCCGAAATTGACGGCCCAGGCGGAAGTCCTGGTGGTGCAGAGAAAGCAGCCCCAAGGGAGCCCCGAACAGCGCAAGGCTGAATACGCTATGAAGCGGGTCGGCAGAATGGAGCGCATCCGGACGCGTGCCGGAGAGATCGTAAACGCAGACAGGAGCTGCACATAATGATTGCTTTCTTTATGTTGAAGAAAGCAGCAGGAAGCGGCTGGGAGCAAATGTTCCCAGCCGCTTTAACAGAACCGTTCGCTTCATAGGTTTCCATCAGAACAAGCATATTTAATACGATATATCCGTTAAGATCGATAGTCTGAAACGTCCCTGCCCGGATGCCTATTGACAACGCTCCCGATTGCTGTGCCTTGTTATTTATAATTCACCTTGATGCATTCGTAAAAGCCGGAGGGATCACCGAGCTTTGCTTTATCAATATTTTCCCGCAGATATCTGCGGGTTGCATCATCACAGCGGTCTTCTCCCATGTACGGCATATCAAAGGCCTTTTCCAATTCCTCCAAAGCTCTCTCCGCTCTGTCGGGAGCAGCATTGTAGGAATCCAGCCACTCCTGCATCCACATATGTTCCCACAGATTGCTGGCAAGCGTATTTCCATATCCCGTTTGGAAAGAAGCCCCTTCATTTTCGCCCTCCAGCTTATCCGGCAGATTTGCATCATCGGGCCAGTTCAGTTCCTGGATCGTAGTGAGAAATTCCTCTTCTATGTGCGCAAAGTCAGTAAAGCCTCTGGTAGACTGAGCCTCTGTCTGATGATCGCCACAGCCAGCCGCCAGCACACATACAGATAGCATACATACCAAAAGTAATGTAAATTTCTTTGTCCGTTTCATAAGTAAACCTCCGTTTTATAATTTATCGTAATACCAAAGCGGGTTCCAGCCTTGATGCTTTTATAGCTGGGAATAATCCGCCGAGGAGAGCCGTCACAATAGATGCCCCAACCGCAGTGATTGCAGCGGCCACCGGATATCCCGGCACCGTTACAGGGGAATCCGCCGGTAAAAACGATCCGATACATTCCACCAAAGAAAAGGATAACAGGATAGCCGCAATACACACAAAAATGGATACAATCATTTGCGAACCAAGTACCAGTAAAATAATATTGCCTTGCGATGCCCCGATTGCCCGTCGGATCAGCAGCTCATGCGTCCGCTGCTCCAAGGACGAAAGCCCAATGTTGATTTGTCCTAAAATAGATACAAAAAGCAGCAGTACCGCTGTAACCAGTAAGCCCATCTGAAGTATGGACAGGACAGAGGCATAGCTCTCACCGAGATCACTTCTGCCGGAGGGGGTCAGGATTCCACCGATTGTATCATCCAGTATATCTCGCAATGCCGAGTTCATTTGCTCAGGCGTCAATCCATTTCCAGAATGCCAATAAATAGATGCACCCTGAGCCGTCCATAGATGTGGGGCAAGCTCTAAAACTGCTGCGGCATTCAAATAAAGCGTTGAGAAGTTCCGTCCATCGTTCACGATACCGACCAGGCGAAAAGGCGTAAGTGCCAGGGAGTCTGATGCTGCGCCCACCACATGATCCGTCTTAAAATAAGAAGCGGCCGCTTCCTTATTGGCCACTATTTCCAATGCCGAGCCATTGTTCAGCCATGTTCCTGAGAAAATCGGCAGATTGTATATTTCATTATACCTCTCTGTGGTAAAAACAGCTTCCACCGGGGTAAGTGCCTTATAAATATGATACGCATCCTGTTCGCTGGGACTTGATGCAGCAGGTGCAAATTTTACTTCCTTATCCATAAAGAATGTAACAGATACCGCATCGTTGATCGTATTCAAGGTATCCAGAAAGCGTCTTAATTTCTCTGGGTCAT
>SAMEA104404100__coassemble_3214_pt1 | contig 11184 bp, 8 predicted proteins | sample SAMEA104404100__metabat2_high_PE_013 | metagenome-assembled genome bin SAMEA104404100 (sample SAMEA104404100) | Balaenoptera acutorostrata | reverse complement strand
TTTTAGCTTCTTGCCAGACCGTCTACCTGGAGAACGGTGCCGGTGATATAGCTGGCACGGTCGGAAGCCAGGAACAGGAAGGCGTTGGCGATGTCCTCGGGCTGGCCCAGGCGGCGCAGGGGGATCTGAGCAATCAGGGGCTCAATGACCTCCTTGGGTACGGCCTTCATCATATCGGTCTCCGTGATGCCGGGGGCCACGGCGTTGACCCGGATGCCCTTGGGGCCCAGTTCCCGGGCAAGGGACAGGGTCAGACCGTTGACGGCAAACTTGGAAGCGGGGTAGGAGAAGCCGCTGGGCTGACCGTAGACGCTGACCATGGAGGTGGTGTTCAGGATGACACCGCTGCCCTGCTGCACCATAATGTCGGCGGCGGCCTTGGTGGCGGTGAATACGCCCTTGACGTTCAGGTCCATGACCTTGTCGAACAGCTCTTCGGTGTACTGAGACAGGGGGGTGCTCTCGGACATACCGGCATTGTTCACCAGAATATCCAGCTTTCCGTATTTGTCCACAACCTTCCGGAAGGCACTGCGGACGCAGTCCATGCAGGTGAGATCCGGGGCGATGCCCTCAATGACGGCTTCGGGATATTTTTCCTTCAGGGAAGCCACGGACTTATCGGCGTTGACCTGGGAGCTGGCGGAGAGCACCACGGCGGCCCCTGCCTGCAAGAAGGCTTCTACGGTGGCATAGCCGATGCCGCGGCTGCCGCCGGTGATGATTGCAACTTTATTTCTAAGATCCATAGGGAGTTCCTCCTTGATTTTCTTGTTTTATCTTTGTGGCCTTAGTATACCCAGGATGAAACAGAAATTCTGTGACAAACGCACATAGAATGAGAATCATTCTTAGAAAAGCAGGAACAGGACCGGACCCTTTTACGGTGCAGCGGCTTTCTGCGCAGGGAGGGAGAAAACCAGAGACGAAAAAATTTATCCCCAGGTCCGTGAGAGACCTGGGGATAACGTTAGGAAGGTTACATCTTGTCGGGGGCAGAGAAGCCCAGAATGTCGATACAGGTTTCGAGGATGCGCTTGGCAAGGCCGATGAGGGCGATGTAGCCGGCCTTCAGGTTTTCGTCCTCTTCGCCCAGGATCCGGGTCTCATGGTAGAACTTGTTGACACAGCCGGCAAGCTCATAGATGTAGGCACAGATCAGGTTGGGGGCGGAGGCATTGAGGGCGGACTCCAGGGTGGGGCCGAACTTGGTGACGGCCAGCATCAGGTCCTTGGCGTAGGAATTGGCAGGGGCCTGGATGGGCAGATGCTCCCAGGGGCCATACTTTGCCAGAATGGACTTGATCCGGACGATGGTGTAGAGGATGTAGGGGCCGGTGTTGCCTTCGAAGGCGGCAAATCGGTCCAGATCAAAGATGTAGTCCTTGGTGGGCTGGTTGGAGAGGTCGCCGTACTTGAGGGCAGCCATGGCGATCTTCTTGGTGGTAGCTTCCACCTCGTCCTCCGCGACGATCTTGTTCTCCACAACCTTGGTGCGGACGAAGTCGGTCATGTCCTTCACCAGCTGCTCCAGACGCATGACGCCGCCGTCACGGGTCTTGAAGGGCTTGCCGTCCTTGCCGTTCATGGTGCCGAAGCCAACGTGCTCCAGCTGGGTCTCGGGGGTTACGATCCCGGCCTTCCGGGCGGCACGGAACACCTGCTCAAAGTGCAGGCTCTGGCGCTTGTCGGTGAGGTACAGGATCTTGTCGGGATGGAAGTCCTGCATTCTCTGGACCATGGTGGCAAGGTCGGTGGTGGCGTAGATGGATGCACCGTCGGACTTTACCAGGATGCAGGGGGGGAGCTCCTTCTTGTCGCCTTCCTCGGCAACGGGGATGACCCAGGCACCCTCGCTCTGAACTGCCAGGCCCCGCTTCTTCATGTCCTCCACCATGGGGGGGATGTAAGGATCGGCATCGGATTCGCCCAGCCAGCTCTCAAAGTGGACGTTGAGGTTATCGTAGTTCTTCTTGAGGTCAGCCACGGAAATGTTCATAATGTGCTGCCAGATGGCCCGGTAGCCCCGGCGGCCCTGCTGCAGCTCAAAGGTGGCGGTGTGTGCCCGCTCAGCAAAGTCTGCATCTTCCTTCTTCTTGGCGGAAGCGGCGGGGTAGATCTCCTCCAGCTCGGAAATGGTGAAGGGAGCCTCTGCGGGATATTCCCCCTGGAAGTCGGGGTCAAAGTAGGGCAGGTCAGGCTTGCGCTCCTGAAGCTCGGTGATGATCAGGCCGATCTGCAGACCCCAGTCGCCCAGGTGAATGTCACCAATGGTGTTGTAGCCCAGGTACTTGTAGAGCCGTTTCAGGCTTTCGCCGATGATGGCGGAGCGGAGGTGGCCGATATGCAGGGGCTTTGCCACGTTGGGTCCGCCGTAGTCGATGACCAGGGTCTTGCCGGCACCGGGCTTGGCAGCGCCGAAGTCCTCAGCGGTGCGCATCTGCTCCAGATAGCCCTGGAGGAAGTGGTCGGAGAGCTTCAGATTGATGAAGCCGGGCATTACGGCGTCGATCATGGAATAGTCGTCGGCGTTGAGCTTTTCAGCCACAGCCTTGGCGATCACGATGGGGGCGCACTTATACTGCTTGGCAGCGGCAAGAGCACCGTTGCACTGATATTCGCACAGGTCGGGACGGTTGGAAACGGTCACGCGGCCGAAGGAAGCATCGTAACCGGCAGCCTCAAAGGCGGCCTGCATATTCTTGGTAATAATATCCAGGATTTTTTCCATTGTTAATTCTTCTCCTTCTGCTGTTCCATCCAATAGAGATATTCGTCATAGGTTCCGTAGCGGTCGATAATGGTGCCGTCGGGCTGGAAGGCAATGACACGGTTACAGACGGAGCTCAGCATCTCATGGTCGTGGCTGGCCAGCAGCACTACCCCGGAGAAGGCTTCCAGACCCTTGTTGACGGCCTGGATGGACTCCATGTCCAGATGGTTGGTGGGCTGGTCCAGCAGCACCACATTGGCGCCGGAGAGCATCATTTTGGAGAGCATACAGCGGACCTTCTCGCCGCCGGACAGAACGTTCACATGCTTGAACACATCCTCGCCGCCGAAGAGCATCCGGCCCAGGAAGCCCCGGAGATACACGTCATCCTTCTTGGCGGAGTACTGGCGCAGCCAGTCCACCAGCTCTTCCTCATTGCCCTCAAAGTAGGGAGAGGTGTCCTTGGGCAGATAGCTGCGGGTGGTGGAAACGCCCCACTTGATGGAACCCTCGTCGGGCTCCAGCTCGCCCATGAGTACCTGGAACAGAGCGGTCTGAGCCAGCTCGTTTTCACCGACAAATGCGATCTTATCGTTTTTGCCCACGGAGAAGTAGACCTTATCCAGGAGCTTTTCCCCGTCCACCGTGACGGAGATGTCCTTGACGGTGAGGATATCCTTACCCAGTTCCCGCTCGGGCTGGAAGCCTACGAAGGGATAGCGGCGGGAGGAGCAGGGCATTTCCTCCACGGTCAGCTTGTCCAGCAGCTTCCGGCGGGCGGTAGCCTGCTTGGCCTTTGCCTTGTTGGCGGAGAACCGCTGAATGAACAGCTGTAATTCCTCGATCTTCTCCTGGTTGCGCTTGTTCTTGTTGCGCAGCATGGCCTGGACCAGCTGAGAGGACTCGTACCAGAAATCGTAGTTGCCCACGTACATCTTGATCTTGCCGTAGTCGATATCCACGGTGTGGGTGCAGACGGTGTTCAGGAAGTGGCGGTCATGGGAGACGGCGATGACCATGCCGGGGAAGTCCAGCAGGAAGTCCTCCAGCCAGTTGATGGACTCGATATCCAGGTTGTTGGTGGGCTCGTCCAGCATGACAATGTCGGGATTGCCGAACAGTGCCTGAGCCAGCAGAACCTTCACCTTCAGTCTGGGGTCGGTGTCGCCCATGAGATCGTAGTGCATATCGGTGGTGACGCCCAGGCCCTGGAGCATCCGGGAAGCGTCGGACTCGGCTTCCCAGCCGCCCAGCTCTGCAAACTCTGCTTCCAGGTCGGCGGCCCGCAGACCGTCCTCATCGGAGAAGTCAGGCTTTTCGTAGATGGCATCCTTTTCCTTCATCACATCATAAAGATGCTGGTTGCCCATGATGACGGTATCCATAATGGTGTAGTCATCGTAGGCGTTCTGGTTCTGCTTCAGCACAGATACCCGCTTGCCGGGTTCAATGGTGACGGTGCCGTTGGTAGAGTCCAGCTCTCCGGTGAGGATTCGCAGGAAGGTGGACTTGCCGGCGCCGTTGGCACCGATGATGCCGTAGCAGTTTCCGGGCAGGAACTGCAGGTCAACGTGCTGGAATAGCCACTGACCGCCGAACTGCATACCTAAATTGCTGACTGTAATCATTGCATACTCCTTATATCCATAAATTTATTTTTGACAGAGGATCAGGGCAGCATGGGAAAAATCTGATTTTTTCCTATGCATACCAATACATCTTACATGATACCACAGAATTATGAATAATCAAAGAACTTTTTTACGAGGGGTTGCATTTTCCGGAATATGCGTTATAATATTAGCACTCAGTAGATAAGAGTGCTAATTACAGAAAAGGACGTGACCTGTTTATTATGGAAAAGCAGCAGTTTAAGGCGGAGTCCAAACGCCTTCTGGACCTGATGATCAATTCAATCTATACCCATCGGGAGATCTTCCTCCGGGAGATCATCTCCAATGCTTCTGACGCCATCGATAAGCTGGCTTATACCGCGCTCACCGATGACAAGGTCGGCATTGCAAGGGATGAATTTGCCATCACCATCACCCGGGACCCGGAAAATCGGACCCTCACCGTTTCCGATAACGGCATCGGCATGAGCAAGGCCGAGCTGGAAGAGAACCTGGGCACCATCTGCAAGTCCGGTTCCCTGGGCTTCAAGCAGGCAATGGAAAAGCAGGATGACATCGATATCATCGGACAGTTCGGTGTCGGCTTCTACTCCGCCTTCATGGCAGCTTCCACCATTACCGTGATCACCAAGAAGTACGGCGAGGACACCGCCTGGAAGTGGGTTTCCGACGGCGCAGACGGCTACACCATTGAGGAGACTCAGAAGGATGCCGCCGGTACCGATATCATCATGGTGCTCAAGGAGGATACCGAGGAGGAGAAGTTCTCCGAATACCTGGACGAGTACCAGATCCGCACCCTGATCCGCAAGTATTCCGATTACATCCGTTACCCCATCCGTATGGAAGTCACCAAGAGCCGCAAGACCGAGGATTCCCCCGAGGATAAGCCCGAATATGAGGACTACACCGAGATGGAGACCCTCAACTCCATGGTGCCTATCTGGCAGCGCTCCAAGAAGGACGTCACCGAGGATGAGTATGACTCCTTCTATCGGGAGAAGTTCTTTGACTACAATAAGCCCTTGCGGGTGATCCACTCCAGCGTGGAAGGTGCCGTGTCCTTTAAGGCTCTGCTGTATATCCCCGGCAAGGCTCCCTTCGATTTCTATTCCAAGGACTTTAAGCGGGGCTTGCAGCTCTATTCCTCCGGTGTCCTTATCATGGACAACTGCGAGGACCTGCTGCCCGAGCACTTCCGCTTTGTCCGCGGTGTTGTGGATACCCAGGACCTGTCCCTGAATATCAGCCGTGAGATGCTCCAGCACAACCGCCAGCTCACCATCATCGCTCGCAACATCGAGAAGAAGATCAAGAGCGAGCTTAAGTCCATGATGGAGGAAGACCGGGAGAAGTACGAGGAATTCTACGGTGTCTTCGGCCGTCAGCTGAAGTACGGTACGGTTTCCGACTACGGCGCACACAAGGAAGCCTGCCAGGATCTGCTGCTGTTCTACTCCCACAAGCAGGGCAAGCTGGTAAGCCTTAAGGAGTATGTGGATGCCATGGCAGAGGGCCAGGAGAAGATCTACTTTGCTCCCGGCGAGAACAAGGAGCATTTGGCAAAGCTGCCCCAGGTGGACACCCTGAGCAAGAAGGGCTATGATGTGCTGCTGTTCACGGAGGATGTAGATGAGTTCATTCCTCAGACCCTGATGACCTATGCGGAGAAATCCTTCTGCAACATCTCCTCCGAAGACCTGGGCCTCGAAAGTGAAGAGGAAAAGAAGGAAGCTGAGGAGAAGGCAGAGGAGCTCAAGGGTGTGCTCACCTTTGTCAAGGAGTCCCTGGGCGACCAGGTCAAGGAGGTCAAGCTCTCCCGGAACCTGGGAAGCTACCCCGTGTGCATGACTCCCGATGCCGGCATGAGCTTCGAGATGGAAAAGTACATGAAGCGGGCTAACCCCGAATATGCTTTCCCTGTGGGCCGGATCTTGGAGCTGAATGCTGACCATGCGGCAGTGAAGGCAATGCAGCGGCTCATGACCGAGGACCCTGTGAAGGCTAAGGACTATGCGCAGCTGCTGTGCTACCAGGCACAGCTCATGGCAGAGCTTCCTGTGGAGGACCCCTTCGCCTATACCGAGCTTGTCTGCAAGCTGATGCAGTAATCGAAAATTTTACCAAACGGGAGAGGATGAAAGTTCTCTCCCGTTTCTTATTCTGACAGAAAGGGGGGATTTTCAGCAAAAAATACAAAAGTTCAAATTTTGGTTGCACAGTTTGCGCTGCTTGTGATATACTACCACCAAACCCCAATGAAGGAGGAAATCATTTATGCAAACGGCATTCTATTTGCTGAGCGATGGCATCTGGACCGGGTTGGGCTTGTTTTCCAATCTGTTGAGCATTGTCACCTATGTGCTTTTTTCGCTGGGCCTCTACACCGTTGCAAAACGGCGTATGATCAATCATCCCTGGCTGAGTTGGATCCCTGTGGCGAATATCTGGATCCTGGGTTCTCTCTCTGACCAGTATCGTTATGTGGCAAGGGGCCAGAATAAGTCCAAGCGGAAGATCCTGCTGACGCTGAAGATCGTGGCCGTGGCCATGGCCTGCGTGGTCATTTTCCTGTGCTTTGGTGCCATTTTGAATCTGGCGACCGGCGCTGTCTACGGGATGAATGATGAACAGATGTTCCGGAGCATCTTCGGTGCACTCTTTGGTGTCGGCGGCCTGGCCCTGGCGCTTATCCCTGTGACCGTAGTGCTTCTGGTGTTTCGCTGCATGGCTCTCTATGACCTGTATGTCTCCTTTGACCCTGAAAATGCGGTGCTGTTCCTGGTACTCAGCATCATTTTTTCGGTGACCGAGCCCTTCTTCATCTTCTTTAACCGAAATAAGGACCACGGTATGCCCCCCAGAACACCACGGCAGCCCTATCAGATCCCTGATCCCGGCCCTCAGGAGCCTTGGGAAAATCCCCAGCAGTAACGTTTATTGAAAACCGGCATCCGGGAGTTCCCCGGATGCCTCTTTTTCATATATGGCAGTTTCGCGCGGAATTTACATGGTCTCTTATGGAGACGGCCAGTGCAGACAGAAAGGAGATCATCATATTGAAATGCTATGGCTATATTCGCGTCAGCAGCCGGGAACAGAATGAGGACAGGCAGAAAATCGCCATGAAGGAGGCAGGGGTTCCGGAAAAGAATATTTTTTCCGATCAACAGTCGGGAAAGGACTTTAACAGACCTCAGTATCAGAAATTGCTGCGCAGACTCCACCGGGACGATGTCCTCTACATCAAGAGCATCGACCGATTGGGACGCAATTATTCCGAGATCCTGGAGCAGTGGCGGGTCCTGACAAAAGAAAGGGGGATCGATATTGTTGTGCTGGATATGCCGATCCTGGATACCCGTTTGGGAAAGGACCTGATGGGAACCTTCCTAAGCGATGTGGTCTTACAGGTGCTGTCCTTTGTGGCAGAAAACGAGCGGACCAGCATCCGTCAGCGCCAAGCCGAGGGAATTCTGGCAGCCAAAGCCAGGGGGGTGAAATTCGGACGGCCTCCTGTTCCACTGCCGGAGAATTTCTATGAAGTGCATAGCGCTTGGAGAAACCAAAAAATGACCTTGAAGGAGGCGGCCTGTGCCTGCGGGATGCCGGTAGGCACCTTTTATGGGAAAGCCAGAAAATTTGAAAACTGAAAAAACAGTGCTCTGAATTTGGAAATGTGTACCTTCCCGAATTCAGAGCACTTTGTGTATCTATAGGATAGTATATCGTAATGGTCCGGATTTTTCAAGCCGCCGAAATATTTTTGGCAGTCTCCGCTTTCTTTGTGGCGGCTTGCCCGGGGAGTTTGGAAAGGTACACAATTCAGAACCAGCAGAAGATTCCAGAAAAGAAAGGTGTTAGAGATATGAACCTGACAGCAATGCAATGCCCTGCATGCGGGGCCAATCTTTCCACGGAGGACAGCAGTATAGAAGAAGGGGGGGAAATATTCTGTATGTGCCAGTACTGCGGTACAAGGATCTTATTGCAGGAGGATGGCGCAGGTGAGAAAAATCGGGAGAAAGAGATCGAACCGCCCTGGAAAGCAGATTGCAAAACTGATTTGCTGCGGAGAAAAAAGCAGAGAATTATGGTGCAGATGGGGTTAGGCGCGCTATCCGGCATCCTGCTGGGAGTAGGGGTGACCATGGAATGGCTTTGGCTGCTTGTTCCGGGGCTTCTGAGTCTTGCGGCGCTGGCGGGGTATCGGCAATGGTGCGGCTTCCAGGATGGAAAGGTGAGAGTTCCCCGTTCTGTTTCCGGTGCATCGGAGATGAATTACACAGAGGTGGAAGCTGCCTTCCTTGGGGCGGGTTTTTTGAATGTTACCAGCCTGCCTATGAAGGACCTGACTCGGGGGCTTTTTAAGAAACCGGAAAAGCAGCTGGGAAGGGTGGCAGCCATTCGGATCGAGGGTAAGACGGTGACCTGCGGCGGCAGAATGTGTGATCCTCACGCCCATGTTATGATTTCCTATCACAGTTTAGCCGATGAAGTGCCGGGGAGAATGGACATTCAGACCTGGCGGAACAATCAGTAGGAGGAGAAAAAATGTACTGTACAAAATGCGGAAAAGAAATTTCCGATGACGCAAAGTTCTGTACCCACTGCGGAGCAAGAGCAGCTTCCCAGTCTCAGGAAACGGAAAATCAGAAAAACATGGTGGATGAGATCCCCACGGAGGGGACCGGGGATGGCGGACAGACGGAAAAAAGCTGGCTCAGCGACCTGTGGTCCGGAATTCAGGAAAAGGCTGTGGAGCTTTGGAAACGCCAGGACCTTTTTGGTAAGGCGATGCTGTCCGCGCTGGCAGTTGTGCTGCTGTTTGGTCTGGCAGCATTTCTGTCCGGGGTGATTCTGTCCGGTGTGGCGGCACTGATTCAGGCGGGGCTGATCGTCTGGGCGTGGATGATCCAGAAGAAAATGATCCGGGTCAAGGATGCCAGAATCCTGTATGGATTGCTTGCGGGCGTGGTCCTGCTGTCGATCCTATACTTTGTGCTGCTCTCTCCCCCGCGTGCGGAAAGGAAGCCGGAGCCGCCTGAGATAGAACAGCCGTTCCAGGATATCCTGGCAGACTGGACGGAACCGTCGATGCAGCCGGAAAAACCTCTGGTGCAGGCAGAGCTCCCGGAGGGAACAGCCTGCGAATTCCAGCTGGAGGTGGAATGTGTTCCCAATCTGATGTTCAGCACCTATGACCTGACTGTCTATCTGGACGACCAGCCGGTGGGGCAGCTGAAACATGGAGACAAGGATGTGCTGCTGTTACAGTCTACGGTGGGGGACCACGAGGTGAAATTTCTCAAATCCGATGACCGCAATGTGCGGGGGATGTGTTCCATTGATCTCACAGAAAACACCCACGCCAGTTATCGGCTGATCTGTTACAGCGACCGTGTGGATATGACCCAGCGGTATTGTGAGACCTTTGCGCCGCTGAAAGCAGGCCAGCTGAGAGCTCCTGACTATGCAGAAAAATATCTGGGCAGAGGGCAGGAAGACGTGGCAGGGGAACTGGCCCGGGCTGGATTTTCTGATATCCAGAAGACAGAGCTCCGAGATTTGACGCCAGATCAGCAGGATCAAAGCGGGCTTGTGACAGAGATTTCCATAGACGGGAAAAGCGACTTTTACAAGGCGGATGTGTTTGATTCCCAGGCACCGGTGCAGATCCTTTATCACACCCAGGAACCCTCCTGGGAAGAGATGCAGGGAAAGCTCCAGGGCCAGGCGGGAAAACCGGCGGCAGAGGTGATCGCTTCCTTTGACGGTACAGGCTATACCCTCAAGTACTGTGTGGACGGAAGGGAAGTGTCGGATGTTACACAGGAAGACAGCCTGTTTGTGGATGGAACGATTTCTATGGAGGAAAAAACCGCCCGGCTCCAGTTTATGACCCAGGAGAAGTGGCAGCTGCTGACAGAGCTGGAAAAGACCTTTCCTAAGGAATATGCCAAACGGGCAGTGGTGGTTGCCATGACCAATGGTCAGGACCCGGCAGTGCTTTCCGAGGATGGAAATACATATGCCCCCTGGAAGTTCCATGCCTACAGCGATGTGAAGGGCTTTTTCATGCTGCCTGTGGAAGAAGGCCAATGGTATCCGGTGGACGATAGCACCTGGCATGGAAAGGGTCTGCTCCTCAGGATTTTTGATACCGATACCTATGTCAGGGTTTCGTGCGATGTGCGGCAGGACGGTCAGCAGTATGTACTGTCTTCGGTACAGCAGGCCATGGGGCATCGGGAAAATCTCGCCGGGGAGGATTCGATGCAGGTCAATACCAACAGTCTGGAGCCCTCTGCGGCTACCCCATTTCTGACAGTGCCCCAGAATCTGATTACAACAGATCGGGATGAAAAGGCTGTGGCGCAGAGACAACAGGAAGCGGCGGACCGTGCCAAGGCTGAAAGGGAGTATCAGGCCTGGGTGGAGGCACAGTTCAGCGCTTGGGACGGAAAACACACGGCACTGTGCCGAATGATCAAGGATAACCTGAATGACCGCAGCTCTTTTCAGCATAGAGAAACCCGTTATGTGGAAATTACGGATGAAACGGTCCGGCAGGAGATGACCTCTATCTTACAGCAGATGGGGGTTTACAGGCAATTGGAGCTTGGTGACTTGGTGATCCTGGTGGAATACTCTGCGAAAAATGCCTTTAATGCCACAATCACGAAGACGGCGGTGGGGTTGGCAAAGTATACAGCGGATTCCCTGGAACTGCTGGTTATGTAGGGCTGTTAGGAAAGCAAAGTGACAGGTTTGTGAGCAAAACGATTCCCGAATAAGCAATGTGCCCCTTCTGCGATGGTTCAGCCTTGCAGAAGG
>SAMEA104404100__coassemble_3093_pt1 | contig 11562 bp, 13 predicted proteins | sample SAMEA104404100__metabat2_high_PE_013 | metagenome-assembled genome bin SAMEA104404100 (sample SAMEA104404100) | Balaenoptera acutorostrata | reverse complement strand
ACGCAAAACAGTTTGTGCGAAAAATCGACTGTTTGCGAAAAAGGGGACAAATCGGGAAACGCAAAATAATAGAAACTTATTTTTCCTGAAAGAGGAAGTCAGCTGGACGCCAAAACAAATTCATTCAAAATAGTTACTAATAATTTTAATCCAGAAATGCAGAAAACTCCCCAAAATCCTGTGATTTCGGGGAGTTTTTATGGAGCTAGTGACCTGACTCGAACAGGCGACCTTCTCATTACGAGTGAGATGCACTACCGACTGTGCTACACTAGCAAATTCATTTCGCCCGATTATTATACCGATAATCAGGCGAAATGTCAATATCTTTTTGTGCTCTAAATTGAAATTCCCACTTCCCGGCATTTCTCCCGGATGGAAAGCAGGTCATCAAAGGTCTCCGGGCGTTTGGTCACATCCCGCAGAAGGGCCGAAGGGTGGTAGACCGCCGTCATCCAGACCCCGCCCCGTTCTGTCCAGGTACCGTGCTCCCGGGTAATTCGGAAGTCCTTCCGAATCAGACGGCAGGCGGCAATTCTGCCCAGGCACACGATCACCTTGGGCTGCACCAGGGCCACCTGGTTGCGCAGATAGCCAATGCAGGATTCCTGCTCTGTCTCCAGCGGGTCCCGATTCCGGGGCGGGCGGCATTTCACAATGTTTGCAATATAGCAGTTATCCCGGCGGTTTAGGTCGATGATGGAGAGCATATCGTCCAGAAGCCGTCCGGCAGGGCCTACAAAAGGAATGCCGGACAGATCCTCCTGCTCGCCGGGGCCTTCTCCGATGAACATAATGTCTGCGGATTCGTTTCCGATGCCGAACACTACATTGCTCCGGGTCTCGCAGAGGCCGCACCGGGTACAGTTCTCACAGATCTCTTTCAGCTGCTGCCAATCATACATAGCTTACCGACTCCTTCTCCGTCCGGATCTCCGGCGGCGGTGCCTGGCCTTGGCTCTGGCCCGCCGAATGGTGTTGATCACCAGATAGAGGGCAATGGGGATCAGGACCACTGCGCTGACGATTTTGACAAAGCCCAGGAATCCGGAGGTATCCTTGTCATTTCTGGTCTGTCCGCCCTGACCGGGATCATTGCCGCCTTTCTTGTAGCGCACATCGCTCATGGCAAACAGCTCTGCCTCTGCAATGCAGCTGTTACGGTACCAGACCTGAGCCGTGGCGATCATCTCTCCTCGTTTAATGGGGGCCGTAATGCCGCCCTTCACCGGCGTGGGTTCGATTTTCAGGTTGTCCATGCCAACGCCGTTGGGAAGCACCGTATCGATATTCACCAGGGGCTGGCCTACAACCTGGTTTTCTCCGTCCAGGACGGAGAACTGGTTCATGGCCTGGCCCTCATAGACCACCCGCTTCACCCGGTAGCCGCCGAAAATAAAGTCCAGCAGCTCCACCATTTCATCAAAGTTGCCGTAGTAGTCGGCATTCCATCCGTTTTCCTGGAAGGTACGGTGGGCACCCAGAATGACGCAGACCAGATCCATGCCCTTTTCCTCGGCGGTACAGACGATACTTGCGCCTGCCTTGTCGGAATAGCTGGCCAGGCCGCCGGTGACGCGGGTCTGATAGAATTTCGGGGTAACGGACTCGGAAATCAGGTAGTTCTGGCACTGGAGCTTCCGGGCTTCGGAACGATTAGTTTCCGGGACCGTATAGCTTCTGGTGAAGAGAAGATCCTGGATCGTCTCGTTCTTGGTGGCCTCCACCATGATCTTTGCCATATCTCTTGCGGTGGTGTGCTGCTGCACATTGTCCAGGCCGTGGATATTGCCGAACTGGGTATTGGTGCAGCCGATCCGCTTGACCCGGTCGTTCATCAGGGTCACAAATGCCTCCTGGTTGCCGCTGACGTATTCCGCCAGGGCCACGGCTGCGTCGTTTGCGCCGTGTAGGATCAGGCAGTGCAGCAGGTCGTTGACGGTGAGCTGCTCGCCTTCCTTCAGCTTGACATTCTGGGAACCGCCGGGAAGCTTGGAGATATTCCGGCTGCTGCAGGTGACAATGGCATCCAGCGGCACACTTTCCACAACGACCAAAGCGGTGACCAGCTTGGAAAGGGTACCGGGTGCCAGCTTCAGGTCCGGGTTGAAGGAATAGACCATGGTCTCCGTGTTGCGCTCAAACACCACAACGCCCTGGGCCGTCTGGAGCTTCTGACCTTCATTATAAAGCGGGACCATGCCGTTGAGGCCACGGCAGCCGTTATAGATTCCCACAGTGCCGAAGGCAAGGTCGTCCGTGGCAGGGGCAGACTGCTCCTGCACAGGCGGGAAGGTCTGCTCCGTGATCTCGGTGGGGGGTGTTGTAGCTTCGGTGGTCTCTGCAGCCCGTACCGGCAGCGCTGCGCTCTCAAAGAGCACCAGGGCTGCTAGGAGCAGACTCAGGCAGGCGGATTTTTTCATATTTTTGATTTTCCCCCTTAAATAAAACCCACTGTCGGACTTGTCCGGCAGAGAAAAGTCGTGTATAATGGACTTACATTATAACAGCTTTTCCGAATCTAGTCAATGCGGGAGGTGGAACCCTATGAAAAAGCAGGTATTCCGGGCCATCATCCTCTGTACTATGGTGACCACGAGCTTCCTCATGGGCTTCCGGTACGGGCGAAGCAGTCAAAGTCCCATCCAGGTGACCTATACCCTGGCCCCGCCGCCGGTGCCGGCAGGAGACCCCTTCCCCATTGACATCAATACCGCAGACAAGCAAACCCTGGCGGAGCTGCCGGGCATCGGCCCTGCTGCCGCCCAGCGCATCCTCACTTATCGACAGGAACACGGAAAATTCCGTTCGGTTCAAGAATTATTGAATGTAGACGGGATCGGAACCGGCAAGCTGGAACCCATCCTGGATCTCATCACTGTAGGAGGTTAAGCATATGAAAATACTGGTTGTGGATGACGAGGCCTTGCTGGTCAAGGGCATCCGCTTTAATCTGCAAAACGAAGGCTATGAGGTGATCACCGGCTCTGACGGAGAAGATGCCGTGAATCTGGTGCAGGAGCAGTCCCCGGACCTGGTGGTGCTGGATGTGATGATGCCCAATATGGATGGGCTCACCGCCTGCCGGAAGATCCGGGAGTTTTCCGACGTTCCCATCATTCTGCTCACCGCCAAAACCGACGACATGGACAAGCTCATCGGCTTTGACCACGGTGCTGACGACTATCTCACTAAGCCTTTTAACATCTTGGAGCTGAAAGCCCGCATCCGTGCCATTCTTCGCAGGTCCCTGAAGACCGAGGAAAAAATCGAGGAACACACCCTTACCATCGGCACCATCACTCTGGATCTGGATGCTCGGAATGCCTACCGCAGCGGGGTGCTGGCAGACCTCACCGCAAAGGAATTTGATGTGATCGAATTTCTCATGCGCAATCCCAACCGGGTCTATTCCCGGGAAGCCCTGCTCGACACCATCTGGGCTTATGAATACCGCAGTGATATCCGCACCGTGGATGTCCACATCCGCAGACTTCGGGAAAAGCTGGAAGAAAATCCCGCAGAACCCAAGTATATTCTGACAAAGTGGGGCGTTGGCTATTATTTCAGAAAATAGAAATCCCGGTCTCCGCGGGTATTTCAGCACACAGTTTCATTATGCCATGACCTACGTGATCATTACGGCTTTTGTGCTGCTGATTTTGAATGTCTACTGCTCTAAGGGCAGCCAGAAGCTGTTTTACCAGAGCAAGGAAGCCTCTATGATCGAAAAGTGTCTGCTGGCCTCAGACGAGATCGGTTCCCTGGAGGTCATCAACACCTCCACCATCACCGGAGTGGTCAATCAGATGGACAGCATGAAGGCCTCCCGGATGCTGGTCACGGATAAGGCCGGCGTGGTGCTCTTTGACAGCTGGGAAGAGGCCGTGGGGCAGTACGCCTTGCTGCCTGAGGTTTTAAGGGCCATGGAGGGCAACGATGTCTTCTCATGGCAGTATCACGACGGTGCCATGAACTCCCGGGCTGCCACCCCTATCGTGTTCTATGACAATATCATCGGCAGCGTCTACATGACAGAAATCGACACTGCCCAGGGGATGCTGATCCACTCCATCCAGACCACGATCCTCCAGATCACCATCATTCTGGAATTGGCGCTGCTGCTGTTCTCCTTTATCTATGCCAGGTCCTACGCCACCCGGATGCAGAAGATCATGCACTCCATGCGGATCATCCGCAACGGAGACTATACCCACAAGGTCAGCATGAGCGGCAGCGATGAGCTGTCCCTGCTGGGCAGTGAGATCAACGACCTCACCGAGCGTCTGCACACCTCCGAGCAGAAGCGTACCCGGTTTGTCTCCGACGCATCCCATGAGCTGAAAACACCCCTGGCTTCCATCAAGCTTCTGTCGGATTCCATTCTGCAAAACGACATGGATCTGGAAACCACCCGGGAGTTTGTGGGTGACATTGGTGATGAAGCCGACCGCTTGAACCGCATGACGGAAAAGCTTCTCTCTCTCACCAGGATGGATGTGAAGGAGCAGGTGGAAAGTGAGATCATCAACGTGGCCCCCACCATCCAGCGGGTAGTCCGGATGCTGACCCCGGTAGCAAACAAAGCCGGGATTGCCATAGAGACCGATTTGCAGCAGGACTGCCCCGTGCTGATCCTGGAGGATGACCTCTATCAGGTCGTCTTTAACCTGGTGGAAAACGGCATTAAATACAACAGCGCCGGGGGAAAGCTTTTTGTGACCCTCCGCCGCAGTGAGGACAATTGCGTTCTCTCCGTGGCGGATACCGGCATGGGCATTCCTAAAGAGGCACTGGAGCATATCTTTGAGCGATTCTACCGGGTGGATAAGGCCCGCTCCCGGGCCAGCGGCGGCAGCGGACTGGGCCTCGCCATTGTCCGGAGCATCGTTCAGCGAAACCGCGGCGAGATCACTGTAGACAGCAAGCCGGGCCACGGCACCACCTTTACGGTCACCTTCCCCATTTTTGATACGGAGGCACAGGAACCATGAAGCGTTTTCTCATCATTCTGGCGGTCATTCTGGCAATTATACTGGGTGCGGCATTTCTGACTCCCTTCAGAGAGATCCAGGATCATGTCACCTTCTATTATGCCCAGTCCGATTTTTCTTATGCCAGCCCGGAGGGTGTGATCGGCGCAGAAATTCGGGAGGTCAACGGCAGATGCGACGACCTTCCCTACCTGCTGGCCCTCTATCTGGAAGGCCCCCTCGCCCCCTCTCTCACCTCGCCGTTCCCCGGTAAGGGCACCACTCAGATCCTGGAGCTGGAGCGGAAGGACCAGGTCATTGAGGTCAAGCTGTCCAACCTGGATGTCACCATGACAGACAGCCAGTTTTCCCTGGCCTGTGCCTGTCTCACCAAAACCTGCCTGGGGCTCACCGATGCCCAGGCGGTAAAAATCAACAGCGGCTCCCGCTGCGTAACCATGGACCATCACAACCTGATGGTTTTCGATGAAAGTGCATCGGTGCAATTACCACAACAGGAGGATACAACGTGAAATTTATCTCATGGAATGTCAACGGCCTGCGGGCCTGTGTCGGAAAGGGTTTCCGGGATTTCTTTGACAGTGCGGATGCAGACTTCTTCTGTCTCCAGGAAACCAAGCTTCAGGAGGGCCAGATCCAGCTGGAGCTGCCCGGCTGCTGCCAGTTCTGGAACTATGCCGAGAAGAAGGGCTATTCCGGCACCGCCATTTTTGCCAAGGAAGCCCCCCTCTCCGTGACCCTGGGTGTGGGCGTGCCGGAGCTGGATACCGAGGGCCGTCTGATCACCCTGGAATACCCGGAATTTTATCTGGTCACCTGCTACACCCCCAACGCCCAGCAGGGCCTGGCACGGATCGACCATCGGCTCGCCTGGGACGAGGCCTTCCGGGAGCAGCTCAAGAGGCTGGACGCCCAGAAGCCCGTCATTGTCTGCGGCGATCTCAACGTTGCCCACCAGGAAATCGACCTGAAAAATCCTGCTTCCAACCGCGGCAGCGCCGGATTCTCCGACGAAGAGCGGGAGAGCTTCTCGAAGCTCCTGGACAGCGGCTTCACGGACTCCTTCCGTTTCCGGAATCCCGATGCCACCGGGGCCTACTCCTGGTGGAGCTATCGCTTTAACGCCCGGGCCAACAACGCAGGCTGGCGCATCGACTATTTTCTGGTGTCCAACCGCCTGGCGGAGAAAATCACCGCCACCCCCATCTACAAGGATGTGCTGGGTTCTGACCACTGCCCGGTGGGTCTGGAAATCGAGTTTTAACGCAAAAAGCCCGAGGGAAATTCCTCGGGCTTTTTTCATAGGGTGGGGATCACCACCCCCACTTGACCGTCTCTCCTTGCCATGTAGGCATCCTTCAAGTTCTCCAGGTAAGTAAAGGGCTCCTCGGGATAGATGGGCACAAACTTCCCCTGGGTCTGGGGATGGGCCGGGGCCAGCAGAAATTCCGGTTCTCCCTCCCCTAGGCGTTTGCAGGGAATCCGCCGATCCAGGCCGAAGCCGTCCCCCATGGGTGCCAGAATCCCCAGGTTTTCCCGGTGGTCGCCCCACTGGGCCGCCAGGCGATAGATCCCGGTGCCCTGGAGCTGACAGCGGCAGATCACCCGGGTGTAAAGCCCTTCTTTCAGGAGCTGGACCTTGCCAACCTCCTGCTGTCCAAAGAACACAGTGTAATCCAAAACACATCCCCCCTCCTACAGTCTATGCAGGCAGAATGAGAATTTGCCAAAAAGATCCCCTCCGGGCAGAATTTTTCTGTCCCAGAGGGGATTTTCCTTCTTATTGTAAACCAAAGCTCACCGCAATGGCGCTGTCCACCATGGACATCTGGTTCTCGTTCAGGTGGCCCATATGCTCCCGCAGTCTCCGCTTGTCAATGGTGCGGATCTGTTCCAGCAGGATCACAGAATCTTTGCTGAGGCCCACGCTGCCCCCGGCGATGTTGATATGGGTTGGCAGTCTGGCCTTTCCCGTCTGGCTGGTAATGGCAGCGGCAATCACCGTAGGCGAATGGCGGTTGCCTGTGTCGTTCTGCACAATGAGCACCGGCCGGGTGCCGCCCTGTTCACTGCCCACGACCGGGGAAAGGTCGGCATAGTAGATGTCGCCCCGTTTAACCGTACTATCCATAGTCTTCACACTCCGTGTTTTTTCCTGCGCTACCGGATCGGCTTCCTATGTAACGCGGCTGACTGTATTGTCCCACACACGAAGGGAGTTTATACGGGGAAATCAAATTCTAGCCCTCCTGGATCTGGAAATCCCGGAGCTCCAAGGTCAGTATCCGTCGGTTTTTCCAGAGGATCTCCCCCCGGACCGGCAGGTCCTCCGCCCCAAGCCACAGGTCAACCATCAGGGCGTTGTCTGCATAGCTGTCCTTTGCCTGGATGTAGAGCTGTTCCCCTTCCTGGGCCGCCCCCAGGAGATAGCCGCCCCGGAGGGTCCGCAGGAATACCCAGGGGGCACTGACCGGGGAAAGCTGGTCGTCGGTGAGCAGATCAAACTGCAAGGCCGTGTCGTCGAAGGTGAGCTTCCCCCCGGTTTCGGAAATCTGCCCGGTGATCCCGGCGATGGTCTCCGGCTTCGTGACCTCAAATTCCACATTTCCCTGGGCGTCCCCCCCGCAGGAGACGGAGAAGCTATGTACCTTGTCTCCATAGTCGGCGGTGATATCCGCCTGGAATGTGCAGCTCTCCCCTGCCAGCAGTCTGGACCGCAGGCCCAAAGCCCGGTCCATCTCCTTGGCACCGCCTTCGCAGCCGGAGAGCACCAGCAGCAGGGCCAGCACCACCCCAATGATTTTCATAAAGATCCCGCCCTATCTCAGTAGTCGCGGAAGGTCCTCCAACAGGTCCGTGGGAAGCATCCCGTACTCCCCCAGCCGCCCAGCGGCCAGGTCCCCGGCAGCCCCGTGAAACCAGGCGGCACAGGCGGCGGCTTCCAGGGGCTTCATGCCCTGGCCCAACAGCCCTGCTAACATCCCCGCCAGCACATCCCCGCTGCCCCCGGCAGCCATGCCGGAGTTGCCCGTGGTATTGCGGCAGCAGACTTCCCCGTCGGTGATCAGAGTACGGTGCCCCTTTCGCAGGACAATGCAGCCCAGCTCCCGGGCCAGCTCCACGGTGCTTTCCACCCGGTCCCGGTGGAGATCCCCGCCTATCCGGGCAAACTCCCCGTCGTGGGGGGTGAGGATGGTGGGGGCGTTCCTTCTGCGCAGTACATCTCTATGCCGGGCCAGGACGTTTATGCCGTCGGCATCCAGAACCACCGGGCAGGCGGCTGTATTCAGAACTGCTTCCGCCACCCTCTGCACCCCGGCAGACTGCCCCAGGCCGCAGCCCAGGAGCACGGCATCCATCTGGGGCAGACGGCCCAGGATCTCCGGGATGGCGGCTTCGCTGAGGGTGCCGTTCTCTTCCGGCAGAGGAAAAATCACAGGTTCGTTGAGCTTCATGGCCTCAATGGCGTAGATGCTCTCCGGGACCCCCAGATATACCAGTCCCGCCCCACTGCGCAGAGCACCCATGGCGGCAAACCAGGCCGCCCCGGTAAAGCCCCGGCTGCCGCACAGCAGCAGGACTTTCCCGAAGGTCCCCTTGTGGCCCTCCGGGTCCCGGGGCGGCAGAAGGCCCCGGGCGGTGTTTTCGTCCAGCTCTCTCACAGGTGATACAGCTCCGTGTACTTTTCGGTGAGATAGTCGGTGTAATACTTGGCGTCAAACTCCCCGCAGACAGACCGGAACAGCTCGCCGGGCTTGCGGAAGCTGGCGTAGCGGTGAATGTGCTCCCGGAGCCACTGGGTGATCTGGGACAGATCCCCCTGGGAGACCTTCTGGAACACATCTCCCAGGTCCTTTTCCATGGTGCAGAGCATCTGGGCACCGTAGGCACTGCCCAGGGCGTAGGAGGGGAAATAGCCGATGCTGCCGCCGCTCCAATGGGAGTCCTGGAGACAGCCTTCCTTGTCGCTGGGCACATCCACGCCCAGATACTCCTTGTAGAGCCGCTTCCATTCCTGGGGTACATCCCGCACTGCCAGAGTCCCGGCAATCAGCTGCTTTTCGATCTCATAGCGCACCATCACATGGAGGCAGTAGGTCAGCTCGTCGGCTTCGGTGCGGATGAGGGAAGGCTCTGCCTTGTTGATGCCCCGGTAGAACATCTCCTCGTCCACGTCTGCCAGCTGCTCCGGGAAGAATTCCTTGACCTTGGGGAAGATGGCATGGACAAAGGCACGGCTTCTGCCGATGATGTTCTCATAGAACCGGCTCTGGCTCTCGTGGATGCCCATGGACACACCGCCAGCCAGGAAGGTGTAGTTGTAGCAGTCGTCGGCACCCAGCTCATAGAGGGCGTGACCGCCTTCGTGGATCACGGAGTACATGGAGGACACCAGATTGTCCTCGAAATAGTGGGTGGTGATCCGCACGTCCTTGTTGTTGTAGTTGTCCGTGAAGGGGTGCTCCGTCTCTGCAATGGCACAGCGGCTCCGGTCCAGGCCCATGACTTCCATCAGGTAGTCGGAGAATTTCCGCTGGATCTCCACGGGGTAGTGGCGATGGAGGAAGCTGTCGTCGATCTGAGGGACCGCCTGGATCTTGGCGATCAGGGGCACGATGGCTTCCCGCAGCTGACCGAAGAAGGCATCCAGGGTCTCCATGGTGAGCCCTTCCTCGTACTCGTTGAGGAGGGAGTCATAGGCGGGCAGCTCCGGGTTATAGTAGGCCGCAAACTTCCGGTTGTAGTCCACGATTTTTTCCAGATAGGGGGCAAAGGCGTCGAAGTCATCCTCGTTCTTTGCCTTGTGCCACACGGACTGGGCATCGTTCAGCAGGACGCTGTAGCCCACATACTCCTCCGCCGGGATTCTGTGCAGATGGTCCAGGTCCCTTTTCAGCACTTCCAGCTCCCGCTTGGTCTGGGGGTCCAGCTCCTGCTGGTGCTCCATGAGGTAGGCCACCAGCTCGTCGTTCTCCGGTGCGGTGGACAGATCATAGGTCACCTGGGTCAGGATCTCCATGGTCCTGCCCCGGCCCTCATAGCTCTCACTGGGGGCCGCCGTCACAGCGTCCAGGTTCAGAACGCCCATGGCCTGACCGTAGGCCGCCAGGGTATGCTCCAGCTTCTTTAAGGCCTCCACGGCCTGCTGTACAGATTCATATTTCATATTGTTCCCTCCTGATACATTAGGTTTTCCCTTATTTTGATAGTTTCATCCTATCACGGCCTGAATTTCCTGTCAAGAAAAAGGAACGCTCCAAACCTCTTCCCTTCGGTGACTTGACAGAGGTTTCTTTTCATCTTACAATAAGCAAAAATGCAAAAGGAGAATGGAATCTAATGAAAAACGCATTCACGGCACTTCTTTCCCTGGCATTGATTCTGAGCCTTGCCGCCTGCGGGCAGAAAGAAGAGGAAACGGTCGTCCCTGTCACCATTCCAGTACTCACAGAGGCACCTACTCAGGCACCTACAGAGCCGCCCACGCAGCCGCCTACGGCTGCCCCCACGGAGCCTGTGGAAACCGCTGTCCCCACAGAGGCAGAAGCTGTGGAAGAAGCCATTCCCCAGGAAACCAAAGTTCCCTCTGCCGCAGGTGTCATTGCCAACACTCCCTCCGTCAATGTCCGGAAAGGCCCCTCGGTAAATACCAAAATCGTAAAGAAACTGAACCAGGGGGACGCTGTTTCCGTCTATGAATCCGTCTACAGCGACGGTGCAGACTGGGGCCGGATCGATGATGGCTGGGTGGCCCTCAAGTACATCAAGCTGGAGGGGGAGATCCCCAAGCCCGAGGGGGCCGGTGAGCCCGGGGTGATCTACAACACAGCTTCCCTGAATGTCCGGAAAGAGCCCTCTGCCAGCGCAGAAAAGGTGGCACAGCTGAAACGCAGCGACACAGTTTATGTCTACGAGGTCGTTAAGAAAAACGGTGCCCGCTGGGGCCGGATCGACGAGGGCTGGATCTCCATGGACTATGTCCAGGTCCCCAGCGACAGCAACGGCGGTCCCTTAAACCGTCAACCCCCTGCTGCCTCCGAAAACGGTCAGTCCGGCAGCAGTCAAAAGCCGGAAAGACCCACCTTCCCGGAAGTCCAGGGAGATCCCACCTGCGAGCATAACTGGATGTGCATCGCCGAGGAGCATCCTACTACCAAGGATGTCTATGTGCATATCTGCGCCTGCGGCCACCGCAGCGAGGGCCAGTTCGGCCAGTTCGTCCACCTAGATGCCTTATTCGCCCAAATGAGTCAGGGTCTGATCACTCAGGAGGAAATGGTCCGCCACAACCACTATATTGAGCAGAGATCCACGGTAACGGATAACCCCGGCTCCCGCACCTGGCAATGCAGCAAATGTCAAGCCACCAAGACCATTGCCTACGATGCTGACCCCTGATTTTTTCTGATTTTTATTCCCCGTCCGCCGAAGAAAAACGGCGGACGGGGCTTTTCACCCTGTTTTCCTTAAATGGGGCTTGCATAATCTCTCCCCGTATGCTAGAATGTCCTTGATATTTGAAAAGCTGTGATTGGGCTGCCTTACATTGGTTTGCGACCAAAGAGAG
>SAMEA104404100__coassemble_3034_pt1 | contig 11769 bp, 10 predicted proteins | sample SAMEA104404100__metabat2_high_PE_013 | metagenome-assembled genome bin SAMEA104404100 (sample SAMEA104404100) | Balaenoptera acutorostrata | reverse complement strand
GCGGTCCTGTATTTTGTGCTTTTCAAATGGCTTCTTTTATGATATGATATCAGACAGCAAATTTTTTGAAGGAGGATTTCAATGGCTTCCATTGCAGAAATCCTGTCCCAGGAACTGGGACAGAAGCTCTCTTATATTGAAAATGTGGTGTCCCTCATTGATGAAGGCAACACCATTCCCTTTATCGCCCGTTACCGTAAGGAAATGCACGGTGCTATGGACGACACCACCCTGCGGAATCTGGAAACCCGGCTGACCTATCTCCGGGGCCTGGAAACGCGCCGCAGCGAGGTGAAGAAATCCATCGAGAACCAGGGCAAGCTCACCGAGGAGCTGTCCGCCGCCATCGACCAGGCCGCCACCCTCACCGAGGTGGAGGACCTGTACCGCCCCTATAAGCAGAAGCGCCGCACCCGCGGCTCTATTGCCCGGGAAAAGGGCCTGGAACCCCTGGCAAAGGCCATCTTTGCCCAGGACGGTCAGGACCCCGCCGAGCTGGCAAAAGATTACCTGGATGCCGAAAAGGGCGTGGAAACGGTGGAAGATGCCCTGGCAGGTGCCAACGACATCATCGCAGAGGACCTCTCCGACGATGCCGATATCCGCAAGGGCCTGCGGGAGCTGACCATGCGCCGGGGCCACCTGGTCTGCAAGGCCGATGATCCCGACACCGATACGGTGTACCGCCTCTACTATGATTTCTCCCAGCCCATCAGCCGGGTGCTGGATCACCAGATCCTGGCCATCAACCGGGGCGAAAAAGAGGGTATTCTGAAGGCTTCCGTCACCCTCCCCGGAAACGAGGGCGCCGCTCTGGTCTGCCGGGCCGCTCTGAAGCCCACCCAGTTTGTATCTGCCTTCGTCCGTTCCGCCGCCGAGGATGCCTATGAGCGTCTTATCTTCCCCTCCATCCAGCGGGAAGTCCGGGGTGAGCTCACCGACCGAGCCAGCCGGGGTGCTATCCATAACTTCGCCCTGAACCTCAAGCCCCTGCTGATGCAGCCCCCCGTCAAGGGCTTTGTCACCATGGGTCTGGACCCCGGATACCGCAACGGCTGTAAGGTCGCCGTGGTGGATGCCACCGGCAAGGTGCTGGACACTGCCGTGGTCTACCCCACCTTCAGCCAGAAGAAAAAGCAGGAGGCCATCGCCATTCTCTCCGGCCTTATGAAAAAGCACAGTGTCCGCCACATCGCCATCGGCAACGGCACCGCATCCCGGGAAACCGAGGCCATGGCCGTGGAGCTGCTGCGGGACTTCCCCGATGCCAGCTATATGATCGTCAGCGAGGCCGGTGCCTCTGTCTACTCCGCCTCTCCCCTGGCTGCCGAGGAATTCCCCGAATATGACGTGAATCTCCGCTCCGCCGTGTCCATTGCCCGCCGTCTTCAGGACCCTCTGGCAGAGCTGGTGAAAATCGACCCCAAGGCCATCGGCGTAGGTCAGTATCAGCACGACTGTCCCCAGAAGGAGCTGGACAGTGCCCTGGGTGCTGTGGTGGAGGACTGCGTCAACGCCGTGGGCGTGGATGCCAACACCGCTTCCAAAAGCCTTCTCCAGCAGGTGTCCGGCCTCACCGCCGCTACTGCCAGGAATATCGTCCTCTATCGGGAGGAAAACGGCCCCTTCACCGGCCGCAGCCAGCTGAAAAAGGTCCCCAAGCTGGGACCCAAGGCATTCCAGCAGGCCGCCGGTTTCCTGCGGGTGCCGGAAAGTAAGGAAGTGCTGGACAACACCGGCGTTCACCCCGAGTCCTACCCTGCCGCCAAGGCTCTGCTGGAGCTGCTGGGCTATGGCAAGAAGGATCCCCTTACCGACCTGCCCCAGAAGCTGGAGGCCTACGGCCTTAAAAAGGCCGCTGAGGCCTGCGGTGTAGGCGAACCCACCCTGGTGGACATTGCCAAGGAGCTGTCGAAGCCCGGCCGCGACCCCCGTGACGAGCTGCCCGCTCCCATTCTCCGCAAGGACGTTCTGGAAATGAAGGACCTGAAGCCCGGCATGGTGCTCACCGGCACCGTCCGAAACGTCATTGACTTCGGCGTCTTTGTGGACATCGGTGTACACCAGGACGGCCTGGTGCATATCTCCGAGGTTGCAGACCACCGTCTGCGCCACCCCAGTGAAGCCGTAAAGGTGGGGGACGTGGTGAAGGTGGTGGTCCTGGGCGTGGATGAAAAACGTCAGCGGATCTCCCTTTCCATGAAGCAGGTGAAAAATTGATTTTTCGGCGCATCCAGGCCCACGGATGCGCCGTTTTTTATCTGTTTTTCACTATTTACTACAGGGTCTTCCACTGGCAGAGCTTCTGAAACTCTTGACATTCTTCCGAATTTACCGTATAATTCAGAAAGATACCCTTAGAATGGAGCTAATATTATGAAAAAAATCATGCGCATCGTCCTGTCGATTCTGCTGGCAGCACTGATCGTCGGCAGCATCGGCTGGTACCTGTTTGTTTACGACCGGGACTTTACCCGGGATATGCTCTTGCAGCAGGCACGCTTCCACGATCTCCATGGCAATTCCCGTGTTTCCTCCTGGTTCTACGACCTGGCCTACAGCTACTCCGGCAAGGACGAAAACGTAGCCATTGAGCTGGCAAATCAGTATAAGAAGGCGGGCAACTACACCAAGGCAGAGACCACCCTTTCCAGTGCCATCAAGCAGGAGCCCACCGTGGAGCTCTACACTGCCCTCAGCCGCGTCTATGCAGAGCAGAACAAGCTGATGGATTCCGTGGCCCTGCTTAACAAGATCCCGGACCCGGAGATCAAGGCCCAGCTGGATGCCCTGCGGCCCCAGCCCCCCCAGCCGGACTATCCTGCCGGCTTTTACTCCCAGTATGTAGATGTTGCCCTCACCTCCGACGGCACCATCTACTATACTCTGGACGGCGCATTTCCCTCCACCGACGAAGCCCCCTACACTGACCCCATTCCTCTGGAAGAAGGCGAAACCATCATTCGGGCCGTCAGCGTAGACCGCAGCGGCCTGGTCAGCGAAGAGGTCAAGCTCAACTACACCGTGGGCGGTGTCATTGAAGCCGTGACCCTGGACGATCCCGTTTTGGATACTGCCGTCCGGCAGGTCCTGGGCAAAGACGCCGGGGATATCCTCTACACCAATGACCTGTGGCAGATTGAGGAATTCACCGTGCCCGAGGGCACCCAGAATATCTCTGAGCTTGCCAAGATCCCATATATGAAGAAGCTCACCATCTCCGGCTACCCCCTGGAGGATCTGTCCTTCCTCACCGGGTTCACCGCTCTGGAAGTCCTGGACCTCACCGGCTGCCATCTGGCCTCTGAGAGCCTGGATGTGCTGGCGGGTCTGCCCTCCCTGAGAGAACTGACCCTGGCAGAGACCGGTCTTTCCACCGTGGCAGGCCTCCAAAATGTGCAGGACCTTACCGTTCTTAACCTGCGCAACAACACCATTCGGAACCTGGAGCCTCTGAGCCACATGGTCACGCTTCAGGAGCTGAACCTCACCCACAATGCCCTGACCGACCTCTCTGCTCTGGCCCCCCTCACGGAGCTTCAGAAGCTGGATGTATCCTTTAACTCCCTGACCTCTCTGGCACCTCTCGCCAGCTGCCCTAAGCTCACCTGGCTGGATGCCGGAAACAACCAGCTGGATAGTCTCAGCGGTGTAGAGAGCCTGCCCATGCTGACCTATCTGTCCGCAGAGTTCAACAAGCTCACCGACATCTCTCTTCTGGCTTCCAATACCGAGCTGGAGACCCTGAAGCTGGCAAACAATGAGATCTCCGACATCTCCGTCCTTGGGAACCTGGTCAAGCTGGACGGCCTGTACTTCTCCCACAACGCTGTGACGACCCTGCCCCAGTGGCCCGACGGCAGTGCCCTGCGGATCATCGACGGTGCCTACAACCAGATCGGCAGCATTGAAAGCCTGCGCAACATGACCGAGCTTTCCTATGTGTATCTGGATTACAATGCCCTCACCACCGTAGAGCCCATCACCGGCTGCTATCGTCTGGTCCAGGTGAATGTCTACGGCAATGACATTGACGATGTTTCCGCCCTTACCAAGCAGGATATCATTGTAAACTACGACCCCACCTAATTACAAGATCCTCCCTTTTCTCGGAGTGCATCAAGCATTTATCGGCAGCATCCGAGTTTTTCGGATGCTGCCGCGTTTTTTCCCTTGCATCCAGGTCACGCCTTCCTGAACCTATGAAGATTTACAGAAATGAGGTGCTGTTATGGAACGTATCAAGGAATTAGATCGATATCAGAAGACGGTCCTGATCCTGGTAACCGCCATGGTGCTTGGGTTTACGGTGCTCTATTACACCATTACCGCGCGGGTGGGATTTTCCTACCAGGACACCATTCTCCTGCCCGGTCAGGAAAACGGCAGCACGGTGTACACCGGGACCATTCAACAAAAGCAGGCAAAATTTACGGTTTCCCCGGATAAAACCGTGATCTTCCAATACGGCGGCAAAACCTACGGCCCCTATACCGCCAAGGAAGATCCCACCGCCATTCCGAAAGACGCTGTGTTCGGAGATTCCATGACCGGCGTAGAGCTTCGCTGCGGCGAAGAGATCCTCTTCCGCGGCGGTGTGCTGTGGCAAAGCGAGCCCCGCTTGATCTACCGCGAGGATGGAGAGCCAGAAAACTTCGGGATTTCCGTCTTCATCAACGGTGTGCACTATGATGAAGACGGAAATGTCATCGACCCCATGGAGCCCTCCACCTCCACCATTCTGGATCTGATGGGCGGCCCGGAGCTGACCCACAAAGGGCAGTGGCTGGGATGGCTGGGCGGCGCATTTGTCTGCATTTTTACCGCAGTTACCATTTTGTTTGCAGATGAACTGTTCCGCTGGGAGCTGGCTTTTCGGGTTTATGATCCCGACCAGGTAGAACCCTCTGATTGGGAAATCACAGGCCGCTATATTTCCTGGACCGTGCTCCCCATCATGGCTGCGGTTCTCTTTATCAAGGGACTGGGATAGCTTAGTTTTATGACGGCAGGCAGAGAAATTTTCTGTCTGCCGTTTTTCTGTGTCTCCGCCCCCATGCAGCTGGATTTTTCATGCCCTCAGATTTTGGGGAATCCACTGGTGTTTTCGGGACCAAAACCCGTAGCAGTGCCCCAGAGACTGACAAGATTTTCCCAAATTCCATAGAAATCTATAGATTTCCCTATTGGGATGTGCTATACTGTCTGGTAGTTTCCGCCTGCCGGGTATTTTCCCATTCTTTTGGCATAACACCCAGGCCCCGGTGGAATGCTGATATTTCGTAAGACCATGGCAGCTTTGCTGCCGATCCTAAATAGAAATCACAAGAAAGGAATCTGTATTATGACAAAGATCGATATCTACTCCGGCTTCCTGGGAGCCGGTAAGACCACCCTCATTAAGAAAATGGTCAGTGAGGCCTACAAGGGCCAGAAGCTGGTCATCATCGAGAACGAATTCGGCGAGATCGGCATCGACGGCGGCTTCCTCCAGGACTCCGGCATCGAGATCCGGGAGATGAACTCCGGCTGCATCTGCTGCAGCCTGGTGGGTGACTTCGGCAAGGCCCTCACCCAGGTCATCAACGACTATGCTCCCGACCGCATCATCATTGAGCCCTCCGGCGTTGGCAAGCTCTCCGATGTTATCGGCGCTGTGAAGAAGGTCACGAACGACGACGTGGTTCTGGGCTACACCGTAGCTGTGGTTGACGCAGGCAAGGTGAAGGTCTATATGAAGAACTTCGGCGAGTTCTACAACAACCAGGTGGAGACTGCTTCCGCCATCATCCTCTCCCGTACCGACGCCATTCCCCAGGCAAAGCTGGACACCGCTGCCGCCATGCTGAGAGAGCACAACCAGAAGGCCACCATCGTCACCACTCCCTGGGCGGACCTCACCGGCGAGCAGCTCACCAGCGCCATGGAAGGCAGCAGCAGCCTGGCCGCAGAGCTGGCCCAGATGGCTCAGGAGGAGCATCATCACCACGACCATGATGAGGAGTGTAGCTGTGGCTGCCATGACCACGAGCACCACCATCACGATCACGATGAGGCGTGCTCCTGCCACGACCATGAGCACCACCATCACGACCACGACGAAGCGTGCGGCTGCCACGACCATGAGCACCATCATCATGACCACGACGAGGCGTGCGGCTGCCACGATCACGAGCACCATCATCATGACCATGACGAGGCGTGCGCCTGCGGCTGCCATGATCATCACCATCATCACCACGCCGACGAGGTCTTCACCTCTTGGGGTGTAGAGACCGCAAAGAAGTTCACCAAGGAAGCAGTTCAGGAGGCTCTGGGCCAGCTGGACACTGAGAAGTACGGTCTGGTCCTCCGGGCCAAGGGCATCCTGCCCGCCGCCGACGGCAGCTGGATCTACTTTGACTTTGTTCCCGGTGAATCCAACATCCGCACCGGAAGTGCCGATATCACCGGCAAGCTCTGCGTCATCGGCTCCAAGCTGGACGAGCAGGGTCTCGCCGCTCTGTTTGGAGTGTAATTTATGGAGCAGATTCCTGTTTATTCCTTTACCGGCTTCCTGGATGCCGGTAAGACCAAGTTCATCCAGGAAACTCTGGAGGATCCCCGGTTCAACGCCGGAGAGCGGACCCTGCTTCTGGTATTTGAAGAGGGCGAAGAGGAGTTTGACCTGTCCAAGTACCCCCACAAGAACGTGTACCCTGAGTACCTGGATGCCGAATCCATCACCCCTGAGCAGCTGGATGCTCTGCAAAAAAAGTACAAGGCCGAGCGGGTCGTGGTAGAGCTCAACGGTATGCAGCAGGTAGGCGACGTGTACCAGCAGTTCCCCGAATACTGGGGCATTGCCCAGGAAGTCATGTTTGCCGACTCCACCACCTTCCTCACCTACAACGCCAATATGCGCAACCTGGTAATGGACAAGCTCATCGGTGCGGAGCTGGTGGTCTTCAACCGCATGACCCCCGGTCAGGACGTAATGCCTCTGCATAAAATTGCCAGAGCTGCCAACCGGAACATCGATATTCTCTACGACTACACCGACGGCACCACCTCCTACGACACCATTGAAGATCCCCTGCCCTTCGACATCAACGCCCCCATCATTGAGATCAAGGATGAGGACTATGCCCTGTGGTATCGGGATGTGTCCGAGGACCCCGAGAAGTACGAAGGCAAGACCGTCCGCTTCAAGGGTCAGGTGGCCATGCTCCGCCGGAACAAGAACGATATGTTCGCCCCGGGCCGGTTTGTTATGACCTGCTGTGAGGCCGACATTGAGTTCTGCGGTATTCCCTGCCGCTATGAAAATCCCAAATCCCTCACCACCCGGTCCTGGGTCATGGTCACTGCCAAGGTCAGTGCTGAGACTCACGCCCTCTATCAGGGAGACGTGGGCCCCATCCTCACTGCCATTTCCGTGGAAAAGGATGTGCCCGCCGCCGAGCCGGATGTGGCAACCTTCTAAAACATTCCCACTGCGGGGGTGCTGCTGTTGCAGCACCCCCTTAAGACTGACGAAAAACCCCTTTGGGCTTTTTCGTCAAAGGGCTGCGGCTGGACCCGTGCATAATTTGTCCGTCAGTGACGGTCAAATTCCACACTCTCCATCCGATAGGTATGTTTGCCGAAGTACACGCCTCCGTCAAACATGATTTCTATTTTATTTGCCGCTGCGGCGGCAAATTTATAGCAGCCGTTAGTGGTTTCACCGCTTTACGGCTGCTTTATGCCCTTGGGTGCTGCGAGGCGTTTTTGACACGCTGACGGGGGTGCTGCTGTTGCAGCACCCCCGTTCTGATCTCATTGGCAAAATTTCTGGTGCAGGGCCGGGGATTTTGTGCTATACTGGAAGCAGTATGAACTTTTCAGGCAGGAGGTAGCCTATGTATCAGCCCTTAGCAGACCTGATCCGGCCCCAGTCTCTGGACGAGGTCTACGGTCAGGAGCATATTTTGGGGGAAGGTGCCATTCTTCGCCGTCTGGTGGAGTCCGGGAACATCCCCAACATGGTTTTCTACGGCCCCAGCGGCACGGGAAAAACCACTGTCGCCAACATCATTGCAAAAAAGACCAATCGCCGTCTCTATAAGCTCAACGCCACCACCGCTTCCACGGCGGATATCAAGGAGATCGTGTCTCAGCTGGACACCTTTCTGGCCCCGGAGGGTGTGCTGCTGTATCTGGATGAGATTCAGTCCTTCAATAAAAAACAGCAGCAGTCCCTGCTGGAATACATCGAAAACGGCAAGATCACCCTGATTGCCTCCACCACGGAGAATCCCTATTTCTATGTGTTCAACGCCATTCTCAGCCGGTCCACCGTGTTTGAATTCAAACAGATCTCCGCCGCTGCCGCCCTCCAGGCAATCAAACGGGCGGTTTCCTGTATGGAGGAGCGGACGGCACTGAAAGCCATGCCGGAGGAAGGGGCTCTCGAGTACATCGCCGGAGCCTGCGGCGGTGATCTGCGAAAGGCTCTCAATGCGGTGGAGGTCCTGTTTTCCGCCGGTCGGCCCCAGGGAGAGCAGCTGATCCTTACCCTGGAGGATGTAAAAGCCGTGACCCAGAAAAGTGCCCTCCGGGCGGACCGGGACGGGGACAACTACTATGATCTTCTGTCGGCTCTGCAAAAGTCCATTCGGGGTTCCGATCCCGATGCCGCCGTCCACTATCTGGCCAGGCTCCTGGAAGCAGGACAGCTCCAGTCTGCCTGCCGTCGGCTCATGGTCATTGCCGCCGAAGACATAGGCCTTGCCTTCCCTCAGATCCTGCCCATTGTAAAATCCTGCGTGGACATGGCCCTGATGCTGGGGATGCCGGAGGCCCGGATCCCCCTGGCCGATGCGGCGGTGCTCATGGCAACCAGTCCCAAGTCCAACTCCGCTTATAAGGCCATCAATGCCGCTATGGAGGATATCCGTAAGGGCAGCGCCGGGGACTTCCCCCGCCACCTGCAAAACGTCCACGCGGACAGCTACACCATGGAGCGGGAGCAGGGATATCTCTATCCCCACGACTACCCCAGCCACTGGGTAGCCCAGCAGTATCTCCCCGACGGTCTGGTGGGGAAAACCTACTACGAATATGGGCCCAACAAAATGGAACAGGCCGCCAGGCTCTACTGGGACAAGGTAAAGCAAGGCTGACAGATAGGAGTACATGATGGACATTCAAGTAAAAGACATTCTGGTGATGAAAAAAGCCCACCCCTGCGGGGAAAAGCGGTGGCTGGTGCTGCGCACCGGGGCAGACTTCCGGCTTCGGTGCCTGGGCTGCGGACACGAGATGATGGTGCCCCGGTTTAAGGCGGAGAAGAACATCCGTTCCGTGGAGCGGCCCGGTGCCGGGGAGCAGGACTGAACCGTTCTCTCCTTCGGCAGATTCTTATCCGCTTATGGTCAATACTATCCCCTGCTGCAAAAGCGGCAGGGGAATTTTATCTGCCCAATGGGATTTACGGCGGGGGCTGGAAAAACTTGCGCAGGGCTTGCCCATGGGTTGCGACCGTCTTCTTGCCCCCGGTGCGCTATACTAGGACCACAGGAGGTGAGCAAGTGGAAATCTATCTGGACCTGGTGGTTATTTTGAATTTTTTTGTAGATCTTCTGCTGCTTTTGGGAACAAACCGTCTATCTGGTTCCACCTCTGCCTGGGGAAGGCTTCTGGGGGCAGCGGCCCTGGGTGCCCTCTACAGCGGAGTGTGTCTCATTCCCCGGCTGCGATTTTTGGGGCATCCCCTCTGGGCTGTGGTGTGCCTGGGGTGTATGGCGCTCATCGCATTTGGGATCAATCAAAGTGCGCTTCGCCGAGGAGCGGTGTTCACCCTGCTCAGTATGGCTCTGGGGGGCCTTGCCATGGGCTTTCATCAGGCAAGCTTTCCCCTGCTGATCCTGGAGGCAGGGCTTCTGTGGCTTCTGTGCCGGACCGCCTTCGGGGGGAGGATCGGCGCCCAAAGCTATGTGCCCTTAACCATCACCCGGGAGGGAAGCCGGGTCAGCCTCACTGCTCTGGTGGACACCGGCAATCACCTGCAGGACCCCATCTCCGGGGAATCCGTTATGGTGATCTCCCCGGACAGCGCCCAAAAGCTCACCGGGCTTACCGCCGACCAACTGGCCCATCCCATGCAGACCATGGCCCAGCATCCTATCCCGGGGCTGCGGCTGATCCCCTATCGGGCGGTGGGCTGTCCCGGCGGGATGCTTCTGGCCCTGCGGTTCCGGGATATTCAGATCGGAAACCAGGTAAGAGACGCGGTCATAGCCTTTGCCCCGGAGGGGCTGGGACAAAATTCCATGTATCAAGCACTGACAGGAGGGGTCATATGAAATTTACGGACATTTTACGATTTTTGGGGCTGCTTCCCGATACCGGGATCTATTACATAGGGGGCAGCGACGTACTGCCTGCCCCTCTCAAGGGGCCCCAGGAGCAGGAGGCTCTGGAGGCTCTTTCCAAGGGGGACGAGGATGCCAAGCAGGCCCTCATCGAGCACAATCTCCGGCTGGTGGTGTTCATCGCCAAGCGATTTGAAAACACCGGGGTGAATCTGGAGGACCTGATCTCCATCGGCACCATCGGGCTTATCAAGGCCATCAGCACCTATCGCCTGGACCGGAACATCAAGCTGGCCACCTACGCATCCCGGTGCATTGAAAACGAGATCCTCATGCATATCCGCAAGATCTCCGGGCAGAAGGCGGAGGTCTCCCTGGACGAGCCCATCAACATGGACGGCGACGGCAACGAGCTGCGCCTGTCGGACATTCTGGGCACCGACGAGGATATGATCCTGAAGCCCCTGGAAGAGGACACCGACCGCCGGGTCCTCCGGGATTCTCTGGGGATCCTCAACGACCGGGAGCGGGAAATCGTACAGCTTCGCTTCGGACTGGACGGGCGCCGGGAGCTGACCCAGAAGGAGGTTGCCCAGAAAATGGGGATCTCACAATCCTACATTTCCCGGCTGGAAAAGCGAATCCTCACCCGGCTGCGCAAGGAGTTTCTCCGCCAAACCACCTGTGCATAAAAAGCTCTTGAATTCAGGGTATCGATATGATATAATCGATACGGAAATATATCGATATTCCCTAGAATTACGCATATGAGGTAATTATGGAAAAGAAGAAAGTATCCCAATCTGTTCTCAAACGTCTGCCCGGATATCTGGTATACCTGAAAAATATGCCGGAGGATGCCCCGGACCATATCTCCGCCACGGCTCTGGCTGCGGCACTGGGTATGGGCGAGGTGCAGGTGAGAAAAGACCTGGCCATTGTTTCCGACGGCGGCAGACCGAAGATCGGCTACCTGCGGGAAGGCCTGATCGAAGACATTGAACAGTTTTTAGGTTATGATAACACCACCGACGCCGTGCTGATCGGAGCCGGTAAGCTGGGCCAGGCTCTCATGGGCTATGTGGGCTTTGACGAATACGGTCTCAACATCGTTGCCGCCTTTGACTCCCAGCCCGGCAGCGGCAAAACCGACGAGGGCAAGCCCATCTATGACATCTCCAGACTCACCAGCTTCTGCCGCAGCCACAAGATCCTCATGGGCATTATCACCGTTCCCGCGGAACACGCTCAGAAGGTCTGCAACGAACTGATTGCCGGCGGTGTCAAGGCCATTTGGAACTTTGCCCCTACCCACCTGGATGTGCCGGACCACATTCTGGTGCAGAATGAGAATATGGCAACCTCCCTTGCCGTGCTCTCCGTCCACCTCCGGGCCCAGATCAAGGAAAATCAGGGCAAGGACAAAAAGTAA
>SAMEA104404100__coassemble_2983_pt1 | contig 11923 bp, 8 predicted proteins | sample SAMEA104404100__metabat2_high_PE_013 | metagenome-assembled genome bin SAMEA104404100 (sample SAMEA104404100) | Balaenoptera acutorostrata | reverse complement strand
GAGGAAAACCTCCGTTATGTGGGGACTACCAGCCGGGGAACCCCGGTCTGGCTGGATCGCCGGGCACTGGACTGTGACCATATTGTTCTCACCGGCGGTGTGGTCTACCACTTCATGGCAGGCTTTGGCGGAGGACGCAAGAGCATTCTGCCCGGAATCGCCGGACGGGAGACCATTATGAAAAATCACAACCTGGCTTTGAATCCCGGCCTGGGCAATGGCATCAACCACGAATCCCGCAGTGCCAATATGGTGGACACCAACCCTGTCCATGCGGATATGATGGAAGCCACGGCAATGGTGAATCCCAGCTTCCTGATCAATGTGGTCGTGAATGACAACCAGGAGATCATTGGTGCGTTTGCAGGCAACTGGATCAGTGCCCACAAGGCTGCCTGCGATATGGTGGATAAGATGTATGGCGTTCCTGCCCATGAAAAAACGCCTATGGTCATCGCCAGCGCCGGCGGCTATCCTAAGGACCTGAATTTCTATCAGACGGTCAAAACCCTTTGTAATGTTTTGGAGATCGTTGCAGACAATGGCACCATCATTCTGCTGACCAAGTCCGACGAGGGCTTCGGCAGTGAGGATACCAGAAAGCAGATCGCAGATTACCCCAATATGCTGGAGCGGGAGAAGGCCCTCCGGGAGAATTTTTCCATTGGTGGTTATATTGGCTATCTGTTTGCCCAGACAGCGGAGCAGTATAACCTGATTGCAGTGACCGGTATGTCCCAGGAGGACTTCGGTACCTCTAAGATCCATGTGGTTTCTACCCTGGACGAGGCATTGGCACTGAGCCGTGCGCTGAACGGCGGGAAGGACCTTCGGGCGACCCTGATGCCCCATGGTGCAAATACCCTGCCAAAGTTCTGAATAAGACCGATGATCCGCGGATGATGTTCATCTGCGGGTCATTTTTTGTTCTGCGGCGGCAGGGTGTAAAGGAAGGTTATAAAATATTTCTTTACACGCTCTTGCGAATTTCTCTTAAATCCGATATAATATAACTTTATTTGAGAAAAAATCGGGAGGCGTGTATGGAAAAACTGCATCGGTCAAGCGATCCGTTTTGGAGGTTTGCACTGCCCAGTATGCTGGCGCAGCTCCTCAACAGTCTGTTTATCATCGTAGATGGTTTTTTTATCGGGCAGAATATGGGAGATGCGGGCCTTGCTGCCATCAATGTGGCCTGGCCTCTGGTTGCCTTTATTCAGGCGATCAGTATGGCGATCGGTACCGGAGCCGCGGTGCGTTTGGCAATCGATGTAGGCCGGGGAGATCTGGAATCGGCGCAGAAGGCCCGGGGCCATGCTATTTTTATGCTGTCTGGGGTTACGCTGCTGCTGGGCTTGGGCGTTTACCTGAGCGGTCCCTGGCTCCTGCCCATGTTGGGTGCCAATGAGGAGCTTTATCCCCTGACGGTGGAGTATATTCGGGTGGTGTGCATTTTCTCCGGGTGCCAGATTTTTACAACCGGACTTCTGCCGCTTCTTCGCGGCTCGGGGCGGAATATTGCGGCAATGCTGCTGACGGTCCTGGGGCTGATCTGCAATATATGGCTTGACTGGCTGTTCATCCATCACTACCACTGGGGAATGGAGGGGGCGGCACTTGCCACCGCTCTGGCGCAGGGAGCCTGTGCACTGCCCTGTGTATTTTTGCTGATGCATCACAAGAAGTTCCGGAGCCGGAGGGAAAAATTCCGTCTGGAACCCAGACGAATGATGGGGATCCTCTATTATGGGATCTCGACCTTTGGCCTTTCTGTTTCTTCCAGCATCCTGATCCTGTTTGGAAATCTCCAAGCTCTGCGCTATGGCGGCACCCAGGGAGTGGCGGTCTATGCGGTGCTCAGTTATATTCTGGGTAGTGTGATTCCGCTGGTATCCGGTGTGGGTGACGGCATCCAGCCCCTGCTGGGAAATGCCTATGGAGCTATGGATTGGGACAGCATTGCAAAGCTTCGGCGGAAGGGCCTGACCCTCGCCGTGGGGACCTCCTTTGTTTGCAGCGTGATCTGCTGGGGCTTCCGTGAACAGCTGCCGATGCTGTTTGGTGCCAGTGAAGAGGGAATTGCAGAATGTGCAGGGGCTATGTGGACGCTGGTTGTGGCGTTTCCGTTTATGGCGGCGGTCCGATTCTGGTGCAGTTATTTCTGCGCACTGGGGATTCCGACTGCCAGTTCCGCCCTGGCCTATGGAGAGCCTTTGATCGTACAGCCGATCTTTTTGTTCGTGCTGCCGCTTTTCATGGATCTGCAAGGTGTATGGGTTTCCTACCCGGTGGCAGTTGCTGTTATGGCGGGAATTGCCTGGTGGCTCTTGCAGTCCCATCGCAGAAAACATCCCCACTAAATCGAAATCACCGTATCCTCCACACAGAAGGATACGGTGATTTTTTAAGAAATTGGTTCGGCTTCGACGTCTGCCAGCTGTTTCTGCGCTCTCTGGTAAAATTCGATGGCGAGGCTGTGGGGGATGACCTGGCAGACGGATGTGCTTTGAACATAGTCGCATCCGGTGGATTTTGCCTGCTGTATTTGCCCTTCACCCACTTCACAGACGACCTCCAGCTCCAGGTCATGGGCGACCTGAATCAGATTCGTGAGTACAACACTGCCTCGCTGGGTCTGCATATCCCGGAAGAACATCTGATCCAGCTTAAGAAAATCCAAGGTGGTACTGCCCAGATCCCGGAGCATGGTGGTACCACTGCCTAAATCGTCCAGAGCAATGCGGAACCCTGCTTTCTTACAGGCACGGAGATTTTGGCGGATGATCTGGTTCGTACTGGTAGGGATTCCTTCTGATACCTCCAGGATAAACTGGTGGTGGGGGAAGTGAAAGCGATTGGCTATGCCAAAAAACCAGTTTACGAAGTACCTCTGTGCCAGGGTTTGATGGGAGAAATTGCAGGTGACCCAAAGATCACGAAGCTCGGTATCCTGCCAGTGCTGCAACAGGCGGCAGGCCTGTTCAAATATGCCCATGTCCAGCTGATCGATGACCTGTGCCTCATCCAGCAGGGGAAGATAAAAATCAGGGAGAAGCAGGCCGGCCCGCGGCTCTACCCATCTGGAGAATGCTTCTGCGCCGCAGAGCTCTCCGGTTTGGGCATCCGCAATGAATTGGAGATAGAGTCGGAACTGCTTTTTTTTCAAGGCCTGAGGGATCATACTGCGCAGATACTCCTTTTGATGCTCCAGGATCAGGCTTTTTTGATCCAGCAAAAGGAGAGAAAGCCCTTTTTGCTCCGCCAGAAGCCATCCCTGTTTGGCGCGCTCGAAGGCAAGCTCCGGACCGATGCCCGCATTTTTAGGGGCGTAGATGCCGGCACGGAACCGGTTGGGGGAGGGGCGTCCGGGAACCGATAGCTGATTCAGAACGGAGAGGATGTACTCGATCCGGTGGATCGCCAATTCGTCATGGTCACACAATAAAACAACCGCAAAATCGTTATCGTTGATTTGAAAGGCAGATTCCCGCTGTCCTGTGTATTTGCGAAGCAAGAGACGGGTCCTTTTTTGAAGCTCCAGAATATCCTTCTGGCTGAGACTTCGCAAATCCGAGGTGAGCAGCGTTACATAACAGAGGTGCTGGATTTCAGATGAGGACAGGCCTTGATAAGTGGTAAGATAGTCTGCCCAATTGCCCAGATGCGCCTGCGCCTGCGCATATTGCGTGTGCCTTGCCCTGCGATAGAGGTACCAGACAGCCCCCAGGAGAATGGCTATCGATGCCGTGCCGATGGCAAACCAAGTTCCCCGAACAGGATGGACCGCAAACGGTGCCTGAGAAACGGAAAGCTCGAATAGCTCCTCCGGAGAAAGGTCACTCAGGCGGTTTCGAATATAGTCCGCCTGATCGGCTGGAAGATTTTTTGTAAATCCTACAGAAATCTCAAATACCTGGTCCCCATCCTGATAGACATAGATGGGAATCTCCTCTGCAAGGATCCGGGAATCCCAGGTCAGATGGGCGGAAACCAATTCCACCTGACGATTTTTTGCTTGCAGCAATTGTTCGTTGCTTTGGTAGGGGGGCAGATAGATGAAGGAGACCCCCATCTCCTGTTCCAGCTGTGCATAGATTGCAGGCAAAACCCCTTTATAACACTTCTCGGAATGGTCATAGTATTCAAAGGGTGCCAGCCTGGGATTTCCGGCGATATAAATATCGTCTGCCGCATAGACCGTGGTCACTGTGAGGAGCGTGCAGAGCATTGCTGTCAGGGCAAGCCGTGCTGTGCGTCTTACAGTGTGTTTGCGAAAAGGTTCCATGGTCATCCTCCTTACTGTAGGTCAAGCTTTTTACGTTCGATCCGGCCCCAATTGAGCCGCCGCTTTTTGTAGCCGATGAAGGCAGTGGCCCGTACATAATTCAGTGCTGTATGCAGAAAGAAAACCTCAAACAGACATAACAGGATTGCCTTGCAGACAGTATGTGCTGTGAGCTTCACCTCGCTGGTATAGATCTGCGCAAAGAAGGCAGTCATGGTCAGTACACAGCCGTAGACGGTATACATGGTTAAAAACAGGATCATAAAGGGAAGATTTACCAGCCCGAGGACAAAAGCCAGGGCCATGGAACAGGCCCCCAACAGCTCCACAAAGGGGGACAGAAGCTCGTAGATCAGGAAGTAAACATAGGAAATAACACTGATGGGTCCGTATTCAGGCCGGAGCATCATCCTTCTGTGATACCACAGCGTCTGGAAAAGGCCGATATGCCAGCGTCTTCTCTGCTTGCAAAGATCGCGGAAATGCTCCGGTGCCTGACTCCAGCAGACAGCATCGGTGGCGTATTTGATGGAGTAGGGGATCCGGTTGCTGAGACAGTATTCGTGGAGCTTTACCACCAGCTCCATATCCTCACCCATGGTGGAGCTGGCATAGCCGCCTGCATCGATCACGATATCCTTTTTGAACAGACCAAAGGCACCGGAGATGATCATAGAGCCGTTAAATTTATCAAATAGGATTCGCGAGGCCAAAAAAGAACGGTCGTATTCCAGGACCTGCATGGCAGCCAGAGAATTCTTCGGCATATGGTAGGACGTGACCCGGCCTTTTTCCAGGGTCACACCATTTGCAGGACGGACAACGCCGCCCACGGCAACCACATCCCCCCGCTTGAGCACCGGCTCTACGATCTTGGTCAGGGAATCATGCTGCAAAACAGAGTCGGCATCCATACAGATAAAATAGGGGTAACGGGAGGCGTTGATGCCCATATTCAGGGCGTCGGCTTTTCCGCCGTTCTTCTTGCGGATCAGGGTCAGCAAAACCTTTTCATTCTGCGTTTCGTAGATCGCTTCTTCCGGCTGACAGTCGATGAGCCGTCGAATGGGCCGCTGAATGGCCGTCATGGAGAAGGCGTCAATGAGGGCCTGGGCAGTGGCATCGCCGGAGCCGTCGTCCACCACGATGATTTCATAGTGATGGTAGTCCAGGGCCAGGAGAGAGCGCACAGTATCTACTACGGTAACCTCCTCGTTGTAGGCGGGGACAATAATGGAAACGGGAATGAAGTAGTCATCGGTGAGGGTGTTTTTCATCCGCTTCTGGCGATAACGGGCGTAAAGCTCGGAGGAGCCGACCACAACCGTCAGAAACATAAAGGTAGAGTAACCAATCAGATAAATGAGAAAAAAGCCATTGACCCATTCCAGAAGCTTTTTCAGGAAAGCAAAGGTATTCATGCGTTTACAGCCTCCCTTGCCAGATTTTCGCGTTCCAGCTGATACCGCAGGATCTCCGCAGCATAGCGATCGGTCCCTTCCAGAATATCCAATAGATCCAGATACCGGAGCCCCAGCTTTGCAAGGCTTTGCGCAGCATTGGAGCGGATGGTCCAATTCCAGCTGTGCAGTGCAGCTTTTAGGACCGCTGCAGTGGAGGGGCCAGGGTAAGCGCAGAGAGAAATACAGGCCTCTGCTTCCTGCTCCCAGCTGATGCTTTCACCGCCGGACGCCAGCTCCAGCAGCGCGGAATAGGCAGGACGGTAGGGATGTTCTCCCAGGTAGCGAATGGCGCAGACCGTCACCTCCGTGGATGTGCGGTCCTTTGTCAGCAGCTCCAGCATCTGGGGACAGAAGGAGTCGGAACAGGCACGGATGTATTTGATGATGGAAATTTGCAGATTGGGTTTGAATTCATCAAATATGTCCCAAAGCTCGGAAGCCAGCTGTTCGTGACTGCCGGTGAATTTTCGAAGCCCAAGGCTGAGGACCATAGAATTATGCGGCTCAGGGTTTCGGTTGAGGACCCGCAGGGCACGCACCACATGATGGGCATTCCCCAGGGCGTAGAGCGCCTGCAGGGCATTTTCCCGGCAGTAAATATCGCTGCTTCCCAGCATCTGGATGAGCTTCTCGGAAACAGCCGGAAAACGCTTCATGTTGAGCTGGGGATACATACGGATATAATAGGCATAGGTTCCGCTCCGCAGAATGCTGTGCTCTGAGCACTGGCAGAGAAGCTCTGCCAGTGGGGAGGCGAGGTGCTCCAGGAGCACATCGCTTTTTTGGGGGTCCTCTTTTATGAGATCGGCGAGGAGCTCCTCCAGGTAGATGATGTAGGCAGGAAAGCGCAGCTTGCGGAGAAAGTATTTCCGGTCAGCTTCTGTAAAGCCGCGGCTCCAGCACGTTCCGACCCGCTCTCGGAAGGCCAGGAGGTTCCAGTGCAGGATGCCGCCGGAACGTGCGGTCAGCATATATACCAGATTGAATGCGATCATCGCAAGGCAGGAAACCAGATAGATGTAGAGCATCAGCGGCACATTCATGGTACATCCTCCCTCCAAAATTCCTGAACCATATAGTAGGATGGCTTCAGGCGCTCGTGATAGGCAAAATGCTCATCCCAGCCTTTTAAGGCCACCGGGGCCAAAGTGCCCCGGGCGGAACCCTCCTTCATAAGCCCCACATAGAGGGTGTCGATATCGATAAAGCGGATACCGTAGTTTCCGTTGTAGTAATCGTCATGGATGGACATCCGGGACGGATCACCGAAATTCAGCAGCTGCCAGGGCAGCCGCAGTTCGATACAGCCGTCACCCGGGGCAAGATCCGCCAGAGAATCATAGTCCGGGGCCTTGGGATCTCCGTTTCCCCAGCGGAGCCTTCCGGTTTCGTAGCAGCTGACAGCGCCTGTCCTGTCAATGTTCAGGAGCATGAAAATCGGCTTAAACAGAGGAGAATCGGCATCCGGAAGATTTCCCTGGGCATAGGTGTCGAAGCCTGCCAGCTCCTGGGCGTAATTTGCCCGCAGAGCTTCATAGCGTTCCTGAACCATGATGCGGCTGCGCTCCTTTCCGTTGATAACAACGAGAAAATCCACAGGCCGATCGAAACGGAGCTGAAAGTTGTCGCAGAAATAGCTGCCGGTTTTGGGGGTAATGTCCAGAGGCAGGTAGAGGGGCTGATCTGTCAGACCTTCTCCCTCGATCAGAAAATAAAGGAAGCGGGGATCATACCGCACGGAAATTCGCCCCAGACTGCATTCCAGAACCAGGTCCTCCGGAGTCCATTCTCCGGGATCTCCATCCAGAACGCAGATGGTTTCTTCCTTGCCGGGATCAAAGGAAAGCAGACCGAAATACTGGTCATTGGTCTGGTAATCGGACCAATAAGGCGTTCGCAGCATATTTACAGCATACATGGTGTTCCAGCTGCGCTTGAACCATTCGTCCTGCCAGGTGAAAATGCAGCCTCCGGCGGCACCGGCCTGCCGAATGTCCCGATAGCAGTCGATAATGGCCTGCCCCTGCCTGAATTCGGACATATAGCCCTGGTTTCGCTCGGTATTGACATCTTCGTGGGCCATGCCGCGCCCGGTGGAGGTGCCGAATTCCGAGATGACCACAGGCATCTCGTGGTGGTTGGTGAGCATGGTCAGATAGGCCAGATAGGTGTTCACAGCGCCGTCCTCCGTGGTGAAATCCCTGGGGGAGCCGATGCCGAACTCCGTCCAGTCCTCTGCGTGGAGCAGATAATCCGGATAATAGGGGTAGATGTGATAGGATGCAAACTGGCCGGAAAGGAATCGGTCGGTACTGCGAATATGTTCTGTATCGATCTGACTGCATTTGTGGAGGATCTCAGTGATATTCTCGGGGTAGAAAAATGGGTCAGTGGTGGGACCGTTGGCGAAGGCAACCAGCCGCTGGGTATGATACCGATTGGATTCGTAGGAAATGACCTGGTCTCCCACTTGGGCAAGCATGGATTCAAAGGGTGAGGCATCGGGTGTTGTGGAAAGATAGGTGCCCTGATAGTGCTCGTAGGGTGCACCGGCACCGGAGAACTGGGCATCCGTAAAGGCAACGGTAGCGTCCTTCCATTCTACGCCCAGGATATAGCCGATGACCCAGGGGGAAATATCATAGCGATAATGGCCGCTGCCGGCGGAATTCACAGCTCCGGGCAGAATTTTGCGCTGACCGTGGATCACGTCCACTGCGGTCTGACAGCTTTCCAGGAAGGCTTCAAAAAATTTGGGATCATAGGCATCCGCGTGAGAGTTTTGCACATAGTCATTGACCCAGACGCCCTGGATCAGATAGAGCGGGGTGGGATTCTTTTGATTGTAGTCATAAAATGCAGAGTAGAATGCTTCGTTCTGGATGGTGTAAATACGAAGGGTATTGGCCCCCATGTCCTGGATCTGCTGAAACCAGCGCAAATAGGTTTGCTTATCAATAAAGAAATCGGTAGCCCAGTGACCCGGTATCCCCGAGCCCATATTGACACCTTTTATTTCAAAAGGCTGAAACCCGCTGCCGGTATCCAGCTCGATCCTGTCCGCCTTGGTATGGATAAATGCGGTGATCTCCTTGGATGGCGGTGCAATGTGGATACCTCGGTGGTAGTATCCGTAATCCAAAAGCAGAAACAGGCATAGGACAGTCAAAAAAACCGTTATGAATCGTTTCATAGCCGCCCTCCTACTCTATGTTGATCTTATCCTGCTTTGTATGGGAGTCTGCACAATACTGCCGCAGTGTTTCGATATTTTCATCCATCCAGGCAGTGCGCGTATGCAGGAAATTTTTCGTATCCCGAATGGCTTCCTGGTAGCTGCGGGGATTTCGATCCGCAGGCGTCAGACGGTCGTGGGCAGGGGAAAAGGAATAGCCCCACCTTTCATTGTTGCGCTCGATGGCAGGGCCTAAGTAATCTACTACAGCATCAATGTACTGCTCCAGGTATTCATCACTGAAAAAAGTCTTCCGCAGGTCGCGGTATTCCTGGATCAGACGATTTGTAAACTTTGGGTCCCTGACCAGCATTTCAAACCAAAGCTTCTGCTGCATTTCAAAGTGCTGGGGATCGACCATGGACCGTTCCTGATATCGGTCACAGGCATTATTGAAGTCCCAGACACACATCCGAAATTTTCCGTCGAGCCCCTTATAGATATAGGTCGAAAGGCTTCCTGCGTCATAGTTGCAGGAAAGCTCGTTGATGAGGAAGTAATCCACAAAAGAATCCACATCGATATATGCGGGATATCCGTATGTGGGGTGGGCAAAGTCGTAGGAATACAGGGCTTTCTCAAATTTGGAAAAATCCTTAACGATGGCGGAGCGGTCTTTCTCGGTCAGATTCCGAAGACCGGGGTATTCAATATTGATGGTGTTCTTTGCACGGTATGTGTAGTGAGTAAAGGAATCGACATTCTGGAGGGCATTGCTGCCGCCGCGGTCCAGCCGAAGAAGATATCCGGAAAACATATTCTGGTCCTTTTTGGCAGAAAGGGGGAGCCGACCGCCTCTTTTTCCGTTAGAGATCCGTTCTGTCAGCAGATACACTCCTTGGTATTCTCCGTTGAGCATCAGCTCACAGAAACGAACGTTGGGGGCGTAGCTCATGATCTCGCCGGCAATGTTGTACCACATATAGTTCTGAAGCAGGGTCTTATCCAGAAAGGGGCCATGGAGGATCCAATCGTGGTGGGCAGACATACCCAGCAGGGGCAGGTCATTTTCCTCTCCATTTTCGGCAAGCAGCTTCACGGTATAGTTGGGCTTGTCAAAATACCGGGAGCTGTAGCCGTGGAGGTGAATTCGGATCAGGGTCTCCATGGTAGGTATGTCATCTTCATAGTTATAGGTATCGGGGTGATCGGTGACCTCCAGGCGGGCCAGGATGAAGGTGGACCCATCCTCTGCCAGGGTATAACCCTGACGAATGTGATCATCGTCGTAAACAGGCCGCCCGGGGATCGTTACCCCATCGGTATCGATTTCCAAAAGGGGAAGATGGGTGGAAAAAACACCGTCCCCAGCGTGCTGAGGATCTGGCGTTTTCGGCTGTGCAGCCAAATGCTGATGGTACCTTTCATGGTTGGGCTGCATCAGAAGAAAAACCAGAAGGGCAGCAAGTACAATGAAGAGGCTGCTGAAGATACCAATATATTTATATTTCACCGGGACAGATCCCTCTTTTCAGACACGCGGATGTTAATTTGAGATATCGTCATTCTGCATGACAACATTCACATAGTCTACACCGCCCAGGGCGTAGAGCGCATCGGTAATGTCGCCGCGCTTCTTTTCTTCGCTTTGCAGCAGGGAGGATGTGACTTCATAGATGAGTTCGGTGCCGTCCACCGTGGTGTTGTGTACCCGCAGAACCGCCTTATGGTCGAAAAACTGGAACATTCGGGACTGAATGGCAGACTGCTGGCTGCGGTCGGCACGAATGATGATCAGCATTCGATTGTCTCCGCGGATGGAGCCGAGCAGGAGCAGCATGAAAAAGGTGATGCAGCTTCCGATGGCGGCGACGGGGAAATCACCCACGCCGCAGCAGATGCCAACGATGACAGCCCAGAAAATATAGACGGTATCCCGACTGTCCTTGATAGCAGTACGGAAACGGACAATGGACAGCGCACCAACCATGCCCAAGGACAAAGCGATGTTGTTGCCGATGACCGTCATAACAGTACCGGTGAGGGTGGTGAGCACTGCCAAGGAAATATTGAACTTCCGGCTGTAAATGGTCCCGCGGTGAGAAATTGCATAGGAAATGCAGATAAAGACACCGATCAATGCGGCAACCAGAATATTGATGGTGATCTCCTGAACGGTCAGATCACCGGAGGAGGTGATCAGCTGGATCAGTTTGTTTTTCATGAGGATACTCCAATCTTTTAGATATGAGTCAGACAGGCGTGTTGTCTGGCTAATACATACTTACTCACGGAAAGCTCACTGCGGTCCACACTGTTGAGGGCGTCCCGAATGTAGCTGAGCAAAAACCCATTGAACTTGACCTCCATAATAACATAGGCAGGGTCCAGCACCGGTGCCATATTGAGCCGGGGAGAAAAGAGGTTAAAGTCGCTTTCTGTGGAGACGACGTTGCGGTCAAAAGTGATCCGGGTTTTGTTTTCTTTGGCGATAAAGGCGGTGCGGTCATATTCCACGATGGTTTTTGGAAGATAGCATTGCCGCATCATCAGACCGTAAATTTCGGCGGCAAATGGCTCCTGGTATCTGAGCAGCTGAGAATAGTCCCCTTCAATAAGGCCTTGGGCGCGGGCACGGCTGAGGCGGAGGGAGCGCTTTCGCTGCTGCGCGCCCTGCTTCTGCTTCATTTCCAGCATAGCAAAGTCGCTGTCCGGCGAATAGATTCGCAGACGAATCTTTCTGCGCAGCTCCACACCGGCTTCCTTTTCGTTAAAATCGGTATCATAGGGTGTGTCGAAATAGAGAGAACGGACCTTGTAGCCAGAGACGCCGTTATGCGGATCTTTGTGGAGCAGCTGCTCCAAATAAAACCTTTTTTGATAAAAGTCGGTCAACCCCATGAGAAATTTCTTTTCCTCACGCAGAACGGTATTCATGGACATCCCTCACCTGTATACAACAATTCAGTAGTTCTTAACGATTTATTATAGCATGATTTT
>SAMEA104404100__coassemble_2936_pt1 | contig 12076 bp, 11 predicted proteins | sample SAMEA104404100__metabat2_high_PE_013 | metagenome-assembled genome bin SAMEA104404100 (sample SAMEA104404100) | Balaenoptera acutorostrata | reverse complement strand
GTTCTATTGAGGTAGGAGGAGGTCCGCATTGATAAAACGGCATTGTCGGCAGTGGTCATCTTTCTGGCGCAAGAATTGCAATTTTTTTCTTGCATGTTCCTGGACGTCCGGGCTTCTTGCTGGACAGTTCCTTTTGCTGCGGGCAGATGCTTCGGTATATAGTTTGCTGCGCAGTGCTGTTTCGCAGCCCACATCCATTGCAGGGCTTTTTGTTACAGCAGTTACCCCTTTTATTTTCTATTCAATTGCAGTGTCTTTTTCTAGGCCATGGTTGCTGGTGCTGCTATGCTTTACAAGATCACTGATGTTTTCGTACATCGTGTTGGGGATCGCAGTGAGCTTCTGGGCCTCCAGCTGGCTCATTCGATGGATTTTCTTATTTAGTCAGTGCGCGTTGGTTTCCTTAGAGTATTGGTATTGGCGGCACTATGTATCTGGAGAACATGGGTCCGATGTTGTGGTCTTTATCTTTCTTATATCCATTGTTTTCTTGATAGTAAGCCTTGATTATGGTGTTGTATTGCCTTTCGGGGCTCATTTTTTAGATTATATGAAAGGGTAAACGGTGTGCAGTCTCATGCTTGATTTGATTCACGCCTATGAGAATTATCTCACAAAGGTAAAACAGGCCTCCTTCAATACAGTATCCTCCTATATCCGAGATATTCGGCAATTTTCTGAGTGGATTCAGGATACAGAGGCTCTGGAGCTTCTTGGAGTGACACAACAGAATATCGTTGACTATCTCCATCACTTGCAGGAGAGCGGCAAGTCTGCATCAACTGTTTCCAGATCGCTGGCCAGTCTGAAGAGCTTCTATGCTTATACCGTGACAACAGGCTTCTTAGAGCAGACTCCGGTTTCCCCAGAGATTCATGTGGAACGAGGAGAGAAGAAGCTTCCACAGATCCTTTCGGGGAAGGAAGTGGAGTTATTGCTGTCTCAACCTGTTTGCACAGATGCTAAGGGATGTCGAGATAAGGCTATGTTGGAGGTTATGTATGCCACGGGTATCCGTGTTACAGAGCTGATAGACCTTAACGTTGAGGATGTAAATTTGGAACTTGGCTTTTTGAAATGCGGAAATGAAAAGAAATCCAGGGTTATTCCACTGTATCCCGCAGCTTTACAGGCATTGTCCGTCTATGTCAAGGAAGTTCGTGCTGGAATGCTGGCTGAACCCACAGAGCAGGCTCTCTTTGTAAATGTTGGCGGCGCGCGAATGAGTCGCCAGGGCTTCTGGAAAATCCTTAAGTTCTACCAAGTAAAGGCCGGTATCGAAAAGGAAATCACGCCACATACGCTGCGGCATAGTTTTGCAGTTCATCTTCTGGAAAATGGCGCAGACCTGGATTCCTTACAAGAGCTCATGGGGCATAGTGATATTTCATCCACCCAGATGTATGCACATATGATTAACCAGAAGATTAAATCTGTTTACGATAAATGCCATCCGAAATCCTAAAAGGTCTGCCAGATATCTACCTTGGCAGACCTTTTTTTGGCGCTTTAGCCCCAAAAGGAAGGGCCTGCTGCAAAATAGGCCCACGAAAAAAGACGAGTAAGTTTCCCCGAAAGAGGCTGCTTACTCGTCTTCTTTTGCAGTGCGCCCGCCGGGCCGCACTGCAAAAGAGCTTCCGAAAATCCCGGAAGCTCTTTTGGCTCTTTAATAGTATCTCGAAATAAAGTTGGCATCCAACACGTTGAGAATGCCTGTATCCATGTCATACAGGTAGGTAATGGGCTCCGGAGAACTGTCGGGCCAGTCATCGTGGGGGGCGGTATAACCGCCGGACGCTTCGCCAAGGAAGGCCCAGACAGGGTGCAGCTCCCAGGTATCCCGGTAGGGTACCGCCAGATAGCAGGAATCAATGGCCTGGATGGTCACGGTTTCCCGGAAGGTATAATCAGAGAAGTCTTCTTGCAGCTTGCTTAGAATATTCTGGAAGGGAACCATGGTTTCCAGGGGCATCCGGTGGGATACCTTCAGAAGGAAATTGCCATGGATCTCCTCAATGCCGGATTCCCGGACATAGGCACTGAAACTGCCCAAATCCCGGCCTAACAGGTGATGACCTTCAAACAGGGACAAATCATAAATATCATATGCTCCGTCTCTTCCCTCATGGGCACAAATAGTAACTGGCTTCATGGTAAAACAGGTATAATCTGAGAGAAAATCATTGAGCTGCTCCGCAACCTCCAGGCCGGTTTCCTGATAGCTGCCGGGCTGGATGGAGGTGATATAAGGCTCGAAGGCCTTGCCCTCATCCAGATCCTTGTCATTCCGATCCATGATCCGGCAATCTCCATAGTATAGGGAACCGGCACTCCGAAACTGCTCTCCGGAATGAAAAAACTGTCCTACCAGGTTGCCCTGTTCATCTTCCTTCCTATCCTGAGAAGGGTCTGGAATCAAATAGTCATAAAGACGCTGCACGGCATCATCATCCTGGATCAGAATGACCTGTTCATCGGGTATGGAATCCGGGTGCATCACATCCGCATCCACTTTGAGGTTCTGACCATCCTTTTCGGCCTGAAGGCTTACATGGGAGGGAATTGCTTCCTCTGATTTGGGAAGCGTGGCAGCTTCCGGAGTTTCCTGGTTTGCACTGCAGGCTGTCAGGAAGAAGATCATCAGTATGGCCAGCAGTAAAGCAATCTGTTTCTTCATTGGGAGCCCTCCTTATTGGATTTCCCCGCGGGGAATGGTAATTTCAGCAGTTTCACTTTCACTGGGGCCGTAATAGGTAAAGCCGTGGCCCTCCATATCCAAATAATAATAGGTCAGGCCTGTCTTAATGTCCAGGGTAACGGTAACAGAGTCTTGATTTCTGGCGCTTTTGGGTAGAGGATTCAACCGAATGCCTTCGCCTGCGGAGGTGGCAGCATCGGTTCTGCCGGCATCCCCATTCATATCGATGGTGGACATCATGTCGGTGCCGTTCACCTGAATATGGTCGCCTACATAGACATCCCGGATCGCCACGCAGCAGTGACCTGTGTGCTCCATATACTCTGTAACCTTCTGATATTGCTCTGCCGTGAGCTCATGCCGGAGCTGGGCAGCAATATATCTTGCATATCTGGGGTATGGGATATCCCAATCTTCATCCTCATAAACCTTTGCTTGGATACGGTTTGTGTCGCAGCGCAGCTCCTTCATGAGCAGGTCATCCGGCTCTAAGCCGATGGCAGGCTCGTTCTCCAGGGCTTTTAAGTCAAGCCCCAGCAGAATGGTTTCCCCGTTATAATATTTCTGGCTAACCACAAGACTAATATCCTTCAGCCCCGGCAGCTCCACAGGCTCCGGTTCCCAGTTCTGATTGGCTTCCAGTGCCTCTTGATAAACAGTCTGATCCTCCGGGTCAAGCTCTTTCATATAATCAAAGACTGTAGGCAGCCCAGCAATGGCAGTTCCTGTGAGGAGGCTGACGATAATGGCTGCGGCCAGTAGTCCTACACCCTTTTTTCGCAGATTCAGAGGCTTTTTCCTGGGGGCCTCCTCCATCTGCAGATATTTGTCATCTACATAATTAAACGCATCCAGAAGCTTTTTGCTGCTCATACGCTGATCTCCTCCTTCTGCAAAAAGGCTGCAAGCTGTTTTCTCACCTTGCCCAGACGATATTTGATTTTATGTTCCGGGAGACAGTATTTCTTCTCCAACTCAGGGATGGTATAACCGTAAAAGTAGCGGCTGAGAAAGATGCTGCAATCTTCCCTGGGGAGCTTGCCCAGAAAGCAATTCAAGATAATCCCCAGCTCTCGGGCTTCCAAGGTGTCTTCCTGTGCAGGAACACATTCCTCCAGCTCATGGAGCAGCACCTTCTTGCTGCTGTCCCGACACTGCGCTGACAGGTAGTCCAGTCGATCCATAGATAGATTCCGGGCAATTTTCGCCAGATAAAACCGCAGGGCTCGTGGCTTTGACGGGGGAATGGTATTCCAGGCAGCCAGCAGAGTATCTCCCAAAATTTCCTCAGTATCCTGCTGATTGCGCAGCAGCCGATAGGCAACCTGCCGGAGATAATTTCCATATTTCTGATCTGTAGCTTTCAGAGCCTCTTCGGATCTGTCAAAATAAAGACCGATGATTTTATCGTCTTCCAAGGTCGTAACCTCCTTTTCGTTTTTGCAAGGACCTTACACCCATAAACTAGGGACCCAGGGAGAAAAGGGAGAATGATTTTTGAAAAAATTTCCCATCATCATCCCAGATTCTACTACCGTAATAAAGCCCGGAAAATACGGTCAAAACAGATAAGCAGGAGTATTTCCCACCCGGCTTACATTCCCACAGAGCAGGACGAACAGATCAAGGAATTCATCTGACCGCAAGTGTGCCCTGAAAGAGGTACCTCCTTCATACCTTGCAGACCGACGTATTGATAAAGAAAGGTAAAAAAACAAAGCAGAGATCCAAGCTGGAAGCTCTGCCTTGTTTGTGAGACTATTTTGTACAGCTCCTGAAAAATACATAAAACAAGAAACTGTGCAGAAGAAGAGAGAGGCTCAGATACCGGTCATAGCAGCCAGGACGTCGACTTCCATCTGCTGGATACTCTTTTGCATAGCAAGGCCTTCATCGATATCCACATCGGTAAAGCTGCCATCGTGGGTGCAGACAATTCGATTGGTCTTCCCCGCCAAGAGAAGTTCAACCGCCATATAGCCCATCTTAGTGGCATTTACACGGTCACGACCGCTGGGAGTACCACCACGCTGAATGTGACCGAGAACAGTCACACGAGGATCTAAATCGACGGCTTCTTTGATCTGGCGGGCAATGTCCGCAGCACAGCCGGCACCTTCTGCTACAACGATCATGTAGTGGGTAAAGCCGTTAAATCGAGCCTGACGGATCTTCTCAATTACATCCCGCTCAAAATCAATGGGCTCCTCAGGGACCAAAACTGCCGTGGCACCGATTGCAAGGCCCACATACATAGCAAGGTAACCGGCATTACGGCCCATGACCTCTACGACGGAACAACGCTCATGAGACTGCATGGTATCACGCAGCTTATCGATACACTCAATGGCTGTATTTGCAGCAGTATCAAAGCCAATGCAGTAATTGGTGCAGCTAATATCGTTATCAATGGTGCCAGGAATACCGATCACGTTGATCCCGTACTTGCTCAGTGCGCGGGCACCACGGAAGGTTCCGTCACCGCCAATGGCAATGATACTGTCAAGGCCGAGGAATTTACAGGTGGAAACCGCTTTACGCTGACCTTCTTCGGTAGTGAATTCCTGACTTCTTGCGGTGTAGAGGATCGTGCCACCTTTGTTGATGGTATGTGCAACGCTTTTTTCGTCCAGGCGGATAATATCACCGGTAATCAAACCGTTCCAGCCGCGACGGATGCCATAGCACTCGATCCCATGATACAGGGCGGTTCGCACAACTGCGCGGACACAAGGGTTCATACCAGGAGCGTCGCCACCGCTGGTAAGAACACCGATTCTTTTAACACTCATAAAGGAGCCTCCTAAGCTTGTATTTGGTGGGCATCTTTATTTTAACCGCAAATAGCTGCAATGTAAAGGTGTAGTTTTACAAATTTCAGCAAAAATTAGTGTGAAACAATGCCCGAGGATGATTTATAGGCAACGGTTTCCTTGCAGGCATTTACATAGAGCAGACTCTGTTTATACAAGTGGGGGGATTCATCACTTGTATTGTAATGCCGAGGGCAAAACAATCCCAAAAGCATATGCATTCCCTGTAGTCTTCTGCATATCTATGAAGAGGGGGGATGCCTATGAAAAACCGGTTTGTTTGGCTGCTTTTATATATTTTAACCATTGGCGGAACGATACTTCTGGTACACTATGGTAGTCAGGCTGTAACGGCGATGGCGGAGAATATTCCTGTTCACCGGGCTCACTGTATCGTCATCGATGCCGGACACGGAGGAGAAGACGGCGGTGCAGTCTCCTGCACAGGTAAAATGGAAAGCAACTATAATCTGGAGATTGCACTTCGTATGAATGATATACTGAATTTCATGGGTTATGAAACAAAAATGATACGAGTGACAGATGTTTCGGTTTACAAAAAAGGAGAAACACTGGCTCAGAAAAAGGCTTCGGATCTCAAGGAGCGTGTCAGAATCGTTCGAGAAACGCCGGCGGCAGTCCTTGTCAGCATCCATCAGAATCAATTTCCTGATGGCCGTTATCATGGTGCCCAGGTTTTCTATGCAGACACGCCTGGCAGTAAAATGCTGGCGACGCAGCTACAGACAGCACTTGTGGAACACCTGAATCCAGGGAGCCGAAGAAAAGCGAAACTCAGCAGTGGCGTGTATCTCATGGAGCACATTCCGTGTACAGGTATTTTGATTGAATGCGGCTTCCTGTCTAATTTTGAAGAGGAAGCAAAATTGGCTGCTCCGGCATACCAAAAGAAGCTTTGCTCTGTAATTGCAGCCTCTTTAGATCAATTTTTCGTGAGTGCTTGACCGAAATCACACTGCCTGATATAATGTTTCTAAAATACTTTCACATAATCGGAGTGAGAATATGGCAAAAGCAAAAACCGTGTTCTACTGCACCCAGTGCGGCAATGAAACACCCAAATGGCAGGGGAGATGTCCTGCCTGCGGCGCATGGAACACCATTGAAGAACACATAGAAAAACCATCCGCTGTTGGCAAAGCTCGTTCCTCTCCCGTTGGGGTCAGTCGAATTCCCAAACGGCTCCAGGAAGTCGATATGGACAATGAGATCCGATTTACAACGGGAATGAATGAGTTAGACCGGGTGCTGGGCGGCGGTGCTGTGGCGGGCTCTCTGGTTCTTGTAGGCGGTGCTCCCGGAATTGGAAAGTCTACGCTGCTGCTCCAGATCTGCAGCTGCCTGTGCAGTGGCAGACGGGTATTGTATGTTTCTGGTGAGGAAAGCGAGCGGCAGATTAAATTGCGCGGCGACCGCCTGGGAGTTAGCCCAGACGACCTTTTTCTACTGTCAGAAACCAGGCTATCGGATATTTTGGAGGCGATCGACCAAGTAAAGCCCCAAATTCTGATTGCCGACTCCATCCAAACCCTATATAACGAGGAAAACGAGTCTTCTCCGGGAAGTGTTTCCCAAGTCAAGGACTGTACCATGTCTTTAATGCAGCTTTCCAAGTCTCAGGGCATCACTGTTTTTGTAGTAGGACATATCAACAAGGATGGAAACATCGCAGGCCCCAAGGTTCTGGAACATATGGTAGACTGCGTGCTCTATTTTGAGGGAGACCCCAATTCCTCCTATCGTCTGCTGAGAGCTGCTAAAAACCGTTTTGGCTCGACCAATGAAATCGGCGTTTTTGAAATGCAGGAATCTGGCCTTGCAGAAGTACCCAATCCCTCCCAAATGCTGCTGGAAGGTCGTCCCGAGGGTGCCAGCGGCACATGCGTCTCCTGCGTTATGGAGGGAACTCGTCCGGTATTGGCAGAGGTCCAGGCTTTGGTTGCAAAAACCAGCTTTAATGTCCCCCGCAGAGCTGCGGATGGTTTTGATTTCAACCGTGCTGTGCTCTTGATGGCCGTTTCTGAAAAAAGAGCGGGCATGAAACTCAGCCTTTTTGATGTTTATATCAACGTTATCGGAGGATTGCGGCTGGATGAACCAGCTGCAGATCTGTCCGTCGTGCTGGCCGTGGCATCCTCCTATCGAGATCAGCCCGTCTCTGATGACCTGGCAGCAATTGGGGAAGTGGGGCTCACTGGCGAGATTCGGGCGGTTTCCAATCTGAGTCAACGCCTTACAGAAGTTGCGCGGTTGGGATTTCATAAATGTATCATTCCAAAAAGTGGATCGGATAAAGTGGAAATCCCGAAGGAGCTCACTGTCTATCGGGTAAGAAATTTGAGAGAAGCAATTGAAGTTTCAATGTGAAAGCATTTATCATCCCTAAAATAGCAATGCAAACCACCCCTGCACTTTTTCGGGAGGGATTGGCAGAGAAAGTCTTTGGCTCGTCACCAGTCTTTTTCCTTCAAATTTCGTGCAGCCGCAGTATCATATAAATCAAATCACCTTCCTGACCGAGCAGGCTGCAGCCTCTCTGGTAGGAAGGTGATTTGATTTTTCTATTTCATGTTAAGCAAAACAAAGAAGTGAAAGGTTCCATGATCATTTTTCGTCTGTATTTCGCCGTTATATTTGCTGACACATCGCTGCACGTTTTTAAGACCGTAACCGTGGATTTTTCCCGACTTAGCAGTGGGAACCGGACGGCAGGGATTATCAACCTTGATTACAAGAAGTTTTTCCTTCTGGTGTATAGAGATATGAATGCGTGGTTCAATATCGGGACCTAACTGGGTACATTCTTCTATGGCATTATCGATTGCATTCCCAAGAATGATAAACAGATCTTGCGGAGTAACACCGAGACTTTCAGAAATCCAAGCATCGATATGGAAGGGAATATGATGTTGTCTTGCTTCCTGAAGCGCAATATTTAAGATCCCATTCAGGACAGAGTTGCCTACGTCTACCGTGGTAGTCAGATCGTGGAACCGTTGGGTTGCTTCCATCATACATTTTGATGCGGCTTCGTTTTCCTGGCTGTTCAATAAGGTCTGCATGGTGTTCAAGTATTTTTGAATCTCGTGCCAAAGGGAGCGGGTTTCTTCCTGGGACTGCTTGATGGATTCGTAGTATTTCAGCTTGAACTGGTATTCTCGTTCTATGGATTCTTTTTCATGGGTAAGCTCGTTTTTTATACTGACAGCTTCCACGTAGAAGCAGATCACGATATTGATGTAAAGAATCGCCAGGACACAAACTATCGTCCTCAGCGAACTGCTTCCGGAATGAAGATCGGAATAATGCAAAAGCATACAAACAATTAAACTGGCAATCTGCGCAGTCAGTAAGGGAAGAGCACCGATAAATGAGACGTTCGCCTGCTTTTTGCGGAGAAAAGGCACACTCAGCTGTATGCAAATCAAATGTGTCAGCTTGGCAGATGTGTAATAGGTAATTCTGTCATAGGGATTATTGCCCACACCGAAATCGGGGATACCTGCCAGAGTTACGATAAAGGAACACAGTATGTCTGATATCAGCGACAGCAAAAGAAAAATTGCGGTGATGTAAATACTGTTTGAAAGGTCTATATCATAGCAAAAGTGGTATAGGCAGGTAAGACTAACGAAGGAAAGAAGAATACGCATCCATGGAAATACGGGAAGGACACTGAAAAGTGCCAGAAAAACGAAAAACAGTGCATACGCACAAAGAATACGCTTATGAGATGGACGCTTGGGGAGCTTCAACCGCTGGGTGTATAACAGAACCAGAAGAATTTCTATCAATACCGTACCAATCTCGATTCCCGCTAAAATAAGCTTATTTTCCAATGTAATCACCTAATTGTTGAATGAATTGCTTCCTTTTACCCTTACTCAGCGGAAGCGTTTCCTCTGATTCTGCCAGATGAATACAATTTGTTTCAATGCTCTGGACAAAATTCAGGTTGACCAGATAGCTTTTGTGAGGAGAGGCAAAGTCAGAGGTGGGGAGCTGAGCGGTTAACTCAGATAAAGTCATCCTGGTTGTATAGTTTCCGCTGCGTGTGCGAACCGTCACATTGTGGTCAAGGGCTTCACAATATAGAATACTTTTGATAGGCAGAATTCTTTGTACACCGTCGCAGAAAATTGAAATGCGGGCAGGCTGTTTTTCTTTGATGGCCAGGGACAGCACCGTAGAAAAGGTATCATAGGAAATCGGTTTTTGCAGGTACCGAAAGGCCACACCGTACCCCTGAATGGTATAGGAATTGCTTTTGGTCACGAAAATAATGAGCGGTGGGTGGTTTGTCTTTCGCAAATCCACAGCAGCGTCAAAGCCATTGAAAGAGGGCATCTCAATATCCATGAAAATGATATCATAGGTTGTTTTTTCATTTTGCAGCAGTTCCACTGCACTTTCGTATTCCTCTACAAGGAGTTTGGTATCATACTGCTGCACATATCGCATGAGAAGGGTTCGTTCACTCTGTTCATCGTCACAAATTGCAATACGCATATTCTTTTCGCCTACTTTCTGGGAAATCGACCTTATTATAACACATTGATTTATAAAAGACAAATTGAGAGAATTGCATCTTTTTGTACGATTGTGTTGTACTGAAATGGTAATTTGTTCTCTGAATTATGCTGCTGAAGTTACGATTCGACTGGACATAAATACCATTGCCCTCTTGCGGCGGAATTCTACCCTCTTGCGCCACAGCTATTGCATATAAGTGATAAAAGAATTAAGATAATTACACAGAAAGATAGCAAAAAACACAACTTGTTCTGATAGCACTGGCCGAAAGGTCAGTGCTATCAGAATATAAGAAGAATAAGAAGAAATTATCCTGCATTATGGGAGGTCAGACGATGAAATCAACATCAAGAAAAATAACGAGCGTTACGTTGGTGGCTGGAATGCTGTTTGGACTGTGCGCCTGCCAGCCGGCTCCGAAAAAAGAAACTGTGGTCAGCAAAAATGACGGAGCATTTGACAGCAAAGTCATTCAGTCGGTGACACCTGTAGCTGCGGGAGAAGAGACACAGGAAATAAATTATCAGGAAAGTTTTAGCAGTACGGACGGAAGTGTTGCGTATACAATGGATATCGCGGAAACACAGCATTTGCATAATAACCCGGTTGTAAAGGTTGTCCCACACTACCTGACCGGGGAGGATGCAAAGCGTGTGGCGTCTGTACTCCTGGAAGGAACGCCTTTTTATGAGGAAGAGCCGATTTTGATGCCTAATTATTCAAAAGCGCAGATCCAGGAAAGACTCAGCAGATGGACAGAGTATTCCAATGAGGAAGCGATAAGAACCCTTTATGGAGATCAAGTAGATGCCCAGTATGTTTTGGACATAGTGAAGGGGTTCATTGAAGAATATACCGGCCTTTTGGCTACAGCAGAAGATAAAGAGCTTACACCCTGCCGATGGATTCCTCAAAAGGCTTCTTATTTTTATGCAGCGGATCCCGAAGAGTTTGAAGAGTGTAAAGAAAAGAATTTCCCCGATGATAATGATGAGATACATGCTACGGCAAAGAAGGACGGGGTGGAATACAATTTCTACTTGTCCACACGCAATCAGGAGGACTATAGAATTAGCAGTATTTCGTTAAATCTTGGCTCCGGTACAAGTCCAGTAGAGATGGACTATCGAATTTATCGCGCGATGCTTTGCAGAACATCGGCACCAACCGATGAGCAGATTGCAAAAGCAGAAGAACAGGCTCAGGATATGCTTAACAGGATGGAGCTTGGAGAATGGCATGTGGATGCGAGCAAGGTGGAAAAGCGGTTCGTGGGCGATACGGTAGAATACACGATTTATGTAACAGCTGTTCCGGTAATAGATGGTGTGGCGGCGATTCGGCGGCCTCAACTATCAAACCTCAGAAGTGACGCTTCCTTTGCATCAAATTATTATCTGACAGATGCGGAATTCTGGTTCTCTGCGAATGGTGATCTGGTAGAATTCAATTTAGATTCACCGGTTGATATTGAAGAAAAAGTAAACGAAAACGTTGCGGTTATGCCCATGGATGAACTGATTGAGCGAGCCAAGACGCATTTATCGCTGTTTGACCAATATCAGTACGGCATAAGCAAAGAGTCACTCGACATAGATCAAAGGGAAGCAGGAGAGAAATTTATTTGCAATGTCAATATATCCAAGCTGGAGACTGGAATGCTTCGCGTGAAGGTTCCCAATACGGATGAAAGCTACTACTATGTTCCCGGAATTGTTTTATCGGGGACAGTTGACCATGTGGGCGTAGACACAGGAACCGTATATGCGTCCAGTGGCGAGGAAATCTATCTTGACCGCGTTATTTCTCTGGTAGCCTTGAATGCTGTGGATGGAAGCATCATACCGCTTTACAATGAGTAATAAAATGATTCTTGTTTAATTAGGAATGAGGAGGTGAGCACTGTGAAAAATGGAATAGAATCCGGGCTTCGCCAGGGCCTGGGGGTTCGTCTGATTCTGGGAGTATTGGGCATGGCGATGCTCATCGGCCTTGCTTCCATGCAGCCTCT
>SAMEA104404100__coassemble_2851_pt1 | contig 12385 bp, 16 predicted proteins | sample SAMEA104404100__metabat2_high_PE_013 | metagenome-assembled genome bin SAMEA104404100 (sample SAMEA104404100) | Balaenoptera acutorostrata | reverse complement strand
CTTCGCCTTTCTTGCGAGAGGAACCACAAATTTGTGTGGTTCCTCTCGTTTCTTATTATCAAGGACCCAGGATGCACGCCGTTCCTGTCTTATCGGCCCCCTGGAAAGGCCATTTCCCTGAAATCCCTGAATTTCAGGGTTTTTTCATGTCCCGAGATATCCAAGCAAGGGGATTTCTTTTTCATGTCCCGGTGATGAATGGGCATAACACTGCATAGTCTTCATCAGGAGTGATGCAAATGATCTGTGCATGGGATGGACTACTGGGGATTCTTCCCCCCTGGCTCCGCCGGGAAGTAGACAGCTGGGGACGGGACACACTGCAAGAACTTCGTCTGCGCCGCCAGCTTCCCCCGGAACTGATATTAGGCGGCAGTCGGATGTGGTTAAAACGTGACGTACAGCAGGAAGATCTCAATTTCTGCATCAACGCAGCCAGCCGATATTCTCCATGGACTGCCGCCACTGCTGCTCAGGGATACATAACGGCACAAGGTGGGCACCGCATCGGCGTTTGCGGTGAAGCGGTCATTCGGGACGGAATGGTATCCGGTATGCGGGATATTCGCTCTTTGTGCATTCGCGTTGCCAGGGACTATCCTGGAATCGCAAAATCCGCCGCAGATTTGAAGGGCTCTATTTTAATTATTGGTGCCCCCGGCTGGGGAAAGACCACTCTTTTAAGGGACCTAATTCGGGAAATCTCTCAGTACGAGACAATCTCCGTAGTGGACGAGCGGCGGGAACTGTTTCCGCCGGGATTCGACCAGGGAAAACAGACAGACGTATTGACAGGGTGCCCGAAGGCAATGGGGATTCTGCAAATGCTGAAAACAATGGGCCCGCAAACCATCGCCGTGGATGAAATCACAGCTCCGGAGGATTGCAATGCGCTCTGTCAGGCTGCCTGCTGCGGCGTCCGCCTTCTTGCAACAGCGCATGCCGGCAGTTTTCAGGAACTTCAAAATCGCAAGCTATACGCACCGCTTCTGGAAAAAGGCATTTTTAACCGGGTTCTCGTTTTACAAGCGAATCAAACCTACCAGGTGGAAAGGATGGAATCATGAGCTATCGTTGGATTGGCGTTGTTCTGGTACTGGCTGGCTGTGGAGGATTTGGTTTTTCCATGGCAGCCGATCATCGGCGGCAAGAAAGAATCCTGCATAGGCTGATTGCTGCCCTGCGATATATGCAGTGGGAGCTGCAATATCGATTGACACCGCTTCCGGAACTGTGCAGACTGGCAGGAAAGCACGCCGGAGGCGAGGTTGGAAGGGTCCTGCGAAGGACCGCACAGGAGCTGGAAAAGCAGATATCCCCCGATGTCAGCAGCTGTGTGCAAAATGCGCTCAGTGAAAGCTGTGACCTGCCCCGCTCGATTCGGCTGCTGTTCCGGGAACTGGGGCGGAGCTTAGGCCGATTTGACCTCCCGGGCCAGATGGAGGGATTGCAGGGTTTGGAAAAGGCCTGCAAGGAAGAATTAGAAGGATTGGAAAGGGGAAGAGATCAGCGCATCCGCAGCTATGAAACTCTGGGGCTGTGTGCCGGAGCTGCTCTGGTAATTCTCTTTATTTGACTATGGATATTGATTTGATTTTCAAAATCGCAGCCATTGGCATCATTGTCTCTATATTAAACCAGGTGCTTTCCAGATCCGGACGGGAAGAACAGGCCACCATGACCAGCCTGGCAGGATTGGTCGTAGTGCTGATGATGCTGGCCCAAAAAATCGCAGATCTCTTTGATCTGGTGAAGACACTGTTTCAGTTCTGATGGAGTTATACTGGAAAGCCGCGGCGGCGGTGCTGATTGCTCTGGTGCTGGGACAGGCTATCCGGGAAAAAGATATGTCTCTGCTTCTGAGCATGGCCGTGTGCGCCATGGTAGGGACTCTGCTGATCACTTATTTGGAACCGGTGCTGGAATTTCTGTGTCAGCTTCGTGATTTGGGAGATCTGCAAGGAAATATGCTGGGTATCCTTATGAAAGTGCTGGGGATTGGCATTGTTACGGAAATCACGGAAATGGTGTGTAAGGATTCCGGGAACGCGTCTCTGGGACACGCTCTGCAAATGCTGGGTACCGCAGTGATCCTATGGCTGTCTCTGCCGATTTTCACAACGTTAATTCAAATGATACAAAGGATTCTGGGGGAAATATGAGGAAGTTTCTAATTTTCCTATTCCTGGTTGGAATACTGCTCCAGCCGGTTGATGCCTTGGAGATCACTGCGCCGGCGGTACCGGAGTCTGGCAGTCAGAATATGCCTGCGGATACGGATAATTTTGGGAAAGGCATCTCTCAGCTGATCTTGCGTGGACTACAGCTTCTGCGCCCGGATTTGGCGGAAGCGTCTCGGGTCAGTGTCAGCATCATTGCCGCCGTGATGCTGGTATCTATTTTGCATACCTTTTCCGGCCCAATCTCTACGATTTCTGACCTTGCAGGTTCCGCAGCCATCGCCGGAGGTCTGCTTCTTACATCCAAATCCATGATCCAGCTGGGAGCACAAACCGTTGTAGAAATCAGCGAATATGGAAAACTGTTGCTGCCTGTTATGACGGCGGCGCTGGCTGCGCAGGGAGGTGTGACGACTTCTACAGCACTCTTTGCAGGCACCGCCGGCTTCAGTGCACTTCTGGGCACCCTGATATCCAGGATTTTGGTCCCCGGGGCCTATTTATATCTGACGCTGGCTGTAGGTCATGCTGCGCTGGGAGAAGAAATCCTAAAGAAACTGCGAGATCTTGTGAAAAGTGCAGTAGGTTGGTGCTTAAAAACACTTCTAACAGTATTTACAACATACATTGGCGTGACGGGTGTTGTAAGCGGAACTGCGGATTGTGCAGCATTAAAAGCGGCAAAGGCCACAGTGGCTACGGTGGTTCCGGTCGTTGGAAATATTCTATCAGGTGCTTCGGAAGCTATGCTGGTCAGTGCAGGACTTCTCAAAAATGCTGCGGGTATCTATGGTATTTTTGCAGTTTTGGCTATTTTTCTGGAGCCCTTTCTGAAAATACTGGCCCACTACTGGATACTGAAATTGACAGCGGCTGTGTGCAGCATCTTTGGAAGTGGACATACCGCAGGCTTAGTAGAGGATTTTTCCACAGCAATGGGTTTTCTTCTGGCAATGACAGGCTCTACCTGCCTTATGATGCTGATTTCAACGGTATGTTTTATGAAGGGAGTGGGATAATGCAGGCAATTCGGGAGTATGTTCTGGGCATTGCAGCGGCAGCCATGATCTGCGCAGTAGTGCTGTGCTTTGCCAGAAAAGGCACAATGGAGCCTCTTCTCAAATTGATATGTGGATTGGTATTGACCTTCGCCGTGGTTAAGCCGCTTCTATCGATTTCCATGGGACATTGGGAAGATTTGAATATTATCTGTCAAAAGGAGGGGGAGAAGGCTGCACAGGCTGGAACTGAGTTGGCAAAGAAAACACTGCGGGATATCATAATCGCAGATACTCAGGCATATATTTTGGACAAAGCCCAGGAGATGGCTCTAAGCATTCAGGTCACTGTGGATTTATCAAAAGACGAGCCGCCGGTTCCGGAGAGCGTTACCATTACTGGAGCCCTTTCTCCCTATGAACGCAGCTGCCTGGGGAACTTTATGGAAAAGGAGCTGGGCATTACAAAGGAGCGTCAGCAATGGAATTCCAAGGATTAAGAAATAAGGTGCAGGAGGCTTTTCGCAAATATCGCTTTGTGCTTTTGGTTGTGTTGGCAGGAATTCTCCTAATGGCATTGCCGGAGAGTGAAAATAATAAGAAAGTGCCAATGACACCACCGGCAGCAGTGGAAGACATACCCGATCTCCAAAGCTCACTCACGACTCTGCTGGGTAAGATCCAAGGCGCCGGACGAGTCCAGGTGCTCCTTACAGAAGCCGCAGGAGAGCAGATCCTCTATGAACGGGATGAAGAGCGAAACGGAGAGCAGATCCGCAAAAAAACGGTTTTGATCACCGGAAGCGACAGAAAGGAGGGAGGGCTGGTGCGGCAAGTGATCCCGCCAACATATCAGGGGGCCGTGGTGCTATGCCAGGGGGCAGACAGTGCATCCATCCGCCTTGCAATTGTAGAAGCGGTAAGCAGCGCCACAGGACTCACCTCAGACAAAATAACCGTGCTTAAAATGAAATGATTAGGAGGCAATTTTATGAAGGATTGGAAGAAGAATTTGGTTGCGGCAGGCGTTCTCGTTACAGTGTGTGCAGGTATCTACCTTAATTGGGTCTATACGGAGGACTCCATTACCACCAGTCTTGTAGATACCCTGGATTCGGAGAAAGTATTGTCTGATGAAGCCCTGGTACTCAGCGGAGATCTGGAAACTATGGAAGCTGATTCTGCAGCAGACAATACCGCCATGGATTATTTTGCAGCTGTGCGTCTTTCCCGTCAGCAGGCTCGGGACAGTGCTGTAAATCTGCTGCAAGAGGCAATGGCCTATAGTGATGCCGGCAAGGCAACGGAATCTGCCATGGAGTTGGACGATATTGTCCAAACTGCCCTCAGTGAAGCGCAGATTGAAAGCCTTGTCATCGCAAAGGGCTATCAGGACTGCGTTGCGTACATGAACAAGGAGGGAATCTCTGTGGCAGTTTCCTCTCCGGAAGGCGGGATACAGCCCAAGGATGTAGCCGTCATCGCAGACATTGTGATAAATCAGTCTGATTATAACTTAAGTGACATCCGCGTGGTGGAGGTACAGTGAAATATTTCCCCGGAAGGACAGCCTTCCGGGGAAATATTTCGTTTCTCAACAATCGTTGATAGAAAGTTGAAAATCTGTTTAGAATTTTGGGGTATACTTTAGGCATCAAGAAATCATAACAGCAGGAAAGGATGCGGATTTTATGAAAACTCTTTTTTTCGGCGGTAGAATTCTGACAATGGAAGATCCTATGTATGCCGAAGCCGTGCTGGTAGAAAACGGTATCATCCGAGCAGTCGGCTCTTTGGATGCCCTGAAATCAGCTGCTGGAGACTGCGAGATGGTCGATCTCCATGGTGCAGTGATGCTGCCAGGATTTATTGATGCCCACAGCCACTTCTTTCAGACAGCCGTCTCTTTGCTGCAAGTCTCTGTAGACGGATGCGACAGTGTGGAGAAGATCGGCACCCGTATTCAAACATTTATTGCAGAAAAGAGTATTGCACCCGGTCAATGGGTCAATGTTCGGGATTATGATAATAACCTCATGCCCGGACTGAAAAATCCCACCATGGAGCAGCTGAATGCCTATGCCCCCCATAATCCACTGGTGATTCATCACAAGTCCGGCCACATGGGTCTTATGAATACCCTGGCATTGGATGCACTGGGAATCACTGCGGACACGCCTTCTCCGGAAGGCGGTCGAATCGAGATCGTAGATGGAAGGCTCACCGGATATTTAGAGGAAAATGCATTCATTGAGAACATTAAGAGAATGCCGATGCCGTCGTTCCGGGAACTCTTGACGTCCTTTGATGAGGCGCAGAAAAAGTACGCTTCTTATGGCATTACCACGGTTCAGGATGGAATGGTAGCAAAGTCTATGCTGCCTATGTTTGAACAGCTTCTGAATCTGGACAAGCTTTTCCTGGATGTAAAACTTTATGCAGGCTTGGATAGTTATGAAGATGTAAAGGCAATGCTGAAAAAATATCCGAAGAATCGGCATATGCAGTGCGCCGGGCTGAAAATCTTTTTGGACGGCTCCCCCCAGGGACGGACTGCCTGGATGCGTACCCCCTATGAAGGAACACCAGACTACTGCGGATACGGCACACAGACCGATGAAGCTGTACAATCCGCGTTCCGCATGGCAGCAGAAGAAAATGCCCAGATTATTGCACACTGCAATGGTGATGGTGCCTCCGAACAGTTCCTGCGCTGCATGGAATATGTGCAGAAGGAGTATCCTCAGCTCAAAAATCTGCGCCCGGTCATTATCCACGGCCAACTCCTGGGACTGGATCAGCTGCCGCGGGTAAAGGCATTAGAGGTCATGGTGTCCTTCTTTATTGCCCATGTCTACCACTGGGGCGATGTGCACATTCGCAACTTTGGCATGGAGCGGGCATCCCAAATCAGCCCCGCACGCAGTGCGTTGGAGTCGGGGATTCCCTTTACGTTCCATCAGGATGCACCTGTCATTGAACCCAATATGCTGGAGACTGCTTGGTGCGCCGTCAATCGTCAGACAAGAGCCGGCGTCACCTTGGGCCAGCAGGAGAAAATCGGTGTTCTGGATGCCCTGAAAGCCATTACGATCAACGGTGCATATCAGTATTTTGAAGAGCACAGGAAGGGGTCCATTGCTGCCGGAAAGATAGCTGATCTTGTGGTCATTGACCGCGATCCGTTGGCCGTGCAGCCTGAGGAATTGAGAAATCTCAGAGTTATAGCGACGTATAAGAACGGTAACTGCGTTTATCACTGCTGAAATAGGAAAAATAGGAACAGGAGGCGACTACTATGCAGGGAAAAATAAAGATCATTCTTGTTCGCATATTCCTTATCTGGCTGGCGGGTGTCCTCGTTACCTGCGTCCTGGTTCCGTTTTTCCAGAAAAGTGCCCCGGAGTTTCCGGGGCATACACCATCGCCTGAAATGGAGGGCGTGCCTCAGGAGCGTGTCCTCTGTATTGATGATAATATGGAGGCTTTGACCAGACGGATTCAGATGATTGAATCTGCGCAGGAAGAAATTGAGCTTGCGACGTACTATCTGGAAGATGATGACAGCGGCCGGGATGTTATGGCTGCACTTTGGGCGGCTTCTCAGCGTGGTGTAAGGGTTCGGGTCTTAGTAGACGGCCTGTGTGCCTTCTCCGGCCTGGAAAAAAGCAAGGTGTTCCGTTCTATTGCATCCGCAGAAAATGTAGAGATTCGGATCTACAATCCCGTGAATATTTTGTTTCCCGGGAAAATCAACTACCGTATGCATGATAAATATCTGATTGTAGATGATCAGATATTTCTTATGGGCGGCCGAAATACACACAATGTATCCCTGGGGGACTATCCGGGGAAGCGGGATATTGACCGTGATTTGTTGGTTTACTGTGAGAATGGCAATGGCACTATCTCTCAACTGCGAGACTACTTTGAAGCAGTGTGGGAGCTTTCTGTATCCAAACCATTCCACCCGGGAAATCAGGACCATAGTGACGGCGATCAGCTTCTGGAGCAGCGGTATGAAACACATATCAAGTGCGGCTTTCAGGAAACGGATTTTCGGGCGATCACCATGCCTGTCACGCGAGTGACGCTTCTGACAAATCCCATTGCCGCAAAAAACAAATCCCCGGTACTCTGGACAGCACTTATGAAAATTCTGGAGCAGGGAAGCGATATCGAAGTGCAAACTCCCTATATAATCTGTAACCATCAAATGTATCGGGATCTTTCTGGGCTCAATACAGGAGACCGGGTGCTTCGAGTGATTACCAATGCGGCAGAATGCGGAGCAAATCCCTGTGGCTGTGCAGATCTTCTAAATCACAAGGATCGGGTTTTGAAAACCGGCATTGAGCTGTACGAGTATGTAGGAGACTGCTCTGCCCATACAAAGACCATTCTTATTGATGAGGATCTGAGCTTAGTGGGTTCCTTCAACTTTGATATGCGCAGCACTTATCTGGATACCGAAATGATGCTCTTAGTAGAAAGCCCGGAGCTGAATGCGCAACTCCGAAGTGTCAATGATAAGTACATACAGTCCAGCCGCAAAACAGAAAGCGACGGGACACAGATTTTGGGAGAATCCTGTGAAATTCCGGAAATGAGTCTTCCGAAGCGGGTACTCTATGGGCTCCTTCGGGCGGTCATTCTTCCCATTCGTCACCTGCTATGAGGCACATCCCCGGGGACTTGGCTTCCCGGGGACTTCTCCATTCTTTCGGAATCTTTTTCTTGTATTTTTTGAGATATGTGGTACAATATAAAAAAGTATGTTGTGCCAATGGCGTAACAATTATTTAGGAGGAAAAGCAATGGCTGAATATAAACAATACATCGCCCAAAGCCAGGAAAACGGCAAAGTGATGATTTCTGAAGATGTAGTTGCAACGATCGTTGAGCATGCACTTGTTGACCTGGAAGGTGTGGCTGGCCTGGATACAAAGCCCGGCGCAGACATCGCTGATCTGATCGGTAAGAAGACTTGGGCAAGAGGACTCAAGATCCAGATTGCTGAGGATAACACGCTGACCATTGGCTGCAATGTGGTCATTTATTATGGTCACAGTGTAGTGGAGGTTGCTGGCTCTGTGCAGAACGCTGTCCGTTCCGCTGTGGAGTCCATGACCGGTGTGAAGGTGGATCACGTGAATGTAAATGTATGCGGCATCGTCCGCCAGTAAGGGTTGGGGTTTATGACAAGAGCAAATGCCAGAGAACTGGCTGTACATCTGATTTATGGTCGAGAGTTTACCGGTGAAGAGCCGAATCAGGTAATCAATGTCCGTTTGGATAAGGACTACTACAAGAAACTCTCTGAAGAGAATGAAGTTTATTCTGAACGGCCCAGCCGTACCCAGATGCAGTACATCGATACAGTTGTGACCGGTGTAGCCAATCGGACAGAAGAACTGAATGCTGAAATTCAGAAATATTCCATTGGCTGGGATGTCAAACGAATCTCGAAGCTTGCACGGTGCGTTATGCAGCTGGCTATGTTCGAAATCCTCTATGTGGACGATGTTCCCACCGGAGTCGCTGTTTCTGAGGCAGTCCGTTTGGCAAAGAAGTACGATGGAGATGACACGGGATCTTTTGTTAATGGTATTCTTGGCGCATTTGCCCGTGGACTTGAGCACAAGGGTGAGGCTCCTGACGTTTCTGAAGCACAGGAATCTGTCGAATCTCAGGCTCAGGAGACTGCTGCCGAGACTGAAGCACAGCCTGAGGAAGTGCAATGAGCGTAATTGGGATCGATACCAGCAACTATACCACCTCAATTGCCTGGTTTAATGGCATTGATGGGGAGAATTGCTCCAAGCTTCTGCCTGTTCGTCAGGGGGAGCTTGGTCTGCGCCAATCCGATGCTGTATTTGCCCATATAAAAGGCCTGCCGGAGCTTTCCGGCAGGCTGTTTTCCCATATTCAGAGGGATACCATTACAGCGGTGGGTGTCTCCACGCGGCCCCGGGCAGTGGATGGAAGCTATATGCCCTGCTTTATGGTGGGCTATTCCCATGCAAAGCTTCTTTCCGAAGTACTGAATGTCCCTCTGGTTGAGGTTTCACACCAGCAGGGCCATGTTGCAGCCTCCCTATGGAGCGCACAGGCGATGGAGCTTATGGATACACCACATCTTGCCTGGCATCTCTCCGGCGGAACCACAGAACTGCTTCTGGTGGAGCCGGATGGCAAAAATGTGCATTGTACGAAAATCGGCGGCACAACGGATATCTCCGCAGGTCAGCTGATTGATCGTACCGGGCAGTTATTGGGCCTGCCTTTTCCCTCAGGAAAGCATATCGATGCACTCAGTCAGAACGCCCAGATGGCAGAAGTGTTTCGTGTCAAGTGCGCAGATTCACAATTTTCTTTCTCGGGCGTTCAGAATAAGGTTCAGCAGTTCCATGAAAAGGTAGGAAAAGACGAAGAAACCGCAGCATATGCACTTCGCTGTGTTGCAAAAGCGGTTTACTTGGCAACCCAGCAAGCATTGGAAAAATATCCTGGATACCGGGTGGTGTTTTCCGGCGGCGTTGCCTCTAACTCCATGCTGAGAAAGGTCTTGGCTCCGCTGAATCCTGTATTTTCCGAACCTCAGTTTTCAACGGACAATGCTATGGGCGTTGCAGTTCTGACCCATCGTATTACGGAGGGGTAATATGGAACAAAAGGTTCTGTCAATCACCCAGATCAATGAATATCTCAAAAACAAACTGGAAGCAGATCCAACGCTGGGGGCTGTTGCTGTCCGTGGTGAGATCAGTAACTATAAGATGTATCCATCAGGGCATCACTATTTCACCTTAAAGGATGAAGGCTCCGCACTAAAGTGTGTCATGTTTAAGGGCAACGCCATGCGGCTTCGCTTTCGTCCCGAAAATGGTATGAAAGTCATCGCCATGGGCCGGATTTCTGTCTATCCCAGAGACGGTGCCTATCAGCTTTACTGCACCGCCATGGCAATGGATGGCGTGGGTGATCTCTATGCTGCTTTTGAGCAGCTGAAGAAAAAGCTGGCAGGGGAGGGGCTGTTTGACCCTGCTCACAAAAAGCCGATTCCGAAATACCCTGGTGTCATTGGCATCATTACCAGCTCTGCCGGTGCAGCTGTACACGATATGCTTCGGATTCTTCGGCATCGCTATCCCCTGACTCAGGTGCGGTTGCTGCCGGTACGGGTTCAGGGCGCAGAAGCTCCCGGAGAGATTGCCGATGCAATTCGATATGCAAACCATTACCACCTTGCTGACCTTTTGATTGTTGGACGGGGCGGTGGTTCCATTGAGGATCTCTGGGCCTTCAATGATGAACGGGTAGCCTATGCCATCTACGATTCGGAAATTCCCGTGATTTCCGCAGTGGGTCACGAGCCGGATGTTACCATCTCTGACTATGCAGCTGACTTGAGAGCTGCAACACCTTCCAACGCCGCAGAGCTTGCGGTGTTAGATCAGGATGCACTGCGGCAGACGTTGGATGCCATGTCTGCGGAAATGGCCACTGTGCTGAACCGCCAGATCAAGGCCGCACGGCAGCATTTGCAGGTGCTCTCTCAAAGCCCCTCGCTTTCCAGTCCCACCGGATATCTGGAGCAGAAGGGAAAGAATCTGGAGATTCTGAAAAACCGTCTGGCTGCAGCCCAGAACCAGCAGATCACAACAAAAAAACAGCGGTATATTGCCTGTGTTTCCAAGCTGGATGCTATGAGCCCTCTGAAGGTTCTCACAAGAGGCTATTCCATGGCACAGACTGAGGAAGGTCAGGTCCTTCGCTCTGTGAAACAGGCAGAACTGGGCCAGCGAATCCAAGTTCTTTTCAGTGACGGTGAATTGCTGGCTACCGTAATGGATAAAAAGGAGGCAGAACAGTGAATCAGCAGAATCAGACTTTTGAAAGCTCTATGCAGCGGCTGGAGCAGATTGTCCGGGCAATGGAGCGGGGAGATGTGCCTCTTGAAGAGTCTCTGAAGCTTTTTCAGGAGGGCACCGAGCTTGTGCGCAGCTGTGGAAAGCTCCTGGATGATGCCCAAATGCAGGTAACAAAGATTGTAACTGCTTCCGATGGAAGCCCCGCTGAGGAGGCGTTTGGAAATGACATTTGATCAGCGCAGTGCGCAGTATCGGGAGCATATTGAAAGCTTTCTGAAGAACGCCTATCTGCCGTTCCATACCCAGCCCCAGAAGATCCTTTTTGAATCCATGGAGTACAGCCTTCTCGCCAAGGGGAAGCGGCTGCGCCCTATTTTCGCCTATGACTTCTGCCGGATGTGCGGTGGAGAATGGCAAAATGCGGCCCCTTTTGCAGCTGCCATTGAGATGATCCACAACTACAGCCTGATCCACGATGATCTGCCCTGTATGGATAATGATGACTATCGCCGTGGCCGACTTACGAACCATAAGGTTTACGGGGAAACCCTGGCTGTTCTGGCAGGTGACGGACTTCTTACAGATGCGTTTGCTATGGCGGCGCAGGCAAAGCTCCGGCACCCTGAACAGATGGCACTGGCAATTCGCGTACTATCTGAAAATGCCGGCTCTCTTGGCATGGTTGGCGGTCAGGTGTTGGATACGATGAGCGAGGACCGTATTTGCACAGAGCAGGAGGTATTGGACATCCAGAGGCGGAAGACCGGTGGACTGATTCGGGCCGCCTGTATCTTAGGCGTGATTGCCGGTGACGGCAGTGAAGCCCAGCGGAAGGCTGCGGAGAAGTTTGCAGATGCCCTGGGCCTGGCATTTCAGATTCGGGATGATATGCTGGATGTCATCGGTACGAAAGAAGAAATGGGTAAGGGCGTTGGTACCGATGCAGATAAAAACACCTTCGTTCGGCTCTATGGACTGGATGCCTGCGAAAAGTTGGTAAATCAGTATACTGAGGAAGCCATTTCCGCCCTGGATGCATTCCAAAATACCGAGTACATGATCGAGCTCGCCAGAAGCCTTACCGACCGCAGGGTGTAGACTCTTCCCGGAATCCCAGAAAATCATAAAATAGGGCAGTATCCAAATATTTGGGTACTGCCCTATTTTATCGGTCCAACATTCCCATAGAACATTGTTCTCAACGTATATACCCTTGCCCATTTCATCATCCTCGGGTATAATACATTTATACATGATACAATTGACTGTAAGGATAGTATCGTCTCAATACATGAATCAGGAGGGAATTGTATGAACGAAAGAGAGTCCATGA
>SAMEA104404100__coassemble_2793_pt1 | contig 12596 bp, 9 predicted proteins | sample SAMEA104404100__metabat2_high_PE_013 | metagenome-assembled genome bin SAMEA104404100 (sample SAMEA104404100) | Balaenoptera acutorostrata | reverse complement strand
CAGAAAGCAGGAGTGCATCCTGATTTTCTGCTGGATTTTTTGACTTTTATAAATCGTAAATTTCGGAATCCGGGACTTTGGTACAGCCGCTCTCTCTTCCTTTTGAATCCTGGCGCAGGTACACAAACAACCTTTCGCGGATCTCACAGAGATGATTACAGCGAAAGAAAAACCATAGCAATGCTCTCTGCGCATATAGATGGTTTCCTTCAGCGCAATGGATCCTATGCACCTGCATCCTTGTCTGCATCTGCCCCATCTGAGAATTTACTTTGTGCGGACGTCCTTGTCACCCTGGAAATACAGTGCCAGTGCGCCGGGACCCAGGTAGGAGCCGGTAACAGGCTCGTGCTCCACGATCAGAATATCCTTGGGGGGATGGTTCTTTCTAATGGCTTCTGCCAGTGTCTGAGCATCTTCCAGGCAGCTGCAATGGGAAATGCACACAATCTGGTTTTCTGCATCCACAACCAGACGTTCGTAGCGGGAAGCCAGCTGTTCCATCACCTTTTTACGGCCCCTTACCTTTTCAAAGGAGACGATCTTGCCGTTTTCGTTGCCTTTCAGAAGAGGCTTTACATTAAGAACCGTGCCCACCAGGGCAGAGGCATTGGATAACCGACCGCCCCGTCTCAGGAACATCAGATCATCCACCGTGAAGAGCTGATAGACTCGGGCGCGCATCTGCTCTAGGTAATCAGCCGTCTCATCCAGGGTCATCCCCTTCTCCCGACAGGAAATGGCTTCCAGCACCAGGAGGCCTTCTCCCAGAGAGGCACCCAAGCTGTCCACCAGCCGAACCTTCCGGTCCGAATACTCCTCCAGAAGCTGCTCAGAGGCGATTCTGGCGGAGTTAAAAGAGCCGCTGATCCCGGAGGACATACCCACAAACAAGATATCCTTTCCGGCCTGGAAGGCAGCTTCAAAACTCTGGACATATCGGTCAGGGTTTATCTGAGAGGTGGTGATTTTGGTGCCGGCCTTCAAAGCATCATAGTATTCCTGACACCGGAAGGTCTCCGTATCCAGACATACATGGGACTGCCCATCCACGATATAGGAAAGCGGGATCACACCGATCTGATGTTTTTTTGCCTCCGGGGTGGGGATATTAGCAGATGTATCCGTGAAAATTGAAAAACTCATGTTCTCCTCCTGCGTTCATACCGGGACGGGAAACAGAAATCCCGGTCCGTAAGATTGTTTTAGAATATTCTACCACATAATGCAATGAAAAGATAGGTGTACGGTAAGACAAATAATTGACTGTCAAAGCGGTCCAAGATACCACCATGTCCAGGGAGCAAATCCCCATAGTCCTTCACCCCGGAAATTCGCTTCACAGAGGACATACACAAATCGCCAAACTGCCCCACAAAGGATGCCGTTACCAGGTAAATTGCGAGTTTTACAAAAGCGATTTCCAGTTCCCCGGTAAAGGAAAGCCAGAAACCAATCAGCAGCAAAAATGCAGCCGCAGCCAGGGTACCGCCCACGCTGCCCTCAATGGTCTTAGAGGGACTGATTTTGGGTGCCAGCTTATGACGGCCAAACTGTCTGCCTACCAAATAGGCAAAACTATCCGTAATGGAACACACCAGAATTGCAGCAGTGAGCTGAACCAAGCCGTCGCTGCTGAGTCGAATGTACTTCATCGCAGAGAAGAATACAGGAATTGCCGCAAAGAGTAAATATTTTTCCGACTGCTTAAGATCGTCGATTCGTCCCACGCCTCGCATCAAAAGGGCAAAGAAAACCAACATGGTAACAAAGAGCACCAACAGTATCCACCGATAGACAGAGCTGGGAATGGTCAGCAATACCGCCAGCAGCACTGTCACCGTAAGGATGGGGCCGGTTTTATTCTGCACTCCCAATGCCATACTCATTTCCCAAACGGAAAATAAGCAGAGGAATGCAATGGACAGATTCATGATCCAGCTGATATGCGAAAACAGCAGCATGAGACATACTGCGGCAAACAGCCACGCACCTGTTTTGATTCTGGTTTTTAGCATTTGGAAATCTCCTATCTCGGCTGCATTCCATAAGTATACTTTTCCGGGAAACAGCCAATTTTCTTTCTGTACGACTCTATTTTAGTTTTAAAATATAAACCGAATCATAACAACTTTTTGCCAAACTTTGAACAAGGAATTTTTTCAAGACTCAGCCTTTCACTGGCTCCAGATAATTGGTGATGCAGTAGAGCTCCTCGCCGTTGTAGGATACACGAGACCAGCCCAGATCCCGGTTGATTCCAGTCCGTTCTACCACTTCTCCGTGCTTGAGTTTGATTCGCACCTCGGACTCTCCCTCCTGTACCGTTGGCCGGGTTCTGAGGTTTACCGCATCCTTGGGGGTAACTTTGTCGGAAATCGCTTCAAATTGTGTGTGGATCTCGCCATCGGTAAACTCTGCAATCGGACCGGACTCACCCACCAGATAATTGGTAACGGCATAGCAGGTCTGGCCTTTATAACGCAGCCGAGACCAGCCGTTGTGGCTGACACCGGTTCTTACGGCATATTCTCCTTTTTTGAGCTTTGCAATCACTTTGGATTCTTCGTCGGTGACACTGGGAATACTGCGCAGATTTACTTCATCCTTTGCGGTTACCTTTTCCTCTGCAACTTCCTCAAACTGGGTCTGGATGCCACCATCCCCGGATGCTCCATCGAAGGAATCCCCGGCAGAAGCGCTCTTCCCGTCTAAATCCGTAGTCAGGTAATTGGAAACCGCATAGTAGATATTGTCTTGAAAATTGAGCTTTGACCACCCGTTGCTGCTGACTCCAATTCTGGTGGCTGTCTCCCCATGCTTTAATGTATAGAGGACGATACTCTCTGCTCCCTGATTGGGAAGATTGCGCAGATTGGTTTCTTCCTTCGCTGTAACTGTTTCGTTTACTGTTTTGAAATTCATCAGAGCTTCTGCATCCGCCTGTACTTGCGCTGGCGGTGTGAAATCCTTGGGCTTTTTCGGCTTGTTGTAGCTGAAATAGGCAAGGTCACAGTCCACATTTTGGTCAATACCGGGCAAATGGCCCAGGGTGGTATACTGCCACATATGATGTTTTCCAGAGTAGGTAGAGGCTCCTGTTTCCGGATATGGGCGATCCGGATACTGCGCTACCCAGACTTTGTAGTCCTTTTGAAGCTTTGAGATCTGCCAGTGAGTATCCCCCTCCATCTCATTTTTGGAGGCATAGAACATTCCCTCGTAGCCAAATTCTTCGATGGTTTCCAGGAAGGTTCGGGCAATTTCTGTTCGTTCCTCCTTGGAAAGAGAATACTGCCGATTTTCCGGGTCTAAAAATCCCTCGCAGTTATAGGCCACCGGATAAGTGATGGGATACTTCGCCATCAGGTTCGCTGCCCAGGCAGCCTCTTCTCTCGCCTCCTCCGGCGTCACTGCGGTGGAGAAAAAATAGGCCCCCAGCATAATGCCATGCTTACTGGCTTCCTGCATATTGTACCGGGCGTTGGAATCTTCTACGATCTCGCCGTCTACCTGGGTACGGTAGCCCAAACGGACCATTGCAAACTCTACACCTGCATCTGCCGCCTGTTTCCAGTCAATGGTTCCCTGATACCGCGCCACATCGATACCGTGGGAAACCTTTTTGATCTCCTTGGCTGAATTAGAGAATACGCTCATCAGCTTATCCAGACCCTGTTTACTTTGATCCATCTTTCCAAAGGCGATTATCGCAATGAATACACAAAAAAATGCCAGCAGAAGCAGACGAATCGCCTTTGTAAAAAAACCGGATTTTTCTTTCTTTTTCGGCTTGCTGTATTTTCCCACAAGAACTTCCTCCTATATCTCTGTTCTAATCGAAGGATTTTGAGTCGATTATATCAGAAAGGCGCGGAAATGTCCACCAATCGAGATGGCTTTCCAAATTTTTATAGCACTCCGACAAGAATAGGGGATTTTCTCTGTGCTGCCAGAGGATTTTTTCAGCGATTGCTTGGGAAATTGAAAATCTTCTGTCTATCCCATATCCGCAAAACCGATTTTCGCATTCAACATCCCTTTGTCTGGGCAATCGCATTGGCATCGGCTTTTGCTTTACGGGCTTTCTTTCCACCGAAGCAGATAAAATATACGATCAAACAAATGGGCAATGCTGCAAACAGGTCCAGAATGGAATGCTGCTTGAGAAACACTGTGGACAGACATACCAAAACAGTAAAGACCGTCATACCGATAATTCTCCACGGCTTTCTGAAGTAACGGCAATTGCAGGCTGCCGCGAACACCGCTAAGGCTCCAATAACGTGCTCCGAAGGGCATACGTTGGTGTTGGTGTCCATTTTGTAGAGAATTCCCAGTATCCAGGTAAACAGATTATTGCGCTGGAAAGACTCCGGCCGCAGATCCTGGCAGGTGGGAAACACCAGGAAGATAGTAGTGGAAATGGTAAATGAAATCAGAATGAATTTGCTGTACCGCTTAAAGGTATCTACATCATAGAGCATGGTGAAGATATGCATTGCCAACATAGAAACCATCCACAATCCGTAAGGAATCAAAAAAAGCTCACACAGCGGGATCATGTCATCCAACGGGCTGTGCATCACATAGCACGCTGCACCGGTGGGATTCACCGCTTCCACAATAAAATACCGCAGGTAGTAGATGGGCCAAATGAGCAGCCACAAAAAATGCCGATACTCTTTTTCCTTGAGCTTACTCAGCCGAAATCCTTTGATATCGACCTCAGGCTGAGGCAGTCTAACTGATTTCATGTAAACAAATCCTTTTCTTATAAAATCTGGGGGACCATTTCTGCCTCCCATTTCTCCCGCAAACGACAGGATTTTTTATTCTATCACTTTTCCCGGATAAATCCGGGTCCTTGTGGTCGAAGGACGCCATCTACGGACATTTTGGCAGTTCCACCAGAAATGTGGTGACATGATCCTTGCTTTCCACCCAAATTTTTCCGCTGTGCAGCTCAATGATTCGCTTGACAATAGCAAGTCCCACACCATTCCCCTGGGTGCCGTGGGACTCATCCGCCTGATAGAATTTGTTAAAAATCAGATCCTGTTTTTCCGGTGGAATCTCACTGCCGGAGTTCATAATAGAAATCAGCAGCGTTTCTTCTTTTTCTGCGATTTGAACTTCTACGGATTGGTATCTGGGGGTATATTTAAAGGTGTTGTCCAGAAGATTGATCCATACCTGCTTTAAAAGCTCCTCGTTGGCCGTAATGCTGCACTCTCCAAAGTGCAGCATCAGGTCTAAATCCTTCTGGGCCCATTGGGTCTCAAACAGCAGAATGCAGGAACGAATCTGTTCCGACAGATTAAATGTTGTCAGGTCCGTAAGAATGGTCTGGTTCTCCACCTTGGTTAAATTCAGCACATTGGTTGCCATGTAGGACAGCCGGAGGGACTCCTGCTCAATGACATTCAGGTACTCCTGCTTCTGTTCCTCATTGAGATTGCCCCGACGCAGAAGCTTGGCAAATCCCGCAATGGAGACAATAGGGGTTTTGAATTCGTGGGAAAAATTATTGATAAAATCGCTGCGAAGCATCTCTGTGCTTTCCAGCTCCTGTGCCATTTTATTGAAGCTGTCCGAAATTTTCACCAGAGGGGAATACTTCCGACTGATGGGTCCCACATAAAACCGGGTTTTATAATCTCCGGAAGCCAGTGCATCCATGGAGTTGATCAGATCCCGCACCGGTTTCAGAGGCATCTGACTCACTGCAATGGAAATCAGCACTCCAATCACCAGGCTGACGGTCAGGCTTAAAATAGAGAATCTCGCCATATAGGGAGCTGGTGCAATCTGGGAAACCGCCAATGCTCCGACTCGAATCAGTACCCACATGGTGATGCCGGTTACCAGCATATGGGCCAGCAACGCCAGGAAAATAATAGCCGCAAAGGTAATCAGCACCCGAGCGCGGCTGGATTTCACCTTACGCTTCATCCTTTTTCACCGCCTTATATCCAAGTCCTCGGACGGAGATGATTTGGAACTCATCCCAACCTTCAAAACGTTTCCGGAGGCGGCCAATGTGAACCGTAACGGTCTCCCATCCGGTTTCACAATCTGCGCCCCAGATCTCATCCATGAGCTGAATCCGTGTAAAGATCTTTCCCGGATAGCCCAGCAGTTTGTACAGCAGCATGAACTCCTTCTGAGGCAGCTCCTGCACCTCTCCATTCCGGCTCACGGTGAGAGAATCGTAATCGAGAACCACATCCCCCACTTCGATCCGTCGTTCACTGGCAATCTTTGCTCGGCGAAGGAGTGCTTTGATTCGCAGAAGCATTTCTTCTTCGTCAATAGGCTTTGTCATGTAGTCATCTGTACCGACGATAAAGCCCTTCTTCTTATCTGCGGGAAGCTGTTTTGCAGACACCATCAGGATAGGCAGATTATTTTCATTCTGCCGCAGCAAGCTTGTAAATTCGTAGCCGTCCATCTTAGGCATCATAATATCCAAGACCACCAGATCTACATGGTGATTGTCCATCATCGCCAGAGCATCTTCCCCGTTTTCCGCAGCAATGACCGTATAATTCTCCCCTTCCAGCACTGCTTTCAGGAGCATTCTTGTGTTTTTGTCGTCATCAACAACCATAATATTGAGCATACCCATTCACCTCATAGAAATCGTAACCACTTTACATAAACTGAATATAAACATCCCAAAGGCTGTAAATTGGATTTCCCCTGGCAGCGCACGTTTCCATAATCTGTCTGTTTTCTCATTGACGGAATATACAGGCTCAAAGCAGCTGTACAAAAAGGTACTGGAGCCGGAAATTTACAATCTATAAAGGCAAAAAACTCCAGCAGAAAATCAGGCCGCCTCCCTGTTTCCTGCTGGAATTTAATTCTCCATTCTAAGAATAAAGTTTTTTATACAGCACGTGTATTGTTAGGCCGCTTTGGGCCTTTCCAGCTCACGCATTGCTTTGCGGAACTGGAAAGTAAACAGGATTGCGGTAAAGGTAACCGCCATCACATCGGAAATAGGCTCCGCCAGATAGACGCCGAAGACCTTATCCGATACAAACATAGGTATCATGTAGATCAGCGGCACCAGCAGCACAAACTTACGAACCACCGCCACCACAATGGAGCTGACCGCCTTACCCAAGGAGGTAAAGGTCATCTGACAGGCGGACTGAATGCCGAAGATCCCCATGCCTGCCACATAGATCCGCAATGCCCAAGCCGTAAACTCCTGCAATTGCGGGTCCGGTGTAAAGATGCTGGCAAAGAATTTCGGTGCCAGTTCCACCGCTGCCCAAAGGGACAGAGAGAAGGTCATGCAGCAAATGAGAAGCAGACGGAAGGTTGCCTTCACCCGGTCAGCATTGCGGGCACCGTAGTTATAGCTGATGATGGGCTGGGAACCCATAGTGATGCCCTGAAGAGGCAGCATGACAAACATCATCACACTGGTGAGAATTGTCATGGCACCCACAGCCAAATCTCCGCCGTAGCGCAGCAGCGAAGAATTAAAGCAGACAGTAATTACGCTCTCACTGGCCTGCATAACGAAGGGGGCTGCGCCCAGGGCCAGACAAGGAAGCACCACCTTGGGAGAAAGGCGGATATACTTCTTCTTGAGCCGCAGGGCAGTCTTCTTGCCCGCGAGAAATCTTAGTACCCAGATGGTAGAAATCGCCTGTGAAATGATGGTAGCAAGGGCGGCACCTCTTACACCCATATGGCATCCGAAAATCAAAATGGGGTCCAAAACGATATTTGTCACCGCACCGATGACAACAGACAGCATGGAAACTCCGGTGAAGCCCTGCGCCGTAATGAAAGCATTCATGCCCAGTGTCATCTGGACGAAGATGGTGCCAACGGCATAGATCTGCATATAGGCCGTTGCGTAACCAATGGTATTTTCACTGCCGCCAAAGGCCATAAGCAACTCCCGGTTCCAAATCAGCAGAATCGCAGTCAAAATGACAGACAGTACAATTTGAATGGCAAAACAACCACCCAGGACCTTCTCTGCGGATTCGTTATCCTTCTTACCCATGAAAATAGAGGCACGGGGCGCACCGCCTGATCCGACCAGGGCTGCAAAGGCCGTAACGATCATGATGATGGGCATACACACACCCACGCCGGTCAGAGCCAAGGCCCCATCTCCCGGCATATGTCCGATGTAGATGCGATCAACGATGTTGTAGAGCATATTGATCAGCTGCGCAACCACCGAGGGAACTGCCAGCTTAAACAGAAGCTTTCCTACTGGCTCCGTGCCTAAAAAGGCTCTGTCGTTTTCCGTATTTTCCATGTTTACATTCTCCTCTTTCCTGTTACATCAAAATGGTTTTAGACAATGTGGTTTTTGATATTTTCATCAATGCGATTCATAAACTGTGCCATTGTCTCCCGTTCTTCCGGTGTAAACTCCTCAAACAGTATTTCATAGAACTGATTCTGCACAGCCCGGCCATCCGCGATAATAGGAGCCGCATCCTCCGTGATTTTCAGATGAATGGTACGGCGGTCTTCCTTCCCGTCCTCACCCAGCAACAGCTTCCGTTCCAGGAGGGAGCGAACTGCCAGGGATACATGAGACTTGGTAAGGCGGCGGTATCTCACAATTTGGGCAGCGGTGTCAAACCTGGGATTATTCGCCAGGAACATCAATACTGTGAACTCCATATGCGTCAGTTCGTACTGCTGACATACCGGAAAAGCCATTTGATGGTAGAGGTATTCTCCGGAAGCATAGTGGTCGATGGGAACTTTCATGTTTTCTCCCCCGTTCTAAATCGAACTGTTCTAAATTGAACTGTTTCTATTATATCGAAGATGTATTTTTTGTCAAGGGCAGATTTGTAAATCTTGCATGAAGCTTTCATACCGCAGTAAATACAAGAAATTGCATAATCGTTCATCTTCTTTTAACACAAATCCGTATTTTACAGATATAATTATACTTAAAGTTTTTTAGAATACACCTATCTCTATAGAGTTCAGGAGAGATTTTATGCTTCAAATCCAACATATCATGAAGAAATATGTCACAGGCGAGCTGACCCAGACTGCGCTGGACGATGTGAGCCTCACCTTTCGGGAACATGAGCTGGTGGCCATTTTAGGTCCCAGCGGTTCCGGTAAATCCACCCTCCTCAACGTCATCGGCGGCCTGGATCACTACGACAGCGGAGACCTCATCATCGACGGCATCTCCACAAAGCAGTACACCGACCGGGACTGGGATTCCTACCGTAACCATACGGTAGGCTTTATTTTCCAGAGCTATAACCTCATCCCCCATCAGAACGTGCTTTCCAATGTAGAACTGGCTCTGACCATCTCCGGTGTCTCCGGTGGGGAACGGAAGAAGCGAGCCGTAAGGGCTCTGCAAAATGTAGGGCTGGGCAGTCAGCTTCACAAAAAGCCTAACCAGATGTCCGGTGGCCAGATGCAGCGGGTTGCCATTGCCCGTGCCCTGGTCAACGACCCCCGGATTCTTCTGGCAGACGAACCCACCGGCGCATTGGACTCGGAAACCAGTATCCAGGTTATGGAGCTTCTCAAGGAAGTAGCCAAGGACCGTCTGGTGGTCATGGTCACCCATAACCCAGAGCTTGCCCAGCAGTATGCCAGCCGCATTGTGCGGGTCAAGGATGGTAAACTTCTGGATGACAGCAATCCGTTCTGCCCCGATAATCGCCGATCCCCGCCCCCGGAGCATAAGAATATGGGCCATTCCTCTATGTCCTTCCGATCAGCCCTGTCCCTGAGTTTTCAAAATCTTCGTACCAAAAAAGCCCGGACGCTGCTCACCTCCTTTGCAGGCTCCATCGGCATCATCGGAATTGCGCTGATCCTCTCCCTGTCTGCGGGATTCCAGAGCTATGTGGATAATATTCAGCGGGACACACTGGCAAGCTATCCTCTCACCATCCAGTCGGAATCTGCGGATATGAGTGCGATGATGATGTCCATGATGATGCCGGATACCGGCGGAGAAGCGCTGCCCCAGGACACCGCTGTGGAATCCCCCATGCTGTCCAAAATGTTTGCACACATCGGGAGCAACGACCTTTCTTCCTTAAAAACCCACCTGGAAGAAAATGAGGAAGTGCTGTCTGAGATGGTTGCCAGCATTCAGTATGGCTACGGAATCCGCCCCAGGATCTATACGGGAACCGCCGATGCCCCCCAGCAGGTAAACCCGGCCACCCTGTTCAAGAAGCTCACAGGCAATGACGGTGTTTCTGCGATGATGGACTCCGATGCCTTCCAGGAACTCATCGACGACCAAGAAATGCTGGACAGTCAGTACGACGTGATCCGCGGACGCTGGCCGCAGCAGTATGACGAGCTTGTCTTTGTCCTTCCCCGGGGTGGAAAAATTCCTGACCAAATTGCCTATACCCTGGGGCTCAAGGACATGGCCCATCTGGATGAAATGCTCCAGCTTATGAAGGAGGGCAAAGAGATCCCCCCGGAAACACCCATGCACTGGAGCTATGATACACTGATGGACCTTCGCTTTCGCTGGGTGTCTCAGCCGGACCTCTACCGTTACAATGAGGAGTTTCAGATCTGGGAAGATCTCTCCGGCGATGCCGACTATCTGGCCCAGGCCTTTGAAGAGGGCACCGAACTTCGAGTGGTCGGTATCATTACGCCCAAGGAAGGCAGCAGCGGTATCCTCTACCCCGGTATCGGATACCACCACACGCTTACCGACCATATCATTGAGACCGCAGCAAGCTCCCAAATCGTCAAAGAGCAGCTGGAAAATCCCGACGTAGATGTGTTCAGCGGCGTACCCTTTGAAAGTGATGAGAGTAATCTCCCGGATTTCGGCTCCCTGATCTCCATCGACCCCAACGCCATTACCTCTTCCTTTGGTATGAAGCTGTCAGAGGATGACTTTGTAGAGCTGATGAAGACTTGTCTGGATGCCATCACCCAGGCCACCAATGTGGATACCTCAGCCGCCCAACGGGAATTTATGCTCACTCTAGAAGACTTGAGCCAGCAGATGCTGGTCCAGTATCTGGATGCAAACGGCGGCAGTGCCGCCATCACGCTTTCCAATGCGGCACCTATCGTGGATGAATTTCTGGCAGGTGACTACGCCAGTGGGCAGTTGGGCAGTCTTTCCCGGATCTATCGGCTTCCCAAGGAGGCCTTTGTGAACGTCTATCGCCCCCTGATGGTCGGCATGGTTACCGGGTATATTTCCCGGGAAATTGCCGGCCAATCCGGGGCTCCCGCCTTCCCTTCCCACGCTTCTGCTCCCCTTGCGGAACTTCTTCCGGAAGAAAGCATGGAGCATACCGAGCCGCTGCCGGTGATGCCGGATAATTCTGAGCCTATCCCCGAGCCGCTGCCGGAACCCTTGCCGGAACTTCCCGACAACACTGAGAACGTCCCCGTCCCGGAGCCGTCGGAGGAAACAGAGCCGACAGTGCCGGATGCTACAGAAGCACCTCCTGAGCAGCCGGAACCCCCAGATACTACAGAACCCCAGATCCCGGATCTTCCCGTCAGCCCCGATGACTTCGCCGTGACCCTGACTTACGATCAGATCAGCGGCATAGTCGCCTCTTTGATGGATGATCCTATGGTACAGAAATCCGGGCAGATCATGGCCCGAAAGATGACGGAAGCCAATGCCATGCAGTCTCTGCTCAATAGTCTTTCCGGCTTCGACCAGATCCTCACCCAGTTTATTCAGGATTCCTTCTACGTGGACGCCGGACGGCTGGCAAATGCATTCCGGTTTAATATGGATGAGGAGAAGCTTCAGCGGGTATTTGAAACCGTCGTCGGCGGCGGTCAGACCCGGACGCTTTCCTCCAATCTTCGGAAGCTGGACTATGCAGATCCGGACTGTCCCAGCTATATGTCCATCTACATGAAGGACTTCGACGGAAAGGAAGCCTTCCTCAATTTCCTGGACGACTATAACCGTGATATGGAGGAATCCGGCCACGAAGAACAGGTCATCCAGTACACGGATATGACCGGCCAGATGATGGATTCCGTGCGGATCATCATCAATAGTGTGAGCTATGTGCTTATTGCCTTTGTTGCCGTGTCCCTGATCGTCTCCTCCATTATGATTGGGATCATTACTTATATCTCCGTAATGGAGCGGACCAAGGAAATTGGTGTTCTCCGTGCCATGGGTGCCTCCAAGCACAATATCTCTCAGGTCTTCAATGCAGAGACCTTTATCATCGGCCTCTGTTCCGGTGTTCTGGGTATTGGCATCAGCCTGGCCCTTTTGATTCCCGGAAACCGCTTGATTCACCACTTCACCGGAAATCTGCAAATCGTTGCCCGTCTTCCCATGGCAGGTGCTCTCATTCTCATTATTCTCAGTATGCTGCTTACCCTGTTGGGCGGATTGATCCCCGCTATGCAGGCGGCGAAGAAAGACCCGGTCATCGCTCTGCGGACGGAATGATTCTGAAACCTTATCTTGTGAAGCAGTCCCATTTGCCAGATAAGCCCCTGTAATAACGTAAAAGGCACCCGAAGAAATCTGTGATTTCTTCGGGTGCCTTGCGTCAGTTTACAATTTTCAGAAAACCGTTACACTTCCCGGTTGAGGATGC
>SAMEA104404100__coassemble_2728_pt1 | contig 12858 bp, 5 predicted proteins | sample SAMEA104404100__metabat2_high_PE_013 | metagenome-assembled genome bin SAMEA104404100 (sample SAMEA104404100) | Balaenoptera acutorostrata | reverse complement strand
AACCGAAGCTGCCGAAGAAGCAGAACCCGAGGAAGATCCTCAGCTGTTTGCAACAGATGGCAGTGTGGTCATTTCGATTGAAAACTATGAGACCGGGACCTTTGTATTGGAACCCACTCGAGTAGCGAATCGTGGGACCAAGCTGAATTTTCTGCGTGCCGCCTTTGAAGAGGCCGGAATCTCCAATGCAGTTCTGGAGGAAAAGCAGTTTGACTGGTGCCTGGATGCAGTTATGAATATTCAGGGCGTTCGGTCTGACGAATACAATGGAAGCAATGATACCGGCAGCAGGGCATGGCTTCTGTTTAAGAACAGCGCCTACGATCTTTGGGACTATACCAACTGGAAGAACACCCCCGATAATACGGTTATCCGCATGATCTATACGACCAACCACGGTGCGGATATTGGTATGCAGGGCTCCACCGCATCGTCTGGCACTGTGGTCAACAAGGATGCGCTGATAGCAGCAATTGCAGATGCCAGAATAGATTATCCAGAGAAGGCAGAAGCGATTGCGGCAGCAGAGGCAGTCGTTATCGATACGGCGGCAGACAGTGAAGCGGTTACGGCTGCCATAGAAGCACTTCAGAAGGCACTGATAGAGCAGGAAGAGCCTGCACCGTCGGCCGGTGTGGGAGATCCTGCCGGTGCGGTGGTTTCTATTGAAAATGCTGAAACCGGCACATTCATTTTGGAGCCGATTCGGGTAGCAAATCCCGGAACCAGGCTGAGTCTTCTGCGTGCGGCCTTTGAAAAGGCCGGAATCTCCGATGCAGTTCTGGAGGAAAAGCAGTTTGACTGGTGCCTGGATGCAGTTATGAATATTCAGGGCGTTCGGTCTGACGAATACAATGGAAGCAATGATACCGGCAGCAGGGCATGGCTTCTGTTTAAGAACAGCGCCTACGATCTTTGGGACTATACCAACTGGAAGAACACCCCCGATAATACGGTTATCCGCATGATCTATACGACCAACCACGGTGCGGATATTGGTATGCAGGGCTCCACCGCATCGTCTGGCACTGTGGTCAACAAGGATGCGCTGGTAGCAGCAATTGCAGATGCCAGAAGAGATTATCCGGAGAAGGCACAAGCAATTGCGGCAGCAGAGGCAGTCGTTATCGACACGGCGGCAGACAGCGAGGCGGTTGCAGCGGCTGTAGAAGCACTTCAGAAGGCACTGACAGAGCAGGAGACCCCTGCACCGTCGGTCGGTGTGGGAGACTCCACCGGTGCAGTGGTTTCCATTGAAAACGCTGAAACGGGCACATTGCTCCTGGAGCCGATTCGGGTAGCAAATCCCGGAACCAGGCTGAGTCTTCTGCGTGCGGCCTTTGAAAAGGCCGGAATCTCCGATGCAGTTCTGGAGGAAAAGCAGTTTGACTGGTGCCTGGATGCAGTTATGAATATTCAGGGCGTTCGGTCTGACGAATACAATGGAAGCAATGATACCGGCAGCAGGGCATGGCTTCTGTTTAAGAACAGCGCCTACGATCTTTGGGACTATACCAACTGGAAGAACACCCCCGATAATACGGTTATCCGCATGATCTATACGACCAACCACGGTGCGGATATTGGTATGCAGGGCTCCACCGCATCGTCTGGCACTGTGGTCAACAAGGATGCGCTGATAGCAGCAATTGCAGATGCCAGAAGAGATTATCCTGAGATGATCACGGAAATTCAGGCCGCCGAGCAGGTGCTGATGAATTATTCCGCTACAGAGGAGGATGTTTCTGCTGCGCTGAAGGCTCTGTCGGATGCCCTGACCGGCGGCGGTACAGACCCCCAGGTCGGTGATCTGGAGAAGCTGACGATCAAGGGCGACCGGGAGGTCGATGTGGATATCGATTCCAGTTACCCGTTTGATGCAGTGAAGGAGCCTGCCGGAGCAGCGGGTACCATCAAATGGTCTGTGGATAACGAGGAGCTGGCTGCCATCGGGCAGGATGGAATTCTTGTCACAAAGGGAAATGTCGGTGATGTGAAGGTCACGGCAAGAGTCGGCTTGATCTCGGATACCGTGACGGTACATATCAAGTCCCCGGCAGCTGCGGTTGAGATCACTTCTGATGTAACGGAAGTGATTGAGGGTAAGACCATTCAGCTGACTGCCAAAATTACACCGGATAATTCTACGGACCGAATCGTTTGGTCTACCGATCAGGAGACGATAGCCAAGGTAGATCCGGATACAGGTCTTGTCACCGGCGTCAAAAAAGGAACGGCAGTCATTACGGCATCGGCCGGAGAAAAATCCGCCTCCGTTGAAATCACGGTCAAAGATATTCCGGCCACCGAGCTCAAGGTAGAGCCGACAGAAATCACCTTGGGCATCAACAAAACGGCAACCATAAAAGCCCAGGTCACACCTGCGGATACCACGGAAAAGCTGACCTGGGAGGTGGAAAACAATCTACAGATAATCTCTGTGGATCAGAACGGCAACGTTGCAGCCAAGGGAATTACCGGAGAGGCTGCCGTGATCGTCAGGGTCGGAAGTATTGAAAAGCGGATCCCTGTTCATGTAGTTAAGATCCAGGCCCAGGGCATTACACTTCCCGAAACAGCAGAGGTTACGATCGGTAAAGTTCTGGAGCTGACCCCTGTTCTGGAGCCTGCGGACACCACCGATACCGTTCAGTGGTCCAGCAGTCACAGCAATATCGCCGAGGTGGACCGTGAGGGCCATGTCACAGCAAAGGCCCTGGGTGAAACCGTGATCACCGCAACGATAGGCACGCACCGTGCAAGTACTACCGTAACGGTGGTTGAAGGCCCCTATATCTATTTCAACCATGCAGACGGGCGTCAGGAGAAACTGACAAACGGAACCATTACCCTGACCCCTGTGGATGAGGGCACCTTCCAGGTGGGCAACTTCGATGGGGAGGTTTTCTTTGACTCCGATGCCACGATAGTCACCGATGAACAGGATGCCCATTCGGAGAAATACCTGGTTCATTCCAGCGGCAGATTCCAACCCTTTGGAAACAGTGTACAGACGAACTTTACAGTGGGTGCCTGGGCGATCGCCGGAGGCGAACGAATTGACTTTTCTGTGAAACTGGTTCCCTCTGAGCTCACTGAGATCCGCCTGCTGGTAGGCGATCAGGTCGTTTCCGGGGATACCTACTACCAGGAAGGTGCAAGCCACTTCTATCTCAGGGCACAGGGCCGTGCAGATACCGGAGAATGGAAGAATATTCCGATGGCTGCGCTGAATCTCCATTCCGAAAATCAGATGAACGCCACAGTCAAGCCTGACGGCCGCGTGGTTCCCCAGGCAGGCAATGCAAAAATTGTTGCCCAGTTGAAGTGCAGCAATATCACTGCCTGGATGGTGGCTTCCTTCAGTGCTGTGGAGGTCCAGGATTTCACAGTCAATGTCCCGGAAGTTAATTATATTGATATGTGGAATGGCCTTGGGGGATATTATGTAGGCGTTCAGCCTCACACCGGATTCCAGGTTTCCTATACTCCCGCGACCACAACCCAGAAGGGGCTCAACTGGAAAGCACTGACGCCTGAGCTTGCGATTTACATGGAAGCATTCGATAACGGCATCATTCCCGTTCGCGCGGGTGTTGCCGAGTTTGAGGTCAGCTCCAAGTACAATCCCGACCTCAAGAAAATTGTAAAGGTGAATTTTGCATATAAAACGCCCCTGCGTTCCGTTACCCTCAATAAGGATTCGTTCAAGCTGGAGGCAGGCACCAGCATTGGCATGAACAGCGATGTCATCACCATGGAGCCTGGCAATGCCTCTGAGCAGCGGTTTGACTGGGAATACAGCGAGCCTGGTATTGTAAAGATCCAGGAAACGGTAAAAACAGATATTTCGGGCACTTCCTCCAAGTGGGTGGAGCGCGAAATGCGTGCAATCAAGAACGGCACAGTCAAGGTTACCGGAACGCCTATGGATACCACCGGAGGGGCCAAGCCCATCAGCTTCACGGTCCAGGTCGGCAGCGGCGGTGGAGATGTCATCACGCCTGAGCACGAGCCTATGGATACCACCGAGCTTTATCAGCATGGCCTGTCCAATCTGCGCAAGGCACCTCAGAGTGCCTATGATGACGAGTGGACCATCTTCCCTCTGATTCGTGCCGGTGTCGGTATCAGCGAAGAAAACAAGATGCTGTATCTGACTTCTGTTAAGAAGGTATTGGATTCCGGGAAGAACCTTCAGCAGACCGACTACGCCAGGATCATCCTTACGCTGACAGCCATGGGAATTGATGCCAGCAAATTCCAGGGGATCAATGTGATAGAGCGGCTTTGCGCTGTCCCTGATTTCTTCAACAAGACTTCCAATCAAATCATGTGGTCCCTGGTGGCACTGGACTCCCATGATTACGATGTTCCTAAAAATGCAGGCTTTACCAGAGAAACGATCATTAATGAGATCCTCCAGTATCAGAAGCCCGATGGCTCCTTCTCTCTGGGAAAGAACGATCCCGTTGGCGGAAACTATACGGATATGACTGCTATGATGATCCAGGCCCTGTACAAGTATCAGTATAAGCCTAATGTGCGAGCTGCCATTGAGAACGCACTGGGGTATCTTAGCGACAAGATGAACGGAGACTGCGGCTTTATCAACGAGGGCGGCGAGAACAGCTGCACCGCAGCTCAGGTCATTACCGGCTTGACGATATTGGGAATCGATCCTACGGACCCCGCCAGTGGATTTGTCCTGAATGGCAACAACATGATCGCACGCCTGGAGGTCTTCAAGGTCCCGGACGGCTATACGCTGCTGGCTGGCGGCGGGAAGGCAGATCTTATGTCCTTGCAGCAGGTCACCTATTCTCTGGAGAGCTATCGCCGTATGGTCGCCGGGGCTAACAGCCTGTATGATCTGACGGACGTGCCCATCAAGGAGATGGGCGGTGATGATGTAGATGATCAGGCTGTGGCGGATATCGTGATCGGAGCGATCGATGCACTGACGGAAAACTCTGATTTCAATGAGATATATGCGGTTCGCCAGAAGTATAACAACCTGACGGCGAAGCAAAAGGCACTGGTTACCAATTATGCCAAGCTGGAGGCTGCTGAAAAGCATCTGGATGATAAAAAGGCGGCCCAGCATGTTATCGATAAGATCAATAAGATCTCCGATCCGGTCACACTGAAGGATGAGGGAGCCATTGGCCTGGCACGGAAGAGCTATGATGCATTGACCACCGAGCAGAAGGCACTGGTTACCAATTACGCAAAGCTCCAGGCAGCCGAACCTGTGGTCATTGATCTGCTCACTGCTAAACGCGTTGAGGATATGATTTCTGCGCTGCCTGAAAAAATTTCCGCTGCGGACAAGAATGCTGTTGCGGCGGCCAGCAAGGCGTATGCGAATCTGACTGAGGCACAGAAGAAGCTGGTCCCCAACTATGCAAAGCTGCGCCAGGCAGAGTCCAAGGTGAAGAAGACGTCCTCAAACGGTTCTGTCGTCCAAGGAAACAGTACCGTGGTCAATAATGTAGTCAATGCCAGGATCGAAAACGGAAAAGTCACCGCCAAGCAGTTCCAGGATGTGAAGGGGCAGGACAAGCTTCTGGTCATCAAGGACAAGATGAGCAACGGCAAGGCTTATACCATGAAGATCAAGGGCCAGGATGTCACCAATTCCGCTGACATGAGGGTCGGCCTGATCCTCGGCAGTCCCTTTGAGAAGGAAATGAAAGAGCTTGCGAAGGAGCCTGTTATCTTCCACTTTGCCGAAGAGGGCAGATTCCCCGGTAAGATGATGGTTGAAATGCCTGTGGAGCTGGCAGACGGCAGCTATCTGCTGATGCGGTATTGTGAGGAAGATATGAAGCTGGAGAAGATCTCCAAGGTTGAGGTGGAGAACGGCCAGACGCAGTTCCTCCTGGAAGAGGGCGGCAGCTATCTTCTGGCAAAACAGGTCAGCACCAGATCTCTGAAGGCCGAGGAAACGATTGCAGGTACGGAGGAAAGTGAGACCACCGAGGCAACGGATGTGACCGAGGCAGAGGAAGCTGCTGAGGAATCCGGGCAGAAGCACGGAGGTAAGACCGCTGTGATTGTGACCTGCGTTATTCTGGCCGGGCTTGGCCTTTGCGGATTGGCGGCCTATGGTTGGGTCACCATGAAAAAACGCAAATAAATCAGGGGGTTAAACTTCATGAAAAAAATTCTTTCCCTTATTCTGTCGTTTGCTGTGCTTTTGGGGCTGGCAGGCTGCGGTACAACAAAGCTGGACCAGAATATCGAGCTTAGCCATCCTACACAGGCGCAGTACGACCTGAATGTGCAGGAGGACCAGGAGGATGCGTTCCTGGATGCCGACGAGGAGCCGGACGAAACGCAGAACTTCTCTGACTACGAGGAAGACAAGTATCATACGACTGTCGTGCCCGAAGGGCAGCAAAAGCCGGTGGAGCCCGGCAGCATTACCATCAATCCCGATGCGGAGAGCACATGCTTTCTGACGATCGAGTGTTCCACGATCCTTGATAATATGGATCAGCTGACGGATGGAAAGGAAGGCCTGATTCCTGCTGACGGCATGATCCTTCCCAGAACCAAAGTGGTTTTTTATGAAGGTGAGTCGGTTTATGATGTTCTTGTAAGAGAGACCCGGGCAAGACGGATCCATATGGAAGCCAGCTTTACTCCCATGTATAACAGCGCATACATTGAGGGAATCCACAATCTCTACGAGTTCGACTGCGGCGCAGAATCCGGTTGGATGTATTCTGTGAATGGCTGGTTCCCCAATTACGGTGTCAGCCGATATGTTCTCAAGCAGGATGATGAGCTGGAGCTCCGGTATACCTGCGATCTGGGCCGTGATGTCGGGGACCAGTATTGGGACTCTTTTAAATGAGACGTGATGTCTTTTCCGGATACCATCCCGCTGTAAACTTTCTTTATTTCGCAATGGTGATCGGATGCTCCATGTTTGTGATGCATCCGATCTTCCTTGCGCTGTCCTGCATTGGCGGGCTTGGTTATTATTTATACTTAAAACACTGGAAAGCGGTCAAGACTGCGCTGTGGATGATGCTTCCTGTGTTCTTGATTTCAGCAATCGTCAATCCATTGTTTACGCATGAAGGCGTAACGCTCCTCATGTATATGAAAAACGGAAATCCCATAACGCTGGAATCGATCCTGTACGGTCTGGGAGCGGGATTTATGCTGGTCAGTGTGCTGAATTGGTTTTCCTGCTACCAGGTGGTAATGACTTCCGATAAGTTTATCTATCTGTTTGGAAAAGCGATTCCTGCCATGAGCCTGATCCTGTCTATGGTTTTTCGCTTTGTACCTAAATTTAAGGCGCAGATAGAAAAAATTTCCAATTCCCAAAAATGCATCGGCCGTGACGTGAGCAACGGTAAGCTGCTGGATCGCGCCCATCACGGCATGAAGATCATGTCCATTATGACTACATGGGCTCTGGAAAATTCTGTGGAGACTGCGGATTCTATGAAATCCCGGGGGTACGGCCTCCGGGGAAGAAATAATTTCTCAATTTATCGGTTCGATACCAGAGACAAGATCCTGACCGCAGTTATGGCAGTTATGGGCTTGATCGTGATTGCAGGTATTGCAACCAAGACCGTTCGTTTTCTCTACTATCCCATGATCGTCATCAATGACACAACGATTTGGGCGATGCTGGTCTATGTGTGCTATGGGGCGTTGTGTTTGCTTCCCGTAACCATCAATGTGATTGAGGATATAAAATGGCATTATTTGAAATCGAAGATTTGACTTTTACCTACAGTGAGGCGGAGAAGCCTGCGCTGGACCATATCAACCTGAAAATTGAACAGGGGGAATTTGTGGTTATCTGCGGCAAGTCCGGCTGCGGAAAATCCACACTTCTTCGCCATTTCAAAACGGTCCTGACACCCTATGGAAAGCGGGAGGGGCATATCCGTTTTTACGGGGAGGAGCTGGAAGAGGTTCCCATGCGAACCCAGGCCAGCGAAATTGGATATGTTCTCCAAAACCCGGATAATCAGCTGGTTACGGATAAGGTCTGGCACGAGCTGGCTTTCGGACTGGAAAATCTGGGTTATGACCAAAAGACCATCCGGCTTCGGGTGGCGGAGATGGCGAGCTTCTTCGGCATTCAGAACTGGTTCCATAAAAATGTGGAGGAGCTTTCCGGCGGACAGAAGCAGCTGCTGAATCTGGCTTCTGTCATGGCGATGCAGCCTAAGGTGCTGGTGCTGGATGAGCCGACCTCCCAGCTGGACCCCATTGCGGCCAGCGATTTTCTGGCAACTATCCGGAAGATCAACCTGGATCTGGGAATCACGGTCATTCTCATCGAGCATCGCCTGGAGGAAGTATTCCCCATGGCCGATAAGGTGCTGGTGCTGGAGGACGGTAAGCGTATTTTTTGTGATGAGCCAAGAATGGTGGGCAGATCTCTGGCGGATAACGATTTGTTTATGGCAATGCCCTCTTCCGTACAGATATACAACGCCACCGGTCAGGAAGGCATTTGTCCGCTGACCGTGTGCGAAGGACGGACATGGTTGGAGGAGCATTATTCTCCGGACGAAAGATCCTTCCAGACGGATACACCCAGAGAAATCAGTAGAGAAATTGTCGTGGATGCGAAGGAACTGTGGTTCCGATACGAAAAAGACGGGAAGGACATTGTCAAGGATATGTCGCTTCAAGTCCATAAGGGGGAGCTGTTCTGCGTTCTGGGCGGGAATGGAACCGGTAAGTCCACGACCCTGAAGCTGCTAAGCGGCATCAAAAAACCTTATCGTGGGAAAATCCTGCTAGGTGGCAGGGACATCCGGAAAATCGGGGACAAAGAGCTGTTTCAGCATTTTCTGGGGGTGCTTCCCCAAAACCCCCAGGCACTGTTTGTGGGAAACACGGTCAAAGAAGACCTGGAGGAAATGCTGACCGACTGTTCTCTGGAGGAGAAGAGAAGAAGAAGATCCAGAATGGATCAGGTGATCGAGGATACGGAGATTCGCCACCTCCTCACCATGCATCCCTACGACCTCAGCGGCGGCGAGCAGCAGCGGGCAGCGCTGGCGAAGGTGCTGCTGCTGGAGCCGCAGATCCTCCTGCTGGACGAGCCGACCAAGGGTATGGACGGCTTCTATAAGCACAAGCTGGCGGGAATATTCCGCAAGCTTACAGACCGGGGGATCACGATCATGATCGTCTCCCATGATATTGAGTTCTGCGCCAATTATGGAGATACCTGCGCCATGTTTTTCGACGGCGGTGTGGTCACGGCACAGAGTGCCCGTGACTTTTTTACCGGCAACTGCTTCTATACCACAGTTGCCAACCGTATGGCCCGGAATATTTTCCCGCAGGCTGTAACTGTAAAGGATGTGATCGAAGCATGCAGACGAAACAAGCGACCGGTCTAGACACGCGCATGATGACGCCGGTCTATTCGGCGATATTCTGCATGATCTGCCAATGCTTCCTGCCGTGGATTTCGATACCGGCCCTGCGTCCATCCAGACTGCCCACCGCATACCCGGTGTTCAAAACGGATGTATGTCTCCAAAACTTTCAGACAAGCCTGCTCAATGGCGGTAAAATTGATACAGAACCGCTGCGTAGTGCAGAGCTTTCTATGATGTCTGCCTGGATCACCGGCCTGAAGGCTGCTGTTATTGTTACGACAATACTGCTGGCAGTTTGCGCTGTCGTGGTCCTCGTGTACAGGACAAGGAGTAAACCGGTCGTCTATATCACCTTCGGCATCCATCTGATACTGCTTCTGTTCCAGGCAGGAATCCTGACAACAGCCAATATCTGGCTCAATCGAAGAATGGGACGACCGGTAAACTTTTATACCTTGACGGTTCGCAGCTATATGCAGCTGACAAGCTGGGTGTATGCCCAGATGCTGGTTTCGATACTCCAGATGGCCTTTACCAATCGGTTTTTGACCATTCGTGAGGAAGGACCCGTTAAATATGTGGAGCGAACGGCAAAAAAGGACCGCAAAATGGGGAAGCGGACACTGACTGCCACGATTTTGATCCTGATAGGGATCCCGCTGGTTATCTTTTTCGGTGTTTTTTTCCTGAATGACCGCAGTGCAGTTTTTATCGGCGTTTGCATTATCTGCCTGGCGATGCTCCCATTTGCCATGGTGTTTGAGGACCGCAAACCGCAGGCCAGAGAATTGCTGCTCATTGCCGTGCTTTCCGGTATTGCAGTGGTGGGAAGAATGGCGTTTTTTATGGTTCCTGCATTTAAGCCGGTGACAGCGGTCGTGATCATAGCGGGGATCGGCCTGGGTGCAGAAGCCGGATTCCTTACGGGCGCAATCAGCGGATTTGTTTCCAATTTCTTTTTTGGACAGGGACCCTGGACACCGTGGCAGATGTTCTGCTTTGGTATTATCGGGTTCCTGGCGGGCCTGGTATTTCACAGAAATCAATGGATGGCCCGGCAGAAGGAGAGCGTCAGACGTTTTTGGGAGTGCGCCTTCGGAGCAGTCACCACCATGGGGATCTACGGTGTGATTATGGATTTCTCAACGATCGTCACCTTTTCTTCCGGATTCACCTGGGAGCTGTTTGCAGCAAGGCTGATCAGCGGCGTGTCGTATAATTTTGTACACGCCACCTCGACAGTCGTTTTTCTCCTGTTTTTGGCCAGACCGATGGAACGAAAGCTGGATCGGATCAAAAAGAAATACGGTATCTTAGAGGTATAGGATATCCCGCCCCGGAGAGCTTCCGAGGCGGGATTTATCTTTGGCACCTATTTTGAACTGCGGATATCGTTCCCGACTTGACAGAGTAACTGCCATTTCGCTATAATAAAAAAATCACAAGCAAATGGGGGAAGAACCATGAAAAACATCCAAGGCGAGTCGAAACTCACCTTCTTTGAAGCCACCAGTATCATTGTAGGCCACGGCGTAGGCTCGGGCATTTTGTCCGTGCCCTTCCTGGCTGCCCACAACAGTGTTCGGGAGGTACTGCTGATCGCAGGCTTCTGCTACCTGTTTAATGTGGTGCTCCATCTCATCATTGCCGAGCTGTCCTACAATCATCAAGGTGCCCAGTTCATCAGCTGTCTGGATTCCGAGCTGTTTTCCGGCAAAATCAAAAGTATTTTGACCTGGACAGCCTTCGGCACTTTAGGCCTTTCGGTGATCGTGAATGTCAGTGCCTTCCTCACCGGGGCCGCGGCGGTGTTCCGCTCCTGGTTCGGCCTGCCGGATGCGCTGGGGATGCTGCTGTTCTATATCATCGGCGCAGGGGTGGTGTTCATCGGCATGAAGCTGGTGGGCATCTGCGAGAAAATCGCCGTCGGCTCCATGATCGGCGTGATGGTGGTCCTGGCGGGTGCCACCTTCCTGTCGGAGATGAGCCCGCTGCCCGGGGGCTGGCACGGCTTCAACAATGCCCTGGCCCTGTTCAGCATGATCTCCTTCTCTCTGTCTGCGGTGATGTCCACCCCCCAGGTGGTGAAGGGGCTTGGAGGGGACATTAAAAAGATCCGGGGGGCCATTGCTGCCGGCCTGGGCATTAACGTGGGCCTGATCCTCCTCATCACCTTCATCACCCTGCTGGGTGCCGGTGAGAACATCACGGAGGACGGCGCGTTGGTGGACCTTGCCGCTCATCTGGGAGGCTGGGTCAGCATCCTGGGCTATATTTTTACCCTGCTGGCCCTGGCGACCTCCTTCTGGGCCAATACCCTGAATCTGCGGGACATTGTCCACGAGCAGACCAAGTGGGGCCTGAAAACCAGCTGGCTGGCGGCATCCCTGCCCTGTCTTGTCATTGCCTTCTTCGGGTTTTCCACCTTTGTGGGCTTCACCCGGTTTGCCAGCATTATCCAGGTAGTCACCGGCGTGGGGATCATGGCGGCCTACAACCTGTCCCGCCGCCGCTGCGGGCAGTCCCCTCTGGTGGGAAAATTCGGAACCCTGCCGTTCCAGATCCTGGTAGTTGCCTGCACCCTGCTTGCCAGCGTGGGTGCTATGCTGCCGGTTCGATAAGGAGGGATTCCCATGATGTGGGTATGGATCATTCTGATTGTTCTCGTTGTATTTGCCGCAGAGGAACTGTATCGCTATATTTTCTGCAAGAAGAGCTCCGCCATCTGTGAGCTGCTTTTTGAGGGCAAGGGCCACTGCGAAGACTATTACCGCTACCATGCGGAAAGAAACCAGAAGATGGGGGAAGTTCCCTGTGAGGTGCTGACCATGGCATCGGCCCGGGGGGAGCAGCTGAAAGGCTATTACTATGACTGCGGCGCCCAGGGAAAGAAGATCGCCTTTGTAGTCCACGGCTACCGCTCCAATCATGTGGACACGGGCAGCATCTGCTATGACTACTATGCCAGTCGGGGCATTGACGTCTTTATCTGCGACCACACTGCCGCAGGAGACAGCCAGGGTCATTTCATTGGCTTTGATGTACTGGAAAGCCAGGACTGTCTAAAATGGCTGGAGGTCCTGCGCCAGAGGTTCGGGGCGGATATTCAGATCATTCTCCACGGATTTTCCATGGGGGCGGCTACGGTGATGAAGATGAGCAGCCACTGCCCGGAGAACGTGAAGTTCATTGTGGAGGACAGCGGCTACTGGTGTGCGAAGTCCGCCATGGCCCATCAGGTGGGGCCCCTCTACGGCCCCCTGCGGCTCATCAACCGCCTGGTGGCGGGATACGACTGGAATGCCTCGGATGTGACTGAGGACCTGAAACAGTCCAGGATCCCCATGCTCTTTGTCCACGGACAGGACGACAAGCTGGTGCCCTATGAAAACGGCCCTATGCTGTACGAGAGCTACCAGGGAGAGAAGGACTGCCTGTTCCCGGCGAACACCCGGCACATTGAGACCATGTATACCTC
>SAMEA104404100__coassemble_2704_pt1 | contig 12931 bp, 13 predicted proteins | sample SAMEA104404100__metabat2_high_PE_013 | metagenome-assembled genome bin SAMEA104404100 (sample SAMEA104404100) | Balaenoptera acutorostrata | reverse complement strand
ACCCCGAAATGCTGGCACAGGAAGCCGCCGCTGGACATCGCCAGCAGATTTCCCAAGGTACAGGCCGCCCCCAGATAGCTCTGGGCCCGGACGGAATCTCCCCGGCCCGCCACCTGCTCGCCGTAGTTCACAGAGCTGATCACATACAGACCGTAGCCCAGCATCTGGGTGGTTTGGGCCAGGTAGACACCCATGGGGTTGGCTGCCAGCAGGAGGCCGATAGGCTTCATAGCCATGAACAGGCCGGAAAAGGCGACCCAGCGGTTGGTCTTGCATTTTCTCGCCATCAGTGGGAAGCCGAACATCACAGGCAGCTCTACAAATGCACAGATCGCAGCGGCAATGCCCTGCTCCTGGGCGGTTCCCTGCTTGGTCACCATAATTTGGTACAGGAAGTTACTGACCAGGTTATGGCTGTACTGTAAAAATACGCTTCCCAGCAGGAAAGCCGCAAACATGGGGTACCTTCTCAGAAATCCGCCGTTTTGCTCCTGCTTGGGCGCCGCTGCCGGGTCACAGAGGTTCTGCTCCCCTGCCATGTGGTACCAAATGGCGCCCACTGCCAGTGCTGCTGCGCACAGGGCACCCATCAAAGCCACCATGTTGAGGCCCCTCTGCCGCACCAGGGTTCCGGTGGCAAAGGCCAGGGCACTGTAGCCCAGGGAGCCGATGCCCCGGGCAATGCTGTAGTTGGTGGGAGAGCCCCGGTGAATGGCTTCCATTCCCACGGCGTTGACCAGTGCCGGCAGCAGCAGAAGCAGCAGCACCGCCATGCCGAGACCCAGTTCTGCCCCAGCCCTGGGAACTCCGGGCAGCAGCAGAAGCAGATTCCCCGCCAGGATCAATCCGCCCATGGCGATCAGGAGCTTCCAAAGCCTGCATTTTCCCCGGGAAACCACCTCCGCCAGCACCAGCTGGGCCATGCAGGACAGGGCCGTGCAGATGCCCAGGAACACACTGATTTTACTGTCCGTAAAACCGAAGCCGTGGAGGACATTGCTGGAAAATCCCATGGTGACTGCATAAAATCCCCAGCAGACAATATGCAGCAGGGCGTAGGCCGCCGTGGCATTGAGCCATCTTCTACGTTCTTGTTTCAACTTATTCCATCCTTTTCTTCCATCTCGTAATTGCATCATTATAGGTGCTTGAGGCTGAAAAAGCAAGGGGGGTGAAACACTTTCTCTTTCAGCCATTCAACACGCTGGGCGCCGCCGCCCAAGGCAGAAGCGCTCACCCCGTGTTTTTCGGCAGCCTCAGGCATCCGGACCGACACCTTTCAATTTCTTTTTTGCCGTATTGACAACAAATTTCTTTTCCTCTAAAATGGAGAATATCAGGAGAAGCTATCTGCAAAAACAGTATCATAAGGAGAACACAGCATGGCAAAAGGAAAACTCTATGGCGTAGGCGTAGGCCCCGGCGATCCCGAGCTTGTCACCGTGAAGGCCGTCCGACTTCTGAGGCAGGCAGATGTGGTTGCCGTGCCGGACAAGGGTGTCGGAGAAAAGACCGCCCTGCAAATTGTAAAGGACTATGTGGACGAGGCGAAGATCCAGTACTTCCCCACCCCCATGATCCGGGACTCGCAGCAGTTACAGCGCAACTATGAAGCCCAGGCAGACCGCATCTGCGAAAGCCTGGACCAGGGCAAAACCGTGGTGTTCATCACCCTGGGTGACCCCACCGTCTACTCCACTTACTACTATATTCATAAAATCGTGGAGGGCCGGGGCTACCAGGCCGAGCTGATCCCCGGGGTCCCTTCTTTCTGTGCCGTGGCTGCCCGCCTGGGCATCTCCCTGTGCGAGCATTCCGAGCGGCTGCTCATCGTCCCCGCCAGCAGTCCGGTGGAAGATGCGCTGTCTGTCCAAGCCAACAAGGTCTTTATGAAGGCCGGAAGCTCCATTCTGGACCTCCAGGAGGCACTAAGGGCTGCCGGTCAGCTGGAGCAAGCCTGCGCAGTGGAAAATTGCAGCATGGAAAATGAGCATATCTGGCGCAATTTTTCCGAAATGGACCGGCCCAGCGGCTACTTCTCCATCGTAGTGGTCAAAGAGCACGAATAAGAAAACACACAGCCGGATTCCCACTTTTGTGTAAGGAGACGGCTGTGTATTTTTTACCCCGGTGAGGGGCAGTCTCCCAGCCCACACCGTGACATCATCGGCATTCGTTCCCCATCCCTAAAATCATTCCAATTCCAGCTTGTTTCGGAGAAATCCGGTATCATAAATGCACAGTGCCATGCAAACATCGAAAGGCCCTGTGCCTGGAGGGACCGGACCGCATAGCTCCTCAGATGACTTAGAAAGCGCAGAGGCTCCCTTCGGTAAACTCCTCCGCCACCCCGCAGGGCCCTTCCTCCGCCTGCTGTCAGCATCGGGCAGAGGAAAAAGAAATAGCCGAGACGAACTTTGCAAGGTCCCTCTCGGCTGTCTCATATTCCGGTGCAATGCCTGCCGCCATAACCTCATAACGCTATCTCCGGCTGTGCCGGGCAGGCGTACCGTGGATTTTTCACATTCAAATTTCCTGTCTGCCCTCCAGTGCCCGGGAAAGGGTCACCTCGTCGGCATATTCCAGCTGACTGCCAACAGGTACACCGTAGGCAAGTCTCGTCACCTTGACCTCCATAGGCCGCAGAAGACGGGAAATATACATCGCCGTGGCCTCGCCCTCGGTATCCGGGTTGGTCGCCATAATGACTTCCCGGACGTTTCCCGCACCCACACGCTGTAAAAGCTCTCGGATGCGAATATCATCCTGGGTCACATGGCTGAGGGGGGAAATTACGCCGTGGAGCACATGATAGACTCCCCGGAACTCCCGGGAACGCTCCATGGCTGCCACGTCTCTGGGCTCCGCCACTACACAGATGAGGCCCTGATCCCGGCTGGGATCATCACAGACGGGGCAAAGCTCCCGATCCGTCAGGTTCTGACACTTGGGGCAGGTGTGGACGCTCTTCTTGGCCTCGATAATGGCCTGGGCAAACAGCTCTGCATCCTCCAGGGGCAGCTCCAGCACATGAAATGCCAGCCGCTGGGCAGTCTTGCTGCCGATCCCGGGAAGACGGGCAAACTGATCGGCCAGGTTTTGCAGGGCCGTGGGAAAGATCTGCATGGCTTCCCCTTAGAACAGGCCGCCCAGGTTCAGGCCGCCGGTGAGCTTGGACATATTGTTGGCTGCTTCAGCATCCGCAGTGCGCATCGCCTCATTGACTGCTGCAATGACCATATCCTGGAGCATTTCCACATCATCGGGGTCCACTGCCTCGGGGTTGATGGTGAGCTCCACCAGCTCATGCTTGCCGTTGACCGTTGCGCCGACCATGCCGCCGCCAGCCTGAGCCGTGAAGGTTTTAGACTCCTGCTCCTCCTGCATCCGAAGCATTTCCTGCTGCATCTTCTGAGCCTGCTTCATCATTGCCATCTGGTTCATGCCGCCGGGCATACCACGAAATCCACCTTTAGCCATAATTACATTCTCCTTATCTGAAAGTATTTTCTTACTTAATATGAATCACGTCCGAATGGGCCTTTCCGAAATTCAGAAGCTGCTCCATCCGGGCATTACCCTGGGGCTTTGCCGAAAGATCCACCACAAACACATTGATGGGCCGTCCCAGCTGGGCAGAGGCCTTCCGGGCCACCACCTCCAGGACCTGAGCCTTGTCAATGGTCTGGGCGGTAAAGGTATTGCTGCATTGCAGATCCAGTCGATTCTCCCGAAGCACGCCCCGCACCGGTGCATTTTCGGAGGACACAAAGAATCCGGACACCGGTGGCCGCAGTTCCTTCCGAACCGCAGATACAAGCTCCGACCAGAATCCCACCGGGGTCTCCGCCGGGGGCGTTTCCGGCCCGGCATCGGGGTCCGGAGGGGCATCCGCATCCAACGGTGCGGGCGGGCGGTCATCCTCCGGCTGTGCTTCCGGCAGCCGGGCCGCTGCCATAGGCTGGGCCGTCAACACCACGCCGCTCTTCACCTGCTCCTCCAGGCGAGTCAGCCGGGAATTGAGGGACTCGGCATCTAGACTCAGCTCCGGGCGGCACAGATCCAGAATACACAGCTCCGCATCCAGGCGGCGGCTGGCACTTCTGGTAAAGCCCGCCAGGGTTTTCTCGATCCGGCCCATCATTCGGACCAATTCTCCACTGCTGAATTTTCCCGTGAGATCCATCACTTCCTGGTCGGAAGCCACCCCGGACAGCATGGTGATCCCGGCCCCGGGCGCAGTTTTCATCACCAGCAGGTCCCGGGTCATACAGGCCAGCTCATCCAGCATGGCACCCATGTCCTTTCCCTCGGCGTAGAGCCGATTGAACAGGGTCATGGCGTTTTTTGCATCCTGGGCTGCAATATAGCCCATCAGCTCCCCGCATCGCTGTTCCCCGGCGATCCCCAGGCAGGCATAGACCCGCTCTGCGGTGAGTTCCCCGGTGGTTGCCGAGGCACACTGATCCAGAAGGCTCAGGCCGTCTCGCATACCGCCGTCTGCCAGCCGGGCGATGACCCGGGCGGCACCGTCGTCGAGCTCAATATTCTCCTGATAGGCGACATACTGCAATCTTGCAGAAATATCCTCCTGGCTGATCCGCCGGAAGGAAAACCGCTGGCACCGGGACAGGATCGTCGCCGGGACCTTGTGCAGCTCCGTAGTGGCAAGCACGAAGAGCAGATGTTCCGGAGGTTCCTCAATGATTTTCAGCAGCGCATTGAATGCGGAGATGGAAAGCATATGGACCTCATCGATGATGTATACACGCATTTTGACCTGGGAGGGCGAATAAACCGCATCGTCACGCAGGTCACGGACATTGTCAACGCCGTTGTTGGAAGCGGCATCAATTTCCAGCACGTCCATACAGGAGCCGGAATCGATGGCCCGACAGGCCTCACAGACGTTGCAGGGATTTCCGTTGTCCGGGTGCAGGCAGTTGACGGCCTTCGCCAGAATTTTGGCGCAGCTGGTCTTGCCGGTGCCCCGGGACCCGGTAAAGAGATAGGCATGGCTCATTTTCCCCGTGACCAGCTGAGTCTTGAGGGTCTGGGTCACTGCCATCTGGCCCACCACATCGTCAAAGGTCTGGGGACGATATTTCCGATATAACGCTTGATAGGCAGACATATGCCCCCTCCTTCCTGACTGTCAATAGATAAAGACCGGCTCATAACAAGATCGCACACCCACATTTGAACCTGTCCAATACCCGGTATCCGCGCAGCCAACTCAAGAACGGGGACCCGGCGGCACACAAGACGATCCGCTTAATGCTGCTTGGTTCCCCACCTGACATGGTTCACGGGATCTTGTTGCGCCGGACCGATCTCTCAACATCGCTTACGCAGGCCGGACGGCATCGAAAACAGGCTCGGGTGTGGGAATTCATCCCTGCTATAGCGGATTGCAGGTACAGAGCACCGCTAACTCCCCGACTAGTGCGACCTTGTTATAAGCCGGTCTGCTTATTACAAGGGCTATTTGATTGTATTAGTTCAGCTTGGTATCGATAAAATCGGCCAGCTCCTGGAAATTAGAGATCTTCTGATCCTCCATATCCAGCTCAACGCCCAGTTCCCCTTCCAGGTCCATGATCATCTCAACGATATCCAGGGAATCGATACCCAGGCTCTCAAAGGTGCTGTCCGGGGTGATCTGAGAAGGGTCCAGCTCAAGCTGTCTGGCTGCATAGTTAACAAGTTTCTCGTACATGGATTGTCCCTCCAAAAAAGTTTACGGTACATTCTTTTGCTTATTCTAGTACAGGAATGTCCATTTGTCAATGATTGATTTTTAAGACAGCCGGAAAGATGCCCAGGGAACGCCCCGGCCTTACTCACAGCTGTCCGTTTTCCTGTGCTGCCGCTGCATTGGCTGCGGCAAAGGCCGTGGCCCAGGCGATCTGTAGATTAAAGCCGCCGGTGTAGCCGTCGCAGTCCAGGATTTCTCCGGCAAAATAGAGCCCTGGCACCAGCTTGGATTCCATGGTCTTGGGGCTGACTTCAGAGACCTTCACGCCGCCGGAGGTGATGATCGCCTCCTCCACCGGGCGCTTCCCGGTGATCTCCAGAGCAAAGCCCTTGAGCTGGGAAATCAGAGCATGGCGCTGCTTTTTCGTCAGGGAATTAGCCTTCAGCTCCGGGTCGATCTCCGTCCGCTTGAGGATCACCGGTATCATGGACCGAGGCAGCAGATCCGTCAGTGCGTTTTCCATAGAGCGGTTGCAGTACATCTCCAGATCCCGGAGGATCCGGCTGTCCAGCTTTCCCTCATCCAGCGCAGGCTTCAAATCGATGACCAGCTTACATCCCGGCTGGGTGAGATGGCAGCTGGCAGAGAGCACCGTGGGGCCGGACACACCGAAATGGGTGAACAACAGTTCCCCAAAGTCTTTATAAATCGCTTTTCCCTTGGCATTCAGCAGCTTAACGCCCACATTCCGCAGAGAAAGTCCCTGCATCTCCAGACAGTCCCCGCCGGCGATTTCCAGGGGCACCAGACTGCCCTGGGGCTCCACTATGGTGTGGCCCAGTTCCTTTGCCATCCGGTAGCCGTCACCCCGGGAGCCGGTGGCAGGATAGGAAAGGCCGCCGGTTGCCAGGATCACCCAGTCTGCATTCAAGGTCTCTTCCTGGGTCTGCACGCCGCAGGCCCTGCCATCCCGGGTCAGGAGCTTCTGAACTTTTGCGGTTTTCACAGCCACGCCTGCCTGCTTCATGGCCTTTTCCAGACATTCCAGAATGGACTGGGCACGGTCCGATACCGGGAACACCCGATTGCCCCGCTCGGTTTTCAGGGCGCAGCCCTGGTCTTCAAAGAACGCCTTCACCTTCTGAGGGGGCAGGGCTGCCATGGCGCTGAACAGGAACCGTCCGTTTCTGGGGACGTTCTGCAAAACCTCCCGGTCGGAGCAGTCATTGGTGACGTTGCAGCGGCCCTTGCCTGTAATCAGCAGCTTCTTGCCCAGCCGCCCGTTCTGCTCCAGCAGCAGGACCTTCTGACCCTGCCGGGCGGCGGTGATCGCCGCAAACATTCCGGCGGGACCTCCGCCGATGATAATTCCCTGATAACTCATGTGGCATCCACCTGCTTTTCATAGACATTGTATTCGTCCCAGATCCGTTCCAGATTCTCAAAGGTCTGGGACAGTTCCTTTTCCCGCTTTGCCGCAATGGCAACGATCAGGGCATTGATGATGCTCAAAGGGGCCACCAGGCTGTCCACCAGGCTCACCATATCGCTCTTCGCCACCAGTACATGGTCGCTGCACTGACCCAGCGGTGACAGCTTGCTGTCCGTCACGCCGATCACCGGAGCACCCACCGAGCGGCAGTATTTGGCACCTTTCGTAGTAGAAGCGGAATACCGGGGAAAGCTGAACGCCACCACCACATCCTCCGAAGTGATGCTCACGATCTTCTCGAACATCCCCCCGGCGCTGAAATCGGATATCACATGGACGTTGTTGAACATATAGTTGAGGTAATACCCCATAAAATTTGCCAGCGGAGCCACAGACCGAACACCCAGGATAAAAATCCGCTTTGCCCCCAAAATGGCATTGACCGCAGCATCAAAGTCCTCACGGCTGAGGGTCTCGCTGGTCTGGCGCAGTTTTTCCATGTCGGACTGGAGCACCATGGACACTGCATCCCGGTCCCCCAGTCGATCGTTGGCTACCTCGATCCGCTGCACCGAGGTCAGGCGGTTGAGGACCATTTCCTGCATGGCTTTCTGCATACTGGGATAGCCGTCAAAGCCCAGATCCACCGCAAAACGAACCACGGTAGATTCAGAAACACCCACAGCTTTTCCCATACGGTGGGCCGTCATAAAGGCGGCTTTATCATAGGTCTCGGTGATATACTGGGCAATGCGGCGCTGGCCTTTGGAAAACTCCGGCATTTTTTCCTGTAACACCGTCAAAATATCCTGACTCATTGTTTTCCCTCCTGCAAACGACATGAAGAAACAGGCGTACCCAACCGCACCGCCTGTAAAATCATGATCAAAGAAATCAGCAAATATGTATTTTAATACTAGCAAAGTCGGCGTCGTTTTGCAAGCCAAATTCAGAAAATCGACCTGCCAAAAAAACAGAAGCTTCGGCAGGTCGATTTTCCGGTTTGATGTGCAAAGTAATGTCACCGCAGCAGGCTGACTTCCTGCTGGGTGAGATACCGCCATTTTCCGCTGGGCAGCTCTCCCAGGGACAGGCTCCCCTCCCGAATCCGCAGCAGTCTTCTCACTTCCATTCCCGCAGCCTGACACATCCGCCGAACCTGACGGTTTCGGCCCTCGTGGATGGTCACCAGGAGGCTGGCTTTGCCTGCCTCCGCTTTCAGCAGCTTCACCTCAGGCGGGCGGATGGTGTAGCCATCCAGGGTGATAGGCCGTGCCAGAAGCTTTTCCGCTCCGGGCAGGTATCCGGTCACTGTCACACGGTAGGTCTTCTCCACCTCTCCCCTGGGATGCATCAGGGCATTGGCAAAGGCCCCGTCGTTGGTAAACAGGAGCAGCCCCTCGGAATCCATATCCAGCCGCCCTACAGGGTATACCCGGGTGCCGCAGTCCGCCACCAGCTGGGCGGCATTGGGTCTGCCCTTTTCGTCGGAAAGGGTGGTCACATAGCCCCGGGGTTTATTGAGAAGGATGTACACATAGTTCTCCTGGGGCGGGAGCTTCTTCCCGTCCACCAGGATCTCATCATGCTCGGGGTCTGCCGCAGCCCCCAGGGCGGCTGTCTCACCGTTTACCTGAATCCGTCCCGCCTTGATCATCTCTTCCGCCTGCCGCCGGGAGGCCACCCCCCGGGCAGACAGTATTTTTTGCAGTCTCTCCATCTTGTTTTCCTCCAAACCAGCGCTCCCAAATACTCTTTTTCGGCTCCTCCAGGATCTCCACGGTTTTTCCGTAGACCACCGGGATGGTCCCGATCACCTTTCCCGCCAGCACCACATAGGCATTTCCGGCACTGCCGCCCCGGGCCACCGGGGCGTAGGTGAAGCCGGGCCCCGGAAGGATCACCATGGGCTGTTCCCCGGGGACCACCCACCCGGAAAAATCCCGAGCGGCGAGAATCGGGGCCTGATGAGCCTCTCCCCCGGCAACCTCCAGCACCCCGACCTGCTCTCCGGCCCGAATCAGGGTCTTTTCCTCATAGCGGGCAAAGGCATTTTCCAGCAGGGTGCTGTGATCCTGCCAGTCGTTGGGGTCGTTGATGGTCACCGCCACCACCCGTCTGCCACCCCGCTGGGCGCTGGACACCAAGATCCTCCCGGCGGCCCTGGTATATCCGGTTTTCACCCCATCGGCCCCGGGGACCCGCCACAGCAGCTTATTGTGATTTCTGAGATACCGATCGCCCACCTGCACCGTCTTTGTGGAGACCGTCTTGGCAAAGATGGGATTTTTCATAGCTTCCAGCCCCAGTATCCCCAGATCCCGGGCAGTGGAATAATGTTCTTTTCCGTCCAGGCCGTTGGGATTTTCAAAATGGCTCCCCGTCATTCCCAATTCCCGGGCTTTCTCGTTCATCATGTCTGCAAAGTGCTCCACGCTTCCGCCGCAGGCAATGGCCAGAGCCACCGCTGCATCGTTTCCCGAGGATAGCATCATACCGTAGAGCAGCTCCTGAATGGTCAGGACCTCCCCCTCCCGCAGATACATAGAGGACCCTTCGATCCCCACAGCCTCCTTGGGAATACGCACCGTGTCCAGCACGTTGCAGTTTTCACAGACCAGCAGCCCCGTCATGATCTTGGTGGTGCTGGCGATCAGGCTGCGGCTGTCCGCGTTCTTTTCGTACACCACCTGATTCCCGATCTCGTCCATGACAATGGCCCGCTGTGCCGAGACGGCGCTTGCCGGAATGTTCAAAAATAGAACGGCAGCCAGCAATCCAGCCGCCGTTCCGAAAATCAGTCGTTTCATATTCTCACCCGGGGATAGGATACCCGGAAAAGAATGGGATCATTCTGCTTTTCCCGTTTTTTTGGATTCTATAAAGGAATTGATCTGCTCCAGAGTGTCCGGCAGCATCTCCACCAGACGCTCGGTGGTGGAATTTGCAGGCTGTGCCACAGGCATCATCCGAACATTGCCGTCCTTCACGATGAGGAAACAGATGGGAGTCACCTTGACACCGCCGCCCACACCGCCGCCGAAGGGGTTCTCCTGGCTGGTCTTGGAAGCAAAGTCCGTTCCGCCGCCGCCAAAGCCCACGCTGACCTTGGACACGGGAATGATGGTCACGCCGTCCGGGGTGGTAATGGGATCACCGATGACGGAATTCACGTCCACCATCTCGCGGATCTTCTGAATGGTACTATCCAGCATATTGGGAAGTTTCTGGTTCATAATGATGCACCGCCTTTTCTTTTGAGTGTTGTCAGTTCTTTCATAAGCCGCAGGCCGTAGCCCGCTGCAAGGCACAGTGCCCTGCCGACGGTCAGGTGCAGATCCACCCGACCGGTTATCTTTGTTTTCTCTGCTGCGAAGTCGCACTCCACCTGAACATCCCGCTTGTGGATCACCAGCAGCCGGTCCAGTTGGGGCATGAGACTGCCAATGGCGGCCCAGATCCTGCCGTAGTTTACCGCCAGGTCACAGGGGTCCTCCCCTGCCAGGATCATGTGCAGCTCCAGCCGGTCCACCTGGAGCTTTCGCCGCAGGTCGCTCAGAAAATCCAGGCCCAGACGGAGGAGCGGCTTGTAGTCCCTCCAGCACCGCTTCCTTTTCCGGGGCTTTGGTGTTTTCTTCTGAGGGCTGCCTTTCTGTTTTTCGTCCGAGGGCTTTGCTCCCTGCGGTGGTTTCTCTTCCTTTTGGGCTTCAGCTGTCTTTTTCCTTCTGCAGGGGAATGAAATTCCCGCCACCCGAATTCGGACTGTAAACCTCTCCTGGGCATAGCGAATGCTGAGGCCCACGGGAATCAGCCAGATGAGCAAAAGCAGCAGCAAAACGCCCAGGGTAATGAGCCATCCCATTATGTGGCCTCCTGGGGCTGCGCCTGGGACGCTTCCTCACTCTTCTGGCTCTCCTCCACCTGGATAGGCTCCCCAAAGGCAATCTTGTCAATGGGAGGCAGTTCCTCCAGAGAGGACAGAGAGAAGGTTCTCAGGAAGTCCGGTGTTGTGCGGTACTGAATGGGCCGCCCGGGTACGTTCAGACGCCCCGCCTCCTCAATGAGCTTCTTATTCATCAGTGCAGAAACGGAGTAGGAACTGTCCACTCCTCGAATCTGCTCCACCATCGCTTTGGTGGCAGGCTGGTAATAGGCAATGATGGTCAGTGTCTCCAGCTGAGAAGAGGAAAGCCTGGGGGGCTTGCGGGTCTCCAGCGCCTTTGTGACGTAGTCCGCCATCTCACCGGAGGATACCATCTGATATCCCCGTTCCAGCTTCAGAATTCGGATGCCCCGGCGGTCAAAGGCCAGCTGGTCCGCCAGCGCATCGGCGGCTTTTTCGATCTCCGAGGGAGCGGTTTCCAGTGCCGCCGCCAGGCGGCTGATCTCGATCCGCTCTCCGGCCGCAAATAAAATGGCCTCAATGGCCCGCTGTAACTGTTCAGGCTCCATCAGCGTACCTCCTCTTCCTTGTCCAGTAACCGGACATTGGGATTTTCTCCGGTGATATCATTTTCCAGCACCACCCGGTTGCTTTTGCACAGCTCCAGAATGGTCAGGAAGGTGGCGACGACCTCACTGCGGCTGCGGTTTCCTCGGAACAGATTTTTCAGCCGCTCCACACCCCGCAGCACCAGATGCCGCAGCACCTCCACAGACTTCCGGGTAACGGGATAGGGTTCCTTCCCCACAATGCCCCGGAAATTCGCCGTAGGCGGGGGCAGCTGATTGCTGCTGCGCTCGGCAATGGCCGCCATAGCCCGCAGCAGATCCGAGGGATCGTGCTGATAGCGGTACCCCTGGGCCCGTTTCAGAGGCTCCGGCTCCTTGGTAAAAACGCACCGACCGATATCGTTTCGCGGCTCCAGAACCGCCACGGCCCGGCGGATCTGCTCCATGGCTTCCTTCCGGCGGCGCTCCACCAGGCTCTGCCGCAGCAGATCCAGTTCGTTCTCTGCTTCCTCCTGCTCGGCGGCAGACAGGAGCATTTTGGTTTTAATGAGCATCAGGTGAGAGGCCATGGTGATAAACTCACTGGCGATCTCCATGTCCAGCCGCTTCATCTCATCCAGATAAGCCAGATACTGTTCCAGGATGGCCGTGATGGACACATCCTGGATCTCGATTTTATTCTTGCTGAGAAGCAAGAAGATAACATCCAGAGGGCCTTCAAAGTCCTCCATCTCCTCACTGCGGGTGTGGACAATGCCCTCCAGCCGATACTGCGGTTCTCCCATAGCAGCTCCTTGGCTCGTAAATTTCCGGAATGCCGCAGGGCAGAACCGGTTTATTATGACCTTCCCATGCATAGACTAGAAGCACAAGCGCATCGCTTCCCCGCCGGAAAACAAGGGGCACAAAAAGGAGTGACCGGGGAAAATCATAACTTTTCAAGTTATTATAGCATTGCTTCTCCCTTGACGCAAGTATTTCCGAAAATTTTGCCTTTTGTCCAGGAAACGATTGCAATTTCTGACAGGATATGATATGATGGCACAAACAAGCGAGCTCTATGGAGGGATGGTCGTGGGAAAGCGTAATCGCTATCGGCATATGGAAATCATGATGACCCGGATTATTCTGGGCATTTGCGTGGCATTTATTTTGTTTGTTCTTTTTTCTTGGCGGGGACTCAATACCCTCAAGTATATCTCCGGTATTGTAACCATGATCGCCTCCGGTCTATCCCTGGGCTGGCTGTATATTACAGGAGAATTTAAGCATCGCCGCAGTCTGTGGATGGTCACCGCTTTCTTTGCGTTCATCATCTGCACCCTGGTGTCCATGATGCTGCACTACCC
>SAMEA104404100__coassemble_2646_pt1 | contig 13183 bp, 9 predicted proteins | sample SAMEA104404100__metabat2_high_PE_013 | metagenome-assembled genome bin SAMEA104404100 (sample SAMEA104404100) | Balaenoptera acutorostrata | reverse complement strand
AGCGGCTTCTCAGAACCGTTTGAATTTTTGAGGGATGGCTGCGGCATCCTGATTTTTACGGCAGTGAGAAATACTTCGTTATAATGACTATTGACAAACCCTCCTGATGGGCGTATACTGGGCATAACAATAAAACAGCATGAGAGTGTTGCTGTGTCCGACCAGGGCGCAGCAGAGAATAGGAAATCCGGTGTGAATCCGGAACGGTACCGCCACTGTAAGCGCGGAGGCTCCACACGTTGATGAAAATCGGTCATTGGGAATGCTCCCGAGAAGGCTGTGTGGCGGCTGAGGATGCGTAAGTCAGGAGACCTGCTTGGATTGCACAATGTTTCCCTCCTCCCGGCTATGGAGGCGGAGAACTCTTTTTTTAGATCGCAGAAATACGGCTGCGGCAGTTTATGGAAACTGCCGCAGCCGTTTCTTATTATTTGCGCTTATCAGAAATGGCCGCACCCCCCTTGCGGCGCTCTGTTTGCGATAGACGTGGTTGATTGCCCAAGGCCACGAGAACAGAGAATATTCGGCACTGACGGGCTTGCCGTCAGTGCCGGAGTTCCTGCCCCCTGAATGTTTGTTTATAAAGTGTCCCATGGGGACCTTTCAATAAGAATACTGGAGGATGAAATTATGAAAACTGTGAAGAAGGCGGTGGCTGTGCTGCTGGCAGTGTGCACGGTGCTGGGCCTGGCGGCCTGTGGACAGAAAGCCCCGGAAGTCACCCAGGCACCGGAGACGACCCAGGCCCCGGCAGTGGAAACCGAAGCCCCTGCAGCCGAGGCTGAGGCAAAGCCTGTCCTGCTGGTGGTGAGCTTTGGTACCAGCTATAACGATTCCCGTGAGGCGACCATCGGCGCTGTGGAGGCAGATCTCCAGAAGGCTTACCCGGACTATGAGGTCCGCAGAGCCTTCACCAGCCAGATCATCATCGATAAGCTCAAGGAACGGGACAACATCGACATCGACAATGTGACCCAGGCCATGGAACGTCTGGTTTCCGACGGTGTCAAAGAAGTCATTGTCCAGCCCACCCATGTGATGCCCGGCTTTGAATACGACGACATGGTGAAGGAAGTGAGCGCCTTCTCTGATAAGTTTGACAAGCTCACCATCAGCGACCCCCTGCTCACCGACAACGAGGACTATGACCGCTTGGTCAGCGCCCTGGTGGAGGAGACCGCAGAATATAACCAGGACGGCACTGCCATCGTGTTCATGGGCCACGGCACCGAGCATGAATCCAACGCCACCTATGCAAGAATGCAGAAGCGTTTTGCCGCTCTGGGTTACAGCAACTACTTTGTAGGCACGGTAGAAGCAACGCCCTCCCTGGAAGATGTGATCGGTCTTGTCAAGGAGTCCGGTGCGGAGAAGGTCGTCCTGCTGCCCCTCATGGTGGTTGCCGGTGACCACGCCAACAACGACATGGCGGGGGACGAGGAAGGCTCCTGGAAGACCGAGTTCCAGAAGGCCGGCTTTGAGGTGGAATGCGTCCTCAAGGGCATGGGCCAGTATGAGTCCGTCCGCAAGATCTATGCAGACCACGCAGCGGCCGCCATGGAAGACCAGAAGCCGGTCCTCCTGGCTGTGAGCTTCGGCACCAGCTTCAACGACTCCCGGGACCTGACCATCGGTGCCGTGGAAGAGGCCCTTCAGAAGGCAAATCCCGACTATGAGGTCCGCAGAGCCTTTACCAGCCAGATCATCATCGACATTCTCAATGAGCGGGACGGTCTGGTCATCGACAACGTGACCCAGGCCATGGACCGCCTGGCTGCCGACGGCGTGAAGGAAGTCATTGTCCAGCCCACCCATGTGATGGCAGGCTTTGAGTATGACGATGTGATGAAGGAAATCGAGGGCTACAAGAGCAAGTTCGACTCTATGAAGATCGGCTCCGCACTTCTCGTCGAGGATGCCGACTATGAGAACCTGGCAAAGGTCCTGGTGGAAGAGACTAAGGACTATGCCGCAGAGGATACTGCCATTGTGTTTATGGGCCATGGCACCGAGCATGAGGCCAACGCCACCTATGCAAAGCTCCAGGAGACCATGACCAATGCAGGCTACAGCAACTACATCATCGGCACCGTGGAAGCAACCCCCTCTCTCGAAGATGTGATCGCTATGGCAAAGGAGTCCGGTGCCAAGAAGGTGGTTCTGCTGCCGCTCATGATCGTTGCCGGTGACCATGCCAACAACGACATGGCGGGGGACGAGGAAGGCTCCTGGAAGACCGAGTTCCAGAAGGCTGGCTTCGAGGTGGAATGTGTCCTCAAGGGCATGGGCCAGTACCCCGGTGTTCAGCAGATGATCGTAGATCACGCCGCTGCTGCAAAGTAAAGGAAATGCCCCCCTGAAAAGAAATAAACCCAGCAGGATCTTCTGCACATACGGCTTTCGTAGGTGCAGAAGATTTCTGCGTATTCAAATGGAGGAATGAAAGTTATGAAAAAAGGAATCGTTCTGTTCCTGGCAGCCCTGCTGCTCACCGGCTGTGCCGCCGCTCCCGCCGCTCCGGAAACCGCTGCCACCGTGGAAACCACTACGGCACCTGCAACCACTGCTGCAACTACCGAGACTGTCCCTGAGACCACTGTCCCCCTGGAACCCATTTTCGCAGATCAGATTGCCGACGGTACCTATGACATCACCGTGGAATCCAGCTCTTCCATGTTTAAGATCGTGAAGTGCACGCTGGTGGTGGAAAACGGCAAGATGAATGCCACCATGACCATGAGCGGTCAGGGCTACGGCAAGCTCTTTATGGGCACCGGAGAAGAGGCTCTGGCAGCTTCCGAGGATCAGTTTGTTCCCTTTGTCCTGGGCGAGGAGGGAGCCAAGACCTTCACCGTTCCCGTGGAAGCTCTGGACCAGCCTACCGACTGCGCCGCATGGAGCATCAAGAAGGAAAAGTGGTATGACCGGGTCCTGGTGTTTGAATCCGCCCAGATGCCCGCAGAGGCACGGAAGGCAGAATGATGAAACAGTCTATTGCGCTGTTACTGGCGCTGGTACTGGTTCTGGGCCTCGCCGCCTGCGGACAAAAAGAGCTTACTGATGGCACCTATACCATCGACGTGACCCTCTCCGGCGGCAGCGGCAGAGCGAAGATCGAAGCCGCTTCGGTGGAAATCCGGGATGGCAGCGCCACGGCGGCCATCACCTGGAGCAGTCCCTTCTACGACTTTATGATGGTGGACGGGGTGCGCTACGAGCCGATACAGGAATCCGGCAACGCCGTCTTTGTGATCCCGGTGGTGCTGGATCAGGAGATGGCGGTGAGCGCCAACACCGTGGCTATGAGCCAGCCCCATCTCATCGACTATACTCTGTATTTTGACAGCCACACCATGAGGTGATAACATGAAACGATTCCTTGCCGGGGTGCTGTGCATCCTGCTGCTTGCCGCCTGCCTGCCCGGCTGCGGACAGGAAAATCAGGAGGGCCTGGGAAACGGCTGGGAGCCGGTGGACTCTATGAAGCTCCTCTATGCCCAGGGCTTTTCCGTGGACTACTACCAGGAGGGCTATAAGCTCATCTCCATCCAGAACGGGGACCGCTTTCTGGTAGTGCCGGAGGGGAAGGAGGTTCCCAAGGGCATTGCCCGGGACATTGTTCCCCTCTATCAGCCCCTGGACCGGATCTATCTGGCAGCCACCTCTGCCATGTGCCTGTTTGATGCCCTGGATCGGCTGGATGCCATTCGGCTCTCCGGCACCCGGCAGGAGGGCTGGTATGTGGAAAATGCCGCCCAGGCCATGGCCCGGGGGGATATCCTCTACGCAGGAAAGTACAGTGAGCCGGATTACGAAATGATCCTGGACAATCACTGCGACCTGGCGGTGGAGTCCACCATGATCGGTCACGCCTCCGAGGTGAAGCAGAAGCTGGAAAGCCTCCGCATCCCGGTGCTGGTGGACCACTCCAGCATGGAGCCTCACCCTCTGGGCCGCAGCGAATGGCTCCGGCTCTATGCCGCTCTCTTGAATGAAGAGGAGAAGGCGGAGCGGGTTTTTGGGGAACAGGTGAAGCACCTGACCGATCTGGAAGGGGCCGAGCCTACCGGGAAAACCGTGGCCTTCTTCCACATCAGCTCCTCCGGCTTTGTGGTTGCCCGGCGCACCGGGGACTATGTGAGCAAGATGATCGAGCTGGCGGGAGGCAAGTATGCCTTTGACGATCTGGGGGACCCGGATAAGATCGGCTCCACCGTCACTGTGGAGATGGAGACGTTCTATAACACCGCCAAAGAAGCGGACTATGTGATCTACAACAGCACCATCGGCGGAGAGATCAGGAGCCTGGAAGAATTTCTGGGTCTCAGCGAGGTGCTGAAAAACTTCAAAGCAGTGAAAAACGGAAACGTCTGGTGCACCAGCCAGAATATGTTCCAGGAGTCCATGAAGCTGGGCCAGATGATCGGGGATTTCCATGAGATGCTTACAGATCCTGACTGCACCCAGCTCACCTATCTCTATAAGCTGCAGTAAGAAAGGCCGATGCGTATGAATTCCGAGGAAACAAAACAGCACCTACGGACCGGAACCAGGTTTTCCCTGGTGATGGCGGTGCTGGCCCTGCTGCTTGTCTGGGGCTTGCTGCTCAATGTGAATATCGGCTCTGTGCGGATTCCGGCGAAGGAGATCCTCTCCATGGTTTTTAACAGCATCCGCTATGGGGTGCTGAACCTTTTCGGGGACTACCGCCAGGAACTGGCGGGAGTCATGGATGCCACCACCCAGAGCCAGATTATTTTCAGCATTCGGATGCCCCGGATGCTGCTGGCAGCGGTGCTGGGCGGTGCGCTGTCGGTATCCGGCTTCCTGCTGCAAACCTTTTTCCGCAACCCCATTGCCGGCCCTTTTGTGCTGGGCATCTCCTCCGGTGCCAAGATGGTGGTGGGCGTGGCACTGATTTTTCTGGCCCCCTATTTCGGCTATATCGGCTCCGGTGTGACCATGGCTGCGGCCTTTCTGGGATCTCTGCTGATCACCGGGGTGGTGCTGGCCTTTTCCCAGAAGGTGCACAGTATGTCCATGCTGCTGGTCATCGGCATTATGGTGGGGTATATCTGCACGGCTGTGACGGATTTCTGCATCACCTTTGCCAATGACCACGACATTCTGAACCTCACCAACTGGTCCCGGGGCACCTTCTCCGGGGCCTCCTGGGGGGATGTGGCGCTGGCCTGCTGGGTGTGCCTTCCGGGGCTTGCGGCATCCTGGCTGCTGTCCAAACCCATGGGGGCCTATGCCCTGGGAGAGGACTATGCCAGAAGCATGGGCATTCGGATCAAGCCCTTCCGGCTGATGCTGATCCTGCTGTCCAGCCTGCTGTCTGCCTGCGTCACGGCCCTGGCCGGGCCTATCTCCTTTGTGGGCATTGCCGTGCCCCATATTACCAGAAGTATGCTGAAAAGCGCCAAGCCTGCCCTGGTGATCCCGGCGACCTTCCTCTGCGGTGCGGTGAGCTGTGTATTCTGCGACCTGCTGGCCCGGACCCTCTTTGCCCCCACAGAGCTGGCAATCGGAACGGTGACCTCTATTTTTGGTGCACCGGTGGTCATCTACATGATGATAAAACGCAGACGGATGCAGGAGGGCTGAGATGGACCGATATTTTGAAACCCGTGGCCTTGCGGTGGGCTACCATGGTAAGATCCTGATCCACGACATCAATGTGGAGATCGAAAAGGGAAAGATCCTCACCCTCATCGGCCCCAATGGCGCGGGAAAATCCACCATTCTCAAATCCATCACCAAGCAGCTGGCGACCATTGCAGGCACGGTTTGCATTGACAGCCAGGAGATCGGCAGGTGGTCGGTGAAGGAAATGGCCCGGCAGGTGGCGGTGGTGCTCACCCAGCGAATCCAGCCGGAGCTCATGACCTGCGCCGAGGTGGTGGCGATGGGACGCTATCCCTATACCAATATGCTGGGCCGCCTGACCCCCAGGGACCGGGAAGTGGTGCAGGAGGCTCTGGAACGGGTCCACGGCAGGGAACTGGCAGATCAGGATTTCATGACCCTGTCCGACGGGCAGAAACAGCGGATCATGCTGGCCCGGGCCATTTGCCAGGAGCCGGAGGTCATCGTTCTGGACGAGCCCACCGCCTATCTGGATATTCGCCACAAAATCGAGCTGCTGGACATTCTGCGGCAAATGGCAAGGGAGAAGCAGATCACAGTCATCATGTCCCTCCACGAAATCGACCTGGCCTCCAAGATCTCCGACTATCTGCTGTGCGTCAAGGGGGAGACCATTGCGGCCTTCGGTCCCCCGGAGGAGATCCTCAAAGCAGACACCATAAAGAAGCTCTACGACCTGGACAAGGGCTCCTACAACCTGCTCTTCGGCAGTGTGGAGCTGGCCCGGCCCAAGGGGACCCCCAGTACCTTTGTGGTGGCGGGGGGCGGCTTCGGGATTCCCTGCTACCGTGCCTTGCAGCGAAAGAATGTGCCCTTTGCCACGGGGGTGCTCTATGAAAACGATGTGGACTTTCCGGTGGCGAAGGAGCTGGGCAGCCATGTGATCTCGGCCCCGGCCTTTGAGCCCATGGGCGAGGAACAGCTCCGGGAAGCGGCGCAGATCCTCCTCACCTGCACCCAGGTGATCGATGCCGGGACCCCGGTGGGCAGTCTCAACGGCTTCAACCGGCGGCTTCTGGCGCTGGCCCGGGAAAAGAAAATTCCCATCCTGGGGCCGGACTCAATTCTATAAACGCATCCACGCGGACCAATTTGGCCCGCGTGATTTTTTTACGGGCAATCCCAGGGGAAGACGGCTGAATTTCCGGTAAGACGGGAGGATCCTATCAGAAAGTGTCGGAAAATTCCTGGCGCAGGATGGCTGCGCTGGGTTACATAACTACAATATATGGTAGATAAATATAAAATAGAAATACAAGATATAGTGTTTTTGCGTTGACATTCCAGAAGGGAGCCGCTATACTGGTAGCTAGAACGCAAGCAGGAGGAATATCATATGAAAATCGGCGGATTGCAAAAAATGACCTTGCTGGATTACCCGGGGAAGGTAGCCTGTACCGTGTTTTTGTCCGGGTGTAACCTGCGCTGTCCCTTCTGCCACAATGCAGGACTGGTGCTGCCGGAGCAGATGGCCCCGGACATGACCCAGGAGGAGCTTCTGCAGTTTCTGATCCAGAGAACGGGGAAGCTGGACGGGGTGTGCATCACCGGAGGGGAGCCTACCATCCATCCGGACCTGCCCCAGCTGATCCGGGCGATCCGGAATCTGGGCTATTCGGTGAAGCTGGATACCAACGGCACCAACCCGCAAATGCTGGAAGCGCTGATCGATGCAGGGGAGCTTGACTATGTGGCCATGGACGTGAAAAACTGTCCCCAGCGCTATGCCGAGACCTGCGGCGGTGCCCAGGTCCTCGACGCAGTGGAGGCCAGCAAGGATCTGCTGCTCCGGGGCAGGGTGGACTATGAGTTTCGTACCACCGTGTGCAAGCCCTTCCACGATCCCCAGGCCATCCGAAGCCTTGCCCAGTGGATCGCCGGGGCAAAGCGGTATTTTTTACAGACATTTGTGGATTCCGGGAACCTGGTAGGGGAGGGGGCTGTCCCCTTTACCCCCCAGGAGATGGAAGCCCTGACCTATGTGGCCCGGGTGTTTGTCCCCGATACCCAGGTGCGGGGCAGCTGATGGGCGATAACAGAAAGGAGCGTACTTACCATGTATCAAGTAACCAAGCGGGACGGGCGGACCGTGGATTTCAGCCTGGAACGGATCTCCAGAGCCATCACCAAGGCCTTTGAGGCCATCCAGATGCCCTATACCAAGGACATTATCGATCTGCTGTCCTTGCAGGTCACGGCGGATTATGCCGACAAGGTGGAGGGCGGCGCGGTCTCCGTGGAGACCATTCAGGACAGCGTGGAGCGGGTGCTCCAGCGGACGGGCTATGGGGACGCTGCCAAGGCCTACATTCTCTACCGGAAGAACCGGGAAAAGCTGCGCAGCATGAGCTCCACCATCCTGGACTATAAGAGCCTGGTGGACGGCTATCTGAAGGTCTCGGACTGGCGGGTGAAGGAGAACTCCACGGTGACCTACTCCGTGGGCGGCCTGATCCTCTCCAACTCCGGTGCCATTACCGCAAACTACTGGCTCAGCGAGATCTATGACGAGGAGATCGCCAATGCCCACCGCAATGCGGACATTCACATCCACGACCTGTCCATGCTCACCGGCTACTGCGCCGGATGGAGCCTGAAGCAGCTGATCCAGGAGGGGCTGGGGGGCGTGCCGGGGAAGATCACCTCTGCCCCTGCCAAGCACCTGGCAAGCCTCTGCAGCCAGATGGTGAACTTCCTGGGGATCATGCAGAACGAGTGGGCCGGTGCTCAGGCGTTTTCCAGCTTCGACACCTATCTGGCCCCCTTCGTCCGCACGGACGATCTGAGCTATAACGAGGTCAAGCACTGCATTGAGAGCTTTATCTATGGAGTGAACACCCCCAGCCGCTGGGGCACCCAGGCCCCCTTCTCCAACATCACCCTGGATTGGACGGTTCCCGCCGACCTGGCGGATCAGCCCTGTATTGTGGGCGGCAAGCCCCAGGACTTCACCTACGGGGACTGTAAGAAGGAGATGGACATGGTCAATCGGGCCTTTATCGAGGTCATGATCGAGGGCGATGCCAACGGCAGAGGCTTCCAGTACCCCATCCCCACCTATTCCATCACCCGGGACTTTGATTGGAGCGAGACACAGAACAACAAGCTTCTCTTTGAGATGACAGCAAAGTACGGCACTCCCTACTTCTCCAACTACATCAATTCCGACATGGAGCCTTCTGACGTGCGCAGTATGTGCTGCCGTCTGCGGCTGGACCTGCGGGAGCTGCGGAAAAAGAGCGGCGGCTTCTTCGGAAGCGGAGAATCCACTGGCTCCATTGGCGTGGTCACCATCAACCTGCCCCGGATCGCCTACCTGTCTAAGAGTGAGGAGGCGTTTTTCCACCGCCTGAACCACATGATGGACATTGCCGCCCGGAGCCTGAAAATCAAGCGGGAGACTGTGAGCAAGTTCCTGGAAGAAGGACTGTATCCCTACACCAAGCGGTATCTGGGGAATTTCGACTCCCACTTCTCCACCATCGGCCTTATCGGCATGAACGAGGCCGGGCTGAATGCCTGCTGGCTGAGGAAGGACCTGACCCACAAGGAAACCCAGGATTTTGCTGTCCGGGTGCTGAACAGGATGCGCCAGCGGCTTTCCGACTATCAGGAGGAGTACGGCGACCTCTACAATCTGGAGGCCACTCCGGCGGAATCCACCACCTACCGCCTGGCAAAGCACGATAAGGAGCAGTATCCCGATATCATCACCGCCAACGAAAACGGTACCCCCTACTATACCAACTCTTCCCACCTGCCTGTGGGCTATACCGAGGATGTGTTCGAAGCCCTGGATATTCAGGATCGGCTCCAGCCCCTCTATACCAGCGGCACGGTGTTCCACACCTTCCTGGGGGAGAAGCTGCCTGACTGGAAGGCGGCAGCGGCCCTGGTGCGGAAGATCGCGGAGAACTATCAGCTGCCCTACTACACCGTTTCTCCCACCTATTCCGTCTGTGCCGACCACGGCTATCTCAGCGGGGAACAGGATACCTGCCCCATCTGCGGAAGGAAGACCGAGGTGTACAGCCGAATCACCGGGTACTACCGCCCGGTTCAGAACTGGAACGACGGCAAGACCCAGGAGTTCCGGGATCGGAAAAACTACTGCCCGGCGGCAAGTCACGTTCCCCAGGAACGGAAGCCCCAGGAGCCCCAGCTCCCCGCTGGTCTCCAGGCAGAGCGCTTCCTCTATGTTACGAAAACCTGCCCCAAGTGCCGGGCCATCAAGCCCCAGCTGGACCGGGCGGGCATTGCCTACACCGTGATGGATGTGGAGGAACACAACGAGGAAGCCCGGGCCCTGAAGCTCACCCAGGCCCCCAGCCTGGTGGTAGTAAGCGGTGAGACCTCCCGGGTCTATGCCGGGTTTAACGCCATCCGGGACTATATGAAGCAGTTGAGAGCCTGAATTGGTATCCGTGGGTGTATCTCTACGAAGGATAAAATTCCCCCCGAAAAGCTGCCGGCCCTTCGGAGCCGGCAGCTTTATTGCAAAAATGTAAACTTTGAAAATTCCCAGGATCTGCCCCTTGACTTTTTCGGAGATTGGGGTATAGTGTAGACAAAAGGATTTAGCACTCTAATGGTGAGAGTGCTAAAAGTCAAGGAGGAGTGTTTTTATGAACTTCAACCAATATACCCAGAAGTCTCTGGAAGCAGTCCAGGGCGCACAGGAACTGGCAAGATCGCAGAATCATCAACAGATGGAGCAGGTACACCTGCTTCTGGCCCTGCTGCGGCAGGAGGGAGGACTGATCCCTCAGCTGCTGCAAAAAATGGGCATCACCGTGGAGAGCCTGGAGGCCGCTGCCAATGCAGAGCTTCAGAAGCTGCCCCGGGTCACCGGAAGCCGGGAGGCCGACCGGTTTTATATCACCGCCGATGTGGATGCTGCCTTCCAGGCCGCAGAAGCCCAGGCGGAAACCATGAAGGACGAGTATGTGTCTGTGGAGCATCTGCTCCTGGGCCTGCTGGAAGCGGCAGCCGGTCCTGTAAAGGAACTGTTCCGCACCTACCGCATCACCAAGGAGGACTGCCTCAAGGCCCTGCAAACGGTCCGGGGCAATCAGCGAGTGACCACGGACAATCCCGAGGGCACCTACGACGCCCTGGAAAAGTACGGCACGGACCTGGTGAAGCGTGCCAGAGAGCAGAAGATGGACCCGGTGATCGGTCGTGATGAGGAGATCCGAAATGTGATCCGGATCCTCTCCCGAAAGACCAAGAACAACCCTGTTCTCATTGGTGAGCCTGGTGTTGGTAAAACTGCCATTGCCGAGGGCCTGGCCCAGAGGATCGTCCGCCGGGATGTGCCCAAGGGCCTCCAGGATAAGACCGTGTTCTCCCTGGATATGGGCGCTCTGGTGGCAGGAGCCAAGTACCGGGGCGAGTTTGAAGAGCGGCTGAAGGCCGTCCTCAACGAGGTCCGCCAGTCTGAGGGCAGGATCATCCTGTTCATCGATGAGCTGCACACCGTGGTGGGTGCCGGCAAGACCGACGGTGCCATGGACGCAGGCAACCTCTTAAAGCCCATGCTGGCAAGAGGCGAGCTCCACTGCATCGGTGCCACCACCCTGGACGAATACCGCCAGTATATTGAAAAAGACCCGGCTCTGGAGCGTCGGTTCCAGCCGGTGCAGGTGGATGAGCCGACCGTAGAAGACACCATCGCCATTCTTCGTGGCCTTAAGGAGCGGTATGAGGTATTCCACGGCGTGAAGATCGCGGACTCCGCCATCATTGCCGCAGCCACCCTCTCCAACCGCTATATCACCGACCGATTCCTGCCGGATAAGGCCATCGACCTGGTGGATGAGGCCTGTGCCCAGATCCGTACCGAGATGGACTCCATGCCTACCGAACTGGATACGGTTTCCCGCCGGATCATCCAGCTGGAAATCGAGGAAGCCGCCCTCAAGAAGGAGGACGACGAGCGGAGCAAGGCCCGTCTTGCGGAGCTTCGGAAGGAGCTTGCCGAGGAGCGGGACACCTTCAATTCCATGAAGGCCAAGTGGGACAACGAGAAAAACGCCATTGGCCGGGTCCAGCAGCTGCGTGAGCAGATCGAGGACCTGAACCGCCAGATCGAAGCCGCCGAGCAGCGGTATGATCTGGAAAAGGCCGCAGAACTGAAATACGGCAAGCTCCCGGAAGCCCAGCGTCAGCTGGCAGAGGAGGAGCGCCGTGCCCAGGATATTCAGGAGCACACCATTCTCCGGGATCGGGTCACCGACGAGGAGATCGCCAGGATCGTGGAGCGGTGGACCGGCATCCCCGTGTCCCGTCTGGTCCAGGGCGAGCGGGAGAAGCTGCTGACCCTGGATGAAACCCTCCACAAGCGGGTGATCGGTCAGGATGAAGCCGTTCAGGCTGTCACCGAGGCCATCCAGAGAAGCCGTGCCGGTATTCAGGACCCGGACCGTCCCATCGGTTCCTTCCTGTTCCTGGGACCCACCGGCGTTGGCAAGACGGAGCTGGCAAAGACCCTGGCCCAGGCTCTGTTTGACGATGAAAACAATCTGGTGCGAATCGATATGTCGGAATATATGGAGAAATACTCCGTCTCCCGGCTGATCGGAGCGCCTCCCGGATACGTTGGCTATGAGGAAGGCGGTCAGCTCACCGAAGCCGTCCGGAGAAAGCCCTATTCTGTGGTCCTCTTTGATGAGGTGGAAAAGGCCCATCCTGATGTGTTCAACGTGCTGCTGCAGGTGCTGGACGACGGCAGGATCACCGATTCCCAGGGCCGTACCGTGGACTTTAAGAACACCATTATCATTCTGACCTCCAATCTGGGCAGCGAATATCTGCTGTCCGGCATCCGCCCCGACGGCAGCATTGATCCTGCCGCCCGGGAGCAGGTGGAGGCCCTGCTGCGCCGGTCCTTCCGGCCTGAGTTCCTCAACCGTCTGGATGAGATCGTCTTCTATAAGCCCCTGACCCGGGAGAACATCACCGGCATCATCGACTTGCAGATCGCGAAGCTCAACAGCCGTCTGGAGGAGCAGCAGATCCACTGCCAGCTCACCGAGGCAGCTAAGCAGGCCATTGTGGACGCTGCCTATGATCCCCAGTATGGCGCAAGACCTCTGCGCCGGTATGTCCAGCATACCGTGGAGACCATGCTGAGTAAGCGCTTGCTGCAAGGAGACATCCTGCCCGGTCAGACCGTCACCGTGGATGCACTGGACGGAGAGCTGATCCTGCGATAACGTCCCACCCTTAAATTAGCCCTTAAATTAGTAAGGCCCCGAACCGTAATGGTCCGGGGCCTTTTCGTTTATCGGAAAATCTCTTCGAACTTTCCCGACAATCTGATACATGATAGATCGTTACATTTCCATATATGGAGAACGCCCTCCGGGGGGTAACTTTCTGTGCAGACAGAAAGTCACCAAAGAGCTGCTCAGGGGAGATGCTGAGTGTCGTGCTCCCGCACGCCAAGCCGCTCTCCCCCTTAAGGAACCTATGAATAAACACAAATGTACTCCCAGCGGCATCTTTTCCGCCTGGCTGCGTTAAAAAT
>SAMEA104404100__coassemble_2577_pt1 | contig 13480 bp, 9 predicted proteins | sample SAMEA104404100__metabat2_high_PE_013 | metagenome-assembled genome bin SAMEA104404100 (sample SAMEA104404100) | Balaenoptera acutorostrata | reverse complement strand
CAACCTTTTGGTTGTGGTTTTCTTTTTCTGGTGACGATTTGGACTCGAACCCTTCTAAATGCGGCAGTCCGGTGGACTGCTGCCAGCCAGTGCCCGCACTGGCTGCTCCTTAATGTCCTCGAGTCCTATATCGGCATACTGGACGCCACAACCATTTTGGTTGGTGTTATTTTTTATGTGCAAATGAGGCTTCCGCCCCCATCTCTATATTGCACCTTCTTTTGCAAAAAATGCGCCCCACTTGTCAGACAGAATCTGAATGACAAGTGGGGCGCTGTGTTTTTATTTCCCGTCAGGGACAGTCAGCCGCAGATTTTCTACCGCTGTCTATGAATCAGATCAATCAGCCCATGGGATGGGTCAGACGCAGTTCTGCTGCGGATGCAAAGCGGTTGACCTCCTTGGGGGACTGTCCGGCAGTTTCCACGGGGACGACCTTCACATTGGTGACGCCCTCCTCTGCCTGGGCAAACTTCACCTTCTGCCACTCGGCATTGAGGGTGAATTCTGCGGAAGCCACAGCGTCGGTCCAGGTCTTGCCGTTGTCCTTACTGATCTGGATCTTAGCCTTGATCAGCTTGCCGTTGGCGTTGATGGGGCCAACTCTGGGCAGATAACGCAGGCCGTCTACCGTCTGAGGCTTCTTGAGATCGAACTGATACCAAGCCTTGTCCAGGTTGACATCATCCTCAGCAGTGGACCAGCAGGTGTCGTTCTTGCCGTCCTGAGCCAGCTCTGCCTCGGATGCTTCCACAGCCGTGCTGCCAGCCTTCACTTCATACTCGGCAGGAGCAACGTCAAGTTCGTCTGTTGCGTCCAGGCCGGGTGCTGCTTCCAGAACCGCAGCCGCTGCATCCAGGTCATACTTAGCCATAGCAACTTCCTGCTCGGAAGCCTTCTCATTGTCCAGAACAGCCTTAGAAGCATTCAGGACCTTTTCGTAGTCTGCCCAATAGGCGCTCTGGTAGTTGTCCTTCTCGTGATTTGCAGCTGCGGCATCATAGGCGGCCTTCAGGTCATCTCTGGTGACCGTATCCTCAACCTTTTCAATCTTCAGGTTATCGAGGACAAAGTCCTGATAGCCGCCGAAGTTTGCAGCTGCATCATCGGGGTTGACACCCTGGAGATTCGGTGCTTCGTTGGTAGAGAAAATACCAAACCAGGACTGTCCGGAAGGTGCACCCACCATCTCGAAGGTATAGGTCTTCTCTGCCTTGGCACCCATAGCCTTGGGCAGGGGCTTCATGGGCAGAGCCTCGCCCACCTCGCCGTCACCGATGGCGACACCGTAGGTGTTGTCGGAACCCTGCTGGTAGTCAAAGGTCACTCTGTACTTCTGGTAGGGCTCAAAGCGGAAGTTCTGGGGAATGGTCTGCATGATCAGCGCATTGCCGCCGCACAGGCCGTTGGTCTTCACAGACCACTGGGAATCGGGATCGTTCTTGGTGAGAACATCGTCCATCTTCTTAACATCCCAGCCAGCCTGGGTGTAAGGTGCATGGAGCTGAGACAGGTGGGTGCGGTTATCCTCGACACCTTCCACAGAACCGATGACAAAGGGATAGACACCCTGGACATTGTCCTCAAAGTCCTGCTGCAGGCCGACCACCTCGCCCTTGTCATCCTTCTGGATCACATCCATGGCGGTCTCCGTCACACGAACATCATCAAAGTAAGCGCTGCCCTCTCCTGCTTCCTTGGAAAGCTCCAGAGTCACGGTGCCGCTCTCAGGTGCGGTGAAGTAGACGTACATATTCTGGAAATAGCTGGTGCCGTCCACCGTTGCGCTGATATTGCTGTGGGTGTATGCCTTCACATAGTTCTTGGCAATGGAACGGACGGTGTAGTTGGAATCCAGGATCTTGCCGTCTGCCTTGACAGTCACGGCAGCCTTAGAGTCGCTTCTGTTGTCCACGCCGACCAGCACAGCGTACTTCTGACCGGGGGTCAGATCGGTGAGGGTCTGGCTCATAGACACTTCGCCGTCCAGCTTCAGCATGGGGTTGCTGTACTGGCTCTTTGCGATGGTTGCAGCGCCGGTGCCGGTCTTCTCCCAGTACTTCTCAAGACCTGCATCGCCGGTGTTGAAGCCAGCATCCACAATGTGCATGCCTTCGCTCCAGGTGATGTCCAGATTGTCCTTCTCGGTGCGGAACAGGACATAGGGGGTCTGGGCCTTGATGCCCTTCAGGGTGATCTCGCCCTTCTTAACAGGGACAGCCACCATGTTGACCTTGCCCAGATCCGTCAGCTCATAGAGATAGACGGTCTTGAGCTTTGCCCAGCTGTCGGGCAGCTCCCAGGTGGAGTCGCCGCCCTGGGTGTTCCAGTGGTACAGCTTCTCGTCCTCTTCTGCCACGGGCTTGCCGGTGTTTACATCCCAGTTCCAGGGCAGGAGGTACTTTTCGGTACCGGTCTCCTTGCTGTTGTCCTGATCGGCACGGACTTCACTGCCGGTGGCAATGACCTTGCCGTTCAGGGTCATGGTTCTGTCGCGATAGGCTTCTTCCTCGGGGTTATTGGAGCCTCTGGTAAGAACCAGGGTATCCTTGCTGCCGTCTGCATTTTCCTGCAGGCTCCGCAGGGTGATCTCCATTTCGGGAGTCCAGGTATAATCGACCTTGCCGTTGTTGGCGGTGAATTCCTCACCGTCCACCCACTTCATGATCTCAAAGTGCTGGATAAACTTGGTGGTGAGGTCGTGGGAGTAGAGGTTTACGATCCATGCGTCGTAGTCGTTACGTCCCTGCCAGCCCTCAAAGTCCTTCATGTTGTAGCCGCCCAGCAGAGGTGCCATGGCAGCGCCGCCGTAGTTATAGTAATTGCCAACCCAGGAATCCTTCTGGTGGTTACGCAGGAAGCGCATCACTTCACTGTTTTCGCCCTTCATGGTGTAGCCGCCATAGGTGAGGTCGGTTGCCCAGTGCTGGAAGGTGGAGTCATACTCGTTGGCTGCGCCCCACTCGGTGCACATTCTCCAGCCGTTGTCGATGATCTCCTTGGAGAGCTTTCTGGTCTCCCAGGAGTCGTCGTTGCCGCCGGTCCGGTTGCCCCAGATATCGACGTAGACATAGTCCATGTTGTCGCCAACCAGTTCCTTCAGGGCATCGAAACGAGATTCTCTCTGACCGGTAGCCAGATCATAGACGCTGTCAATAGCGACAGCCTGATCCAGCCAGTTCCAGCCGTACTTCAGGCTGCGGTCCGGGCGTCTGCCCACCAGTTCATTGCTGAAGGCCTGTGCTTCGGGATACATTTCGCCGGCATTCACATGGATACCAAAACGAGCGCCCACTGCGCGGCCCTTCTCCATCATGGTGTTCATGTCCTCTGCGCCGCCGATCCGCTTACCGATGTCCGCGTAATCGGGGTGGCCGGAGTCGTGGCCTTCGCTGGCATAGCCCTTCAGCAGGACGGACTGGCCCAGGCCGTCGGTGTGCATAGCAACACGCTTGACGTTATCCAGGGTGGTGAGGAAGGGGTTCTGTGCCTGACCGCCAAAGTTCATGGCAATTCTCCAGGAAACCAGTTCCGGCACTTCCTCGCACTTGTAGGGATTATTCATGATGCTGCGGAAAGCAATGGCGCCATCCTGCCAGTCGATCTGCTTGTCATCATTCTGATCGGCAGAGATGATGACCTTGGCCTTGGGCATCTCGGTCTCCGTGACCATGTGATTCTTGCCCTTCAGATCAGCCTTCACTCTGTGGTAGTACCAGGGAGCGCTTTCAAGACCCAGAGAGACCTGGTCGCCGGTCTTGGTGGTCTTTGCGAACATTCTGGTGTTTCTGGAGCCGCCCTGAATGGTGCTGTTACCCTCCAGAATGCGGTCTGCGTTATGCTCGGAGTTGCTCCACAGACCGGCGCTGAGTTCCTCGTTGGAAACAAAGGCGTACATATAGTCTCTGTTGAGCTGGGTATCCGCCGTCAGCTCATAATACTCATCGCCGCTGACGGTGGTATTGGAAGACATGGCTGCCGCCTTCAGATTGGCACCCTTCTGATTGGTGTTGACGGAAATCAGGCTGTGATTGGGAATGGCGATGGTCTGCACAGGCTGACCGTTCACGCTGTCATTGAGCTTATTGTCAATCTTGGTGATATTGAAGGCCAGGGTATTGTCCTCAGCCACCAGCTCAGCCGTGATCACAGCATCTACATTCTGGCCCTTGACGGTCATAACGTAGGTGGCGCGGTCATCCTTAAACTCGGCCTCAACGTCCTTCTCCGCCAGTTCAATATTCTGACCGTTCACGGCAATGGTGTGAATGGCCTTTTCCTGACCATAGAACACCTTACCGTCCTTCATCTCGTAACGGACAACGCTGGGGAAGGTCTTGCTGACATAGACCTTCATGGCATCCGTGGTGAGCACTTCCATGTCGGAATCCTTCACAGCATCTTCCGCTGCATTCAGGACCAGGTCTGCTGCGCTGCAATCCTTGTTCACCGTCACGGTGACAGATGCAGGATGATGCTCTGCCTTTGCAGCCGTCACGACCGCAGTACCCTTCCCGAGCTTCAGGGTATACTTACCGGAAGCATCGGTGGTGGCAGTGGCTTCCATGCAGGCAACGGCTGCGCCTTCCACGGCTGCACCCTTTGCGTCCTTGACGAAGCCCGTCACGGTGTAGGTCTCCTCCTTATCTGCTGCAAATGCCATGGTCGGCAGAAGGCCCACCGTCATGATGAGCACAAGCAGCAAACACAGAAGTTTACTTACTTTTTTGTTCATATGTATTTTCCTCCCAGTTCTTCGTATGAGATGCACATCTCGCACATTCCCTCCTCCGCTCCGGATCTCTCCGCCGCAGAGGATTCCCTGTGTCATTCCAAAAAGACCGCCGGACACAAACGCATCAACTCCGAAACACATTTGGGTCATTACAGAAATCTGCCGAGTGTATCTTTTGGAAGAAATATGCACAACATGCTTCGTATTATACCGCACTTACTTCGACCTTGCAAACTGTAATTTCGTCAAATTTTGTGTTTGATTTTTGTGTATTTGCACAATCCGATTAAATATCTAGGTTCTACCCTGATAATTGGTGCAGTAAACGCCTATATTTTGCTTCTAAGCAGTCGGAATCCCATAAATGTGATTTTCAATATAGTCATAAAAAATTCACATTTTCTCTGTTATCCCAAAATCAGCGTATTAAAACACGATTATTTCAGAAAATCGTTCCTTAATAAAGGAGCCAATTCCGATGTCTATGCCCTTTTTTGATTTGTATTTTTTGACTATTCTCTTATCCGTTACACACCAGCGTATCCGAACCTCAGTCAGAATCCTTCCAGCAGCTGCACCTTACAGATACGAGAATATAAATTCATTTTCAAAATGGTATTTTCTGAAAATTCCTTGACATGGCACCTTGTGCATAGTGTATAATGTGGGCAGAATCCAAAAAAGAAAGGATGGAAACCTCATGAACGCCAAGCAAGCAGAAGAATTAACGGGCATCTCCCGCCGTAACCTTCGCTTTTACGAACAGCAGGGACTGATCCATCCCCAGCGGAATCCCGAAAATGATTACCGGGATTACTCCCAGAAGGATCTGGAAACCTTGAAGCTGATCCGGGCACTGCGGATGCTGGATACCCCGCTGGAGGACATCGCCGCCTGTCTCAATGGGAAGATGACCGTCGCCCAGCTTTCCGCCGCCCAGGAACAGCGGCTGAAACAGCGTCAAAAAGAAGTAGAGGCCTCCATTGGTTTTTGCCGGAAGCTGCAAAGCGCACCGGAGATCAGCCCCCAATACGTTGACAGTCTTCTCCATGAGATGGATCAGCCGGAGGTGCAGAAGTCCCTGTTTGACAGTTGGAAACAGGACTATCAGAAGGTGGTCCACGGAGAAAACCAGAAGGCATTCTCCTTCACCCCGGACGATGCCATCACCACACCGGAAGAATTTACCGCTGCCCTGTGCAAATACGGTGAGGAAAACAATCTGAATCTGGTGATCACCAAGGAGGGATTGGAACCGGAATTTGAAATTGACGGCATTGCCTACGCCGCCCAGAGGATCTTTCGGCGGATGGGCCCGGTCCCCGTGACCATTGTGCGGTGCACCGCCCTGCATCCCGAAGAACTCACCGCCCAGGTCCCGGGCATCAAAGGGAAGCTGATGCGCTTTTTCCACAACTGGTGGCTGCTTCTGATTTTCCTGGTGATCTGGCTGCCCAGGGTATTCGGGGCAGAACCCGGCAAACGCTGGGAAGTTCTGCTGGTAGGCGGGGTATTGGCCGTCACCATTGCTTCTCTGTACTGGGTCTTCCGAAATTTTAAGAACTGATATTCCCATAGAACAACGCCGCCCCGCTCAGAAGTTTGAGCGGGGCGGCGTATTGATATCTTCAAATCGTATCCATCAAGCTTCTGCACTGCTCCATAAGGGTTCGCTCCTGGGATGCAAACATCAGCGCATCCCCGTGGCGCAGAAAAGCCTCGCTGCCGTTGGCGGCGATGTAAGCCATGGCCTGGGGCGACCGGGTCAGGTCCGTCACGAAAAGCACCATCTCCTGCCCCTCCCCGAAGCAGTCTTCCGCAAATCGGAAGGCCCGGGCAAGCCGCTGCCCGGTTTCCCGGGTCAGCCCGGAAAATGCCTGGGTTTCCTGAGAAAACAGCACCTTGATCCGTTCAAAGCCCGCTTGGGGCTCCCGAATGTGCTCCTGCCGCAGGGTCAGGTCGTAATCTTCCAGCTTCTGGATGCCCCACCGCTCCGGGTCTGCATCCGCCACCAGTCCTGCATCCAGCCGAACCAGGAGACTCTTTTCGTTTCCCTTTGCCAGTGCATCGGGTCCCTCACCCCAGTTACTCCGCAGCCGCAGAAGACTGCCGTGGAGAGCCCGGATTCGGCTTTCCATTTGGCTGTAGCGGCGAAACCACTGTTCCAAGCCGTCCATCAGCAGCTGAACCACAGTAAATCGCTCCTCAAAGCCGCCATTTCGGGCCATTGCCGCTTTCTCCGCCCACTGCTCCTGGGTGAGACTGCCCTCCAACAGGGCCGGGATGCCATAATCCGCCTGATAGGTTCGGTACAGCTGATAATAGGCGGCAAAGTCTTTCGCGACCTCCTCCTTTTGGAGATATTCCTTCACCAGCTCCCGGGTCACCGGAATATCCAGGGCTTCATAGCTTCCCAACAGCGCCGACAGATCCTCCCATCCTCTGGCTGTGACAAAGGACTTTCCCTGTGCCCCATCCTCCACCAAATAAAACTGTTCCGGGCGAATAGCAAGGTAGGAACGGATGGCCCCATGGACCCCGCTTTCCTGGGCATATTCCAGCCACACATTGCAGTCCGGCTCCACAGAAATGGTGCGCACCCGGTCCAGGGTAGCCACATCAAAGGTTCGGACGGATTTATTATACTGGGGCGGATTGCCCGCCGTCACCAGGATCCAGCCCTCAGGCACCGCGTGGCTGCCGAAGGTCTTGTTTTGCAGCAGTTCCAGCATGGTGGGGGCCAGGGTCTCCGACACGCAGTTGATCTCATCCAGGAAGAGGATGCCCTCTTTCTTCCCGGTCTTTGCCATATAGGCATACACGGCGGCGATGATCTCACTCATGGTGTACTGAGTCACCTGGATTTCCTGTCCATCAAAATCCAATGTTTCGATTTTTGGCAGTCCCACCGCACTCTGGCGGGTGTGATGGGTCAGGGTATAGGCCACCAGCCCCACCCCATTTTCCCGGGCCACCTGTTCGAGAATGGCAGTCTTTCCGATGCCGGGCGGGCCCATGAGCAGAAGGGGCCGCTGGCGCACCCGAGGAAAGCAGTAGTTTCCCCGGTCGTCCTTTCGAAGGTAGGCCCGGAGGGCATTTTGGATTTCTTTCTTTGCCTCTTTGATATTCATGATGCATCCCCTATCAGAAGCCGCGTGGCCCAGGCGGGCACTGCGTCCAATTTATCGGAGCTGTGGAGAAACACAAAAGCCGTCTCGTAGTCCGTTTTTTCCCGGGGATAGAATCCGTCCCCGTCGGTAAAGTACAGCAGTGCTTTCAAATTTTGAAGCTTTCCCGCTTCCCGCTGCTGCTGCACATAGCGAAACACCGGGGTGAAGTCGGTCCCGCCCCGACCCTGGATGGTAATGTCCCGGCTGTAGTTTTCCCACTCCTGGCGGGAGTGGATCACCACCGCAGACTGCACCAGGCAGTCGCACTGGACCAGATGGACCTGCATTTTCCGGAAGAAATTCTCCTGCTGACTGAGAATACTGTAGGTCTGGGAAAGGAAGTCCTGGACCACCTCTTTGGAGCAGGAGCCGGAGGTATCAATGGCAATCACCAGCTGTTCCAGCTTCCGCCCCTCCCGGTATTCCAGCGGCTCGATCAGAGGGATATTTCCCAGCTGTTCCATGCCCAGGGTGTAGTAGATATAGTCGAAGCTGTCCATATCCAGCTCCATCTCCTCCCTGGATACCGCAAACCTTCGCAGATAGGTCCCATAGTCATAGGTTCCCCGATGGATGTCCCCCAGCTGTTCTTTCTGCGCCCCCGCCCGGGTGCCTGCATGGCCTCCGCCCCGGCGACGGCTGCCGCCGGTATAGCTGAGCAGATGCTCCCAGGTACTTCTGCTTTCCGGAACCGCCAGCTCCCAGAGATGGTGGTCATCAAAGAGAAAGGCCGCTTCCAGTTCTGCCAAAGGCCCGGGCAGCTTTTCCAGCTGCTCATAGATCTCCTCCGCTGATTTGGGGCGCTCACCCAGAGCAGCAAGCACCGCGTTCTGCGCATCCGTCTCCCCCGCATCCAGCCGGGGCTGATGCTCCCGGCGGATGATCTGCTCCACGGCAATGTCACAGGCCAGATTCCACTTCTGCCTGTCCCGCCGCCCTCGGCGGAAGGGATGCAGAAACAAAAGATGAAGCAGAATGTGCAGATAACCCCGCCGGAGCCGGGCCGGACATGACCCGTAGAGAGCAATGAGATAATCGGGAGAAAACAGCAGATCAGCGCCATCGGTGCCCAGAGAAGCGGTATCATTGGACACCCGATAGGGCAGACTGGCAAAAGCCCCATCCAGATAGGGAAAGAGACTGTACAGCTCATTGCGGCAGTTGAGCAGCACCTTCCTGCTCAGGTCGGACTGCTGCACCATTCTCCCCTGCTCCCGGCAGTCACAGGGAAAAGCTTTCTTCTGTAAATCCATATTGCTCCTGTTTGATCCTGAGCAGCCAGACAAAGGCCGCGTTTTTCTGTTCTCTTGCCGCCAGCTTCAAAAAATCATCCACAGGTGGAAGCCACCCCTGTTGATGGAAGCATTCCAGTTTCTCCAGGTCCTCCCGGCGAATCAGCTGCTCCACCGCCGGGCGGATGCGCTGCCGCAGGTACTGCCCATAGGCATCCCGGTGTGCCTGGGGGACCCCCTCTCGGAAGAATTCCTCCAGAGCAATGTCCAGCTTCACCGCCGCCTGTTTGCTCTCCTGAAATTTCTGATACCGGTCCATGCCGCTCCCCCGCTTTCTAACTACCTTTATTTTAACGGATTCCCGGATAAAATCAATGCTTTCCCGGAAAATAAACAGGTGGATGCGCTAAACGCACATCCACCTGAGCAGAATAAGAAACTCTATTTTACTTTCCGCAGAAGTCCTTAGCCACTTCCACGATGTGCTCTGCGGTAAGGCCGTAAGCCTTCAGCACCTCAGCGGCGGAAGCAGAGCGGCCGAAGACATCCTGCACACCGATGCGGCGGACGGGAGTGGGCAGCTTCTCGCTGAGCACGGCACAGACAGCCTCACCCAGGCCGCCGATGATGGAGTGCTCTTCGCAGGTGATGACCTTGCCGCACTTGCGGGCAGCGGACAGGACCAGCTCTTCATCCAGGGGCTTGATGGTAGCCATATTGATGACCATGGCGTGGATGCCGGCAGCTTCCAGGGTCTTGGCAGCTTCCAGAGCCTCTGCAACCATCAGGCCGTTGGCAATGATGGCCACATCGGTGCCGTCAACCAGGACTTCACCCTTGCCGATTTCAAACTTCATGCCTTCCTCGTGGACAACGGGGACAGCGGCACGACCAAAACGCATATACACAGGGCCCACATACTCATAGGCAGCCTTCACCATGGCTCTGGCTTCCACATCGTCGGCGGGGCTCATGACCACCATGCCGGGGATGGAACGCATGAGAGCGAAGTCCTCACAGCACTGGTGAGAAGCACCGTCCTCACCCACGGACAGGCCGCCGTGGGTGGCACCGATCTTCACATTGAGGTGGGGATAGCCGATGGAGTTGCGGACCTGCTCGAAAGCACGGCCTGCTGCAAACATGGCGAAGCTGGAGGCAAAGGGCACCAGTCCGGTGGTAGACATACCGGCAGCTGCGCAGATCATATCTGCTTCTGCGATGCCGCAGTCAAAATGGCGGTCGGGGAATGCCTTCTGGAAGGTAGCGGTCTTGGTGGCACCTGCCAGGTCTGCATCGAGAACCACAATATCCTTATGCTCGGCACCCAGAGCAGCCAGTTCCTTACCATAGCTGTCACGGGTAGCGATCTTCTTTACGTCTGCCATATCACTTGCCCTCCACTTCTGCAAGCTGTGCCTTCAGCTCGGTCATAGCCTGCTCATATTCTGCATCGTTGGGGGCCTTGCCGTGCCAGCCGGCCTGGTTCTCCATGTAGGAGACCCCCTTGCCCTTCACCGTCTTCATAACGATGGCGGTGGGCTGGCCCTTGGTGCTGCGGGCCACATTCAGTGCGTTTTCGATCTGGTCAAAGTCGTGGCCGTCGATGGCCTCCACATGGAAGCCGAAAGCCTCCAGCTTCTCCACAATGGGATAGGGGCTCATGACCTTTGCCACGTCGCCGTCGATCTGCAGACCGTTGTTGTCGATGATGACGCAGAGGTTGTCCAGCTTGTAGTGGGCTGCAAACATACATGCCTCCCAAACCTGGCCCTCCTGGATCTCGCCGTCACCCAGCAGGGTGTACACGCGGGAAGACTTGCCCTGGTGCTTGAGGCCCAGAGCCATGCCGGCGGCGCAGGAAATGCCCTGGCCCAGGCTGCCGGTGGACATATCCACACCGGGAACGGTATTCATATTGGGGTGGCCCTGGAGATAGCTGTCCAGATGACGCAGGCTCTTGAGATCCTCCACAGGGAAGAAGCCCCGGTGTGCCAGTGCGGCATAGAGGCCGGGAGCCGTGTGGCCCTTAGACAGAACAAAGCGGTCCCGATCCTCCCACTTGGGGTTCTTGGGGTCTACCTTGAGCTCCTGAAAATACAGATAAGTGAACAGGTCTGCCGCAGACAGACTTCCGCCGGGATGACCGGACTTTGCGCCGTGGGTCCCTTCAATCACACCCATGCGCACCTTACAAGCCATAGCCTGCAGCTGCTTCTTTTCCTGAGATGTCATAGTATCCTCCTTGATAGCAGGTGATGCCAAAATTTTCAGCTATACGAATCTATCTAGCATTATACATCGAAGCTCCGTCTTTTGTCAACATCTCCATGAAAATACGGACAATCGGATTTTTCCTTCCTATTTCTCCATTTTATTTTAGGAAAATCGACAAAAAAGGAATTTTGTTGTGCATCCGTTTCCTCTGAGCGGATTCCGAATTGAAAACAGCAAGGCTTCGGATCCTTTTTTGCCCTCTACGGTTCTGCCCTGGCAGCAAGGCTCCGCATGAGGAGGGTCAGCAGAACAAAGCAGCCCAGGCACAGGCCCATCACCGTATAGGCAAAGGCCGCCTGGTCGCCGTGACGCTGAACATGGTATTCCATATAACCTGCAATGCCCAGCAGGGGCAGCAGCGGCAGAGCCATAAGCCCCCACTTTCCCCCTCGACTGCGGATCAGCCGCACAGTGACAGCAATTGCAGCCGCCGCCACCGTGAGGGCGCTGAAAATCTGCACCACGCTGACAAAGCCGTTGCTTCGGAAGTAGAGGTTATCGTACCGGGGGCTGTCCAGCAGTGCCTGGGCTGCGCAGTAGCACAGCAGGAAAATGAGGCAGGTATCCCCGTCCCGCAGGGTCCCTTTCCGGCGGCCCCGGGTGTAGAAGATCCACAGCACCACGAAGAGCACCGCCGCCACCATGGCCTGGAGCATGAACACCGCCAGCCGATTTTCCGTGGCACCGGAAACGCTGTTCACCACAGCACTTGCCAGAGGGAAAGGTACCTCGGCGGACAGGAGCATCCCCCGGTCCGAATTGTTAAAGAGCGATGCCAGCCGCCCCAGGGCAATGCCCAGGCTTCCGGCAATGGCCATGTGGTCCAGCATCCGGGGAAGGTTCCTGGAAACCCCCAGCAGCCGCAATAAAAGCGCCGCCAGAATGCAGCCGAAGAACACACCGATGAGGGCATATCCCCCGTTTCGATAATCTGTCAGCGCTGCGGTCAGGCTGGCATAGCCCACCGGGTGGCAGTACCAATGCACCAGCCGGGAAAATATCAGGGACAGCCCCCCAGCCAAAGGCACAGCAGCCATCCCCGCCGCCCTGTCGTCCTTCTCCCCCAGGGTCAGGGACAGGAACATCAAAATTGCGCTGACCCCTGCCAGGGTCACCACAATGGAGCTCCAGTAGAGGAAGGTCTCCTCTATAATAAATGCGATCCGATTCATCTTTCTATCTCCTTCCGGGGCGGGTTCAGCCCACGGTGCCGCCGGAAAGCACCCCCAGCAGCCGGGCATCCGGGACCACCCACCACTGCCCGTCTGCAAAGGTCAGGTGCAGGGTCAGGCTGTGGCTTACCGGCTCTTCCTTCTGGATGGCCTGAGTGGTCGCCTGGGTCAGAACCTCCTGAACCAGCTCCTGCCGGTATTCATTGTGCTCGTCGTAGATATCGTCCATATCCTCTGCATGGCGCACCCGCTCCTTGAGGAGGGTGCCTGCCCGCTCCCCCATATTTTGGATGGCGCTGGAAAAGTCCAGATAGCTCACCTGCAGATCCATGGCCACACCGGAGTCCGCAGCATAGCAGGAGCCGGAGTATGCATAGGTAAAGCTGTCCAGAAATCCCTGCCACAGGAGCTTTCCCACCACGCTGTCCGGCTCCCGCACCGGGCCCAGATCAGGCTTTCCCAGCATGGCGCTGCTGGCAGCTTCAAAATCTCCCTTGGAAATATCCTCCATCAGCTGAACTGCCAGCTCCTCCGCCTCTCTGGGCCTGGACACCAGGACCGGCGGCTGCCGCACTGCATAGGCGCAGAGGGCCGCTGTCACCAGCGCCACAAGGACTGCCAGGAGGCCCAATAGTCTGGATGCCATTTTAGAACCATTCATACCCTTGCCTCCTATCGTTGTGCCGTGGCGAAATAGATAATGTCGCTGATGGCCCGTTCTGCGCCGTAGTCCACGGAATTAAATACCTCTCCGTTGGTATAGAGGGTTCCCGTCTGTCCGCCGTCCAGGGCATAGGCATTGCGGATGCCCATTTCCCACAGATTTTTGGCAAACAGAGACATATTGGGGCTGACGTGGTAGCCGGGCTCCATGTTGGCCTCCACCAGAATATA
>SAMEA104404100__coassemble_2550_pt1 | contig 13551 bp, 10 predicted proteins | sample SAMEA104404100__metabat2_high_PE_013 | metagenome-assembled genome bin SAMEA104404100 (sample SAMEA104404100) | Balaenoptera acutorostrata | reverse complement strand
GACTGAGAGGGGAAAGAGCATTTCCGATTATCAATCAGTCTAAAGTGCACGCACCACCCCAAGCCTCCATCCTCTGGGGGAGGTGCCCAATGGTACATTGGGCGGAGGGGGAAGGGATGCAAAAGCATCAAAGGCTTTCGCGATCCGCCTTGCGACCCGAGCGGTACCCAATGGCGTGACGATTATCACCCAGCTACCCCACGCTCTGGCAGCCGGCTCTGCCGACACCGAGCGGGGCAGGGAGGTGACGATTTCCAATGCACCGTGCACCCATTGGCAGCGGCACCTTGCCGCCTTGCCGACCACAAAAATTTCCTATAAAAACCAAATTTGCACTATTGACATTTGCTTATATCGATGTTATTATATCGATAGATAAAAACCGATAATAAAATATCGATAAGGAAAGGTGATTTTTATGAACAATGAATATCCTATCGTTACCAACGCCCAGGAGCTGACTGCGCTTTTTGCCCGGGTCAGAGCCGCTCAGGCCCAGTTCGCTGCCTATACCCAGGAACAGGTTGATAAGATTTTCCTTGCTGCCGCCACCGCCGCCAATCAGGCACGAATCCCCCTTGCCAAGCAGGCCGCCGCAGAGACCGGTATGGGCGTTGTGGAGGATAAGGTCATCAAGAATCACTATGCTGCCGAATATATCTATAACGCCTATAAGGATACCAGGACCTGCGGTGTCATCGAGACGGACGAGGCCTACGGCTATCAGCGGATCGCCGAGCCTATCGGCGTGGTTGCCGCGGTCATCCCTACTACCAATCCCACCTCTACCGCCATTTTCAAGGCGTTGATTTGCCTGAAAACCCGTAATGCGGTGATTTTCAGCCCTCATCCCAGAGCCAAGGCCTGCACCATCGCCGCCGCTAAGGTGGTTCTGGAAGCAGCCGTTGCCGCAGGTGCTCCCGAGAGCATCATTGCCTGGATCGACCAGCCCTCCCTGGAGCTTACAAACCAGGTGATGAAGGAAGCCGACCTGATTCTCGCCACCGGCGGCCCCGGTATGGTGAATGCGGCTTACTCCTCCGGTAAGCCCGCCCTGGGTGTCGGCCCCGGCAACGTCCCCGCAGTCATCGACGATTCCGCCGATATCCTCCTGGCGGTGAACTCCGTCATCCACTCCAAGACCTTTGACAACGGCATGATCTGCGCCTCTGAGCAGAGCGTGGTGGTGCTGGACGGGGTTTATGACCAGGTGAAGGCCGAGTTCCAGAGACGCGGCTGCTATATCCTCAGCCCGGAGGAGACGGAAAAGGTGGGTGCCACCGTCATTGTGAACGGCAGTGTCAACGCCAAGGTGGTGGGCCAGCCTGCCGCAGCCATCGCCGCTATGGCCGGGGTGGAGGTTCCTGCTTCCACCAAGCTTCTCATTGGTGAGGTCACCAGCACCGATATCAGCGAGCCCTTTGCCCATGAAAAGCTGTCTCCCGTGCTGGCTATGTACCGGGCGGCGGACTTTGAAGATGCCATCAACAAGGCGGACCGCCTGGTGAAGGACGGCGGCTACGGACATACCGCTTCCATCTATGTGGACGCTGTGGGAGCCAGAGACAAACTGGATGCCTTCGCCGCCCGGATGAAGACCTGCCGGATTGTGGTCAATACTCCCTCCGCCCAGGGCGGTCTGGGTGATCTCTATAACTTCCGCCTGACCCCGTCCCTGACCCTGGGCTGCGGAAGCTGGGGCGGAAACTCCGTCTCCGAAAACGTAGGTGTCAAGCACCTGCTGAATATCAAAACCGTGGCTGAAAGGAGAGAGAATATGCTCTGGTTCCGTGCCCCTGAGAAGGTCTATTTCAAGAAGGGCTGCCTGCCTGTGGCCCTCAATGAGCTGAAAGACCGGAAGAAGGCCTTTGTGGTCACCGACTCCTTCCTCTACCAGAACGGCTACACCAAGCCCGTTACCGATAAGCTGGATGCCCTGGGCATTCTCCACCAGACCTTCCACGCCGTGGAGCCGGACCCCACCCTGGCCTGCGCCAAGGCAGGTGCCGCACAGATGGCAGACTTCCGGCCTGACCTGATCATCGCCATCGGCGGCGGTTCCGCTATGGACGCTGCCAAGATCATGTGGGTCCTCTATGAGCACCCCGAGGTGGACTTTATGGATATGGCCATGCGCTTTGTGGATATCCGCAAGCGTGTGTACACCTTCCCGAAGATGGGGGAGAAGGCCTATTTCGTGGCAGTTCCCACCACCGCAGGCACCGGCTCCGAGGTGACCCCCTTTGCGGTCATCACCGATGAGCAGACCGGCGTCAAGTACCCCCTGGCAGACTACGAGCTGATGCCCAAGATGGCAATCGTGGATGCCGATATGATGATGGATGCCCCCAAGGGCCTGACGGCATCCTCCGGCATCGATGCAGTGACCCATGCCCTGGAGGCCTATGCCTCCATGATGGCGACAGGATATACCGACGGCCTGGCCCTCCAGAGCCTGAAGATCATCTTCGGGAATCTGCCTGCGGCCTATGAAAACGGCCCCCATGACCCCAGAGCCAGAGAGAACATGGCAATGGGTGCCTGCATGGCAGGTATGGCCTTTGCCAATGCCTTCCTGGGTGTGTGCCACTCCATGGCCCACAAGCTGGGAGCCTTCCACCACCTGCCCCATGGCATTGCCAACGCCCTGCTCATCAACGAGGTGCTGCGGTTCAATTCCGAGGAAGTCCCCACCAAGATGGGCACCTTCTCCCAGTACGACCATCCCCACACCCTGGCCCGCTATGCGGAGGCTGCCGACGCCCTGGGCCTGGGCGGCAAGGACGACCGGGAGAAGCTGGAAAACCTCATTGCAGCCATTGATGACCTGAAGGCCAAGATCGGCATCAAGAAGACCATCCGGGACTATGGTGTTGACGAGCAGGACTTCCTCAGCCGCCTGGACGACATGGTGGAGCAGGCCTTCGACGACCAGTGCACCGGTGCCAACCCCAGATACCCCCTGATGAGCGAAATCAAGCAGATGTACCTGAACGCTTACTACGGTGTGTGATCCCAATTCTACCCTTCTAATACCCAATCCCCCCTGAAAGACGAATCCCCCTGGTGCGGAGCGCAAGCCCTGCCCAGGGGGATTCGTCGGCGGGCAGGGCCTTGACCGTTCCGCACAGGGCTATATAATGTGCCGACCCGAGCGGTACCCAGTGGCGTAACGCTGCCAGGCCAGCCGCCCCACGCTCTGGCAGTCGGCCCTGCCGCCCCTCTGGGAGAGCTGTCTGGGCAGCAGACTGAGAGGGCGGATCTGCCCTTCCCATTTTGTACCAGGTCGCAGAGTCCCCACTAGAAAGGCTCCCCCAACGGAGGGGCAGGCACGGCTTTGTCTTGCCTGCGGAGATTGCACCAGAAAAGTAAATAAGTTTTTTCGGACATCCATTCCCAGGGAAGATGTGTTATAATGCATTTGTATGCAATGCTCCCGGTTTGCATATTGCCTATCTGCTTGTGTGCGCTGCAACCGGGAGCGATATAAGAAATATAGAGCGTTATCCTTGTTTATCCGCCAATATAGAAAGATCTTCAACACAAGCCGAACTGCCGAAATTCCTGGGGAAGCAGTTTGGAAACGAGGAAAAATCAGAACGACATAGGGAGTGATGATTGTGGGAGAAAAAATACTGGACCCGAATGAGCTGATCACCATGACGCGTGATGCCTTTCATGCATGCTATCAAGGGGATTTGAACCCCTGGATCAATATGCTCAACGAAAAATCAATTTATATAGGAAACGCAACCCCGATACTGGTGGGACGCCAGGCGATCGAAAGAGAATTTTCAAAGTATACCGGTTCCCGGGTGGACCAGATTTTACAGGAAGACTACTATGCGTATCCGGTGTCCGAAGATGTGTGGCAGGTGTATGGACAAATCATTCTGCGGGGGGGGGAGAATACAATGTAATCAATCGGTTCAGCATAATCTTTCAGCGGAGGAGAAATCGGATTCAGATCGTTCAACAACAGAACTCCTATGAATACATGAAAGCCGACAGTAATGGAAAGTACAAGCATATTCAAATCTGCATGGAGGCTTTGGATGTAGTTCACAAGCTGCTGGGGGAGAATAGAGAGGAGACAAAGCTCACCGTAAAAAATGGTGAGCAGCTGTTTTTCATCAATCCCTATTCCGTGCTCTATATTCAGGGACAGGGTAAGAAAAACGAGATCGTGTGCCTGGACAAGGTGGTCTCCACCAGCAGCACGCTGGGAGAGCTCAAACAGATGCTCCCGGAGTTTTTCTGCCAGATCCACAGAAGCTATATCGTGAACAGCTATTATGTGGAAAGCATTCGCCGTTTTGAGGTAGAGATGGAATCCGGAGAGATCCTGCCGGTCCCCGAGCATAGCTATACCAAGGTACGCAGCCAGCTGGAGCGTATGATGAAAATACGCCGCTGAAATAGAAAAACCAAAACCTGGTGCGCCGGAAGATGGCGCACCAGGTTTTTTGTGGGCCCGGCAGGCGTATGCTTTGAACAAAGGCTGAAATGAGGAACCCCGGGGCTTATAAACTGAATTTGCAGACACAGCGGGAAGCTTGTGGAGGTCGAAACCGCCGGAGCTTATCCCAAATCGGCTTCATGGGCAATTGGGCACTCCGCTCCTCCCAGGGCCTGCCAGGAGGCTTCACGCAGCGGCTCTTTGCCGTTGGCGGGTCGCACGAAGGGCTTCTGGCGCTGGGCACAGAGGCTGGGAAGCGCAGCGGCTTTACGAGAGCACCTTCCCGCAATCCGAAAATGGAGAAAATGAAAACGAAGCGATCAAGCGATTGACCTTGTAATTACCTGTCAAATAAAAGCGTTTCACTCCGCATTCCATGCGATTGGCCTTGTAATATTGACACCATGAAAAAACTTATTATCATATGAAGTAAAGAAGCGGAGTTACAGACCCGATACACCATTTGCCATGCGCTGTCCAGAAAAGCATGATCATAGTCAAAAAATGCCATAAACAGGCAAGCAGCTTCCATTCGAGAAGGGTTTTCAATCGGAACTGCAAGGAAGAATATGCTTTCCAAGGACATAACATACAGGAAGGAGGAAGTGTGGAATAGATTGAGAAATACAAAAAGAAAGACCATAAACACAATTCATAAAATTTGGCAGGTTGTGACCTGGCTCCTGGTGACGGCAGTGGTGCTGCTTGCCATTGCTTTGGTGGGAGTGCGTGTGCTGGGTTACCAGGTATATACGGTGCTGTCCTCTTCCATGGAGCCTGCCTATCACACCGGGTCCCTTCTCTATGTAAAGCAAGTCGCTCCGGATGAAATCCAGGTGGGTACCCCCATTACGTTTGTCCTGGAGGGGGACACGGTTGCAACCCACCGAGTGGTGGAGGTGGTGGAGGCTCCGGAGGAGCCGGGGGTCCGCTATTACCGAACCAAGGGCGATGCCAATCATGCAGTGGATGGAGGAATGGTCCATGAAAAGAATGTTCTGGGTGTTCCCCGTTTTTCTATCCCGGGCCTTGGCTATGTGGCTGCATACATCCAGAGCCCCGGAGGGAAATATGTGACCATTGCTGTCTGTACGCTGATTCTGCTTCTGACCTTCTTGCCGGACCTGCTGTTCGGGGATAAAAAGGAAGAAAATGACCCCCAAACTGGAAATGGAACATTAAAATGAAAGGAAGATTATACGATGAAACAAGGGAAATGGAAAAAAACGCTGATTCTGGCAGCTTGTGCAGTGCTGCTGGTGGTCGGCTCCGTATCTGCAACCCTGGCCTACCTGACGGACGAAACTGATAAGGTGGTCAACACCTTCAAGATCGGCTCCGTAAAGCTTACACTGGATGAGCATCCTCTGAATGCGGATGGTGTCACTCTGAACAAAACTGAGGCCCCGGTTACCGCCCAGGAATACAACCTTGTGCCGGACCGCAGCTACGAAAAAGACCCCACCGTTCATGTAGAAAAGGACAGCGAAAACGCCTGGGTCTTCATTCTGGTGGACAATCCCCTGGGCGACCAGGAGACAGCTGCCGCCATGGGAGATGGCACGTCCAAAACCATTGAAGAGCAGATCACACAAGTCAACAACTGGACGAAGCTGGCAGGAGCCACGCATGCGGAGGGGTTGGCACTTCAGGCTGGACAGTCTGTTTACTGGCAGAAGATTACCAAGAACACCGCTGAGAACACAGACCTCCCGGTCTTTACTAAGTTTAAGGTTGCTCCCACTGCAACCAATGAGTCCCTTGCTGCATTAGCGGATAAAAGCATTACGGTAAAGGCTTATGCGATTCAGGAGGCAGAGGCCTTCCCCTTTGAGTCAGCAGGTACCGAGGATGCAGCCCACGCACTGGCTGCCTGGAAAGCAAGCTTCGGTGCTGAAAACAGTCAGTGATTTTTAATTAAGGGAGGAAGCTTGTTATGAAGCATAAAAAGGCATTACTGGCGATGGTTCTTGCTCTGACCCTCATGCTGGGTGTAGGCGTAGGCGGAACCGCGGCTTGGCTGGCAGCCAAAACCACTGCTGTCACCAACACCTTTACATATGGTGACATCAACATCCGCCTTGAGGAACACAAGAATGGAGCGGATGGCGAAACAACGACGACAGGCTTAGACAATTTGAAGCTGGTTCCGGGCGTCAATGTGAAAAAGGACCCCTTCGTTACGGTTCAGTCCGGCTCCGAGAAGTGCTGGGCCTACGTGATCGTCGAGGAAAAAAACTGGCCGGCTACCGATGTGACCTATGCCATTGACGATACTGTCTGGCAGGAAATTAAAAATGCTTCCGGCGTTCCGGAAGGTGCCAAGCTCTACGGCACTCAAACTCTGGTAGATGCGTCTCAAGGTAAAGAGATCTTAAATGTGCTGAAGGATAAGCAGGTTGTTGTAGAAACTTCGCTTAAGAAAACCACCACACCTACGGTGCAGCCTCAGCTGATCTTTACCGCCTACGCAATCCAGGAAGGCAGCTGGAATTCCGCAGAAACCGCATGGAATGCCGTCAACACCGGCGACCTGTCCGGTGACTTTGTGGTGTCCCAATAATCTCAACTCCAGGGATCTGCTCTTTTGAGCAGACCTTGGGAGAAGGCCCGACAGCATCGGACCCTCTCCCAAGGTGAAACACAGGGAGGTCTGTTCAGTATGAAAAAGAGAATATTGGCGGTCAGTCTGATTCTGATCCTTGTGGCCATCCGTGCCCAGGGAACCCTTTCCTACTATACTGCGGAAAAACTGACCCATAATATTATTACCACCGGAAAAGTAGAAATCAGTCTGGGGGAGGAATTCCCGGAAGCAGGCGTATCCGGCGTGCTTCCCTCTCGCCAGGTCCCCAAGCGGGTGTGGGTGGAAAACATCGGCTCGGTGTCTGCCTGGGTGCGTGTTTTGCCCAGGCTTACCATTCGGTCCGAAAAAGGAGAAAATCTGCCGGACAAGCTGCCCAATGGAGAGCCTGTGGTGGAGCTTACCTTGCTGCCGGGCTGGGAGCTTGGGCAGGATGGCTGCTTCGGCTATCAAAGGCCCCTGCAGCCGGGAGAAAAAACAGAGGATATGATTCGGTCGGTAACCTTCCATAGGGACATAGGCAACGAATACCAGGGAGCTTCCGTGGAACTGACGCTGACGGCCTATGGGGTTCAGTCCGACCACAACGGAACGGCTGTCTCTGAGGCCCAGGGTTGGCCGAAGCTTTCTGAGCCATGAATTTTCCTGAAAGGAGGACGGTATGATGAACCTTTGGAGACGATGGACAGCACTGCTGCTGGTTGCGGCGATGTTCTGCTCGGTACCCGTTGGAACTGTTTCTGCATCCGCCGCTGAAAATCTGGTGACGGTACCGGCCAATCAGCCGGTCCAGCTCTTTTCCAGAGCCAGGTCGCTGGGCACCCGGTGGGAAATGGATGCAGGCGGTCTGTGGGTCCCCATTCAGGGAGAGGAGTCCTCGGTCTGTAATTTGACCTATGCCGTAGCTCTGAATCTGCTGGACGGTGACAACAGCTGCCGTGTGCGCTGTGCAGACCCGGAGGGGAATGTACTGGCCAGTTATCGGATACGCTTTACAGAACCGGAGATCCTTGCGGACGGCTTTGTACCGGAGTTCAAGGTGCTGACGGATACGGTCAGCGAGGTGATTCTGGAAGAAGAGATCGTGGCCCCCGAGACCACAGCACCCGAAACCACGGAATCCGAAACTACGGAACCCGAAACCACGGAACCCGAGACCACGGAACCCGAAACTACGGAACCCGAGACCACGGAACCCGAAACTACGGTACCCGAGACCACGGTGCCCGAGACTACGGTACCCGAGACCACGGTGCCCGAGACTACGGTACCCGAAACCACTGCCCCCGAAACGGTGGCAGAAATGCTGCCGATTGAAACGGAGCCTGAGGAAATCACGGCACAGTCTCTGGGAGATCCGGCTCAGATTTCCTATCAGCTGGTTCTTTTGAGCAACAGAACCTATGAGAATGAGAAGGAAGAAATATCCACTGCCAACCTAGAGAACCGATTGCCGCCCATACAGATCCAGGTGGACTACCGTGACGAAGAGGGCAAGGCGGTGATGGCACCCTGGAATCGGGTCATCCAGGGCAATGTGGCGGAGCAGACCATTACCTTCCCTACGGTCCAGGGTTATGAGCCCTACATAAATTGCCAATGGAACGAAGGAACCGGGAAATGGGAGGGGGGAGAAAAAGCCTCCGCCATTACACTGAGAGAGATAAAAGAGGACATCTCCATAACCGTCATTTATAAACCCTCCGATGTGACCTATATCGTCAACCGACATTTCCAACATGCAAACGGCAATGACTATGAGAAGAAGTCAGAATTAAAAACCGGACTGACCGGAAGCCAGATCGACATGAAGAGCCTGGCAGGGGAGTACTCCGGGTTTTCTGCGATGTGGTTTGAACAGCCTCATATTATGGCCGACGGCACTACGGAAGTGGATATCTTCTATGATCGTATCTACTATCTGATGAAATTTGATTTGGACGGCGGCTTTGGCACAGAACCCATCTATGCACGCTTCGATGCTTCCATTTCTGTTCCCGCACCCCAGAAACCGGGCTATCAATTTGTGGGCTGGACCAATCCAATAGGGCCTGACCCCGACGCAGTGGTCAGCCTGCCTGCTGCCATGCCCGACAGAAACAGCACCTACAAAGCCAAATGGAAACCCAATGATATGGCGGAGGCTACGGTGATGATCTGGGGTGAAAATCCCAACAAACCCGGCACTTATGAGTATATGAGCTCCTCCACGATTCAGGCGAAACCAGGCGAGACCGTAGATCTCACGAAAACCTCGTTTCTCATCTGCGGCCAGACGGAGCACACGCATTCAGCAGACTGTTGCACGAAAGAAGAGCACACCCACGGACCGGAGTGCTATACGTGGCCCTGTACAGAATCGGGTCACCCCAAGAACCCAAAGCATGGGGACCGATATGAACATAAATTCCTGGGCTTCACGATTTCCAGCTGTATCTACGATGAGAAGCGTGGCGGGTGGTTCCAAACAGATGATGGCACGGGCTGCGGAAAGACGGAGCACAAACATGGCGATGGAAACTGTACCTGCCCGATTCCAGAACATAAGCACACAGCGGACTGCTACGCCAATCAAATGGATGCGAACCTATGGACCTTTGCAAAGCAGGATAATCCCGTTGTCAACCCGGATGGAACGACCGTGATCAACGGCTACTATGACAGGACCTCCTTTACGCTCCACTTTAGAGATACGAATAGCGCTAAGGACGATTTTGGTTCGATTACGGCCAAGTGGGGGGCGGATATTCAGCAGAGCTTCAAGGAAATCAGTCAAAAGGCAGGAACCAACAACTGGAGCGAACAGAGAAACGGAAAAAGCCCTTGGACTGCCAATGTGCAGATCATGCCCACAAAAGACAGGACCTATTATAAGCCTCCCACATCTTCCGGAAGCAGTACAGCCTATTACAAGGGACTAAGGCTGGGCGGCGACCCCGCCAACCCGGCAGACTATACCGTGGAGCTGCTGACCAGTAAGGTCAACGGCAGCAATCTGACCGTATCGGTGGAGGACTATCTTTCTTTTGACGGATACACCCGAAATGAAAAAATCGGGGCAAAGAAAGGCGACCGTTTTAATGGAGCCGTTTTTTACTATACAAGAAACAACTATAGCATCAGCTTTTACAGCGGAAACGCCACCGTGAAAACAGAGGAGGCCCCCTACGAATCATCCATTGCCTCCAAATTCGGGTACATCCCCCCTTATCCGGAAAATTTGGAAAAGGGCGGCTACAAGTTCGACGGTTGGTACGCAGACCCTAGCTTCCGGGAGGAGAGCAGGCTGGATGAAACAATGGTCGGATTAAAGATGCCTGCATCCAACTTCACGGTCTATGCCAAATGGTCCCTGGTTCATCACACGGTCCGCACGTTCACGACGGAGCAGGACTGGCAGAACTCCTTGCAGGGGACTGCGGTCCAGCCGCTGGAAACGTTGACGCCCCTCCACGGTCAGAACGCCGGTATTACCAAGTACCCCGACCGCACGGATGAGAAGCTGAATTTTGTTGGCTGGTTCTACCGGGACGAAGAAGGAATCGAGCATGCCTTCGACAACCAGAATATGCCGGTTTACCGGGACCTGGATCTCTACGCCAAGTGGACCTCTAAGGTTATGGTGGATTTTGTGGTTCACTATGCCGTGAAAGAAGGTGACCGGATAACAGAGATTGCCGCGCCCATGGTAGGCAAAATGCTGGGCGGTCAGGAAAAAACATTCTATCCCAAGGCCGGCCCGGAGCTTTATGAGGCTTATCGGATTCGGTACTATCCAATTCAGACCAGCCAGACGGTAACGATGAGTCTGGACCCTCAGGTAAAGAATGAGATATGGTTTTATTATGAGTACCAGGAAAAAATTTCCTATACGGTCCGGTATCTGGAAAAGGGAACAGAAAATGAACTTCTGCCTCCCGAACAGTTTTACGACGGGGCATCGGTGGTTTATGCGAATTTTAAGCCGATAGACGGCTATGTCCCCGATGCCTATAGTAAGCGTTTGATCCTCTCTCCCAATGAGGAATTGAATGTGATCACCTTCTGGTATGAAAAGGACAGCACCCACGCACCCATACGGCTGACGTATTTCACCCAGAACCTGGACGGTACCTATTCCATCTACAGTACAGAAATGAATAAGATGGGAACCATCGGAGAGACGTACACCATTCAGGAGATAACCATACCTGGGTATACGGAAAATCTGACCCATACGGGGCGACATATCGAAGGCGTACTGGATAAAAATGGTTTGCATCTGGTTCGGTTTTATGATCGTATCAAATACCCCTATAAGGTCCAATATCTACAGACCGGTACCAATGCAGAGATACCGGACCCTGCCGGTCAGGGAAATATCCCACCGCTGACGGGAACCGGGGCGTCTGAGGAAATTGTCCACGTTGTACCTAAGGAAATAGATGGGTGGAAATGTGTCAATCCGGAGCCTGTAGATATGAAGCTTGCCATCGAGGACCCACCGGACCAGGCGAAAAACAATGTGCATATCTTCTACTATGAGAAAATCGAAACAAAAGCAAACCTGACCATCCGGAAATCTGGATGGGACAGTCAGGATGAAAACCAGGTGTTCCTGTTCCATATTCAGGGAACGGACAGTGAAACCGACACTGTGGATCTGACGGTATCCATCCAGGGAAATGACTTTGTTACCATCCGAGATCTACCTGCCGGACACTATAGGGTGCAGGAGGTTGGAGATTGGAGCTGGCGGTATTCAGCTGCACCAGGCATTCAGGAAATTCATCTGATCCATGATCAAATACTTGATTTTAACAACACAAGGTCCAAGGACCGCTGGCTTTCCGGCGGTGCCGACAGTGTGAACCGCTTTGCGCCCTGATTGGAGGTGAACGATGTGTTTCGGCAATTTAAGGAGGACAGACGTTTCAAAATACTCAGACGGATAGTTCTTGTCTGCTTTCTTACCGTGTGTCTGATGTTTTCCGTTGTGGGAACCATCGGTACATCAGAGGCTTTCTTGGCTGCCCTCACCGGTAAAACTGTCAATACGTTCCGGTATGGTGAGGTTTCCTGCGAGATTCACGAAGAGTTTAATGGGCAAATGAAATCCAATGTGCAGGTAAAAAATACCGGAAATATTCCGGCCTATATCCGCGCAGCAGTGATTATTACCTGGCAGGATGAATATGGCAATGTTTACTGGAAAAAGCCTGCCGCTGGTTCAGATTATGTTCTTGCAATAGGCAGCGACTGGACAAAGAGTGGAGACTATTATTACTGGCCTTCTCCGGTGACACCTGACGCTTATACCGGTGTGCTGATTACATCCTGCACAAAAGGCTCCGCACCGGAAGGATATCATCTGGTGGTGGATATTGCGGCAGAGGCGATCCAGAGCCAACCAACCTCTGCTGCGCAGGAGGCCTGGGGGATCACATTCGCTGAGGGAGGCGGGATTCGATGAAAACAGTCAGATATCTTTCCGCTCTCATGTGCCTGATTTTTTTCCTGGCCCTGCCAGTGCAGGCTCTGGAGGCCGAGCTGGTGATCCAGGATCTACAGGGAACCATAACCGCGAAGCCCGGATCATCCTATACTGCAGCAGATCTTTTTCCTGCCTTTAAGAATCTGGTACCCGGAGACGAAAAAAGTCAGAGAATTGTGATTTCCAATCGGTGTAAACAGCATAAGCAGGCACGCATCTTTTTGAAGACAGTGGTTCACGATAACGCCAATCCTCTGAGCCCAAAGGTCTCAGAAAAAGAGAGTATTGCTTCGATGGAGGATTTCCTGTCCCAGCTGACGCTGGAGATTGAGGTGGAAGGAAAACCGGTCTTTTCCGGCAGTGCAAACGACAGTATCCAGTCACCGATTGACCTTGGAAAGATTCCCTATCGAGGGAGCAAGGAGCTGCTGGTGACTTTGAGCATCCCTGCCGCCCTGGATAATACGTATGCCCAGCGGATAGGTGAAGTGGACTGGGTATTTACGGTGGAAAACCGTGATACAGAAGGCCCGAGCTGGATACCCAAAACCAGCGATGATTTTAGCCTTGCACTCTGGAACAGCCTGGCGCTGGCTTCCGGACTGCTCCTTCTTGACATCGGAATTGTTCTGACCCGAAAGAAGAAAATGTGAAATCCAAAAATAACCGTCAAACGCCTTTTTGTGGCTGTTTGATGGTTATTTTTTGTTGGTTAACGCAAACTTCGCACCTGGATTCAGCCAAAAACCGGATGCAGTGCTTTTGGTACTGCATCCGGTTTAATGTAGTGCGCCCGGCATGGGCGAAATCTAACGGGTGAAAGCCCCGAGCACGCCCGGTGGTGGGAAGTGCAGAGCCTCACAGCAAGGGTGTCTGCCGTGAGACAGAATCGGAAGGAAGCTGTAGCCCATTAGGAAGAGGACAGAAGCAACCCTGAGGCGAACTGCCCGGCTAAAGGCGGCATGAGCGCTGAACAGGCCTTGGTGCGGAACGCAGGAACCTGAGCGCAAATTCAAGAATTTCCGGGAACATCGT
>SAMEA104404100__coassemble_2537_pt1 | contig 13607 bp, 13 predicted proteins | sample SAMEA104404100__metabat2_high_PE_013 | metagenome-assembled genome bin SAMEA104404100 (sample SAMEA104404100) | Balaenoptera acutorostrata | reverse complement strand
AACCCCCGCAAACGGAGTCAGAGTCCGGTGTGCTACCGTTACACAAATCCTCTATCGCTAACAGTGGCTATTATAACGGATATTTTGAAAAAGTCAAGCCTTAATTTTAATTTTCAGGAATTTTCTTCTTCCCAGGGGAAGGGCTTCCCCCGCAGGACCTCCCGGCGGATGCACCGAAAGGTCTCCTTCTCCCCTTTGTCCCGAAGCATGGTGAGCAGATAACGCAGTTCTTTCTCCGTGACTGGATTCATAAAGTTACGTTCTCGGCTGCGGTCCAGGTATTCCAGGGGGGACGCGTCGGTATAGGCCTTTCCCTGATAGGTCATGCAGGCGGCCCGGCGGTCCATCACCATCTCCACCAGATATTTCCGGGGCATCACCACCGGCTCATAGCGTCTGCTCACCGGATTGAGGTCCACCCAATATTCATAATGGTGACGGTTACGGCCCTTGTGGTGCATCCAGGCTTCACTGTAGCCTTTATCCTCACGCTCCGCAGCGTTGGGACTGCGGGTGCCCTGGTAGTACCGGGCACCCACCCAAAATTCCGTAGGAGAAAACTTTGACAGGTCATGGGTCAAACCCTGGCGGTACAGGCCCACACGGAAACATCCGTCCATCACCAGGAACTTGTGTTTTGTAATGGTTTTGAAATGCTGCCAGGCTTTCACAAACCCATCCCCTCTCGATTTTCTATACTATGCGGCGAACGGCTTTCTCAGCCCTCTTCCACCACAATTTCAGACAGCTCCAGGCCGGGATTCTTCCGGCAGGTGAAGTCAATGGCCCAGAAGCTGGAGAATACCAGCAGGTTATTCCCCTTGTAGTCCTCCAGAAGCTCGGCATCACTGCCCAGATTCAGGTCGATGAGCTCGCCGTTCCACTTGTCGATCCGGCGGATCTCCTCGTAGGGGAGCATCTCCATCCGCAGATCCACGCCGTACTCATTTTTCATACGGTACTGGAACACGTCAAACTGCAGGGTACCCACAACGCCCACGATGACCTCCTCCATACCGGAGTTCGGGAGCTTGAAGATCTGGATGGCACCCTCCTGGGCGATCTGCTCGGTGCCCTTCACAAACTGCTTGCGCTTCATGGAGTCTTTGGCAGAAACCCGGCAGAAATGTTCAGGGGCAAAGGTCGGAATCCCTGAGAATCTGAATTTCCTGCCCGGTGCGGTGATGGTATCGCCAATGGAGAAGATACCGGGGTCAAACACGCCGATGACATCACCGGCATAGGCCTCTTCCACGATTTCACGCTCCGCAGCCATCATCTGCTGAGGCTGAGAAAGGCGCATTTTCTTGTTGCCCTGGACATGGAAATACTCCGTATCTCTCTGGAACTTGCCGGAGCAGATCCGCATAAATGCCAGGCGGTCCCGGTGGGCCTTGTTCATGTTTGCCTGGATCTTAAAGACGAATGCTGAAAAATCCTCGCTGAAGGTGTCAATGGGGCCGCAGTCTGCCACACGGGCCAGAGGAGGCGGAGTCATCCGAAGGAAGTGCTCCAGGAAGGGTTCAATGCCGAAGTTCGTCAGCGCAGAGCCAAAGAACACAGGACTCAGCTGTCCATGACGGACCTCCTCCAGATCCAGCTCCCGGCCGGCAGACAGCAGCTCCACATCATCAACGAGCTGCTGATGCTTGGCTTCGGAATCCAGAAGCTCCGCCACCTGGGGATCATAGAGGTCAACCTCCATCTTGTCCGCACGGCTCTTGCCGTTGACACCGGAGAAAAACAGCAGCTGGCTCTTTTCCCGGTCGTAAACACCCTGAAAATCCTTGCCGCAGCCAATGGGCCAGTTCATGGCATAGGTCTCAATGCCCAGCTCCCGCTCCACCTCGTCCAGCAGGTCAAAGGGGTCCCGGGTCTCCCGGTCCATCTTATTGATGAAGGTAAAGATGGGAATATGACGCATCGCACAGACCTTGAACAGCTTCCGGGTCTGGGGCTCCACGCCCTTGGCACCGTCGATGACCATGACTGCGGAGTCCGCCGCCATCAGGGTCCGGTAGGTGTCCTCAGAGAAGTCCTGGTGACCGGGGGTATCCAGAATGTTGATGCAGAAGCCGTCGTACTGGAACTGCATAACGGAGGAAGTGACCGAAATACCTCTCTGCTTCTCGATCTCCATCCAGTCGGAGGTTGCAGTCCGGGAGTTCTTCTTGCCCTTGACCACGCCGGCCTGGGCAATGGCTCCGCCGTAGAGCAGGAACTTTTCCGTCAAAGTGGTTTTACCGGCGTCGGGGTGGGAGATGATGGCAAAGGTCCGGCGGCGGCTGATTTCTTGTTCTAAACTAGACATAATATGATTCTCCTAAAAAGAGTGTAATTCCTATAAATCAATTCAGTTTACCATATTATTCTCCCCATTACAAGAGGTTCCTAGAAATTTATGTGAATTTCTTCCCCCAGGGCAGGGAAACAGCCCCTGGCAAGGTTTCCGACTGGGAAAAGGCCGTCGATTTTCTCAGCGGCCTTGGGTTTCTTACGGCGGTAGCCGCTTTTCTCATTTCCCTCCCTTATGAGGATCCCCAGTCCAGCCGCCACCATCTCCCGCACCTCCCCCCCACTCAACCGATGGTTGAGGGAAAAATCCCCCTATGGTTGTGTGATTTTCTAAAAAATCAACAGCCAGGCCATTCCCTTTAGCCCCCGGCAATGGTAGGATAGAAGCATCAAAAGGAAGGAGTGACCCGCAATGGAAGAATCTTTAGGAAAACGGATCGCCGCCCTGCGGCGGGAAAAAGGGCTTAAGCAGGACGAACTGGCTGAAAAAATGGGAGTCAGTCCCCAGGCCGTCAGCAAATGGGAAAATGACCAGACCTGCCCGGATATCAATCTGCTGCCGAAGCTGGCACAGCTGCTGGGAGTCACCGTGGACACCCTGCTCACCGGGCACCATCCTCTGCCCCAGCCTGTGGTGCAGGTCGCCCGGAAGGAGCTCAAAAACATGGTCCTGCGGATCGTGGTAGATTCCGCAGACGGAGACAAGGTGAAGGTCAACCTTCCCATGTCCCTGGTGAAGGCTGCCATTGAAACCGGAATCGAAATATCCCATCTGTCGGGAAACAAAGCCATGAAGCGCATTGATCTGGAACAGATCCTGCATCTGGTGGAGCAGGGTGCGGTGGGCAACCTGGTGGAAGTCGACAGCGGCGATGGAGACATTGTGCGTATCTTTGTGGAGTGAGCTATGCGGATTCGGATTGAGGGAGAGGGCTATGCCTTCTGCATTCCGGCGCCCACCGGATGGCTTCTCTACGGGCCGGGAGCCTGGTATCTGAAAAAGAAGCTGGGGCAGTATCAAGTTCCCGGTCCCGCTGCCCATGCTCTTCTGAAAACAGCCAGGCAGGCCTGCCGCCAGTATCGGGGCTGGAAGTTAGTGGAGGTCCACAGTGCAGACGGCGATACGGTAGAGATTTTTTTATAAGTCTGCCTGGAATAGCCCCAGTTCAGAGACCCCGGAAAATTTCAGCACCTACAAAAAATGGACACTGCTTTCGCAGTGTCCATTTTATAAAGTTTGGATCTACCGAGATCAGGCCTTGCCAGCGCAGCCAAGGACGTCGACCAGCTTGTGGCGAACCAGTTCCTTGATGTTTGCACGAGCGGGCTTCAGGTACTGACGAGGATCGAAGTGATCGGGATGCTCGTCGAAGTACTGACGGATGGTACCGGTCATAGCCAGACGCAGGTCGGAGTCGATGTTGATCTTGCAGACAGCCAGCTTTGCAGCCTGACGCAGCTGATCCTCGGGCACGCCGACAGCATTGGGCATCTTGCCGCCATGGGCATTGATCATCTCAACATAGTTCTGAGGAACGGAAGAAGAACCGTGCAGAACGATGGGGAAGCCGGGCAGCTTCTTGATAACTTCCTCGAGGATGTCGAACCGCAGAGCGGGAGGAACCAGCAGGCCCTCAGCATTGCGGGTGCACTGCTCGGGGGTGAACTTGTAAGCGCCATGAGAGGTGCCGATTGCGATAGCCAGAGAGTCACAGCCGGTACGGGCAACAAACTCTTCGACTTCCTCAGGACGGGTGTAGTGGGAATCCTCAGCGGAAACGTTGACTTCGTCCTCAACGCCAGCCAGAGCACCCAGCTCAGCCTCGACCACAACACCGTGATCGTGTGCATACTCAACGACCTTCTTGGTGATCTCAACGTTCTCGTCGAAGGACTTGGAGGAAGCGTCGATCATAACGGAAGTGAAGCCGTCATCGATGCAGGACTTGCAGGTCTCGAAGGTATCACCATGGTCCAGGTGCAGAGCGATGGGGATCTCGGGGCACTCGATAACAGCAGCCTCGACCATCTTCACCAGATAAGTACGGTTAGCGTAGGCACGTGCACCCTTGGAAACCTGCAGAATGACAGGAGCCTTCTCCTCGCGGCAGGCCTCAGTGATGCCCTGAACGATTTCCATGTTGTTGACGTTGAACGCGCCGATGGCGTAGCCGCCGTCGTAAGCCTTCTTGAACATCTCGGTAGTAGTAACAAGAGCCATTGGAATCAATCCTTTCTTAAATAGCAGGCGGAACTGCCCGCATTTTTTCAAGCTCATTATATCACGTTTTCGGTTTATTTCAATAAAAATATTTGCCATTTCCATTCTTTCGTGCTATAATGCTGTTTAGTTAGGGAAAAAAAGCCCCTACTATGGCAATTTATATAAAAACTGAAATCAGAATTTCATTTTATTTGGAGGTTACCATCATGTCTGAAAAAACCCTCGTTGGCTCCCTGATCGTGGGCCAGTCCGGCGGTCCTTCCGCTGTCATCAACTGCTCCGCCTACGGCGTTATCAAGGCCGGCCTTGATAACCCCAGCATCACCAAGGTCTACGGTGCTCACCATGGCATCAAGGGCGTGCTGAATGACGAGCTCATGATCATGGACGAGGAGGACGCAGCCGAGCTGGAAAATATGCTCTACACTCCCTCTTCCGCTCTGGGTTCCTGCCGTTATAAGATCGCCGATCCCGATGTGGACGACACCGACTACAAGCGTATTCTGGAGATCTTCAAGAAGTATGACGTCCGTTACTTCTTCTACAACGGCGGCAACGACTCCATGGATACCTGCAACAAGATCTCCAAGTACATGAGCCGTGTTGGCTATGAGTGCCGCGTCATGGGCGTACCCAAGACCATCGACAACGACCTGGCCGGTACTGACCACTGCCCCGGTTTTGCTTCCGCTGCTAAGTATATCGCTACTTCCGTCATGGAAGTTTCCCGCGACTGCCACGTCTATGACACCGGCATGGTCACCATCATCGAGTGCATGGGCCGTCACGCCGGCTGGCTGACCGCCGCTGCCGCTCTGGCTAACGTCAAGGGCGACGGCCCCGATCTGGTTTACCTCCCCGAGGTTGATTTCGACATGGATCAGTTCGTTGCTGACGTCAAGCGCATCTACGACGAAAAGAAGAACTGCATCGTGGCTGTCTCCGAGGGCGTCCACTATGCTGACGGCACCTTCGTTTCCGAGGCTAAGACCTCCGGTACCGACGGCTTCGGTCATGCCCAGCTGGGTGGCCTGGCTGCTCGTCTGGCTGACGTTGTGAAGGCTGCTACCGGCGCTAAGGTCCGCCCCATCGAGCTGAGCCTGCTGCAGCGCTGCGCTGCTCACTGTGCTTCCGGCACCGATATCCAGGAGTCCTTCCTGTCCGGTAAGGTCGCCCTTGAGTCCGCCGTTGCCGGTATCACCGACAAGATGGTCGGCTTCGAGTGCACCCGTGACGAGAACGGCTACCACTGCGAGCCCAAGCTGTTTGACCTGAGCCTGGTGGCTAACACCGAGAAGAAGGTCCCTCTGGAGTGGATCAACGAGGCTCACAACGGTGTCAACCAGGGCTTCATCGACTACTGCCTGCCCCTCATCCAGGGCGAGACCGGCATGAAGAAGGAAGACGGCCTGCCCCGCTTCGTTCAGCTGAAGAAGGTCTTCGCAAAGTAAGTTTCCCGAACATTTCAAAAGGCCGCCCGTCTGGGCGGCCTTTTTCCTTGCAAATCCTTCGGTCTTCTGGTAGAATAGCGCTGTCCACTTCATTTTCCCGATTTTGAAAGGATGGCGTTCATGACCCCTAAGCGGAAGAAATTCTATATTGCCATGTTCCTTTGCTACCTCCTCGGCCTTCTCTGGGTGCTCTTCGCCCGCAGCCAGTGTGAGGAACCCCTTCCCTACTGGGACCATGTAATGCAGCACACCAACCTGATCCCCTTTCGCACCATTGCCCTCTACTGGCGGCTTCTGGTGCGTCCTGTCCGTCCTGTGCTCACCCAACTGGCAATCTACAACCTGGTGGGGAATGTTCTGCTGTTTCTCCCTATGGGGGCTCTGCTCCCGACGCTTTTCCCGAAGCTCCGCAGCCTCCGGAAGACCCTTCTGGTGGTCACCGGAAGCATGGTGCTGGTGGAAGTCTGTCAGGTGCTCTTTCTCACCGGCTCCTGTGATATCGACGATATTATTTTGAATCTCGTTGGGACTGCCCTGGGCTATCCCCTCTACCGGATCCTGACTGCCGAATAAGCAAATCCCCGGAATGATGAAAGTCATCCCGGGGGTTTTTTATAGCTCGGAGAGGATTTGCAGCTCCCGCTTCTGGCAGGTAAAGAGCAGTACCTGCCTGTGTGCTCCCTCCGCCTGTAGGATTTTCAGGGCCGCACGGAGCCGCTGGTCGTCAAACCGCACCAGAGCATCGTCCAGCACCAGAGGGGCATCCGGGCTCAGGGCATCGGATACCGCCAGCCGCAGAGCAAGATAGAGCTGGTCCACCGTGCCCTCACTGCGCCACAGGATGCTGTGAAGGGTATCCTCCTCCCTGGCTCCGGCTCCCAAAGCCAGGTCCTCCCCCAGGGTCAGCCGATCATAGCGGCCCCCGGTCATCTGCTGCATCAGCTCTTGCGCCCGTTTGGTGATCCTGGGGGCGAAACGCCGCTGTAGATCCGCTGCGGCGGCTTCCAGATTCTCCTGAGCAATGGTCACCGCCTGGTAAATGTCCTCCAGTTTTTCGAGCCTCCGGCTTACCTGGTCGTATTGGTCCTTCAGGCTCTCTCCATCTCCCAGGGCTTCCATTCTGCCCTGGAGCTGGCCCAGCCGGGTCTGCAGGGTCTTCCGCTCTGCTTCCCCGTCGGAAAGCAGTCTGGCGGTGTCTTCTTCACTGTAGGTGAGGGTGTCCCCGCCCTCCGGCTTTTCCATGGGCTTTGCCATAGCCTGCACATCTTCCAGATGGCCTTTCGCCTGGCTCGCTTCCCGGCGGGCCAGCTGCAAGGTTTCCCAATACCGGGATACCTCCTGCCACACCTGGGTGACCTCCGCCACGGACTGGCTGCCGCAGAGGGAGGCGTGCTGCTTTTTCAGCTCTGCCAGCCGGCTGTCCAGGTCCCCACGCTGGTCCCGGTCCTGATAACAAGCTCGCTGATAGTCCGCCATTTCCTGGCGGTAGTGCTCAGCCAGCCGGACCCAGTGATTGGGGTCGGGATCGCCGTATTTTTCTTCCAGCGCTTTGAGGTCCCGGACCCGGCTGCGTCTGCGCATCCATCCCAACGCCAGTACCACTGCCCCGGAAGCCGCCGACAGGCAGGCCATCCATGCGATCCGCAGCATGGCTGTGAGCCCTGCCGCCGCAAAAAAGACCGCTGCCAGCAGGACCCACAGCAGATCATTGCCGGTCCGCAGCCGCTGCCAGGCTCTTCCGTCCCGGACTGCCATATCCATAGCCCCCTGGGGGTCCATATCCCGAAAAACTGCCGGAGGATTCGGTGCCTGGGCCTGTTTGGGGAGCATCTGCTCCTCCATGAGGGCCGCATTCCAGCGGTCTGTGAATTCTCCAATCTGCCGGAGCTTCCGCCGTGCTTCCTCCTCAGAGGGCAGCTTCCGGCAGATCTCCTCCAGCTTTTCCAGCTGTCCCCGGGCCTGCTCGTAATGCTGCCGGGCCTGGGTCACCCGCTTCTCATCTGCCTCCGCCTGGGTGCATCGCAGATGGTTCCGGTGGTTTTGCAGCTGGGCCTGCCAGCTGTCCACCTCTCCCAGCCGCTGAGAGACCTTTTCGCACTGGGCATTTAAGCTTTCCAGCTCTTCCATGGCATCCAGGATCTGCTCCCGCTCCGCCTCTGCCTGGGGCAGCAGTCCGGTGCGGTTGTATCGGCATTTATTTTTCAGCTCCTTGAGACTTCTTGCCAGCCGCTCCCCGTCTCCGCTCTCATCTCCGGTGGTGACCAGGGCATTGAGCCGACGGCGCAGGGCATCGTCTTTCGTCACCGGCAGGTCGGACAGCCGGACAAATCCCGCCCGGCGGAAGACACTCTCCTCCACACCCAGCAGGGTTTCTCCACAATTCGATGCCGTAAGCTGTGGAATGGGCAGGCCGGTCTCCGTCTCAAAGGCAGAAAACTCCCCCAGAGGGACCCGGCCTTTGGTCCGGCGCTCGATGGTAATATCCCTGCCCTCAAAATTCAAATCAATTCGACCGGACATAGACGTGCCGGACCAGGGGGCATAGTGTTCCTTGTCTGCCAAGGCACTTTTGGTGGTCTTGGCCCGGGTGTCCAGGCCGTAGAGCATGGCCGCCAGAAACGCGCACCAGGTACTTTTTCCCCATTCGTTGGGGGCCTCAATGATGTTGAGGCCCGGTTTCAAGGTCATGGTCTGGTGCTGCAATTTTCCGAAGGTGGCCGTCATCTGATAGATCCTCACGGCAGCTGTACCTCCCTTCCCTCCAGCAGCTTCTGGGAAATCTCCGCCGCCAGGAGAATCTGCTTCTGAATTTGTGGGTCTGTTTCCCCATCCAGCTGGGCTTTCAGCCGGGCAAAATAGGCACCCCGCAGGGTGTCCTCCCCTGCCTGATCCCACAGGCCGCCCAGGTCCACCGTGCGGTCCCGAAGCTCCAGATTCCGGTAGGCTGCAAACTGCCGCTTCAAGGCAGACAGATCCGGTTTCCCATATCCCGTCAGAGTCAGGCGGTAGAAATCCTCCTGCCCTGCCGGGGGCAGGACAGCTTCCAGGGCAGCGGCGGCATCCTTGCCGATTTCCACATCCTGCTGATAAAACCGGGGCGTATTCAGAGGCACAGGCCGGACCTTCGTCTCCCGGCCTGCCTCCACCAAAAGATATCCCTTCTCCCCGGTCTCATCCCAGCCCCGGCCCATGGGGCAGCCGGGCCAGCCGCAGACCGTGTCCCCGGCCTCCAGACCTCCGGCCTTGTGGATGTGGCCCAGGGCCAGATAGTTGAGGCCGGAATCCCGGATCTGCGCCGTGGTGACGGGGTTGTAGGGAGAGTTCCCCCCGGTGGGGTCTCCGTGAAACACGCCGATCTGGTAAGGCTCCTCCCCATCCGCCTGGAAGCCCTCCAAAAGGGATGGACAGTCCATGCCGGAAAATCCGGCACCGTAGACCCGGCAGTCCAGCTCCGGTACCAGGATGCTGCTGCACTTATTAGGCGGGAAGATCCACACATTGTCCGGCCACAGCTCTCCCCAGGGGCTGTCCACCCCCCAGGGGTCGTGATTGCCCGGTGCAATAAACACCGGGACCCGGCATTCTGCCAGGGCATCCCGCACCACATCCAGGGTCTCCTGGGTCCAGGGGCCGTCGAACAGGTCCCCTGCCAGAAGCACCAGATCACAGCCGTTCTCCCGGCAGGCCATGGCGATCTGCCCGGGAATTTCCATCTGGGCTCTGCGTAAGTTCGCCCGCTGTTCCTCCCGGAAGGAGGCAAAGGGGGAATCCAGGTGCCAGTCAGCACTGTGAAGAATTTTTAATCCCATTGGTCAACTCTTTCCGCCTTCAGGCACTTGCCTGTGGCACTGTCGATGGTGAACAGGACGGCCTCCAGCTTTGTGGGACCCTCTGCCCAGCGGTAGCGTTCGGTGAGATCTCCCCGGAACTTGGCAATGGACAGCTGGGGCCTGATGCCCAGCACCGAGTTTTTCGGCCCGGTCATGCCCAGATCCGTTACATAGCCCGTACCCTTGGGCAGTACCTGGGCATCCGCCGTGGGCACATGGGTGTGGGTGCCCCAGACCGCGCTGACCCGCCCGTCCAGCATATAGCCCATAGCCAGTTTTTCCGAAGTTGCTTCCGCGTGGAGCTCCACCAGAATGATCTTGGCGGTGATCTCTTTGAGGATCTTCTCCACCATCAGGAAGGGATTGTCGGGACCGTAGTCCATGTTGCACCGACCGATGAGGTCGATCACTGCCACATCCCCTGCCCGGCTCTCATAAATACCCCAGCCCCGTCCCGGGACCTGAGGGGCATAGTTGGCAGGCCGGAGGATCTGGGAACACTCGTCCAGATAATCCGTAAGCTCACGCTTTCCGAAGGTGTGATTGCCCATGGTGATCACATCCGCTCCGGCATCCAGGATCTCCTCTGCCTGAGACGGGAGCAGACCCACCACACTGGCATTCTCTCCGTTCACGATGACAAAATCCGCTCCGGTGGCACGGCGCAGCCTCCGCAGGCTCCGGTCGATCCGGTCCATGCCGGGGTTTCCCACCACATCTCCCACCGTCAGCACCTTGAATTCCATATCCCTCATCCTCCAACCATAGAAATTTGATTTTAGTATATCTCAGAATCCCCAGTTTCGCAAGCTTTAGCCAAAAATAACGCCTGTGTTCTTTCGGGAACACAGGCGTTATGGACTTTTTTGCTCATCGAACGGACTTTGCATACTCCGTGGGGGTGATGCCGAATTTCTCCTTGAACTGACGGGAGAAATGGTGAACCGTAGAATACTGCAAGGCGGCGGCGATCTCGGTAAAGTTGAGATTATTCTCCCGGATCATCTGCTTGCTCTCCTGGAGCTTAATGCGGCGGATGTATTCGCCGGGGGAGATCTGGAGATTCTTGTGGAACAGAGCCGTCAGGTAGCTGGGGCTCACATCCACCTGGCGGGCCACCAGAGGCACCGGCAGCTTCTCCCGGATGTGGACACTGATATACTGCTGTGCCTGACGGATGATCTCATTCTCTCCGTGGACTGCATTGGAGGTCTGAAGCTTGGCCCCGGTGGGTCTGTCAGCCTCTCGCAGCAGGGCAAACAGCACCATACTGAGCTGAGAGATGATCATATCCGTAGAATACTCATCCATCCGCTCCTGCTCCCGGAGCATCTGCTGCAGCAGCGTTACCACCTGCTGCGGTGCCACAAACTTCTGATTCAGCAGCGGGGTGAGGTCCAAGCCTTCCAAATCAAAGGTGATGGTCACAAACCGGGGGGCCACACCAATGTCTGCATAGTGCATATGCCACTGGTTGGGGCCGTACACCGTGATATCCCCCTGCTTTAACAGGGTATCCTGACCCTCCAGCACGGAGTGGAGTTCGCCCTGATCCACATAGGTGAGCTCAGGCATGGGATGGGACTCGCCGGAAAAGATGAACCCCTGCTCCCGCTCCTGATAGAAGAAGGTATACAGACCGCCTACCCGCATTCTGGGATCTTCCCGAAGGCTTCCGTTATTCTTGACACCCACAATTTTGGGGGGCTTCGAGGATGTCATGGTCACCGTACCCTCACCCTTAAAGGGATAGACCACGAAGAACACGCCAGGGCTGACACAGGCCCGCTTGTCCAGATAGAAGTCCTGGAAATTCTCTGCATCGGTTGAGACAGACAGCACTGCCTTGCCGCCGCTGCAATTGAGCCAGGTCTGGGCATCTGCCTGGTACAGGTCCATCTGCGGCGTATCCACAGACAGAGGAATGAGCGTTTCATTATTTTTATCCGCCTGCGCCCGGTCAGTCAGGACCGTTCCGAAGGACTGGAATGTCATTTGATTCAGGTTTCGGATCATGGCAACACCCTCCGTAGAAGCAAAATAGAGTCACCACACTTGGTGACTCTATTATTATACCAAATAAAGTTGAAATTGGCAAATACTTTTATCGCTGATATTCAAATTGGAAGTCATAAATATCAACGGTATCGCCATCGGCAATGCCCATCTCCTCCAGGCGGGTGAAGAGCCCCGATTTTCTCAGCTGCAAATCAAAGAAATTCCGGGATTCGTAGTCGTCGAAGTTGATATTCTGAACCAAACGCTCCAGCCACACACCGGTGATGACCCAGGTGCTGCCCAGATGCTCGATTTCCAGATCCTGGGGATCTCCGGCCTCTGCCTCGGGCTCCACATACTCAGGCTCGTAGATGGTCACAGGGGGCAGGGTGCGCAGCTTCTCAGCCACTACCCGCATCAGGTTCCGGGTGCCCTGCGTGGTACCGGCAGAGATCTCATAAAGCTCACATCCGGCTTCCTCCACGGCCTTTCTCAGCCGCTCCAGATTGTCGGACTCCGGCATCATCAGGTCGATCTTGTTAGCGGCCACGATCATGGGCCGATTGCTCAGGTCTACGCTGTAGCTCTTGAGCTCCTCACAAATGGCATAGAAATCCTCTACGGGGTCCCGGTCCTCACTGCCGGAGACATCCACAACATGCAGAAGCAGACGGCAGCGGTCAATGTGCCGCAGGAAGTCGTGGCCCAGGCCTGCACCCTCTGCCGCACCCTCAATGATACCGGGGATGTCAGCCATGACAAAGGATACGCCCTCATCTACATAGATAACACCCAGGTTGGGGAACAGCGTGGTAAAGTGGTAATTGGCAATCTTAGGCCGGGCATTGGAGGTGACACTGAGCAGAGTGGATTTGCCCACGTTGGGGAAGCCAACCAGCCCCACGTCTGCCAGAAGCTTCAGCTCCATAATGATATCCCGCTCCTGGCCCTTGAGACCGGCCTTAGCAAAGCGGGGAACCTGACGGGTTGCGGTGGCGTAGTGGGCATTGCCCCAGCCGCCCCGGCCGCCCTTGGCGATGACAAAATCCTCGCCGGTGGACATATCTACAATGATCTGGTTTGTCTCGGCATCCCGGACCACAGTCCCCCGGGGCACTTCAATGACCAGGGGGGTGCCCCGCTTGCCGCTCATGTGGTTGCCCCGGCCGTTGTCGCCGGGCTGGGCTGCATATTTGCGCTTATAGCGGAAATCCAGCAGGGTGGACATATTGTCGTTGACCCGGAGGATGACGCTGCCGCCGTGTCCGCCGTCGCCGCCGTCGGGGCCGCCGGAGGCCACATACTTCTCCCGGTGGAAGGCAACCGCACCGTCGCCGCCACGTCCACCAATGACAGTGATTCTGACTTTATCTACAAACATGGAACTTCTCCTTTATCTAACAGGGTGGAAAATACGGTCATCTCCAAAAATCCGGGGGAATTTTCAGAGATCACTGTACTTTGAAAAAAAGGACTGCCGCAAGTAGTTTGCAGCAGTCCTTCAAGGCTTATACGACAATTACTGCTCAGCGTAAACGGAGCACTGCCGGCGATCCTTGCCCATACGCTCGAATTTGACGACACCGTCAACGAGAGCGAACAGGGTATCATCCTTGCCGATACCAACATTGACACCGGGATGGATGTGAGTGCCTCTCTGGCGAACCAGAATGTTGCCAGCCAGAACGGGCTGACCATCAGCACGCTTTACGCCCAGACGCTTGGACTCGGAATCACGACCGTTCTTGGTAGAACCGCCGCCCTTATGGTGAGCGAAGAACTGAATACCAATCTTCAGCATGGTGTTAC
>SAMEA104404100__coassemble_2286_pt1 | contig 14879 bp, 13 predicted proteins | sample SAMEA104404100__metabat2_high_PE_013 | metagenome-assembled genome bin SAMEA104404100 (sample SAMEA104404100) | Balaenoptera acutorostrata | reverse complement strand
CGCCAATCAAGGACCAACAGGGAGCAGGGGTGCACCATTTTGAATGGTAACAAAAAAAGGCAGCCTGTTAAAAACAAGCTGCCTTTATGGAGCGGGTGACGAGGCTCGAACTCGCTACCTCCACCTTGGCAAGGTGGCGCTCTACCGGATGAGCTACACCCGCAGGGAACATGATGTATTATAACAGATATTCCCTAAATGTCAAGGATTATTTTTGAAAAACTTAATTTATTTCCACAGGGGCCAGCGTGTGGCTGGGGCCTGAGGACTGTCCGGGAATGGCGGAATAATCCCAGACGTAGCCCTGCATCTCATCGTCTGCATGGGTCTGGAAACTCCCGTGAGCGGTGCATTGCAGCAGATCTACATGGACGAAGTTTTCATCCAGAGCAATGAGGTTCCAGGTCCAGGGTTCCCCGCTGCGGGTGCCTGTCATCACCAGGCAGTCAAGTCCCACACTGCGGCACATGGCGGCGTAGATCACTGCAAAGGCCCGGCTGTCTCCAACACCGTGATGGAGGAGGCTGTAGGTGGGAGTGATGGAGCTCTGGATCCGGTAGTCGAACCGCTCCATGAGAAAAGCGTAGAGCTGGGTGTACTTCTGGTAGGCTGTGGCATCCTCACTGACATAGAGCTGGGCCGCTTCAAAGACGGGCTCTACCTGGCGGCGCATTTGCCGCAGAACATCCCGATTGGTCTGATAGTTGAATTGCAGATCTACCACCCGGGAGCTGTCTGTGCCGTAGACGGCGGTGGTGACCTGGGGAATTTCCATAACGATTTCAGGGTGCCTTTGGGCATAATCGTTGACCAGCTGGGCAAAATCCACATCCTCGTATCGGGCGATGAGCAGGACGACCCGGGGGTCCACCCGGGTCAGGGCCTCTGCAATGGCTCGGGCGGCCTGCCCCATGTTGGTTACCCGCTGGATCTGCTGGATCTCCATGGGGGTGCGGCGATAGGAGATCTCCACCGCAACGGCAGGCTTGCCGTTGTTGGTGCCGATCTCATATTCCAAATGCTCTACGGCATAGGCTCCCAGAGGGTCAGAGGCAGCCAGACGCTCCTGAATCAAAGCCATGCCGTCGTCTGCCATGGTCTGCGCATATTCGGACAGAAAGATGACCGCATTGGTCGTGCCGCTTTCCACCATCTGCATGACGACTTGCTGCAGCTCGGTGTAGTTGGAGACTGTGAGGGTTTCAGGTTGAAGGGCAGGTCCCTGGTCCTGGTGCCGGGTGATATGGACATAGCTGCCATCCATCCAGCTGCATCCTCCCAGCAGAAAACTGACAAAAAGGATCAGAACGGCAAGTTTTTTCATGGCGGCCCTCCTTACAGGGAGTTCTTGGAGTATCGGGAGAAGCCGTCCCCCAGTACCTGGTGGGCCTCCTGAACGATCAGGAATGCATTGGGGTCGATGGCCATGACCAGCTCTTTGAGCTCGGCGATCTGCTGCTTTTTCACGGCAGCCAGAACCACCTTGGTGGGGGCGTGGCTGAAGCTGCCCTCCCCGTGCAGGAAGGTGGCACCCCGGTCCAGCTCTCTGCCGATGGCAGCGGCGATCTCCTGATAGTCCGGGGAGATGATGAGAACCACTTTGGAGTAGTCAAAATTGTAGATCACGGCGTCAATGACCTTGCCTACAATAAAGGCGGCTACACCGGTATAGAGGGCCTTGCTCACATCGTGAAAGACCAGACCGGTGAGCACCACCACGATGGCATCGATACACATAGAAATTTGTCCGATGGGCACATTGCGGTAGCGCAGCTTCAGCAGCCGGATCAGAATATCTGAGCCGCCGGTGGAGGTACCGGCAAGAAAGACCAGGCCCAGCCCCAGCCCTGTGAGGGTCGCGCCGTAGAGACAGCCCAAAAGCGGGTCCTGGGCCGGCATGGGGATCAGGGCAAAGAGGTCAATGAGCAGGGAACTGAGCACCATTCCCAGAAGAGACCCCCAAAAGAACCGTTTGCCGATTTTGAGACCGCCTAAAACGAAGAGCGGGAGGTTCAGTAAAATGGAGACAAAACCTACGCTTCCCACGCCGAGAAGCTCCACAATGACCATGGCAAAGCCGGAGACTCCGCCGGAGTTCATGTCGTTGGGCAGCAGGAACAGGGAAAATCCCAGTGCAAAAATGGTACTGCCTGCAATGGTGAAGATGATCCACCCGAATTTATGCCATAGAGATCTCATAGGGTGCCTCCTGATCGTTATATATTTGCCCGATTCCGTCCGGTATCCGGATGGGAATTCAGATATCAAAGCTTTCCTGTGTTTCCTGCCGGTCCTCCGGTTTTAGGATAGCACCGGCGGCGGGAATGGTTTTGCTGCGATAGCGGCTTTCGTTCACAATGCCGCTGACCTCCAGGGGAAGGGCATCTACCAGCACAGCCTTCTTTTTGAGGGCCATGACGGCAACACCCTGGGTGTTTCGGGTGACCTTGGGCTGGAGATGGGCGGTGGAGAAGATGGCGGCCCGGTCGTCGCTGGCCCGGAGCACCATCTGGATGTCCTGGGTCAGCAGAGCCACCCGGACAAGGGGACTCTTGTCACTGTAGGCGCCGGTGAGTTTTTTTCGATTTGTCTTGGTTTCATAGGCGGTGAGAGGAACCTTTGCCACCTTGCCGTTCTGGAAGAAGAACAGCAGGAAGCCCTGGTAGTCCTGGAATAGGATCAGCTGGATCAGATTCTCGCCGGGGTCAAAGCCCAGCTTCTGAGGCAGGTAGTCCCCCAGCAGAGAGGCCTTGCTGTCCTCAAAGTCGGAGAGCTTGGCTTTGTAGCACTGGAACTGATCGGTAAAGGCCAGCAGCTCCCAGCGGTTGGAAGCCTCCTGGGAGAAGTTCAGGCTGTCGCCCTCCTTGAACTTCTGCTCACCGGACATCCGCAGAGACTGGGTGGTGATTTTTTTCAGATAACCCTCCTTGGAAAGGAACACCGTCACCGGGTAGTCGGGGATGACCTCTTCCTCCACCTCAGGGGCAGTCTCTGCCACGTTATAAAGGATCTCGGTCTTTCTGGGCTGTCCGAACTTTGCGGATACGGCCTGCAATTCCTTGATGATGACGTTTTTCAGCTTTCGGGCACTGTTCAGAGTCTCCCGCAGCTCGGCGATCTCCTGCTCCAGCTGGTCGATGGCCTTGGTCTGCTTCAGAATGTACTCTTTATTGATGTTGCGCAGCTTGATTTCTGCCACATAGTTTGCCTGAATTTCGTCAATACCGAAGGCGATCATCAGGTTGGGCACCACTTCACTGTCCATCTCGGTTTCGCGGATGGTGGCAACGGCTTTGTCGATATCCAGAAGGATTCGCTCCAGGCCCTTGAGCAGGTGCAGACGCTCCTCCTTCTTGCTGATCTGGAAGAAGATCCGGCGCTTCACGCAGTCGGTCCGCCAAGCGGTCCATTCCTCCAGAATTTCCCCTACGCCCATGACCCGGGGCATACCGCCGATGAGAATGTTGAAGTTACAGGGGAACTTATCCTCCAGGGGGGTCATGCGGAAGAGCTTCTGCATGAGCTTATCCGGGTCTGCACCACGCTTTAAGTCAATGGTGAGCTTCAGGCCGCCCAGGTCGGTCTCGTCACGCATATCGGAGATCTCCCGAATTTTTCCGGCTTTGATGAGCTCTGCCACCTTGTCCATGATGACTTCCGTGGCGGTGGTATAGGGAATCTCGGTGATCTCAATGAGATTGCCGGTTTTTACATAGTGCCATTTGGCACGGAGCCGGAAGCTGCCCCGGCCGGTGGCGTAGATCTCCCGGGTGGCGGCCTCGTCAAAGAGCAGCTCGCCGCCGGTGGAGAAGTCCGGGCCGGGCAGGGTTTCCAGAATGTCGTGGTCGGGATTCTTCATCAGGGCGATGGTGGTATCGCAGATCTCCTTCAGATTGAAGGAGCAGATGTTGCTGGCCATGCCAACGGCGATACCCTGGTTTGCAGAGACCAGCACGTTGGGGAAGGTGGTGGGCAGCAGGGCAGGCTCCTTCATGGTGGCGTCGTAGTTGTCCACCATGTCCACGGTGTCGCTGTCGATGTCCTTGAACAGTTCTGAGCAGATGCTGTCCAGCTTTGCCTCGGTGTATCGGGAGGCGGCGTAGGCCATATCCCGGGAGTAGACCTTACCAAAGTTACCCTTGGAATCCACAAAGGGGTGGAGCAGGGTCTCATTGCCCCGGGCCAGACGCACCATGGTTTCGTAGATGGCGGCATCGCCGTGGGGGTTTAACCGCATGGTCTGGCCCACGATATTTGCAGACTTGGTCCGGGGGCCGTTCAGAAGGCCCATCTTATGCATGGTATAGAGGAGCTTTCTGTGAGAGGGCTTAAAGCCGTCGATCTCCGGGATGGCCCGGGAGACGATCACCGACATGGCGTAGGGCATATAGTTGATTTCCAGCGTCTCGGAAATGGCCTGCTCGGTGGTGGAGCCGTGAAGGCCCATAATGCCGTCGGTACTGATTTTCTTCTTATCGGATGCTTGTTTCTTCTTTGCCATAGGGAACCTCTCTTAGGAAATATCGGCAAGCTCCAGATATCTGGCGCCATTTTCCGCAATGAAATTCTTACGCTCTGCCAGGCTGTCACCCAGCAGAACATCAAAGTAGTGGGCGGTGCGTTCCACGCCCTCGGGCATGACCTTGATGAGACGGCGGGTCTCCGGGTTCATGGTGGTCATCCACATCATCTCCGGGTCATTTTCACCAAGACCCTTGGAACGCTGGATGGTGACCTTTTTACCCTCCAGCTCTCTGAGAATCTGGACCTTTTCCTGCTCGTTGTAAGCAAACCAGGTCTGGTCCTTGCAGCTGATCTCAAACAGAGGAGACTCGGCAATATAGACATAGCCGTCCCGGATCAGGGTAGGGCAGAGCCGGTAGAGCATGGTGAGGATCAGGGTGCGGATCTGGAAGCCGTCCACGTCCGCATCGGTACAGATGACGACCTTGCTCCAGCGCAGAGCGGAGATGTCGAAGTTGGAAAGCTCTTTTGCCTTCTTGCCCTGGACCTCTACGCCGCAGCCCAGGACCTTCATAAGGTCCGTGATAATGGGGGAGGCGAAGATCTTTGCATAGTCCGCCTTCAGACAGTTTAGGATCTTACCGCGGACAGGCATGATGCCCTGGAATTCTGCATCCCGGCTGAGCTTGACAGAGCCCAATGCGGAGTCGCCCTCCACGATGTAGAGCTCTCGGACGCTGGTATCCCGGCTGCGGCAGTCCACAAACTTCTGCACCCGGTTGGCAATATCGATGGAACCGGACAGCTTCTTCTTGACACTGGATTTGGTCTTTTCAGCGGATTCTCTGGCCCGCTTGTTCACCAGGATCTGTTCGGCGGCCTTGTCCGCTTCCTGCTTGTTCTCAATGAACCAGATATAGAGCTGCTCTTTGAAGAAGGCGGTCATGGCCTCCTGGGTGAACTTGGAGTTTACGGACTTCTTGGTCTGGTTTTCAAAGCAGCCAATGGTGGAGAAGCAGTTGGTCACCATCACCAGGCTGTCCTGAATGTCCTGGAAGATGATCCGGCTCTCGTTCTTGGTATACTTGTTGTTATCCCGGAGGAACTTGTCAAAGGCGAAGGTAAAGGCAGAGCGGACGGCCTTGTCCGGGCTTCCGCCATATTCCAGCCAGGAAGAGTTATGATAGTACTCGATGTGGTTTACCTGCTTGGAGAAGCAGAAGGATGCGGTGATCTTCAGCTTCATCTCCGGGCGGTTTTCTGCATCCCGGCCCCGGCGTTCCGTCTCCCAGTAGGTGGGCATGGTAAAGGCGTTGTCGCCCACCAGTTCCTCAATATACTGACGGATACCGTCCTGATAACAGAATTCCTCGGTTTCAAACCGGCTTCCGTGCTGGCAGCGGAACCGAAAGGTGATACCGGGGTTCACCACAGCCTGGCGGCGAAGAACGTCCCGGTAGTATTCCACGGGAATGTTGATCTCTGTAAAAACGGCTTTGTCCGGTTTCCAATGGAATCTGGAACCGGTCTTTTTCCGGTCGGTGGGTTCTTTTTGCAGACCGCCGATGTTCCGGCCCTTTTCAAAGTGGAGATCGTATTTGAATCCGTCCCGGCGGATGGTGGCGTCGAAATATTCCGATGCGTACTGGGTGGCACAGGAGCCAAGACCGTTGAGACCCAGAGAGTATTCGTAGTTCTCACCGTTTTCGCCGTATTTGCCGCCGGCGTACATTTCACAGAACACCAGTTCCCAGTTGAACCGCTTTTCTTTTTCATTATAGTCCACAGGACAGCCTCGTCCGAAGTCCTCAACCTCTACGCTGAGATCTTCGTAGCGGGTGACGATAATGGTATCGCCGTGACCCTCACGGGCCTCGTCGATGGCGTTGGAGAGGATCTCAAACACCGCGTGCTTGCAGCCTTCCAGATCATCGGAGCCGAAGATGACGGCGGGACGCTTACGGACCCGGTCCTCACCCTTCAGCATGGAGATACTGGAATTGCCGTATTGTTCTTGCTGTTTTCTAGCCATAGTATCATACCTGCCATAAATTCCATAATTTATCTACTATAGTATACGCATTTTTGGCTCGAAAGTCAACCGCACTCCCCAAAGCGTGGAGAATGTCCGGCGATGCCGGGGTGGAGGTGCCGGAAAAATTTTGTTTTCCGCTCTTGTATTTTACAGCGGCTCAGGTTATAATAGCGAAAAGACTAGAATTGGAGGTCATAATTATGGCTGTTAAAATTGAGAAGGATACCATCATCGGCGACATCCTGGACATCGCTCCTCAGGCTGCGCCTCTGTTCTTTGCCATTGGTATGCACTGCCTGGGCTGCCCCTCTTCCCGGGGAGAGTCTGTTGAGGAAGCATGCATGGTTCACGGCATCGAGTGTGAGCCCTTCCTGGCTCAGCTGAACCACTTCCTGGAAGCCTACGAAGCAAGCCAGAACTGAGAAAAATGGCATTGGGATGCTCTGCGTCCTAAAGTAAAAGCGGCTTGCCCATAGGGCAGCCGCTTTTTTCGCCTGTATTCGACGATTCCATATATTATATTAAGGAGTAATTCTATGAATGTTCCCATTTCGGACCGGCTGCTGGCCTGTGCGGGATTTGTAAACCCCGGGGACCGTGTGGCAGATGTGGGCTGCGACCACGGCTATCTGGGCATCTTTTTATTGATGCGGGGAATTGCCCGGTCGGTGATCGCTTCGGACCTGCGGGAAGGCCCCCTGCAAAGTGCAAAGGACAACGCAGCGGTTTATGGGGTAGCGGACCGGATCACCTTCTGTCTCAGCGACGGTGTCCGGCAGGTCCCCAGGGATTTTGACACTATGGTCTGCGCCGGTATGGGTGCGGAAACCATGATTTCCATTTTAGAGGCCGCCCCCTGGCTGCAAAATGAACGGTATCGGCTGATCTTGCAGTGCCAGATCAAAACCCATCTGCTCCGCCGGTATCTGTCGGAGCACGGCTTCCAAATCCGGGAGGAGCGGGTGCTCCGGGACGGAAAGTTCCTCTATACGGTGCTGGAGGCCCAGTGGTCGCCCAAGGGTCAGACGCTCACCCCGGGACAGTGGTATATTCCCCCGGTGATGTGGGAAGCTCCGGATGAAAGGTTCCCGGAGTATTTCCGGTGGGTTCGGGGGAGCCTTCATAAGATCGTATCCAGCCGGGGAGACACGGCTCCGGGGTGGATGCAGGCAGCGGACAGAGAGCTGGCGGAGTTGGCGCAAACAGAGAAAGGAGTGCTGGAACCATGACGGTAGCGGATGTTTTGGCGTTTATGGAGGAGCTTGCCCCCTCCTATATGAAAATGGATTGGGACAATGCGGGCCTGCTCTGCGGAGATCGGCAGCAGAAGGTCACCAAGATCCTGGTGGCCCTGGACCCCTTTGAGGATGTCTGCCGGGAGGCAGAGGAAGTGGGGGCCCAGCTGATCGTCACCCACCATCCTTTGATTTTTACTCCCTGCAAGTCGGTGACGGAGGACACCGGTGTGGGCCGGGCCATCCGATATCTGTGCAGACATGATATCAGCGCCATCAACGCCCACACCAATCTGGACTGCGCTCCCGGCGGGGTCAACGACGTGCTGGCATCCCGGCTGGGGCTTTCGGATGTGCAGGTGGCGGCCCCGGAGGGGAAGGACAGCCAGGGCCGGGACTGGGGACTTCTGCGCCGGGGAACCGTGGAGAAGCAGTCCCTGGATACCTTCCTGGCTCAGGTGAAAACCGCCCTGGGCTGCCCCGGTCTGCGGTATGCAGACGGGGGAAAGCCGGTGCATCAGGTGGCGGTGGGCGGCGGTGCCTGCGGCAGTGAGCTCATGGATGCGGTGGCTGCCGGGTGCGACACTTTTGTGACCTCTGACGTAAAATACAACCAGTTTTGGGATGCCCGGGACCTGGGGGTAAGCCTCATCGATGCGGGACATTTTTACACGGAAAACCCGGTCACGGTCATGCTGGCGGAGAAATTATCCGTGCAATTCCCGGAAATTGAGACGGTGCTCTCCAAAAAACACAGAGATTGCATGAAATTCTTCTGAAAATCGGTTGCTTTTTGCAAAAAAAGGTGTTAAGATAGATGAGCTAATTTTGTATTACTAATTCCAGAAGGGAAGATCTATCAATGTCCGGACATTCCAAATGGCATAACATTCAGAAAACCAAGGGCGCACAGGACGCAAAGCGTGCTGCTGCATTCACCAAGATCGCAAAGGAAATGATCGTCGCAGTTAAGGAAGGCGGCGGCAGCATCGACCCTGCCAACAACTCCCGTCTGGCAACGGTCATCACCAAGGCAAGAGCTGCCAATATGCCCAACGACAACATCAAGCGGACGCTGGAGAAGGCTGCCGGTGCCGGCAATGCTGACAACTTCGAGTCCATCACCTACGAAGGCTACGGCCCCGGCGGTGTGGCTGTCATTGTGGAAGCAATGACCGACAACCGCAACCGTACCGCAGGCTCTGTCCGTCACCACTTCGACAAGTTCGGCGGCAACCTGGGTGCCAATGGCTGTGTGTCCTGGTCCTTTGATCAGAAGGGTGTTCTCGTCATCGACAACGAGGAGGGCGACTATGAAGAGGACGACGTGATGATGGATGCTATGGACTGCGGCGCCGACGATTTCGAGGCCGAGGACGAGGTGTTCACCATTTATACCGCACCTGAGGACTTCAATGCTGTGGCTGAGGCCATGACCGCTAAGAAGTACACCTTCGCTTCCGCTCAGATCGAGATGGTTCCTCAGAACTATCAGAAGCTGGACACCGAGGAGCAGATCGCCAACATGGAGAAGCTCATCGACGCCATGGAGGATGACGACGACGTCCAGAACATCTGGCACAACTGGGCTCAGGACTGATCCAAAATATGCAGCTGGAATCCCCGCCGGAATCCTTCCGGAGGGGATTTTTGCGGAGGATTGTAGCTCTGATACGGATTTTTGAAAGAAGAACGGATTGAAAAAGCATAAAAACGGTCAACTTGATGGATATATTGCATAAAAATATAATCCTATAGCTGGGGGTTATGACGAAAATTTAATTTTTCTTAAGGATTATATTGACAAATTGTGAACCGGCGGTTATTCTAAGTATAGAACTTAACACAATGTAATTGGATTGTTACTGGTAGGCAGGCAAAACCAAATTCTACAAAAGACGATGTCGCTTTTGGCAGAATTTGGTCTTTTTTTTACGGAGGGTACGAAACTTGAAGGTACTTAAAGTAATCAACAACAATGTGGTAAGCTGTCTGGACCATCGTGGACGGGAAACGGTCGTGATGGGGAAGGGCCTGGGTTTTCGCGCAAAACCCGGTATGGAGCTGGACCCGGGAGCGGCGGAAAAGATTTTTCGCATGGATTCCCCGGAGGAGGCGTCCCGGCTGACGGATCTCTTTTCCAGACTCCCTGCGGGGCTTCTGGAGCTGTGCACACAAATCGTGGACTATGCAAATCAGATCCTGGGCCGTCGCCTGAATAAGTCCATTTATCTCACCCTCACGGATCACATCCACTTTGCCATTGAGCGCATCCGCCAGGGAATGGTGCTTCAGAATGCGCTTCATACGGAGGTCCGGGTGTTTTATCCCGAGGAATACGCCATTGGCCGCTATGCCCTGGAGCAGATTGCCGCCAAACTGGACGTTGCCCTTCCTGAGGATGAGGCGGCCAGCATTGCGCTGCATCTCGTAAATGCAGAGTATGACCGCTCCATGAATGTGACCATGCGGGCAGCGCAGGTCCTGCATCCCATTGTGAAGATCCTGAATGCGTTTCCGAATCTTCAGCTGGATACCAAGAGTATTTATTATGACGAGCTCCTCGTCCACCTTAAGTTTATGACCATCGAAGCGTTTACCCGAGGCGGGAAAAGTCAGAATGACCTGCCCCTTGTGCCTGTACTGCAAAGTCAGATTCCAATGGCGTGGGATTGTGCCCAGGCGGTCTGCCGGTACCTCACCCAGCAGTCTGGGAATGAAATTCCCATTGGCGAGCAGGCGTATTTAACCATCTGTATCCACCGCGCATGCGTTTATTGATTGAGTGTGTGAAATGTAATGGATAGAAAGGAACTTAACGATTATGGGATTTTTTAAGAAGCTGTTTGGTAAGCCCATGGATGAACTGTGTGCTCCTGCCGCAGGCAATGCTGTGCCTGTGAGCCAGGTGCCGGACCCCACCTTTGCAGAGGAACTGCTGGGTAAGGGAATTGCCATTGAGCCTACCGAGGGCAAGATCTATGCGCCCTGTGACGGTACTGTGGACATGATGTTCGAGACCGGCCACGCGGTCAGCCTGGTGGCTGATTTCGGTGCCGAGCTGCTCATCCATGTGGGGCTCGAGACGGTTTCCCTGAAGGGCAAGCACTTCACCATCCATGCAGCCAACGGCGACAAGGTGAAGAAGGGCGATCTGCTTATCGAGTTTGACCTGGATGCCATCAAGGCTGAGGGCTTCAACACCATTACCCCCATGCTGGTCTGCAACAGTGCCGATTACAGCACGTTCAAGACCAATGTGGGTAAGGCTGTGACCAACAGCGATGTTGTGATCGAGCTTTCCAAGTAAGGAGATTATCATGAAGCAAGGATTTGGATTGCCGGTGTTCCCCGGCGTGGCAATTGGCCCTGCAGTGGTTTACCGTAAAGCCCAGAGAACGCTTCCCGCAGCCTGCGGCGACACCGCCGTGGAGCAGAAGAAGTTCGACTCTGCCCGTGAGACCGCCCGTGAGCAGCTCACTGCCCTCTACAACAAGGCTGTGCAGGAGCTGGGCGAAGAGCAGGCCGCCATCATCGAGGTCCAGATGCTCATGCTGGATGATCTCGATTATCTGGAGGCAGTGACTGCTGCCATCGAGGGCGGTGCAGCCGCTGCCCAGGCAGCCCTGGACTGCGGCGAGGAGTTTGCACAGGTATTTGCAGCTCTGGACGATGAGTACATGAAGGCCCGCAGTGCGGATATCCGGGATATCTCTCAGCGGATCAGTGACATTCTCTGCGGCAATGCAGGCTTCCAGCTCCCTCAGGGCAGCTTCCTGCTGGTGGCAGAGGACCTAGGCCCCAGTGAGACCATTCAGCTGCCTCGGGACCAGATCATGGCATTTGTCACCCGTCAGGGTTCTTCCAGCAGCCATACCGCCATTCTGGCCCGTACCCTGAACATTCCTTCTCTGGTCCAGTCGGACATCACCCTGGAGGGGGCAGAGGAATGCAAGATCCTGGCTGTGGACGGCTTTACCGGCAGCTGGTATGCCGATCCCGACGAGGAGACCATGGCTATGCTTCTGAAGAAGAAGGAAGAGGCCGCTGCCGACCGGGAGGCTCTGGAGGTCTACCGGGGCAAGGAAAGTGTAACAAAGTCCGGCAAGAAGGTCCTGCTGTGTGCAAACATCGGCTGCCCCGAGGATGCGGAAGCGGCTGTGGCTGCGGATGCAGAGGGCGTGGGCCTGATGCGCAGTGAGTTCCTCTACCTGGGCCGGGACACCCTGCCTACCGAGGACGAGCTTTTTGAGGCCTACAAGAAGGTGGGCCAGATCATGGGCGACCGCCCCGTGGTCATCCGGACCCTGGATATCGGTGCCGATAAGCAGGTCTCCTACATGGGGCTTGAGAAGGAAGAAAACCCCGCTCTGGGTCTGAGAGGTCTTCGGATCTGCCTGACCCGGGAGGAGATTTTCCGCCCCCAGATGCGTGCCATCTACCGGGCCAGTGTTTACGGCAATCTCAGCGTGATGTTCCCCATGGTGGCATCCGTGTGGGAGCTGAAGGCCGCCAAGGCTCTGTGCGCCAAGGTCCGCGCAGAGCTGGAGGCCGAGGGCGTTGCCGTGAAGGAAGTGCCCATTGGTATTATGATCGAGACCCCCGCTGCTGCCGTTCTGGCACAGGAGCTGGCGAAGGAGGCTGCCTTCTTCAGCGTGGGCACCAACGACCTGACCCAGTACACCCTGGCGGTGGACCGTCAGAACGCCAAGCTGGGCGATTTCTACGATCCCTACCATCCTGCACTGCTGGCGCTTCTGGGCCACATTGCAAAGTCTGCCAACGAGGCCGGCATCTGGGCCGGTATCTGCGGCGAATTGGGCGCAGACCCCAAGCTGACAGAAACATTCCTGAAAATGGGATACACCGAGCTGAGCATGGCCCCCGGTCGGATCCTGGGCGCCAGACGGCTTGTATGTGAAAGTGAGGTATAATTATGAAAGAAATTAAGTATGTGATCACCGACCCCATGGGTCTCCACGCACGTCCCGCCGGCCAGCTGGTGAAAGCAGTCGCCGGTTACGCCAGCACCATCACCCTGATTGCCCCCACCGGCAAGGCTGACGCAAAGCGTCTGATGGCAGTTATGAGACTGGCTGCAAAGCAGGGTATGGAGCTGACCGTTCAGATCGAAGGCTCCGACGAAGAGAAGGCTGCCGCAGACCTGAAGGCTTTCCTGGAAGCAAACCTGTAAGTACCCCATTTTCTGTAAGCATCCCCATTTATTTTATGGCCATATGACCGTTGTGGGCCGACGGTCTTAGATAAAGGCAAAGAGATTTAAGGAGGAAAAACTCTTATGATGAGATATCTTCAGAAGCTCGGTAAGGCTCTGTTCCTTCCCGTTGCTATCCTGCCCATCTGCGGTATTCTGATGGGTCTGGGTTATGCTCTGGCTCCCGCAGTCATGGGTGTTCCCGGCGCCGCTACCGAAGGCGCAATGTACGTGATCGGCTTCTTCCTGATCAAGGCCGGCGGTGCCCTGATCGACAACATGGCTCTGCTGTTCGCCATCGGTGTTGCAGTTGGTCTGTCCGAGGACAGCGACGGCACCGGTGCTCTGGCTGGTCTGGTCTCCTGGCTGATGATCACCACCCTGCTGAGCCCCGCTGTTGTCAGCGTTATCCGTCCCGGCGCTATGGCTAACGAGGTTAACCAGGTTGCTTTCTCCAAGATTGCTAACCCCTTCATCGGCATCCTCTGCGGCATCATCGGTGCTGTCTGCTACAACAAGTTCAAGAATACCAAGCTGCCTGAGGTGCTGGCATTCTTCTCCGGCAAGCGTTCCGTTTCCATCGTGACCGCTCTGGTTTCCATTGTTGTTTCTGCTATCCTGCTGTTTGTCTGGCCCATCGTCTTCGGCGGCCTGGTTGCTCTGGGCAACATGATCAAGAACATGGGCTACATCGGCGTTGGCCTGTACGCTTTCCTGAACCGTCTGCTGATCCCCACCGGCCTGCATCACGCTCTCAACAACGTGTTCTGGTTTGATACCATCGGCCTGGGCGACCTGACTGCTTACTGGGGCGCTAAGACTGAGGCTGACATGGGCTGGTCCGTGGGTATGTACATGGCAGGCTTCTTCCCCTGCATGATGTTCGGTATCCCCGGTGCTGCTCTGGCTATGATCCAGACTGCTAAGTCCAACAAGCGCAAGGCTACCATCGGTATCGTTGGTTCCGCTGCTGTCTGTGCATTCCTCTGCGGCGTTACTGAGCCCTTCGAGTTTGCATTCATGTTCCTGGCATTCCCCCTGTACGTTGTCTACGCTCTGCTGTACGCAATCTTTGCAACCATCACTGTCGCTCTGGGCTATCGCGCTGGCTTCTGCTTCTCCGCTGGCCTGACCGACGCTATCTTCTCTGCATTCCTGCCCGCAGCGAACAAGAGCTGGCTGCTGATCCCCCTGGGCATCGCAGCATTTGCAGTGTTCTACTTTGTGTTCCTGTTCGCCATCAAGAAGTTCGACCTGAAGACCCCCGGCCGTGAAGACGACCAGGACGGCGAGATGAAGATCGAGCTGGCTAACGATGACTTCACCGCTATGGCTCAGATCATTCTGGAAGGCGTTGGCGGTAAGGAGAACCTGTCCTCCATCGATCACTGCATCACCCGTCTGAGACTGGAAGTTAAGGACCGTTACCTGGTTGATGAGAAGAAGATCAAGACCTCCGGCGCTGCCGGTGTGATCCGCCCGGGCAAGTACTCTGTCCAGGTCGTCATCGGACCTAAGGTTCAGTTCGTCTACGACGAGTTCAAGAAGCTGGCTAAGTAAGATCAGCCTGCAATCCATCTGTGGCCCACACAGGTAAAAAATGATTCTGCCCGGAGATTTTCTCCGGGCAGAATTTTTTGGCGACAAGGGCTGGAAGAATTGTCAAAAATATGATATCCTAAATAAATTCAGGGAAAATTTCAGAAATCCTTGGGAGTGGATCGGCGGATCAGGAGCATACTAGGATACAGGCGGCAATGGAACAAAATTTTACGGTTCCGCACGACCCGGACGATCCATGAAAACGGGGAGGACCCAAATGCATAGAAAGAATCCAACATCTTATCACCGGGCTCTGCTGAGCCTGCTTTGTATTTTTCTTGCCGTGTTCCTCACGGGAGCAGTGGCGACTACTGTATTTTTCCAGGAC
>SAMEA104404100__coassemble_2284_pt1 | contig 14885 bp, 11 predicted proteins | sample SAMEA104404100__metabat2_high_PE_013 | metagenome-assembled genome bin SAMEA104404100 (sample SAMEA104404100) | Balaenoptera acutorostrata | reverse complement strand
AGGGCCTGCGGCTGCACGCCCAGCGGTACAACGAAGGGGTGGCCCTGGCCCAGAAATATGCAGAAGCGGGAAAAGCCCTGATCGTGGCCCCGGACGACACCTGCGGTGTCACCACCCTCACCCGGGACCCGGCACTTCTGGACACCCTCTACCGCAAGGGCTGCGACGATGGGGTGAAAATCAAGAATTTCCTGGCTGCATTCTGAGATTTTCCGGCATTTCCCCGGATTTTCCAATGGATAAGGCCAAAAAAGAGAGAAGCCGGAGCTTCTCTCTTTGCATATTCGGATCAGCAGTAGAAATCCCGGATCTTCTTGGCCCGGCTGGGATGCCGCAGCTTGCGGATGGCCTTGTTCTCGATCTGGCGGATTCTCTCACGGGTAACGCCGAAGATCTGGCCCACCTCTTCCAGGGTGTGGGTCCGACCGTCGTACATACCGAAGCGCATCTTGAGCACGTCGGCTTCCCGCTCGGTGAGGGTGTCGAGGATCTCCTTCAGGGCCTCTGCCAGCATGGCGTTGGAGGTTGCGTCAGCGGGGCCGGGGGTCCGCTCGTCTTCCACGAAGGAGCCGATGGAGGTATCTTCTTCATCGCCCACAGGGGTGTCGAGACTCAGGGTGTCCGCAGCGGTGCGGTTGGCCTCGATGATCTTCTCCATAGGCAGGTCCAGCTCTGCCGCCACCTCTTCCAGGGTCGGCTCCCGGCCCAGCTCCTGGACCAGCTTCCGATTGCAGCGGGTGACCTTATTGATGACCTCTACCATATGCACCGGGACACGGATGGTCCGGGCCTGGTCGGCGATGGCACGGGTGATGGCCTGCCGGATCCACCAGGTGGCATATGTAGAGAATTTGTTTCCCTTTGTCCAGTCGAACTTGTCAACTGCGCGGATGAGGCCGGTGTTGCCCTCCTGGATCAGGTCCAGAATGTGCAGGCCGCGGCCGGAATACTTCTTGGCAATGGAAACCACCAGACGGAGGTTTGCCTCGGTAAGCTTGTTCTTTGCCGCCTGGTCGCCCTCAGAGACCCGCTTGGCAAGCTCCACTTCCTCCTCGGCGGACAGCAGACGCACCTGTCCGATCTCCTTGAGGTACATCCGGACGGGATCGTCCAGGCTGTATTCCGCAGCCAGATCAACGGGGTCAACCAGATCCTCTTCATCCAGATCGCCATCCACATCCAGCTCCAGGTCATTGGTGATGAGCTGGATGTTCATCGCCTCAAAGCGGTCGTAGATCTCCTCGATCTTCTCGGGTGTCAGGACCATCTTTTCCAGCAGTGCATTGAGGTCGTCGGCGCGGATCACGCCGTCCTTCTTGCCCTGGGCAATCAGGTTCTGCAACGCGGTCTGAACATCTTCCACATTTTCCTTGGAATTCTTCTTCGGTGTACTCATATAAGATTCCCCCTCTTTCTCTCGTCTCACTATAGATAACGGCAGCTTTCTATCATTCCGTTAGACTATACCTCGATTTTGGGATTTTGACAAGAGTATTTTTTATGAATTTTTTGAAAATTCAAGGTTTTCGTCATTTTTCTCGACGATATCATCAGTTTTTCCCAAAATAATTGAAAACATACGGTTTACTTTTTTCAAAAAATTCGGTATAATTGGGAAAATGAGTGATTATGCCCTGTGAATGGGCATCCGTCCCCAATGATTGTACCCAGTGAGGAGATTCCGATATGACAGATCAATCTAAAATCAGAAACTTTTCCATCATTGCACACATCGACCATGGCAAGTCCACCCTGGCGGACCGGCTTCTCGAGGAGTGCAATGCCATTGACCGCCGCACCCGGGCAGAGCAGCTGCTCGACTCCATGGAGCTGGAGCGGGAGCGGGGCATTACCATCAAGGCCACTGCCGCCCAGCTGACCTATACTGCCAATGACGGGGAAACCTATGCCCTGAACCTCATCGACACCCCGGGCCATGTGGACTTTAACTACGAGGTCTCCCGGTCCCTCGCCGCCTGCGAAGGCGCGGTGCTGGTGGTGGATGCCTCCCAGGGCGTGGAAGCCCAGACCCTGGCAAATACCTACCTTGCCATTGACGCAGGCCTGGAAGTCCTGCCTGTCATCAATAAAATCGACCTGCCCTCCGCCCGCCCCGCCGAGGTCAAGGCAGAGGTGGAGGACATCATCGGCATTCCCGCCGAGGATGCTCCGGAGATCTCCGCCAAAAACGGCATCAACATCCACTCTGTCCTGGAGATGATCGTCCAGGGCTTCCCCGCCCCCGACGGCGACCGGGAAGCACCTCTCCAGGCTCTGATCTTCGACAGCCAGTACGATGCCTACCGGGGTGTCATTGTCTACACCCGGATCAAAGAGGGCGTTGTAAAGGCCGGTATGGATATCAGGATGATGGCCACCGGTGCTGTTTATAAGGTCGTGGAGGTGGGCACCATGAGTCCCAACGGACTGGTCCCCCGGGAAAGCCTGGGTGCCGGGGAAGTCGGCTATATCACCGCCTCCATCAAGACCGTGGCAGACACCAAGGTGGGCGACACCATCACCGAGCTGCAAAGGCCGGCTGCCCAGCCTCTGCCCGGCTATCGGGAGGTCCAGCCCATGGTCTACTCCGGCATCTACCCCGCCGACGGCTCCAAGTATCAGGACCTGCGGGACGCTCTGGAAAAGCTGAAGCTCAACGACGCTTCCATGAGCTACGAGCCGGAAAGCTCCATTGCCCTGGGCTTCGGCTTCCGCTGCGGCTTCCTGGGCCTGCTCCATATGGAGATCATCCAGGAGCGTCTGGAGCGGGAGTATAACCTGGACCTCATCACCACCGCCCCCAACGTCATCTACCGGATCACCAAGACCAACGGCGAGGTGCTGCTGGTGGACAACCCCCAGAACTATCCCGACCCCGAGGACATCGAGCTGGCAGAGGAGCCCTTCGTAAAGGTCAGCCTCATTGCCCCCCAGGAGTATGTGGGCAACATCATGGACCTGGCCCAGCAGCGCCGGGGCGAATTCAAGGACATGGTGTATCTGGACGCCGTTCGGGTGGAGCTTCACTACGAAATGCCTCTGAACGAGATCATCTATGACTTTTTCGATGCCCTCAAGTCCCGGACCCGGGGCTACGGCTCCTTGGACTATGAGTTCATCGGCTACCGTCCCAGCCGTCTGGTGAAGCTGGATATCCTGCTGAACGGCGACATTGTGGACGCACTGAGCTTCATCCTCTTTGCGGATAACGCCTACCCCAGAGCCAGAAAGATCTGCGAAAAGCTGAAGGACAACATCCCCCGCGCACAGTTTGAGATCCCGGTCCAGGCCGCCGTGGGCGGCAAGATCATCGCCCGGGAAACCATCAAGGCAGTCCGCAAGGACGTTCTCGCCAAGTGCTACGGCGGCGATATCACCAGAAAGAAGAAGCTGCTGGAAAAGCAGAAGGAAGGCAAGAAGCGGATGCGCACCTTCGGCACCGTCTCCGTCCCCTCCGAGGCCTTTATGGCCGTGCTCAAGCTGGACGAAGAATAATCTGTTTTTTCCTGGGAGGAAGCCTGCTTCTTCCCAGGAATCTCTGAGAAAGGAGCCATTTCATGGCGATTTTAACCCGCAGAACCAACAAGACACCTCTGGGCATCTATGTCCACGTTCCCTTCTGCCGCAGCAAGTGTCAGTACTGCGATTTCTATTCCCTCACCACCAAGGACGATAAGATCATCGACGGATATCTGGATGCCATCTGTGCCCATATCAAGGAGGCCGGTGCCCTGGCCCCTGCCTATAAGGTGGACACCATCTATTTCGGCGGCGGCACCCCCAGCTTCTTCGGTGCCGACGGCATGGCAACCATCCTCACCACCATCCGCCGGAGCTTTGACGTGGACAACAATGCGGAGATCACCTTCGAGGCAAATCCGGACTCCATCTCCGATAAGCTGCTGCACCGGCTCCGGGCCGAGGGCTTCAACCGGGTGAGCCTGGGAGTCCAGTGCGATGACGACGAGATCCTCAAGAAGATCGGCCGTCCCCACACCTATGCCCAGGCCGTCACCGCTTTCCATCGGATCCGCAAGGCAGGCTACCGCAACACCTCCATCGACCTTATCTACGGTCTGCCCGGTCAGACCCTGCGGTCCTGGCAGGAGACCCTGGAAAATGTTCTGCGTCTCAACCCGGAGCACATCAGCTGCTACGGCCTCAAGGTGGAGGAGGGCACCCCCCTCTATGAGTACCGGGATATGGTCGATCTTCCCAACGACGACGACCAGGCGGATATGTACCTTGCTGCCGTGGAGGCCCTGGCAGAACGGGGCTTCCGGCAGTATGAGATCTCCAATTTCTGCCGCAAGGGTATGTACTCCCGCCACAATATGAAATACTGGACCGGCGGCGAATACCTGGGCTTCGGCCCCAGTGCCAGCTCCGACTTTGCCGGAAAGCGGTTCACCCTGGTCCGCAGCGTCCAGGCCTACATTGAAGGCATCCGGGGAAACGGCGAGGTCATGGAGGATGTCCAGGAGATCCCCCTGCGGGAGCGGGCCGGCGAATACCTCATGCTCCGTCTGCGCACCAGCACCGGCATCAGCGCCGAGGAATACGAAAAGATGTTCCTGCTGTCCTTTGATCCCATCGAGGACATTCTCCAAAAGCATCGGGGCCTTTACACCGCCCGGAACGAGGAAGGCCGCTGGCGGCTCACTGCCAAGGGCTTCCTGATCTCCAATTCCATCATCACCGACCTGCTCATCGCCCAGGACGAATCCCGTCCCCTCAAGCGGCTGTAAGAAACAAGCGCACCCGGAATTTAGAATTCCGGGTGCGCTGATACTACCCTTTATAGTCCTCAAACAGCTCATCGATGGTGCCGAAGCGGTAGCCCATTTCCTCCCATTTGGTCAGCAGCTCATCCATGATCTCCCCATTGGTTTTGGAGGTCAGGTGCAGCAGCACCACCGCCCCGTTGTGGGTCCGGGGAAGGAGCTTCCGGAAGGCCATTTCATGGGTGGGCTGTTGATCCTGGTTCCAGTCCACATAGGCAAGGCTCCAAAATACCGTCCGATACCCCAGCTCCTGGGCCATTTTCAGATTTTCCTCGCTGTAGATCCCCTGTGGCGGGCGGTAATATTTGGAAAGCTCCTTTCCGGTGGCCTCCCGGTAGAGGTCCTCGATGCCCTGCAATTCCTTTTGGAAGGTCTCCCTGTCCCCGATCCTGCTCATGTCATAGTGGTGCATGGTGTGGTTTCCCACGATATGCCCTTCCTCTGCCATCCGCCGCACCAGGTCGCCGTTCTTCTCTACGAAGTTTCCCACCAGAAAAAATGCCCCCTTGGCGTTGTGCTTTTTCAGAGCATCCAGGATTTTTCCCGTGTTTCCGTTTTCATACCCGGCGTCAAAGGTGAGATAGAGCACCTTTTCCTCCGGGGCCCCCAGATAGGCCGCATCGTAGGGCATCAGCTTTTCCCGGGTGGCGTTGGCAATGGGAGCCGCCCCCTCCTGCTGAAAGCTCAGTCCCCAGGACCCGGTCTGGATGCTCCGGCCCCAGTAGATTCCAAATCCCATGGCGATGGCAAGAGCCAGCACCGCCCCCAGTATCCACATATCCCGTTTCTTCATAAAAGATCCCCTCCCTGTGGACAATCTATGTCCCAGAGAGGGGATTATGTCTGTTATCTTCCGCCGTGGAGATACTTCCGGTCCCAGTCAAGATCGAACAGCTTGTTGCCCATCTCCATAGGGCAGCCGTGATAGAGGTCATCCGCCAGCTCCACCAGGGTCTCCGCCGGCTCCAGGCACTCGATATAGAACCCGGGCAGGGCCTTGGCTCCCAGCCGGATGCCCAGAATGGCGCCCACAATGGCGCCCACTGCGGCACTGCGGCCGGAGTGATTGACGGCGATGATCATGGCGCTGTCGAAGTCGTCGCCTCCCACCAGGCAGGCATAGAGTGCCCCGGCCAGAGCCTGGGAGGCCGTCTCGCAGTGGAGCTTTTCCATCACCCCGGCATGGTCGTGATAGAGACCGCCCGCCAGAGAAATGGTCATTTTGAGAAGGTTGCACACCTCGTAGGCCTGGCTGTACTGGTGCCCGAACTGTGCCCGCACTGCATCCATGGACTCGTTGATCAGGCGTTTCAGCTCTGCCCCGGGCTCCTTCACCAGGCGGCTGATCAAATGGCTGAGGAGCGCACCGGTGAGAAATGCCTCGGGGCTTCCGTGGGTCAGGGCCACGGCCTCTGCCCCCAGACGGTCGATTTCCGTCTGGTCCGTCCGATCCGGATGGAAAAACAGCCCCACGCCAATGGCACTGGTAAGGCCGCCGGGGCCGTCAAAGGAATTGGCAGGCTCCTCGGGGGTTCCCAGACGCTTCCGGCTCAGGGTATCCATCATCCGGGTGTCCATACAGTGGCGGCGGCACAGCTCCTGCTGCTGAAGCAGCCAGCAATAGGTGCGCTCCGGGCGGCCCCAGGGTCGCTGGGAAGCAGCCCACTCCCGGCTGGAAAGGCCGATATACTTAATAAACGGTGCCATTTTTCCCGTCATCTGTCCCCGGGTCAGGCCTAAAAGCAAACCATTGCAGGTAAAGGCCGCCAGCTGGGTATAGGAGGTGATCTCCGCATAGCCGTTGACCAGGTCATAGCCCAGCAGTCCGTTGGGACCGTAATCCTCTTGAATTTCTGCCCAGCTGCGGCTGTCTACCGTATAGCCCATGGCATCCCCCACGGCCAGGCCCAGAAGGCAGCCGCGATAGGCGTGTTGTCCCATAGGAATCTCCTCCTTTCCATAATATCGCTTTCTATTATATCTTCCGACAGAATAAAAGGCAAGTCATTTATCCCCGGAAAATCCCAGCCAGAACCGCCAGGGCCCGGTCCACGCTTTCCTCCCCCAGTCCCGCATAGCTGAGCACCAGGCAGTGGAGGTCCTCTTCCTGGCGGTCGTGGTAAAATTCCGTCAGGCAGCGGATGGAAATCCCCGCATCCCGCAGCCGCTTCCCCAGGGCTTCATCGGAAAGGCCCGTATCCACCCGCAGGAGAAAATGCAGGCCGGCATCCTCCTCCAAAATGGTGAGCCGATCCGCATATTTCCAGGATTCGATTCGGGAAATCAGGGAATTTCTCCGATTTTTATAGAATTTTCGCATCCGATTGATATGCTTTTCAAAAAACCCCCGGCTGAGGAACCGGGCCAGGGTATACTGCTCAAAGCTGGGCACGGTACAGCTGTAAAAGCCCAGCCTCCGCTGAAAGGTCTCCATCAGCGGATGGGGCAGCACCATGTAGCTGATTCTTATGGAGGGGGCCAGGCTCTTGGAAAAGGAGTTCATATAGATGACCCGGCTGCCGTCCAGGGACTGCATGGCAGGCTTGGGGTGGGCATCAAAGCGAAACTCCGAATCATAGTCGTCCTCAATGATCCATCCCCCATGTTCCTCGGCCCAGTCCAGCAGGGCCTGTCTCCGGTCCAACGGGGTGACAATGCCCGTGGGAAAGTGATGGGTGGGCGAGATATGAAGCACCTGGGCATTCTCCAGACAGTCCGGTCGGACCCCCTTATCGTCCATCCGGGCCCCGATACAGGTGACACCTCCGGCGGCGTAGATCTTGCGGATCTTCTCGTAGCCCGGGTCCTCCACGGCATAGATCTTGTCCCGGCCCAGAAGCTGGATCAGAAGATTATAGAGGAAGTCCGTTCCCGCACCGATGAGGATATTTTCCGGGTCCACCTCCATCCCCCGAAAGGCCGCCAGATGTCCCGCAATGGCACTGCGCAGCTCCGGGACCCCCTGGTTGGGCAGAGGCAGCAGCAGCCGCTCCCCGTAGTCCAGCATGACCTCCCGCTGCAAGCGGCTCCACACGGAGAAGGGGAAGTGTTCGTTTCCCGTCAGCTCCGGCTGGGGCGCAGGCCGCAGAAGCTGCGCAGGCTGCCGGGGGACCGGCACACGCTCCACCCGCTCTATGAAGTACCCCACCTTTTCCTGGGAGCGGATATACCCCTCTTCCAGCAGCTGATTGTAGGCCGTCTCCACGGTGATCTTGCTGACCTCCAGATTCTGGGCCAAGGCCCGCTTGGAGGGCAGCTTTTCCCCGGCTTGCAGGGTCCCCGCCAGAATATCCCGGCGGATGCACCGGTAGAGTGCCTCGTAAAGGGGCACCCCCGGGGATTTTTTCAATTCATAGGTAAGCATAGGTTCCCCCAAAAGTCCTCAGGCCATGCGCTGAGGCAGTCCGTTTTTTCGGTCCCACAGCACCAGAAGGCTTCCCTCCCGGACGCAGATCCGGGCCGGCTCTCCCTGAAAGTGGTTGCTGACCCCCAGGGGAAAGCCCGGGGTGAGGACGGCATCCGTCAGCGGATATTGCAGTCCTTCCAGGGTGACTCCGTGGGCATCCGGCCCCAGGCAGAATACCGAGACGATCCCCCGGGCGGTTTCGGGAAACAATATGCTTCCGTCTTTTACCACGGTGACCAGATAATCCCGGCCCACCAGGTAGCCGAAGGCACCGTGGTCGCAGAGATACTGCAAGGTCTGGAAGTTTCCGACGGTATGGTCCAGCCGGGGGCCGTCCAGACTTCCATAGAGCAGGAAGCGGTCACAGCCCAGGGCCAGTCCCCGGCGGACTGCCAGCATGGAATCCGTATCATCCTTTTCCACCGGGTATACATTGGCATGGTCCGGGGTATAGCCCAGGGAGTCGAAATCCCCCAGGATCACATCCGGCTCCAGGCCCAGCTTCTGGGTATGGAGCAGGCCGCCGTCTGCGGCAATGACACAGGCATCCTGTTCTATCGTCTCCACCGGCGCATCAAACTCCGCCGCACCGAAAATCACACAGGTCTTCACGAAAATCCTTCCTCCCATTCCGATATTGGTTATATTCTACCATATTCCGTCAAAAAGGAACAGTGAGAAAAAAGCATTGTACAAAAACTCACTGCTTTTCAAACAGCAAAATAAAATCCGGCAGGAAGCAGGGAAATTCCCTGATTCTCTGCCGGATTTTTGACTTTTATAGATTGTAAATTTGGGAATCAGAGACTTTTTATACGATCCCTTCAACGCATCAGCCAGGCTGCCAATTACCGGAACTTAATGGGCAGCCAGCGTTCCAGCTCAATGCGGTCGCGCATCTCGTCCATCCGGTCCACGGTCTTGCGCAGAAGGATGGCCCACTCCTGCGCAGAACGTTTGCCCTGATTCTTCGTCACCAGGTAGGGGCACTGGGAGAACTTTCGATTTCCGAAATTCCGGGAAAAGGGGCTCATCACACCCAGAGCCAGCGCATAGGGTGCCAGATCGAAGAAGTAGTCGGGGTTGAGCTTCATCATGCGGTTCAGATCCTCCTTGGCGATCCGCTTCATATACCTGCGAAGGCCCAGGATCTCACCCACATCGTGGCGGTTTAGGTCGCTTCTTCTGCCGCCGTAGGCCGCAAAGTAGCTGAATGCGAACTGCCCCAGCACGCTGCACAGAGGGATCACTACCTGCCCGGCGATCCATCCCAGGATCACCCAGACCAGGCACAGGCCCAGACCGATAAACACCCGGAGCTTGCCGCGCAGGTGGGTGCGGTAGGCGATTTCCTGTATCTGCCAGGCGGAAATGGCACCAAAAACGCCCAAAACCACCGACAGCATGATCTGCAATGCAAAAATAACGGTCATGTTCATGGCCACGCAGATCCCGCAGAAGACCTGGACCAGGCAGCAGATCCCCCGGAACAGCTTCATATTGCCGGAGCTGTTTTTGCACATGGTCTTTTCGCCGGGGACCATACCCTCCACCCGATGGCAGAGCTTGGCATACTGGTAGCCGGTAGCATCCACAGTCTTCCGCTTGGCAAAGAGAAGCTGAAAAATGCGGATCTCAAAAAGGCTCCGTTCGTTGCCCATGTCCATCCGTTTATGGAGAAGGACCCGTCCGGAATTGTCGATTTGGAGCAGAATATATCCCAGCTGTGCCCAGGACAGGACCATCATGCTCAGGTCACCGCCTGCCAAAGTCAGCCGGCAGCCCAGCTCACCGGCGGTGATATCGCTGGGCGGGACGGAGTTCTGGTAGCGCAGCAGCGGGGCTGTCCGCAGGAAGATCAGCCAGTAGAGCATGGCGATCCCGGCGATCACCAGCATAGGCACCACTTCCGGGTTGCCGTTTCGCACATAGGTGTTCACATTTGGGAACATTGCCGTAGAGACCGGCATCTTCATGGTGATGCCCTCATGGTCGTTGAGGACTGCGGTGCTCTCGCCGGAGATGATGTTTCCCGTCACCGAGGTAGACAGCACCGATTCGATGCCGTCCTGCCGATAAACACTGGTAAAGTTGGGCGTTGTAGTCACATCTCCCGGGAAGTTGATGACAAAGACCATCCGCTGCACCGGCAGGGAAAATCCCGAGAGCATGGGAAGCTCCAGCTGCAGGATCTTCTGCCGCATTTCCTCCAGCTGCTTCTTCTCCTCTTCGGACATATTCTTCTTTTCCTCCCGGTCCAGGGGCCGTACGATTTTCGGGAGGGTATAGTCAAACTGCATGGAGATGTCACCGCTGCTCATTCCGCCCACAACGCGGCTGATATCCACCTCCACGGCAGATGCGGTTTTGGTGGTCCGGACAGACGCTTTGTTCAGGGTGATCCTGGTGGCATCGGGGGGCAGCGGGAACGTAAGCCCTTGGTTTTCCCCATCCAGGTGGAGGGTGACCGTCAGATTTACCATGCAATCGCCGTCGGAGTTGATGGTACAGTAGCTGTCGATCTGCGTCGCCATACTTTCCGCACTGACCGGGATCACAAAACAGGCGATCAGAACGCAGATACACGCCAGCACTGTAACCCTTCTTTTCAAGGCAATTCCTCCCATCATTAAAATCCTATTGGTTGAGTTATTTTACCATGACCGCAAGAAAATTGCAAGAAAAAATGAGAAAATCCCGCCGACTGCCCGGGAGTTTCCCGTTAGAATATTGAATTTTCCCGAATAGTTCTTATTTTTCTCCCCGGAAATGGGGAATGCTATCAAAGGTCCTGTTTGACCGTTCTTCTCTATGAAAAAATTAAAAAATTAGATACAGACAATTGAACTCCAATGTGTTATACTATAAAAAGCTGTAATTTTGTGATTTAAGGAGGCGTTTCCTTTGAAATATCTTGCGGGATATATTACCGCCGCCGTATTCGGCTCCCTTACCTGGGTGCTCATGCAGTTCGGCGACCGGTTCTCCATCCTTATCGACATGGTCTACCCCTATGTGGTCCGCACCGCCCAGGATTATCTGGCAGCGTGGACCGGAAGCGTGGATTTCTGCCTTTGGCAGGTGCTGGCTATGGCGATCCTTGTCGTCGTCCTTGCCTCGGTAGTCCTGATGATCGTGCTCAAATGGAACCCCATTCAGTGGTTCGGCTGGATCGCGGCAGGCGGAACCTTCCTGTTTCTGCTGCACACAGCCTTCTTCGGCCTCAACTACGACGCCGGAGCCCTGGCAGACGATATGCGTTTGGAGGTATCCAGGTACACATTGGAGGAGCTGTCCGAGGCCACGACCTACTACCGGGACAAGGCCAATGCCCTGGCGGACCAGGTAAACCGGGACGAGCAGGGAAATGCGGCCTTTTCCACCTTTGAGGAGCTGGCAAAGCAGGCCCCGGAAGGGTTCCACAGCCTTACCTATGACCGCTATTATGCTATTTTTGCCGGGTCCACCGTTCCGGTCAAGAAGCTGGGCTGGGAAGATCTGTGCACCTCCCTGGGCATCACGGGCATGACCGTGGGGCTCACCGGCGAGGCCGCCGTGAATCCCCAGGCCCCTCAGGTGATCCTGCCCTATGCTATGTGCCGGGAGATGGCGCACCGGATGTGCATCGCCACGGTCCGGGATGCAAACTTTGCCGCATTTCTGGCAGGAAGTGTGAATTCCAGCCCGGAATTCCAGTATTCCTCCTATTTAATGGCTTTCCGCTACTGCATCACTGCGCTGTCCAGCCTCAAGCACGAAGCTGCCGCGGCCTCTGCCGCACAGATCCGTGAGGGCATCGGTGCCAATCTCAAACGGGATCTCGACACCCTGGAGCAGTTCTACAAGAACGGCCGCAGTCCCATCGCACAGAGCATCTATCATTCTTACCTGCGGCTCAGCGGAGACGCCGCCGGTATCCATCCCGGCAACGAGATCTGCAATCTGCTGGTAAACTGGCACATTCAGCAGGTAGTCCTTCCCTCCATTGCCGTGACCGAGACCCCCTTTGATCCCTACGACGAAACCCAGGTGGATCTCAGCGGCATTGTAAATGCAAGACAGTAAGAGAGGTTCGATATTTTGAGAGAAACACTGGACAAGGGCCTGGAAGCCCTGGGCCTTTCCCTTCCGGAGCAGAGCCGTCAAACCCTCTGCGCCTTCGGCGAGGCCGTTATCAAGCAGAACGAGGTCATGAACCTCACCGCCATTACCGAGCCCAGGCAGGTGGCAAAGCTCCATCTGCTGGACAGCCTCACCGTGCTGTGCGCTGCGGACCTTGCGGGAAAGCGGCTCATTGATGTGGGCTGCGGGGCCGGCTTCCCCGGCGTTCCCCTGGCCATCGCCTGCCCCCAGGCAGACATCACCCTGCTGGACAGCCTGGGAAAGCGGATGCACTGGCTGGAGACCGTGCTGCCGGAGCTGGGCGTCCATGCCCAGTGCATCACCGCCCGGGCAGAAGAAGCGGTGGCAGACCGCCGGGAGCAGTATGACTTTGCCACCAGCCGGGCCGTTGCACGGCTCAACATTCTTCTGGAGCTCACCGCACCCTATGTGAAGGTGGGCGGTGCCGTCCTCGCCATGAAGGGGGCCGCTGCCAGGGAAGAGCTGGCGGAGTGCAAAAACGCCATCAAAAAGCTGGGTCTTACGCTGGAGGAGCTCCGGGAATTTCCCATCGACGGTGCCAGCCATGCGGTGATCGTTCTGCGGAAGATCGCCCCCACCCCCAAAGCCTATCCCCGTCGCTACGCAAAAATCAAGCAGGCCCCGCTGTAACGGACCTGGTCTGTATCTTCCGCCGATGACGGAAATCCGCCCGGGACACACGCAGTGGGTCCGGTCCGGGAAAACAGCAAATTCCACAAAGCTTTTTCTCTGTACTCAGGAGAATTTTCAGGGATTTCTTGAAAATTCTCCTTTACTTTTGGATAAGCTTATGTTACCATGAGTAAGCTGGCTGTGCCAGACATCTATGCCCACCGCTCAGTTGAGGGAGAAACCCAGACGGGCTTTCCACTGGCCCTCTACTTAGCCCCAGGGTAAATAATTTTACAAGGTGGAAATACCATGATTCTCAAGGAAAAGAAGACCCAGGTCATCCTGGACAACGCAACCCACGAAGGCGACACCGGTTCTCCCGAGGTTCAGATCGCGATCCTCACCGCTCGTATCAATGAGCTGACCGATCACCTGCGTGTGCACAAGCACGACAACCACTCCCGCCGCGGCCTGCTGATGATGGTTGGTAAGCGTCGCTGCATGCTGGACTATCTGGCTAAGAAGGACATCAACCGTTACCGTGCTCTGATCGCCAAGCTGGGTATCCGTAAGTAAGATATTTTAAGGGCGACGGCATCCGTCGCCCTTTCGTCTTACCCACACACAAACCACCAGGGAGTTCTTTTAGCAGTTGAAAGTGCTGCCGCACATCGGCATCAGTTTCAAGTGCTAAACCTCCCTGACACAAAAATCTATCAGGAGGTTAATATCTATGATTACTCGCAAGCAGTATCCCAATCATCACGTTTACGAGATGGAGATCGGCGGCCGTACCTTTACCGTAGAGACCGGTAAGGTCGCAGAGCTGGCCAACGCCGAGTGCATCTGCCGCTACGGCGACACGGTGGTTCTGGTCACCTGCACCTGCAACCCCATCCCCAAGGCCGGCATCGACTACTTCCCCCTCACCATCGAGTTTGAGGAGCGGATGTACTCCGTGGGCCGGATCCCCGGCTCCTTCAACCGCCGTGAGGGCAAGCCCTCCGAGCGCGGCATTCTGAACAGCCGTATCATCGACCGTCCCATGCGCCCCCTCTTTGACGAGGAGCTGAGAAACGACACTGTGGTCACCTGCACCGTCATGGCAAACGACTATGACAATCCCGTGGAGATCGTCGCTTCCCTGGGTGCTTCCATCGCCATTGCTTCTTCCGATGTGCCCTGGAACGGACCTGTTGCCACCACCAATGTCTGCCACCTGAACGGCCAGTACATCGTGAACCCCTCTGCCGACGAGCGCGCCGCTTCCGACTGCTTCGTCTGCATCGCTTCCACCTTCGAGAAGGTGGTCATGATCGAGACCGAGGCCAATGAGGCTCCCGAGGCTGTGGTCCTGGAGGCCATCCGTGTGGCGCACGAGACCAACATGGAGATCGTGAAGTTCATCAACGGCATCGTTGCCGAGATCGGCAAGCCCAAGTTCACCTTCGAGAAGGCAGCTGTCAACCACGACCTGCTGGATGACCTGATGGCTTACGGCCTGCCCCAGATCGAGTATGCTCTGGACACCCCCGACAAGAACGTCCGGGAGGAGCGCCTCACTGCCGCCCGTCTGGACTTCCAGGAGAAGTTCGGCGAGAAGTACGAGGACTTCGAGACCCACATCGAGGTATGCCTGTACAAAATGCAGAAGAAGGTAGTCAAAAAGTGGCTGCTGGAAGGCAAGCGTGTTGACGGCCGCGGCATGGACGAGATCCGTCCTCTGGATGCCGAAGTCGGCGTTCTGCCCAGAGTTCACGGCAGCGGCCTGTTCTCCCGTGGTCAGACCCAGGTGCTGTCTATCTGCACCCTGAACACTCTGTCCGCAGCTCAGAAGCTGGATACCATCTATCCCGAGGACAGCAAGCGTTATATCCATCACTACAACTTCCCCTCCTTCTCCACCGGCGAGGCAAGAGCTGCCCGCTCCACCTCCCGTC
>SAMEA104404100__coassemble_2140_pt1 | contig 15713 bp, 8 predicted proteins | sample SAMEA104404100__metabat2_high_PE_013 | metagenome-assembled genome bin SAMEA104404100 (sample SAMEA104404100) | Balaenoptera acutorostrata | reverse complement strand
GACTGGTCTCACTGCGGAGGAAGCCCTCCTTGTCCGCATCCAGAATGGCAACCAAACTGACCTCGGGCAGGTCCAGGCCCTCCCGGAGCAGGTTGATGCCCACCAATACATCGAACTTGGCAAGCCGGAGGTCCCGGATGATCTCCATCCGCTCCATGGAACCAATGTCCGAGTGCATATACCGCACCTTGATCCCCGCTTTTTGGAGATAGATGGTCAGATCCTCCGCCATCTTCTTGGTAAGGGTGGTGACCAGGACCCGTTCCTCCCGGGCTGCCCGGGCGTTGATCTCCCCAATCAGGTCGTCGATCTGACCTTCGATGGGGCGGACCTCCACCTCCGGGTCCAGAAGGCCCGTGGGACGGATGATCTGCTCCACTATCTGGCCCGCCCGGGTCCGCTCGTACTCCGCCGGAGTGGCAGAGACATAGATCACCTGTTTGATCTTATCGTCAAATTCTTTGAAGGTCAGCGGACGGTTATCATAGGCAGAGGGCAGCCGGAAGCCGTAGTTCACCAGAGAATCCTTTCGGCTCCTGTCACCGGCATACATGGCCCGGCACTGAGGCAGGGTCACATGGCTTTCATCCACAAACAGCACATAGTCCTCCGGGAAGTAATCCAGGAGGGTGGTGGGCGGAGTGCCCGGTGCCCGGCCCTGGATCACTCGGGAATAGTTCTCGATGCCGCTGCAAAATCCGATTTCCGTCAGCATTTCGATGTCGTAGGCAGTACGCTGGGCAATTCGCTGGGCTTCCAGCAGCTTATCCTGGGACTTGAACAGCTCCACCTGCCGGTCGCACTCGATCTGGATCTCCCGCATGGCTCGCTGCAATTTTTCCTTGGAGGCCACATAGTGGCTGGCGGGGAAGATCGCCACATGGTCCACATACCGCTCCACCATGCCGCTGGTGGCGTTGATCTCCGAAATGCGGTCCACCTCATCCCCGAAAAACTCCACCCGGAAGGCCCGTCCGGAGCTGTAGGCCGGATAGATCTCCAGGGTATCCCCCCGGACCCGGAATTTATTTCTGGAGAAGTCGATGTCGTTGCGCTCATAGCGGATCTCCGCCAGCTTCCTGAGCACCTCTTCCATGGGGTACTCATTTCCCACCCGGAGAGAGATCACCATGCTCTTATAGTCGATGGGGTCGCCCAAGCCATAGAGGCAGGAGACGGAAGCCACCACGATCACGTCCCGGCGTTCCCCCAGGGCGGCGGTGGCACTGTGGCGCAGACGGTCAATTTCCTCGTTCACCGAGGAATCCTTCTCGATATAGGTATCCGTATGGGCGATGTAGGCTTCCGGCTGGTAGTAGTCGTAGTAGGACACAAAGTACTCCACCGCATTGTTGGGAAAAAACTCCCGGAACTCACTGCAAAGCTGGGCCGCCAGGGTCTTATTGTGGGCCAGCACCAGGGTTGGACGGTTGAGTTTTTCGATCACCGATGCCATGGTGAAGGTCTTGCCGGAACCGGTGACGCCCTGGAGGATCTGCTCCCGCAGGCCCCAGTTCACACCGTTTACAAGCTTTTCAATGGCCTCCGGCTGATCGCCGGAGGGCTTATATTCGGATACGAGCTGAAAATGGTCCATGGTCTGCTCCTTTCTAACCGTCCAGCCGCAGGCCGGACTGCACCAGGGATACATAGTCGTCATCTGCAACAATAACATGGTCTGCCAGCTGGATCTCCACGGTCCGCAGAGCCGCCGCCACCCGTCGGGTGGTGGTAATATCCTCTTCTGAGGGAATGGCCAGACCGCTGGGATGGTTGTGGGCCAGCACTACCGTGGAGGCATTGGCTCCCAGAGCGGTTTCCACGACCTTTCGCAGGGAGAGACCGGCGGAGTTGGTGCTTCCCTCCCCGATCTGCTTACAGCAGAGCACCTTGCATTTGGCATCCATGCACAATAGGTATACCGTCTCTACCCGCCGTCCGTAAAAAAAGGAGACAAGATATTCCCCGCACTGATCCAAGGTTTTAAGGACAGTGGCGTGGGCGTTCCGGTTCACCTGGTAGTACCGTCCGGCTTCCAAAACCATATGCAGAAACACCGCCGTGCTCTCCCCCACCCCGGGTACCTTCATAAGCTCCTCCACCGGGGCCTCCATCACCTGGGAAAAGCTCCCATAGCGGTCAATGAGCGCATGGGCGATGGGATTTGTATCCCTTCTGGGGATGCAGGGAAACAGCAGCAGCTCCAGGGCCTGAACTTCCGTAAAGCCATCCAGTCCCTCCCGGCGAAACCGCTCCTTGAGCCGCTGCCGATGTCCGTCGTGAACTTGCATATTTTCACCTCGTAATCTGTTTACTCTTGCTATTTCGGGAATTATCCGTTAGAATGGTCAGAGTAAAAATTCTGTCTAAACCTGCCGGGAAAGATTTCCGGGCTTTTGCATATCCTATCGTGGTCAGGAGGATCGTCATGGAGAAACAAAGAAATACACCAACCATCATTGATTTGGTGGCGTACCCTGGTTTCTGCGTCAAAAACAGCAAAATCGTCCAGGTCAACGATGCCGCAAAGCGACTCTTCCTGGAGCCGGAGACAGATGTGCGCGGCCTTCTTCTCACCGGTAAGGAGGAATATGCCAATTTTTCCGGCGGCTGCCTCTACCTGTCCGTGAAGCTGGCCGATCAGGCCCAGGGTGCGCTGGTGACCCGAATCGACGACCAGGATATCTTTCTGGTGGATGCAGATACCGAACTGCGGGAATTGCAGCTTCTGGCCCTGGCCGCCCAGGAACTGCGGATGCCCCTTTCCAATATCATGATCTCAGCGGACCGTCTGACACCCATGCAGACCGAACCCAGGTGCCGGGAGCAAATGGCCCGGCTGAACCGGGGCACCACCCAGCTTCTGCGGCTGGTGGGAAATATGTCCGATGCGCTGCGCTATCGCCAGGGCTGCCGGATGCAGTCCCGGAATGTCACTGCTCTGTTGGAGGAGGTCTTTGAAAAGGCCGGGACCCTTGCCCGGTCTCTGGGCATCACCCTCACCTTTTCCGGCCTCTCCCAGGATGTCTACTCTCTGGTGGATTCCGAACAGCTGGAACGGGCAGTTCTGAATGTTCTCTCCAACGCCCTGAAATTCACCCCCCAGGGGGGCACGGTGGAAGCTGCTCTTACAAAAAAAGGCCATCTTCTCCGGCTGACCATTCAGGACAGCGGCAGCGGCATCGGGAATGGCATTTTGCAAAATATATTTTCTCGGTATCGCCGTCCCCCGTCACTGGAGGACAGCCGCTTTGGTCTGGGCCTGGGAATGGTACTGGTTCGCACCGCAGCTGCCAACCACGGTGGTGCCGTGCTCATCGATCAGCCGGGTGCAGGCACCCGGGTCACTATGACCCTGCGGATTCAGGAGCCGGCAAACCCCGTTCTCCATGCCAAGGTCCTCTCCTTCGACTATGCCGGGGAGCGGGACCATGCTCTGGTGGAGCTCAGTGAATCCCTGCCCGTCACATTTTATTTAGAAGATTGATATTTCTGTTTTATCAGTCTCTGTGCGCACCGCTTTTGCAGTGCGCACTTTTGTTTTTACATTCCCAGATAAGGCCTCAGGTATTGACCGGTGTAGCTTCCCGGGACCCGTGCTGCCTGCTCCGGGGTCCCCGCCGCCACCAGCTGTCCGCCGCCGTCGCCCCCCTCGGGGCCCAGGTCGATGAGATAGTCCGCCGTTTTGATCACGTCCAGGTTGTGTTCGATGACCAGAACGGTGTTTCCTGCATCCACCAGCTGCTGCAGCACCTCAATGAGCTTGTGCACATCCGCCGCGTGCAGGCCGGTAGTGGGCTCGTCCAGAATATAGATGGTTTTGCCCGTTGCCATTCTGGATAGCTCCGTTGCCAGCTTTACCCGCTGGGCTTCGCCGCCGGAAAGGGTGGTGCTGGACTGGCCCAGCTTCACATAGCCCAGGCCCACCTCCACCAGGGTTTCCACCTTCTTGCGGATCTTGGGGATATTTTCAAAGAAATCCAGGGCTTCTTCCGCGGTCATATCCAGGACCTGGGAGATATTCTTTCCTTTGTAGAGGACCTCCAGCGTCTCCCGGTTGTACCGGGCACCCTGGCAGACCTCACAGGGCACATACACGTCCGCCAGGAAGTGCATTTCGATTTTCACCAGGCCGTCACCGGCACAGGCTTCGCACCGTCCGCCCTTCACATTGAAGGAGAACCGACCGGGGCCATAGCCTCTGGCCTTGGCATCGGCGGTGGAAGCAAACAGATCCCGAATGTCCGTAAACAGGCCAGTATAGGTGGCAGGGTTCGACCGTGGGGTTCTGCCAATGGGGCTCTGGTCAATGTCAATGACCTTGTCCAGATTTTCCAAGCCCTCCACCCCGCGGCACTGACCGGGACGGGTTCGGGCGTGGTTCAGCTTTGCCAGCAGGGTTTTATTAAGGACCTCCCCTACCAGGCTGGACTTGCCGGAGCCGGAAACGCCGGTGACACAGGTGAGGGTTCCCAGGGGAATTTCCACATCAATATCTTTCAGGTTGTTTTCGCTGGCACCCAGCACCTTCAAAAACTTTCCGTTTCCGGTGCGCCGGGTCTGAGGCACCGGGATCCTCTTGACCCCGGAAAGATACTGTCCCGTCAGAGACTGGGGGCAGGCGATGATCTCGTCCAGGGTGCCCGCCGCCACGATCTCGCCGCCACGGCTTCCGGCTCCGGGGCCTACGTCTACAATATAATCCGCAGCCCGCATGGTATCCTCATCGTGCTCCACCACGATCAAGGTGTTGCCCAGATCCCGCAGATGCCGCAGGGTGTCCAGAAGCTTATCGTTGTCCCGCTGGTGCAGGCCGATAGAGGGCTCATCCAGAATATAGAGGACACCCATCAGGGAGGAGCCGATCTGAGTTGCCAGCCGGATTCGCTGGCTTTCACCGCCGGAGAGGGTGCCCGCCGTCCGGGACAGGGTCAGATAGCCCAAGCCCACGTCCTTGAGAAAACGCAGGCGGGACTGGATTTCCCGGACGATCTGCTCGGCAACCACTGCCATATTGCCCTCTAAATGGAGGTTTTCCATGAAATCCAGCTCCTGGACCACGCTCATCCGGCAGAAATCCATGATGCCGATACCGCCTACCGTCACCGCCCGAGCCATGTCGGACAGCCGCTCCCCGTGGCAGCGAGGACAGGGTGCCGAAGTCATGCACTCCTCCAGCTCCTTCCGGGCAGCATCGGACTGGGTCTCCCGGAACCGCCGGGAGATGTTATTGAGGATGCCCTCAAAGGGCTGCTCTAAAACGCCCATGCCGTTTCCCCGGTTGTAGGTCATTTGGAGCTTCTCCCCCTTGGTACCGTAGAGGATGACATCCATCACGGATTTGGGAAGCGCCTTCACCGGGACGGTAAGGGAAAAGTGGTACTTCTGGGCCAGGGCCTCAAAGTACATCCGGAAAATAGAGTCCGTCCGGGCACTGTTCCAGCCCGGGGCCTCAATGGCCCCATCCAAAATACTCTTGTCCTTATCGGGGATCACCAGGTCTGCATCCGCCACCAGCTGGAAGCCCAGGCCGGTACAGTCCGGGCAGGCACCGGAGGGATTGTTGAAGGAAAACAGACGGGGCTCCAGCTCCGCCATGCTGATGCCGCAGTCCTCACAGGCATAGTTCTGGGAGAAGCTCAGTTCCTCTCCGGTGGCGGGAAGCTCGATGGTCACAAGGCCCCCGGAATGGGAGCTGGCAGTTTCGATGGAGTCGGTGAGTCGGCGGCGCAGGCCCTCTTTCAGGACCAGCCGGTCCACCACCAGCTCGATGGTGTGCTTCTTGTTCTTTTCCAGCCGGATGTCCTCGGTGAGATCGTAGAGGATGCCGTCCACCCGAACCCGGGCAAAGCCGCCCTTCCGAGCGTCTTCAAAGACCTTCTTATGCTCACCCTTCTTCCCCCGGATCACCGGAGAGAGGACGATGAACTTGGTGCCGGCCCCCAGGGCCTCCACCCGGTCCACGATCTGGTCGATGGTCTGGCGGCGGATCTCCTTCCCGCATTTGGGGCAGTGGGGCACGCCCACTCTCGCCCAGAGCAGACGAAGGTAGTCATAGATCTCCGTTACCGTACCCACGGTAGAGCGGGGGTTGCGGGAAGTAGTCTTCTGGTCAATAGAAATGGCCGGGGACAGTCCCTCGATGGCATCCACGTCAGGCTTATCCATCTGGCCTAAAAACTGCCGGGCATAGGCGCTGAGGCTCTCCACATAGCGTCGCTGGCCCTCGGCATAGATGGTGTCAAAGGCAAGGCTCGACTTGCCGGAACCGGAGAGCCCGGTAAACACCACAAGCTTATCTCTGGGGATGGTGAGGTCCACATTTTTGAGGTTGTTCTCCCTGGCTCCCCGAATACGGATCGTATCGTTCATTGCATACTCCTACTGGGCCATCAGGCCGAAATACTCTTTACCTCAGATAGTATACCACAGTCGTGAAAATCCCACAAGACAGGAATCTGCAAAAGACATTTTTCTCCTTCCTTCCTGATCCTTCGGCAAAATATGACGCATTGCAACAAACCGCTCAGAATCTGCCTGTATTTTTTGTGGCAAATTCTTCGGAACCCATGTTGCTTTTTCCATGCAGGCAATGTTATAATGTAGGTGAAAATGCCCTCAGCCAGGTCTCTCGGTCTGTGGGCAGAAAAAGAACAAAGCGAGGTATTCATTCGATGATTGCTTACGGAGACAACATTCAGATTTTCTGTGGCAACTCCAACAGGGAGTTTGCCGAAACCGTCTGCAAAGAATTGGGCATCCCCATGGGCAAGGCCGTAGTCAAGACCTTTGCCGATGGTGAGGCATCCGTCTCTCTGGAGGAAACGGTTCGCGGCGCCGATGTTTTCCTGATTCAGTCCACCTGCAAGCCTGTTAATGACCACCTGATGGAGCTGCTGGTCATGGTTGACGCCTGCCGTCGTGCATCCGCCGGCAGAATCACCGCAGTAATTCCCTACTTCGGTTACGCCCGTCAGGACCGCAAGGCCAAGAGCCGCGATCCCATCTCTGCAAAGCTGGTTGCTAACATGATCACCGCCGCCGGTGCTGACCGTGTTCTCACCATGGACCTCCACGCCTCTCAGATCCAGGGCTTCTTCGACATTCCTCTGGACCACCTGCTGGGCAATCCCACTTTCGTTGACTACTACAACGCAAAGTTCCCCGAAGATACCTTTAATCACGACAACTTCGTAGTCGTCTCCCCCGACGTCGGCTCCGTAGGCCGCGCCCGTGCTTTCGCCGCTAAGGTTCACATGGGTCTGGCTATCGTTGACAAGCGCCGCGAGAGAGCAAACGTCAGCGAGGTTATGAACATCATCGGCAACGTAGAAGGCAAGACCTGCATTCTCTTTGACGACATGGTGGATACCGCCGGTTCCCTGTGCAATGCAGCCAAGGCTCTGGTCGAAAACGGCGGTGCAAAGGCTGTCTACGCCTGCGCTACCCACGGTGTTCTCTCCGGTCCCGCTTATGACCGCATTGAGGAAAGCCCCATCCAGGAGATGGTGTTCCTGAATACCATTCCTCAGCTGGGCAACACCGCAAGCAACAAGATCAAGTTCCTGGACGTGGCTCCCGTGTTTGCCCGTGCCATTGAGCACATCCACGGCAGCACCTCCATCGCCGACCTGTTCTAAACTGTGGCAGTCGGCAATCGCAATACCTGGCTCATCGTCGGTCTGGGAAACCCCGGCCGGGAGTACGAACGTACCCGGCATAACTGCGGCTTTCGCGCTCTGGACGTTCTGGCGAATCAGCTGGGATGCCGGATCGACCGTGCCAAGTTCCAGGGGCTCTACGGTCAGTGCAGCTATCAGGCACAGAAGCTGATCCTTCTGAAGCCCCAGACCTACATGAACCTATCAGGACGTTCCGTTCACCCGCTCAGTGCCTATTTTAACATCCCGCCCCAGCAGATCATCGTCCTTTTTGACGATATCTCTCTGGAACCGGGGCGGCTGCGCATCCGTGCCAATGGCTCCGCAGGCGGGCACAACGGAATCAAGTCCATCATTCAGGAGCTGGGAAGTCAGGATTTCCCCCGGGTGAAGATCGGCGTGGGCGCCAAGCCCAATCCCGAGTTCGACCTGGCGGATTGGGTCCTGTCCGGTTTCTCTGCCAATGAGGAAAAGGCCCTGGCGGTATCCTTTGATAACGCCGCAAAATCGGTCCTTGCCATCATCGACGAGGGCGTTCCCCAGGCGGCAAACCGCTTTAACGGGAGCCATCCCTGAAATCGAATATCCTTATAAAAACACGGAAAGGGGGACGCATCCCCCTTTCCGCTTTGTTGCGTTGTGTGAAAATTTTGTATTGCTGTGAGGTAATGATCATGCACCCTCTGCTTTCCATACTCAAAACCATCCCGGAATACACTTCTGCCCTGGCTGCGCTGGCCGATCAGAAGAGCATTGCCATCACCGGCATCGGTCAGATCAACCGCAGTCACCTGATTGCAGGATTTTCTGCGGCGGATGACCGTCCCATGGTGGTGCTCTGCCAGGATGATCTGGCTGCCCATCGGCTCCAGGAGGAGCTGAAGGACTTTCTGGGGGAGGTCTATCCCATTCTCCCCGGGCGTGAGCTTACCCTCTATGATGCCGCCGTGGTTTCCCGGAGCTGGGAGCAGAAGCGTCTGCGTCAGCTCTATGACCTGGCTCAGGGAAAGACCCATTTACAGATCCTCTCCTGGGAATCTCTCAGTCAGCGGACCATTCCGCCCCAGGTCCTTCTGGGAGCCGCCTTCCGGCTGGAGGTGGGGCAGGAATACCCCATTGAAGAACTGACCCAGCGGCTCATTGCTGCTGGGTACAGCCGATGCGGCATGGTAGAGGGCTCCGGTCAGTTTGCTGTCCGGGGCGGCATTGTGGACATCTTCTCCCCCGGTGAGGATCAGCCTGTCCGCGCGGAATTTTTTGGCGACGAGCTGGACACCATGGGATTTTTCCAGCCCGAAAGTCAGCGCCGCAGCGAAAACGTGGACGCGGTTACCATCCTTCCCGTGGCAGAAACCCTGCCCCATCTCCATCCCCAGGGGATTTCCGGCCTGTGCAGGGACCTGGAAAAGGAAATTGCACGCCAAAAGCGCAGAAAGCACCTGAATGAGCCTTTGATCACCACGCTCACCCGGGATCTGGAGCGATATCAGCAGGGACTTCACAATCCTGCTTCCGACCGGTATATGGCCCTCATCTATCCGCAGATGGCAACTGCGGCGGACTATATCCCCCGGGATGCCCTGGTGGTACTCTGCGACCACACCAGCCTCCACCGCACATCCAAATCCCGCACCGATGAAATGGGAATGCAGCTGGACAGTATGCTCCAGGGCGGCCTGGTCGTGGGGGAATACTGTGACTATATGATTCAGTGGGAGGACTTCTGCCGATGTCTGCAAGCCCACACCGCGGTGTACTTTGATGCCTTCGGCGGTGCCGCCTATCCTGCGGAATGTCCGCCCAAAGAGCTCTATCCCCTCTCTGCCAAGCAGCTCCCCAGCTACGGCGGCAATCTGGACACTGCGGTCAGCGACCTGGGCCACTATCAGAAGCTGGACTTCGGCAGTGTGGTGCTCTGCGGTTCCCGCCGCCGAGCGGAGCTTTTGCAGCAGATGCTCTCGGAACGGGGACTTTCGGCCTTTCTCGCCATTCCCCTGAACACCCTGCCCCATCCCGGTCAGATCCTTCTGACAGAAGGCTCCCTGCCCTATGGCATGGAATACCCTCTGTCACGGCTCGCCATCCTCACGGAAGGACAGCTGATCTCCCGGGTCCAGCCCAAGAAAAAGCAGAAATCGAAATCCGGAAGCACCAACCGTCAGAAGCTCAATTCCTTTACCGACCTGTCCCCCGGTGATCTGGTGGTACATGATAACTACGGCATCGGCCGTTTCATGTCCATGGAGCAGATCAAAGTGGACGGAGGCGTCAAGGACTATCTGAAAATTGCCTATCAGGGCAGCGATACCCTGTTCGTCCCCGCCACCCAACTGGATATGGTCAGTAAATACATCGGCAGCGGTGGCGAAGATGCCAAGGTACGCCTCAACAAAATGGGGACCGACACCTGGCAGAAAACCAAGGCCAAGGCCCGGAAAGCTGCAAAAGATATGGCAGGAGAACTGATTCAGCTTTATGCCGCCAGAAAGCGGCAGAAGGGCTACGCCTTCTCCCCCGATGCTCCCTGGCAGCAGGAATTTGAGGACAACTTCCCCTACCCGGAGACCGATGACCAGCTGCGCTGCATTGCCGACATCAAGGCGGATATGGAATCCTCCATTCCCATGGACCGGCTGCTCTGCGGCGACGTGGGCTTCGGAAAAACCGAGGTTGCTCTCCGAGCCGTGATGAAAGCCGTTATGGACGGCAAGCAGGTCGCCATTCTGGTGCCCACCACGGTGCTGGCCCAGCAGCACTATCAGACAGCCGTAGCCCGGTTCCGCGGCTTCCCGGTGAATATCGATGTACTCAGCCGGTTCCGCACCCCGAAGATGCAGCAGAAAACCCTGCAAGATCTACGTTCCGGAAGTGTGGATGTGATCATCGGTACCCATAAGCTGCTGCAAAAGTCCGTGGAGTTCAAGGACCTGGGTCTGCTGGTGGTGGACGAGGAGCAGCGTTTTGGTGTCAGCCACAAGGAGCGGCTTAAGGAGATCTCCAAGGGCGTGGATGTACTGACCCTGTCCGCCACCCCCATTCCCCGAACCCTCAACATGGCTCTGTCCGGCATCCGGGATATGTCCACCCTGGAGGAACCCCCTTCTGACCGCTATCCGGTGCAGACCTACGTCATGGAGCACAATGATGCCGTGATCGACGACGGCATCCGCCGGGAGCTGGAGCGGGACGGTCAGGTCTACTACCTCCACAACCGCACCGAAACCATCGACCAGTGCGCCAGTTCTCTGGCCCGGCGGTTCCCCGGTGTCTCCATTGCCGTGGCCCACGGTCAGATGACCGAAGAGGCCCTGGGGGATGTGATGCGGGCCATGAATGAAGGGGATGTGCAGATCCTGGTCTGCACCACCATTATCGAGACCGGCCTGGATATTGCCAATGCCAACACTCTGATCATTGAAAATGCCGACCGCTTCGGCCTGAGCCAGCTTCACCAGCTGCGCGGCCGTGTAGGCCGCTCTACCCGGCACGCCTATGCCTACTTTACCTACCGCCCGGACAAAAACCTCTCTGAAATTGCAGAAAAGAGGCTGTCCGCCATTCGGGACTTTGCGGAATTCGGCTCCGGCTTCAAAATCGCCATGCGAGACCTGGAGATCCGCGGTGCCGGCAACCTGCTGGGTGCCGAGCAGTCCGGTCATATGATGAGCGTGGGTTATGATATGTACCTAAAGCTGCTGGATGAAGCAGTGCTGGAAGAACGCCACGAAGCTCCCAGGGCACCGGAATGTACCGCTGACCTGAATATTACCGCCAATGTAGACAAATCCTATGTTTCGAGAGGCGAGGAGAGGATGGACCTCTATCGCCGTATGGCTGCCATCCGCACCCAGGAGGATGCAGACGACCTGCTGGACGAGATCGTGGACCGTTACGGCGAACCGCCCAAGGGCGTGCTGAATCTCGTCGATATCGCCCTGCTCCGTGCCAAGGCCCGTGCTCTGGGAATCATGGATATTCGTCAGCGGGAGCGGAATGTCTATTTTGTTCTTTACAATCTGAACTTTGAAGCCGTTGGCGCTCTCTGTGCAGATCCCGACTACAAGGAGCGGATCGCCTTCCTGCCCAACGCCAAGGAGCCTACCTTAGAGCTGCGGCTTGCCAATGGCGTGGACAGTCTGAAACAGAGCAAGGTGTTCCTGGACCGTTTCCAGACCTTCTGCAAATCTTAAGGCCTCCCATGCATCTAAACTCTTGAAAACGAGACAGGTCGTGATATAATGTTCCTGATGTGAATGTTATGTCCACCATGCCCCCATGTGCCGAAGGAGCGGAGCGGTGTGCGCCGGACAGAATCATTCCGCCAGTGATACACCAGCCTGTCTCTCAGGCTTTTTCATAAAGGAGGCAATGACCGTGCCAGATTCTCATTTCAATGGCGATAATCGCCCCAATTCCTTTCAGACAGACGGCAAGGAGGAGCGCTCTGCTCCCCCCATGGACTGCCTGGAGTCTTTTCTCCACGAAGATACCATTGATGAACTTTCGGAGCTCAACAGTCCCGAAGCAGATCTCCGGGATTTTTCCCGGGAGGATCTGCCCCCTCTCACAGAAGGTGAGTATTTCTTTGACCCGGATCTGGAGGCAGTGCCGGGTCAGCAAGCCCCCAGCGAGGAAGAAGCCATTGAAAAGGCTTTTCGCGATGCTGTGGAGAAGGAGGATGCCGTCCCTCCTTTTCTGGCACACCTGTCCGCAAAATGGGCAGCACATAAAAAGACCGTTTTGGTTTCCTGCTGCACCGTGGCTCTGGCGCTGGCACTGGGAATTGGGGGAGCTTCCCTGGTTTCCCGGTTTTCGGACCCCTATCACCACCGGATCTTAAACAACGTGACCCTAGCCGGCGTGGATATCGGTGGTATGACCAGGTCCGAAGCCCAGGATGCTGTCAGTCAGGCCACCGACCAGGTTTTCTCCCAGAACGACATGGTGGTGGTGCTCCCCGAAAAAACCTTGGCCTTCTCCCCTGCGCAGACAGAGGTATCCGCAGACGTGAAGGGTGCTGTCAAAGAAGCTTATCGATACGGGCGGACCGGCAGCAAGGCAGAAAAGAAGGCCGCCTATGAGCGTTCTCTTACGGAGACCTACACTGTCAGTCTTCTCCCCTATCTCAACGTAAATGAACAGTATATCAAGGATGAGCTCAGCAGCTACATCTCGGCAGACGCCTCGGGGTTTACCCCCTCTTCCTATGCGCTGGAGGGTGAGCGCCCGCCTCTGGACCTCCAGAATTTCAGCCAGGACAATCCCCCGCAGACCCTGCTGCTGATCCTGGGTACCCCGGGAAACAGCTTTGACATCCACAAGGTCTATGAGCAGATCCTGGAAGCCTACAGCACCCTCAATATGCGTCTGATCGTAGACATGAACAAAGCCGGCACGGTACCCGCCCCCCTGGACCTTAACAAAATCCACCGGGAATACACCATAGAGCCCATTGACTCCGCGCTGGATATGGACAATCATCGGATCGTTTCCGGCAGCTACGGCTACAGTTTTGATCTGGAAGATGCACAGAAGCTGCTGGATCAGGCCAAATACGGAGACACTGTCCGAATTCCTATGGAATACGAAGCTCCTGCCGTCACCGACGAGGACGTGATGTTCCGGGATGTGCTGGCCTCTGCCCAGACCCCCCACGGCACCGACAAAAACCGCAATACCAATCTGCGGCTGGCCTGCGAGGCTCTGGACGGTCTGGTCCTCTATCCGGGGGACGAGTTCTCTTATAACGAAGCGTTGGGCCAGCGCACCTCGGAAAAGGGCTACAAGCCCGCCCCCGCCTACTCCGGAAACACCTTGGTGGATTCCATCGGCGGCGGCATCTGTCAGGTGTCCTCCACGCTCTACTACAGTGCCATGCTGGCAGATATGGAAATCACCGACCGCATCAACCACGGCTTCCTGCCCACCTATATCTCCCCGGGTATGGACGCCACTGTCAGTTGGGGAAATCCGGATTTTAAGTTCAAAAACAGTTCTCACTTCCCCATTAAGATCCAGGCCGAGACCACCGGTGATCAGGTAAAGATCCAGATCCTGGGCACCAATGACAAAGACTACTATGTCAAAATGGAATATGAGGATTCCGTCACGCTGGCCAAAGAAGTATACGAAGAGCACAGCCCCGGCAGCGGCTATAAGGACGGGGATCTGATCCAGGCGGGCATTGACCGGCATTATGTGACCACCTATCGCTGCAAATATGATAAACAGACAGACCAGCTGATCTCCCGGGATGTGGAGGCCCACTCCAGCTATATGGGCCGGGACACCATCTATGCATCGGTTCCCGAGGTGGAGAAGCCGGAGCCTCCCACCCCTCCGGAACCCACAGCCCCCACTCCTACAGCGCCTCCGGAGCCTGTACCGACGGAACCGGCGCCAACCCAACCCCCGGAGCCTCCCCAGCCGGAACCACCTGCACCTCCGGAACCGGAGCCCCAGCCTACGGTCGAAGTGGTCGCCCCGGAAGATGCGCTGGCAGAAACTGCCTGATAAAACATTCCGGCTCCGAAATCGGGTCGGTCTCCCAGACGAAACTATCCCCGGCACCAAATCGGTGCCGGGGATATTGGGTTCATGTATAAGACCGCTTCCGGGGACGGATAGATCTTTTACTTTGCTCGGATGTCCAGATGGTAGTCGATAACACCTGCTTCGGAATGTTCGATGTCGATATCATAGGTGAGATCGATGGTACCGCCATCGGGCACAATATCATAGAATACTCGGGTAGCCTTCACGGTGATCAGCAAAGCCCCGAAGTCCATCTGATACAGGCTGTCGTGGGCGACCCCCTCCTGGAAAATCATCTGAGAATTGAGCTTTCCCGTCCGGAGCAGAGAGACCTTACCGGGCTCTACACGAAACGTGGTAGTGACCCCCTCCAGGCCCGTGAGGGCGCTTTCTTCATAGGTAATGTCCCAGCCGCCGTCCCGAAACTCCATGGTCCCATCGGTCACCAGCTCGATGGTATCCGGCTCCTGGGCGGCATAGGTCTGCCGTCCCTGAATGGACAAAACAACACTTGTGCTCATGCCTTCGCCTCCAGTGCCAGCTGCAGCAGCTGATCGATGAGCTGGGAATAGGGGATCCCGCTGGCAGCGAAGAGCTTGGGGTACATGGAGATGGAGGTAAATCCGGGCAGGGTGTTGATCTCATTGAACACCACCCGGTCATCTTCATAGGTCACGAAGAAATCCACCCGGCTGAGTCCCTGGCAGCCAATGGCCTTGTAGACCTTTACGGCAGCCTCCCGAACCTGTTCTGCCACATCCTCGGAAATCCGGGCAGGGATATAAGCCACGGAGGTGTCCGTGACATACTTGGCGTCATAGTCGTAGAAATCGGCACCGGAGTCGATTTCTCCGCAGACAGAAGCTACGGGGTTGTCGTTGCCCATAACTGCCACTTCGATCTCCCGGCCTCGGATAAACTCCTCTACCAGGATCTTCTCGTCAAACTCTGCCGCATCGGAAAGGGCCTTGCGCAGTGCGTCCCGGTCCCCGGCCTTGGAAACGCCCACGGAAGAGCCGGTGCCTGCGGGCTTTACGAACATGGGATAGGCGAATTTCTCCTCCAGGCTGCTCAGCACTGCCTCCATGCGGCTTCCCAGCTCTGCGCTGCGCACCAGCTGCCAGGCTGCCTGGGTCACCCTTGCCTGGTCTGCCACGAGCTTTGTAAGGGTCTTGTCCATGGCAACGGCGGATGCCGCTACATGGGGGCCGACATAGGGGATCCCCGCCAGCTTCAGCAGGCCCTGCATGGCACCGTCTTCGCCGTTTTCACCGTGAAGGACCGGGAATACCACATCGATCCGTTCCCGCACTACGCAGTCGCCCTCGAAGCTCAGAAGGCCCTGCCCCCGAACCGGAGAGATCGCAGCCCGACGGTTTCCGGGGAAGCTCTTCCAGGCTCCGCTGGGAAGAAGAGAGTAGTCCCTTCCGCCGTAGAGGATCCAGTCGCCATCCTTGGTAATGCCCACTGGAAAGATGTTATACTTCTCCTGATCGATGTTATTGAGCAGGGACTCCG
>SAMEA104404100__coassemble_2119_pt1 | contig 15856 bp, 16 predicted proteins | sample SAMEA104404100__metabat2_high_PE_013 | metagenome-assembled genome bin SAMEA104404100 (sample SAMEA104404100) | Balaenoptera acutorostrata | reverse complement strand
ATGTGGTTGCCGCCGCCATGGAGCGGGAGCAGCCGGACGCAGTGGTCTGTGTAGGCCAGGCCGGCGGACGCAGTGCCGTCACACCGGAGCGGGTGGCCATCAATCTCATGGACGCAGGGATTGCAGATAATGAGGGAAACATCCCTGTGGACCTTCCTGTGGTCCCCAGGGGCGAGAATGCCCTGTTCTCCACCCTTCCGGTGAAGGCCATCGTCGCCGCCATCCAGGCCGCCGATATTCCCGCCCAGCTCTCCTGCTCCGCAGGTACTTTCGTCTGCAATCAGCTCCTCTACGGCGTTCTAAACCTCTGTCAGGAGAAGTTTCCGAATACCCTCGCAGGGTTCATCCACGTTCCCTTTCTGCCGGAGCAGACCGTGGACCGCCCAGAAATGCCCAGTCTTCCCCTTGCTTCCATAGTCACTGCCCTGGAAGCCGCACTTTCCTGTGTCGCAGATAAACAATAACGAAGCTTTCTGAATATTGAGGGCCAGCGAGGAATCGCCGGCCCTTTCATTCTGCAAAATCTGCGTCTACTTCGTCAGGAGCATCTTCTGCTATTTCAGCCCATTGGAAATCCGGGAAATTCCATAACTTCCGCTCTGGGCCAGGGCCATCAGCTCTTTGGCGGAATTGGTCAAAAACTTGTGCTTATGCCAGACAATAAAATTCTCCCGAGCAAAGCTCTCATTTTCAATTTCGTGGGTTGCAGCAAAGCCGGAGGCAATGGCTGCCTGCACCAGATTCTCCGGCAGGAAGGAGATCCCCAGCCCCTCGTGAACGGCTCGGATAATGGCCTGAGTGCTGACACTTTCGATGATCGGCTCCACCGGGAGCTTATGGGCAGCAAACACCCGCTCAACGACCGTCCGCCCCATACTGCCCTCCTCCCGCAGGATCAAGGGTTCCGATGCCACATCCTCCAAGGTCAGCGATCGGCAGTCCCTTCGGGGATCCTCCGGGGGCAGGAGCAGCACCAGCCGATCCTCTGCCAAAGGCTGTACACAGAGATTTTCATCCCGGATCTCACCCTCGATCAGAGCAAAGTCCAGCTGATTGTCCAGAAGTCTCTGCTGAAGCCGTGCGCCATTGGAGATCCTGGCCCTCACCTGCAAGGCCGGGTGCTCCTTGCGGAACCGGACCAGCACCTGGGGGAGCAGTGCATTTCCCAGGGTGCTGGTGGCACCCACCCGAATCACCCCCAGTTCCTCCCAATTACGCAGTCCTTTTTCCATCTGGTCAAAGGAATCGATGATATGCAGGGCATAGGAATACAACTGCTTCCCTGCTTCCGTAGTATGGAGCCTGTGGTTGATCCGCTCAAACAGGCACACCCCATAGTATTTCTCGATTTCCTGAATGGTCCGGCTCACCACCGGCTGGGTCAGATTCAGTATTTTCGCCGCCTTGGTGACGTTTTCCGTCTGGTAGACGGCAACAAAGATCTTCATATGCCGCAATGTCACAGCGTCTCCTCCAATCATGCAATTTAGGCATTGTTTTTATAATAATATAGCATTTTACTTATTATCCCGCAAGTACTATAATACAAGTGCGAATTATGAGAGGAGTGTCTGAGAACATGAATGAAACCCCCAAGAAAGCAGCTCTTCTGCTGAAGCTGTTTTTCTCCATGCTGTATATCAGCGCCTTTACCTTCGGCGGCGGATTTGTCATCATCACCTTTATGAAACGAAAATTTGTAGACGAGCTGCACTGGATCGATGAGCAGGAAATGCTGGATATGACCGCTCTGGCCCAGTCCTCTCCCGGTGCAATTGCTGTCAATGCCGCCATTTTGGTGGGCTGGCATGTGGCAGGATTCGTTGGTATGCTCGTTGCCGTCATCGGAACCATCCTGCCCCCCATGATCATCCTGTCGGTGATTTCCTTCTTCTATGCCGCCTTTGCCGCCAATCCCTATGTGGCTCTGACCCTCAAGGGAATGCAGGCCGGAGTCGCTGCCGTGATTCTGGACGTGGTGTGCAGCCTGGGCAGCAAGATTCTCAAAATGAAGTCCGCCATTCATCTGATCATCATGGCAGCTGCATTTATCGCCACCTTCTTCTTCGGTGTAAACGTGATCTATATCATTCTGGCAGCCGCCCTGGCAGGCGTGGTCCTTGCCATGATGGAAAAGAAGAATCAGGAGGCTGCTGAGAAATGATTTATTTGAAGTTATTCTGGAGTTTTATCCAAATCGGTCTGTTTTCCATCGGCGGCGGCTATGCCGCTATGCCCCTGATTCAGGCCCAGGCAGTAGAACAGAACGCCTGGCTGACCCTGAACGAATTTATCGATCTCATCACCATTGCAGAGATGACCCCCGGCCCCATCGCCGTAAACTCCGCCACCTTTGTGGGAATTCGGATTGCCGGCGTCGGCGGTGCCATTGTGGCGACCCTGGGCTGTATTCTGCCGTCGCTGTTCATTGTCTCTCTGCTGTCCTACGTCTACACCAAGTATAAGAATATTTCCGTTCTCCAGAGCGTCTTAAAGAGCCTGCGTCCTGCCGTGGTGGCCCTCATTGCCTCTGCCGGTATCTCCATCCTGCTGAAGGTGATTTTCGGCGGCGGCGCCATGACCCTGGCAAATGTCAATCTCATTGGTGTGTGTCTCTTTACCGCAGCCTTCTTTGTCCTGCGGAAATTCAAGTGGAATCCCATTCTGGTAATGGTGCTCTGCGGTGCCGCAGGGCTTCTCCTGGGATTGTTTTTCGGGTGATTTGGGAGCCTGTAAAGGGCTGTAAAAACGTGCCGCTCCCTGACAGCCACATATAAATGCCAAAAATTCCAGCGGATGATCCGGGTGTGAGCCGGATCCCCGCTGGAATTTATGTTTTCCTTTTCGGCAGTATGTGTCTTGTACCGCCTCTTTTATGACAGCTTTGAAAGAATATCGTCAATGCTGAGATTTCGTTCCTTCGCAATTCTGGCAAGGTCCTCATATTCGTATTTCTGTCGGGACACGCCATAGCCTGTGCTGTCCTTCCGGCGAATGGGTCCAAAGGGTGTATCCACACTCCGAATGGTTCTCTCCAGGGTATAGCGTCTGTAGGCCGTCTCCCGGATTCCCAGGGTGTGGGTATAGCGGAATATCTGACGAACCATGTTCTCCCGCTCCTCCCGGCGGCACAAAACACAGACCATCATGCCGGGACGGGACTTCTTCATGCCAATGGGAATGGTGTAGGCATCCAGGGCCCCTGCCTCCAAAAAACGCTCCAAGGCAAAGCCCATTTGTTCTCCGGTCATATCATCCACGTTGCAGGAAAGCTCCAAAATACTGTCGGTCCGGTCCGCTGTTTCCCCCAGCATAGCCCGGACGCAGTTGGCCTGAGGGAATTCCTTCTTGCCCATGCCATAGCCGATTTTTTCCACGCACATTTCCGGCATCTGACCGAACTGCCCCACAAAATGCTTGAGCAGAGCCGCTCCGGTGGGGGTGCACAGCTCCCCCAGGATCTGTCCGCCATAGATCGGCACATCCCGGAGAATGCAGGCCGTCGCCGGAGCCGGTACCGGCAGGATTCCATGGGCACAGCGAACCGTTCCGCTGCCCACATGGACCGCAGAAGCCGCCACTCGGTCCGGGTGAAGCTTGTGCATCAGCAGGCAGACCGCCGTCACATCGGCAATGGCATCCATGGTGCCCACCTCGTGAAAATGGACCTGTTCCACAGGAACCCCGTGGGCATGGCTTTCCGCCTGGGCGATCCGGTCATAGACCGCCAGCACGTCCTGCCCCACGGCCTCCGGCAATGCCAGATGGGAGAGAATGTGCGCCACATCTCCCAGACTGCTGTGATTGTTCCCATGCCGGTGGTCATGGTCATGACGGTGTTCCGGCTCCTCGTGATGGTGGGTATGGTGGTCATGGAGGTGCTCGTCCTCCTCCACACCGTTTACCGCAATGGAGACATGGGTGCCTGTAATCCCGCACCTGGTACTCTGTTCCCGAGACATCACCACACCGGGGATTCCCAGGGCATTAAACTCCGCCACAAAAGCGTCGGGATCGGGCAGCAGTTCCAGAAGCGCCGCCGTAAGCATATCCCCCGCGGCTCCCATGCCGCAGTCCAGATAGAGCGTTCTCATTTAGGCACCTCCATGTGGTTGATCATGTTCGCCAGATATCCGGCACCGAAGCCGTTATCGATGTTCACAACACTGACGCCGCTGGCGCAGGAGTTCAGCATGGACAGCAGCGCCGACACGCCCCCGAAGGATGCGCCGTATCCCACGCTGGTGGGCACTGCGATCACCGGGCAGTCCGCCAAGCCGCCCACCACACTGGCAAGAGCGCCTTCCATGCCTGCAATGGCAATGATGACCGTGGCATCCATAATGAGCTCCATATGGGCCAGCAGACGATGGACACCGGAAACCCCCACGTCATAGAGCCGAGCCACGTCACTTCCCAGGCATTCCGCCGTCAGTGCCGCTTCTTCTGCCACGGGAATATCGCTGGTTCCGCCGGTGGCGATCACCACCCTGCCCATGCCGCTGGGCTTCGGGATTCCGCCTACAATGCCCAGTCTGGCCTCCTGATGATAGTCCAGCTCCAGCTGCGCACCCAAAAATTGGGCCGCTTCCTCAGACAGTCTTGTGATGAGTACCCGTCCCTGTCCGTTTTCCACCATGGTATTTACAATGCCCAGGATCTGCTCCGGGGTCTTCCCCGCTCCGTAGATCACCTCGGCAGCTCCCTGGCGGACTCTCCGATGGAGATCTACCTTGGCATAGCCGATATCTTCAAAGGGTTCCTTCTTGAGCTCCAGCATGGCATCGTCCACTGAGACCTTGCCGCTGCGGACTCCTTCCAGAAGCATTCTCATATCACTGTTCATCCCGCGCCTCCAAATCCAGCAGCACCCGGGAATAGTTCTGCTTCAATTCCGTTAGAATTTCCCGGCGGTGGGCAAGAACCGTCTCCATGTCCTTTTCACACACCTGGATCTTTGCGATATCTCCCTGGGAGCGCACCCGGAAATCCCGAAGCCCCAGGGCCGCAAGATAAGTCTCCGCCTGTTCCGTGCGCTGCAATTTTTCTTCTGTGATCCGCTCTCCTGTTGGGATGCGGGTTGCCAGGCAGGCGTATGCCGGCTTATCCCAGGTAAACAGCCCGGCTTCCCGGGACTTCTGCCGGATCTCTGCCTTAGTAAGTCCGCACTCCCGCAGAGGGGAGCGGACCTCCATCTCCCGAAGGGCCCGCATTCCGGGGCGGTCCTGGGCATCGTCCGAGGCATTGGTGCCATCGAGAATCAGGGAAAACCCATCCTCCCGGGCCGCCTCCAAAATTTGGGAGAAGATCCGCTTCTTGCAGTGGTAGCAGCGATCCTTCCCATTAGCCGTCACCGCAGGCTCACACAGAATATCTGCCGGAAGGATCCGCAGCTGTCCATGGAGCTCCTTTGCCAGCTTTTGGGCATCCTCCAGCTCAAACTTCGGCTGAAATGCGGAACTCACATAGTAGGCCCGGATGTCCTGCCCCCATTGCAGCGCCGCATAGAGCAGATAGGCTGAGTCCACACCGCCAGAGAAAGCGATGGCCGCTTTCGGATGTTCCCGGAAAAACTCTCGTAATGTCATACTGACCCTCCCCAACAAATTGGGAGCTCCCATGATCCTATGGAGTGCCCAAAAATAAAAGATAACTTTTCGATGCCAGAAATGGCTGACAGATCAACATTCTCAGTTTTGGCCCCATTTACCTGCGGACCGGAGCCATCAGGCCATAGCGCACAAAACCGCACCGGAGTGCATCGTTGAGCACGGCCATAGTCTTATGGCGGTCCACAATGACCCGATCCGCTGTCCATCTGTAAAACGGGTCACGCTCTGTATCATAGGGCCGACCGTCCCTTTTCATAATATCCCACAGCTTTTTTATGCATTCGATTTGCATAGGCAGGCATCTTTTCTCTATCTGAAAGAAATTTTCCAAACGTATTATATCACAACTCCCGCAAGTATGGTATACAGGAACATAAAAATCACACCTGTTTTGTGATCTTCTCCACAGCTCCATGAAGGCAAGGTGCAATACCTCCTTCAAAAAGTGCAGAATTCACATCGTAAAATTGCAATTTTAACATTTTATCCATTGGATATCTCGAAGAACTGGTATAATAATTACCTCAATATTTTTGTCTGCGGTAGGTAAATTAGGGCCTATTTATTATGGTTTCTGCAATATTTTTTATAAGAATAACGAAAACCCGCACCTTTGAAATCGCAATTTTTGAGCCATAATTGAAATCATAACCACCACTGAAGCGGTGGTTTGCACAGGCCCTAGAAGGGCCAATTACCGGCTTAACCCCTAAAGGGGCATTGAAGCATTATGCTCGCATTACACGCCCTGCCGCCCGTAAACGGGCAGGTACTTTCTACGATGGTTGTTCTACTTTTGCAGGCTTCTGTTTACCATATAATTCCCTTTGACATTGCTGTGATGCAATCACCAAGCCTTTCCTGCAAAGTTCTCTGGAGAATATCCTTATGCTAAAGCTTTTTACTGCCCCCCGGTAGAACCGGGGGGTTATTGGGCTAACGCGCCCAATAAGGAATGCAGCGATTCCAACTTGGAATCGCTGCATTGTTCGCGGGGCTGTTTTTGTACAGCCCCTTTTGAATTTATGGGAATGGGATCGTCACTTAGCCGACCAGTTCCTTAGCCTTCTGAGCAGCGGAAGCAGCGTCGGGAGTGTAAGCATCAGCACCGATTTCTGCAGCGAACTCGGGGGTGATGGGAGCGCCGCCGACCATGACCTTGATGCGATCACGGAAGGGAGCAGCATTCAGAGCAGCGACGGTGTCGCGCAGAGAAGGCATGGTGGTGGTCAGCAGAGCAGAACAGCCCACAGCCTTGACATCGGGGTTCTCCTCGACGGTAGCAATGAACTTCTCGATGGGCACATCGACACCCAGGTCGATGACCTCGAAGCCAGCAGACTCGATCATCATAGCAACCAGGTTCTTGCCAATGTCGTGCAGGTCGCCGGCAACGGAGCCGATGACGAACTTGCCGCAGACGGAGGCAGAGCCGCTGCCCAGATGGGGCTTCAGGACCTCAACGCCCTTCTTCATAGCACGAGCTGCAACCAGCATCTCGGGAACAAAGATCTCGTTGTTCTTGAACTTCTCGCCGACGATACCCATGGCGTCGATCATAGTGTTCAGAATATCGGTAGCTGCGCTGCCCTCATCGAGAGCTGCCTGGACCAGACCGGGCACGACCTTTGCCTTGCCCTTAATAACCATTTCTTTTACTTCATCGATTTTCATAATAAGTATCCCCCTGAAAAATTATAGTGGTAGATGATATATCATACTCAGTGGTGTTGCCCCACCGCTGAATACGCTTTAGTTCTTGGGCAGAGGTCCGATCAGACCCTCACGATATGCACCGATGTACTCCATGCAGTAATCGTCTTCGCCCAGCAGAGCCTCGGTAGCATACACAAGGCCCAGCATATCCCGGTTGCAGGGATCCATGATGCCGCTGTCCAGGCCGGCATTCATTGCCAGGATCATAAAGCCGTAGTTGATCAGCTTACGAACAGGCAGGTTGAAGGAAATATTGGAAATAGCAGCAGTAATGTGGATCTCAGGATAACGCTTACGAACCTCGGTGATGACCTCGATGTTCATAGCGATGCCGTCCTCGCTGGTGCAGAGCATCTCAACCAGGGGATCGATGTGGATCCGGCTGGGAGCAATGCCATACTCTTTGGCCTTTGCCATGATCTTGTCGAACACACGCAGACGGTCAGCAGCGCACTTGGGAATACCGGTGTCGTCACTCAGCAGAGCGATCACTTCCCAGTCCTTGTTCTCGGGCTGTGCCATGATAGGGAAGATAACGTCCAGCTTGTTGCCCTCGCCGGAAACGGAGTTGAAGATGCCGGGGCGCTTGCAGAACTTGTAGGCCTCAGACAGGACCTTCACAGAGGGGCTGTCCACAGAGATGGGCAGATCGGTGACCTCCTGGATACAATCGATCATCCAGTGCAGAGTCTCGACTTCCTCAGCCTCGGGAACAGATGCGCAGCAGTCAATAAAGGTTGCGTTGGCGGCAGCCTGCATTCTTGCGCGCTCCTTAATGAACTCAGCATCCCGCTCGGCGATTGCCTTTGCCACGGATGGAATGGAGCCGTTAATCTTCTCACCAATAATAATCATAATGGTATCTCCTATATTATAACTCAAATTTGAAAAGTTTTACAAGTATAACTTTTATACTTCGACATAAAATCTGTGCCGGGGGCAGAAAGGTGTACACATCTCACCTCTCTTCCCCGGCGCAAGCCCTCAGGTTTTATAGGATTTTTACCTAATCGGAGGGTTTAAGTTTCGTTACAAAATCCGAAAACGCATTTTATGGATGGAGAATGGTTTTAAGCCTTCTTGGCAGTCTTCTTGCTGGCAGCCAGCTCTGCACGTCTGTCCTTGGTCTTAGCCATCCACAGCAGGGTAGCGATCAGACCCAAGCCGGCAACACCGGCGAGGATGCAGAAGAACACCTTGTAACCGGTAGGACCTGCCCACTTATCCAGGCAGACACCCGCGACCATAGGCGCAAAGAACTCAACAGAGTAGCCCAGAGGCGTCAGAATTGCGGTAGCAGTACCAGTGCATTCCAGAGGATAGTCGCCCTCTTCCATGATTGCAAAGTGCATGGACTGTGCTGCATACATGGAAGCGAAAATGCCTGCGCAGAAGACCAGCAGCATCCAAACCATAGACTTGGAAGCAGGAGTCAGAACCACGCCCACAATACCGACAATCATAATAATGAAGGAAATTGCAGCTACCTTGGAGGAACCGATCTTATCAGCCAGGAAGCCGGAAGCAAAGCAGCCGATAGGACGCATATACTGGGAGAAATAACCCAGAGCAGCAGCAACAACAGCAGATGCACCAAATGCAGCAGTTGCATAGGGAGTCAGGTAGAAGTAGCTGCAGCACATAGCGTAGGAACAGAAGATGATCAGAACATGCAGCCAGGTGGTGGGCATCTTGAGAACGCGCTTCAGCTGAGGAACGTCAACCAGTGCCTTCGTCTCTCTATGGAACTCAGGCTCCTTGTAGAAGAAGAAGATCAGCAGACCGAGAATGACATCGATCAGGGAGTAAACAATGATAACGGTAAACAGACCGGCCTTGGAAGAGAACTTTGCAGAGATGAAGCCGAAAGCAGCCAGCATCAGAGCGGACTGAACCATGTTGGTGATACCACGACCGCCCTCAAACAGACCAAATACACGGCCCTGCTCATCAGAGGAAGCAATGGAGCGAAGTGCCTTAATAAGTGCATTCCAGAAGGTCAGGATGGAGGTAATGCCCCACAGAGCATGAATAGCGAGCAGCACGGGATAAGGAGGTCTGAGCAGAAGAATGAAGCCCATCAAACCGGTAACGACCAGGGAAAGGGTCATCAATTTTCTTGCAGGCCAACGGTCGGCGCAGAAGCCGCCCAGGAAGTAAGCAATGATGGAGAATCCACCGTAAGCGCTACCCAGCGCACCCATCTGGGTGTTCGTCAGGTTAAACAGGGCTACAAAGTCATCGTAGTAATAGTTTCTGAAGTAAGGCAGGGAGTAAGCCATAGCACCGGAAATACACAGGATGATCAGTGTACCCATGTTATGCTTCAGCTTGCCCGTAGATTGTGTCTCGTTCACAACATTCTCTCCTTTTTTGGTTTTTGAATTACTGATTAACAGGCAGGATATGATCCTCGATGTTCTTGGAAGTGGAAGTCAGAATCCGGCAGCCATCCTTGGTAACCAGGATGTCATCCTCCAGACGAACGCCGCCAATGCCTTCCAGGTAGATACCGGGCTCGATGGTGAAGGTCATACCTTCTTCAAGAATGATATCGTTGACGGAAGTGATGAAGGGCTCCTCATGGACGCTGAGACCCAGACCATGACCGGTTCTGTGCAGGAAGAACTCACCGTAACCAGCCTCGGTAATAACATCACGTGCAGCCTTATCGATCTCACGAGCCTTGACACCGGGCTTGACCTTAGCAATTGCAGCCAGGTTAGCCTTCTTGACGATATCATAAATCTCACCCAGCTTGGGCTTCACATTGCCGATGAAGACACATCTGGTGATATCGGACCAGTAGAAGTTGTAGTAAGCGCAGAAGTCCATCAGGACAATGTCGCCTTCCTGGAAGACGTAATCGCCACTGACGCCGTGAGGATTTGCGGAGTTAGCACCACCCAGAGCCAGAATAATGACCTCGTCGGTGTTGAAGCCGGGATATTTGCTCATAAAGGTGTAGAGCATCATCCACAGTTCCTTCTCAGTCATACCGGGCTTGATCTTATCGGATACATAGGTGATAGCTTCATCGACGATCTTGGCAGCAAACTGCATGGTCTCGATTTCCTTCTCATCCTTGTACATACGAAGCTTCATGATGCAGTCGCCGATGTCTGCCACCTCGCAGCCGAGCTGGTCAAAGAAACCACCGACAAACATGGTGAAGTACTTGGTTTCAACAGCAAGACGGTTGCATGTACCAACCACCTGGCGAATGGACTCCAGAGGACCATTCTCATCCAGATAAGTTACTTCCTTGACGACACCCTTCATGCAGCCAGTGTCAACGCTGGGGTTGACCATAGTGAGCTCCTCGGTCTTAGCGTCGATCACCAGACCATAGTACCGCTCGTAAGGAATGATATGAATGCCGGTCAGGTAGTTGATGGTCATGGGATCACCAACAATAGCCTTGTCGAAGTTAGCCTGACGAAGGAGTTCGCAAGCCTTATGCTGTCTGCTCTTAAGAATTTCCATTTCAGAATACCTCCATTTTTTATTGGTGATATGGATTTGATAGAACGCTGTTTCTGTATGAATTATCAATTCATACGCAAGTGAAAACCATGATTTCAGAATTCAAACAAAATGCGGAAACGCACTCCAATTCAGGAATCAAAGCAAAGTGCCAATCATGCAAGCTACAGTGTAAATCCAGTGTGCAGAGATGCCTGCTGCCAATCCACCAATGGTATGGCTGAGGATCGCCTTGCCGGTCATCTTCTTGCACCCAAGCGTATCCATCATTGCAACATGGGTGCTGAGATAGCCGCTCCAGCACATGCACATTGCAGTGAAAACTGCCACATCATTTGCCACTGCAGCACCGCCGGCTACCATTCCAGGTACCAGACCGATTGCAGCACCGGCTGCACCCAGTGCAGTAATGGGGACTGCAACACCACTGGGGTTAGAGAAACCGAACAAAGGCTTCAGCAGGAAGTTGAGCTTGTCACCAAGCATGGGAAGAAGTGCCACGCCTTCATATGCTGCACCTGTATAAACACCTGCTTCAGAAGGGCCCTTGGTAAACATCAGCACCAGAGTACAGATAATCAGCACACCGGGGATAATTGCCATACCCATATCCACGCCGGCCTTACCGCCGTCCAGGATTGCACCCAGAACGCGATTGCCCACGGAGCCGGGGCGAACCTCACGTTCTTTAAGGGAAAGGGTTTTAACCGTAGAACTCACATGACACATCTCCTCAGTGCCATATTCCTTCTTGGTAAAATGAAGCATGATACGAACGCTTATGATACTGCCAATGATCGCGCCCAAATTGCCAGCCAGTACAGGACCGGCGAAGGTACCGCCGTCAGGTCTGGGGATGCTGATCATAAAAGTCGTGATGATCAGGCCCATGCCGAATGCTGTACCAATGTTGGTAAGTGCAGGCAGCTGGTACTTTTTGTAGTATCTGCGGAAGCCGCCCTGCTCAGCCAGTGTGAGAATTGCGGGGTTATCCGACAGATACGTAGCCAGCACACCGATGATACTCGCTCCGGGAAGTCCGTAGAGGGGCTTCATAAGAGGAGAAAGAATTTTATTGACCAGTGCAACAACTCCGAATTCTGTAAGCAGACCGGAAATTGCACCTGCGATTACGGCAATCGCCATAATGTAAAAAACGGTATCCAGCAACAGAGAATACGCTGTATTCATCATGGTATTGATCATGTTGACTGCACCCATCTTAGAGCCCAGGAACACAAAAATACCAATGAAGACAATGGAAAAAACCAAAACCTCCCAGCCAACTGCAGGCTTTGTTTTTACCTGCTCACAATTTTCTTCCGGTGGGAACATGTTTTTTTCATATTCTTCTGTATCCACCCAATATGCCTCCTGTCTTTTTCTATCTGTTGATCCTTCTTTCTTTTTGGTTAAATTCAATCACAATTTTCATAAATATGAACACATACAATTATATTTTATCCTCTCGCATATAAAAGTCAATAGCAAATCCCTATTTTCACACTATTTTGTTAAATCTAAACAAAATAAATGCTTTGCTTTTCACAGATTGGAAAGCAAAGCATTTATTATTCACAAATATATAAATCTTGATGGCATCAGATTTCTTCGGGAAGCAGATCGGAAGGAATTTCATCCTTACGCTCCCCTTCATCCCAGAATCGGCTCCAATAGGTAACGACCGGGGTCGTTCCTTTGTTATAACAGCAGTGTCTTGAATGTGCTTTTACTAATATAGTATCACCGGGATTGAGTTCATATGTTTCATCTTCTATGAGCACGGACATTTTTCCGGAAATCACCGTTCCGATTTCGTGGCACTGATGGGTCCAAAAGGTTCCGTCGAAATTTCCACCCGGCTGCATTGTCATATATAGACAGCTTCCGTATTCCTTGCCGAAATCAATGGTTTCGATCCGGACATCATTTTCTTCATCTACGGTGATCTCCCGCTCTTTTCGCCGAATCAGTACCTTTTCATGCTCCGTTGTTTCCAGCAGATCCGCAACGGAAGTCTCCAAAACCTCGCATATTTTCGCTATGTTTATAAGGGTTGGGCTTTTTTCGTTTCTCTCCAAATAGCTTAAATAGCCGACAGACAGCCCAACCGCCTCAGACATCTGCTGGAGGGTAAGTCCTCTCTGCTTTCTCAGCCACCGGATCTTTGTACCAATTTGTTCAATCCTGCTCATAATTGTTCACCCGCATTCTCCCAGATAAAACCAAAGAATAAACATCTATCAGTTCTCTAACTTTTATTATAACACATTCTGCAAGCTGTTAGCAAGTAATAATTGTAATAATTTCACAAATGCGGATTCTGATATTCATTATCACCCTTAAAATTCATATATATGAGAATTTGAAAAAATTTTTCATTTTTTTGATATTTTTCATTGACTTTCACAGCCTCAGGTGTTATCTTAAGGATGTGGGTTCACGTATTTCATAATTTTGGTAAACCTATCACAAATTTTTTTGGGCAACATGAATATCAGTACACATACACATCTAATATCTTTTATTATTTGGAGGAATTATCATGGGCTACGTTCCTACTCTCAAGTATGTCAGCGATGAAGATATCGCTAAGCTGCACCAGTATGGTGTCAGAATTCTGAAGGAATATGGTATGCGGGTCGAAGATCCCGCAATTCGTGAGCAGCTCAAGGCACACGGCTGTACCGAGAAGGGTGATCGCATTTACTTCTGCGAGGATCTCATCAACGAGACCCTGAAGGCACAGAAGAAGGAAGTCACCATGACCAACCCCATTACCGGTGTCAAGAAGGAGTTTGCCATTGGTAAGACCATGATTCACAGCACCGGCGGTGCTCCTTGGATTGCCGACATGAAGACCGGCAAGCGCCGCAACGCCGAGATGAAGGACCTGATCGACACCATTCGTGTTATGAACCAGCTGGACAGCCTGGATATCCCCTGCGCACTGTGCTACACCAGCGACATTCCCAGTGAAATTACCCAGCTGAAGCAGACCGTTGCTATGCTGAAGTACTCCCACAAGCCCATTTATGGACCTGGTATTTCTATTGCAAGCAACGCTAAGTATGTTGCCGAGCTGTTCAAGATCTACGGCGGCGAGAAGCTCCAGGAGAACCCCATCGGTATGGTCGGTATCTCCCCCGAGTCTCCCCTGTTCCTGCCTAAGGAAATCACCGATACCATGCACTACATCATTGGTGCCGGCATCCCCACCAGTGTTCTTGCTGCTCCCATGGGCGGCCTGACCTCTCCCCTGTCCATCGCAGGTACCGTTGCACAGGCTCATGCTGAGATTCTGGGCTTCGCTTGCGTTGCTCACCTCATCAACCCCGAGTGCGTACTGTTCTACGGCTCCAGAACCTTCTTCGCCAACATGAAGAACACCCAGTCCATCCTGGGTCTGCCCGAGACCGGTATTTCCAGTGCTCTGGCTGCACAGCTGGCTACCTACTGCGGCATGATGTCCGATGTCTACGGTGTTGCATGCACCTCTTGTGCAATGGACGAGCAGGCTGGCTACGAGAAGATGATCAACGGTCTTCTGCCCGCTTTGGCTGGTGCAAGCATTGTAACCGGCTTTGGTTCCACTGCAAGCGTTATGTGCTGCTCCCTGAGCCAGCTGGTTCTCGACGACGAGATGGTCGCTATGATGCGCAAGGCAAAGCGTCCCTTCGTCATTGATGATGATGAGATTGGTATGGAAGCAATTGAATATGTTGTTAACGACCATGAGACTTACCTGGAGCAGGAACACACCATCGATCATCTCCATGGCGAAATCTTCGAGCCTCGCATCGGCTTTGATTCTGTCTGGGCTGACTGGCTGCTCACCGGTGAGGTTCCCCTCACTCAGAGAGCGGAAGAGCGTGCTCTGGAGCTGCTGGCTAAGGACGTTGTTCCCGAGACCGATCCCGCTATCACTGCTCAGGTTGAGGAGCTTGTTAAGAGAGCTGAGGCTGAACTGCTTAAGTAAGGCTTTTCTTGCTGATAATATCATTTATAGTATTTTTTAAATATATTTCAGCTGATTTTCTATAAGTTTTCATAATTAACCCGCAGTTGGATGTGACTTCTTCCAGCTGCGGGTTTTACAATTTCTTATGATGCTTATCGGCTTAACTCAGCAAACCCCTATATTTTGTAAAAATCCGAAATATTGGACAATCCATATGCGATAATCGTCCCAAAAAGGCAAGGGTGACATCATTATGGCAAAGGCTGCTGCAATCACTTTCGGGGAATTTCGGACTCGTTACAATACCGAGGATGCCTGCCGGGCGGAATGATTCCATCTGCGGTTTCCAAGTGTTCCCGGCATTTGTTGAGCAGATCGATATCTGCGGGGAACTTGATATCAGCCGGTGCAACGGTCGCATCCATAATCAGGTCTCCCTTGTTTTTTTCTGATTCTTCAGCTTTTTTCTTGGAAGTATTGGGATTTTAAGCCCTTTACTGCTTTCCTTTTCGGCAGGCGGAGCGGGAGGCTCCTGATGCTTATCGTCCTTGTCCTCTTCTTCGGAGGAACCGTTGCGGTCTACATTCCGGCTCTCCTCCGGCCATTTTCCGGTGCAGACATATTCATTGATTCTGGACACCTCGTTCACCGGGAAATGTTTGCGAAAATGTACCATCACGGAAGCGTCAAAAAGAGGATCTTCCTGGAATTGCTTTAGGCCCAGAAAATACTGTGTATATGGATTTTCCTGAGTGTAATGGTCGCCGCCCGCATCAGTCGGTTCTTCCATTTCCTTAATAATAGCAGCACCAAAGGCAATCCGGTAAGGAATGCCATGTCCGTCATTTACCTGGACATGGATTGGGCGTAGATTTCATCTATGCGATCCCAGGGCATCAATGCTGCCAGCTTGACCCAGCGGTTGTCAGCGCGGAGTTTTCCGCCAAAGGGAAGAAAGAAATCTTCCAGAAAAAGCTGCTCAGAATCCTGCTTACAGTACATAAAAGCCCCCATATCCGTGGATACTGAATTCTTCATGACCATTATACTTCTTAATCCACTGCCTGAGAACCCTCGTCGA
>SAMEA104404100__coassemble_1962_pt1 | contig 16687 bp, 14 predicted proteins | sample SAMEA104404100__metabat2_high_PE_013 | metagenome-assembled genome bin SAMEA104404100 (sample SAMEA104404100) | Balaenoptera acutorostrata | reverse complement strand
GGGGTGTCCGCCGCCACCCCACCATTGAGGATAACGTCACCATCTATGCCGGTGCTTCCATCCTGGGTGGTGAGACGGTGATCGGGCGGGACAGCGTCATTGGCTCCAACGTGTTCATCACCCATTCCATCCCCTGCTGCACCACCGTCAGCGTCCGCAGTCAGGAATTGCAGTTTAAGCCCAGAACCGGTGGCTGCTGCGATGATGAGTCCCATACAGAGCCTTTCTGGGAAAACCAGATCCCCCACAAAGAAAATACTTAAAAACGAAAAAGCAGCTGGAAAGCTTCCACTTTCCAGCTGCTTTTTCGTTTTACAGTCAGAAGTTTGCCAGCAGATCGGAAGTGATCTCCTTGAGGCTGTGAACACCGCACATAGCCATGGTATCGGCCAGCTCCCCCCGGAGCTTTTGGGTCAGGAGCTTTACGCCCTCTGCCCCGCCGCCATAGACCGCGGTGACGTAGGGCCGGGCCAGGATCACGGCATCGGCTCCCAGGGCCAGTGCCTTGCATACATCCACACCGCTGCGGATGCCGCCGTCCACCAGGACCGTCATCTGTCCCTTGACGGCCTGGGCAATGGCGGGCAGAACCTGCGCAGTGGCAGGTACACCGTCCTGAACACGACCGCCGTGGTTGGATACCACAATACCGGCAGCTCCGGCTTCCAGAGCCTTGCGGGCGCCGGAAACGGTCATCACACCCTTGATGATAAAGGGTGCGTCTGCATAGCGGATGATTTCCCGGAGCTGGTCCACGGTTTTAGGACCGGCAGGGGGATTGAGGCCCTTCAGGAAGGGAAGTCCTGCGGCATCGATATCCATGGCGAAGACCCTGGCACCGGCGGCTTTTGCCGCATCCAGCTTGGCAAAGACTGTGGCCTGATCCCAGGGCTTCACCGTGGGAATGCCCTTGCCGCCGTTTTTGCCAATGGCTCCGGCAGCGGCGGTGAAGACTTGGGGGTCGGTGCCGTCCCCGGTAAATGCAGCGATTCCGGCCTCGGCACAGGCAGGAACCAGAATGTCATTGTACTCCCGGTCGGTGTACTTGTCGCCGTAGTGAAGCTTTACGGCACCCACCGGGCCTGCAAACACCGGCAGCGCATAGTGCTGCCCAAACAGAGTGTATCCGGTATCCACCGGGCCGCCATCACAGATGGTGTCCATGTTAAGAAATACCTTCTGCCAGGCTTCATAGTTGCGGACAGCCACCGTTCCGGTGCCTTTGGCACCGGGACCGGGGACGGTATTGCCGCAGGCCCGGCCGTTGCACACGGGACAGGCCTTGCAATAGGGCCCGCTGCAGCTCCGTGCCGCTGCCAGTACATCTGAGTATGTCATAAAAATCCTCCTTGACCCCAAAAAAGTCCTCTCCCTTGGAGAGAGAGGACAGAAATTATAAAATCCTTGCGATATCCTTGATGACCTCTCCTGCGAGAATGAGCCCGGCGGCTCCGGGAACAAAGGAAACGCTTCCGGGGATCTGCCGCTTTCCGATGGCGGCAGCCTCTTCCTCCCATCCGGTGGGAGTGAGAGGCTCCTCCTGTGAGTAGACCACCTTCATATGCTTGATACCCCGCTTGCCCAGCTCCCGGCGCATCACCCGGGCCAGAGGACACATGGAAGTTTTGCTGAGGTCCGTACAGATAAACCCGGCGGGGTCCAGCTTATTTCCGGTTCCCATGCAGCTGATCACCGGAACCCCGGCGGCAAAGGCCCGCTCAATGAGAGAGAGCTTGCCGGATACGGTGTCGATGGCATCGATGACGTAGTCAAAGGCAGAAAAGTCCAGCTGATCGGCGGTATCCGGGGTGTAAAAAAGGGGGTAGGTGTGCACCACGGCATCGGGATTGATGTCCAGCACCCGCTCCCTGGCCACCTCCACCTTGGGCCGCCCCACGGAAGCGTGGGTGGCAAGAATCTGGCGGTTCAGGTTGGAGAGGCTGAAGCAGTCGTTGTCGATGAGATGAAGCTCACCAATCCCGCTGCGGGCCAGGGCTTCCAGGGTGTAGCCGCCTACACCGCCCAGGCCGAAGAGAGCTACCCGGGCTTTTTGCAGCCGTTCCAGGGCTTGCTCTCCCAGGAGCAGGCCGGTTCGGGAAAATTCCTCCTTCATAGGAATTACTCCTCGAAGGTCAGAACGTCCTTATACTTCTCCTTGAAGATGTCATAGACAGCGTTCAGGATCTTCTCGTCGCTGACGGACAGGTAGTTCTCGGTCTCCTCGTCCACAGGCTCCACTTCCAGGATGACTACCTGGGTCTCCAGCTCGTCGGCGGGCATGAGCAGCAGATACTCCTTACCCTGATATTCAACAACGTCCAGATATTCAAAATTCTCTTCCTTACCGTTTTCGTCGGTAAGGGTGAGAATGCTGACTTCCTCTTCGGGAAGGGTGTTTTCGTTTTCCATTGGGGGAATCCTCCTTGTGTTTGCATTCTACTGGGATTATATCTGATTTATAGGGGAAAAGCAAGAGCCAGCCCGGGGCAAACCATGTCCGTATTTTGAATTTTTCAAGAAAAGTTTCCGCAATGCCCCCGGTGCAGATACTTGCAATGGAATGTCCCCCATGGTAGAATAATCCCATAAATCCGATTTTGCTTTTCAAAGCAGACAAAATCACAGCCAGATCAAGGAGCTGACAGAAGATGAAAACAGATAGAAACGGCAAAGGCCTCGGAAAGCGGGGATTATTCCGGGCTTTGTCCGGAACCTTGGCCCTGACTCTCCTGCTGGGGGGCTGCGGCACCCCTTCCCAGAAACCCACAGAGGGAAAAAACGCACCTACGGAAGCTGCCGTGGCAGCGGCGGTCCTTCCTGACGGCATCCCGGGGACGGTGGGGGAGAAGGGAACTTACACCCTGCCCTTTGACGGATCTGCCCAGGTGGCTTCCGTGGGAGACGCTAAACTCACCAACGGAATGCTGGGCATTTTCTACCGCCAGGCCCTTTTACAGGCAGCCGGGGAGGAACAGGGTCCGGATCTTTCCCAGCCTCTGGATACCCAGAGGTGTCTCTTTACCGACACGGAGCTATCCTGGCAGCAGGTGATCCTGGGAAGCGCTCTGGACAGCTGGCACACCCTCCAGGCGCTGGAACAGAAGAGCCGGGAAACCGTGGTGCGGCAGGAGCTGAACTTTGAGCCCATCCCGGAGCTGCACCAGGAATATATGTCCAATGTTCCGGCAAACGATATTCTCTATGATCTGGACGCAACCTTCAAGCCCAACACCATGCACCAGGCCTATCTGGACGGCATCCCCCAGATGCTGGAGACCCTGGCCCGGGAGCAGGGCTATGCCGATCTTGACACCATGGCCCGGGACCAGTTCGGTGCCGGAGTGACCGGGCAGGATCTTACGGACTATGCTGCCCTCCTCAACTGGAGCTATATGTACTACACGGAGCAGGGCTATGACATTGCCCCCACTGCCGAAGAGGTGGCGGTGGAGATGACCACCAGCGGGAACTACCTGGTGAACCTGCGCCATATTCTGCTGGTTCCCCAGGATGCTGCGGTGGATGCTCAGGGCCGGGTCACGGCAACCGAGGAGCAGTGGGCAGCCCGGGAAAAGGATGCCAAAAATATGCTGCAAAAGTGGAAGGCAAACCGCCCCACGGAGGTGAGCTTCTCCGTGCTGGCCCACGACAATTCCCAGGACCCCGGCTCCAGCCTCAACGGCGGCCTCTATGTGGATCTCCACCAGGGACAGCTGATAAAGCCTCTGGACGATTGGTGCTTCGACCCTGCCAGAGAGCCCGGGGACAGCGAGATCCTCCGCAGTGATTTCGGCTGGCACATCCTCTATTTCTGCGGAAAGCAGGATGAGGCCTATGGGCAGACGGAGGCCAAGCTCCGCAGCCAGCAGCTTCGGAAGCTGGCAGAGCAGGCAAAGAAGGACTACCCCATGACGGTCTCCTATGACAAAATCACCCTGGAGCCGGTGGAGAAGGCACCGACCCTGGACCTGAACCAGGCGGTCCTCTATCCGGACGTTGCCCACGAGCGGTTCCCCGAGGTCCCGGTATACATCCAGCAGGACTACAAAAAGGCCCCCTACGGCGGCTACAATGTCTCTTCCCATGGCTGCGGCATCACCTCCCTTGCCATGCTCTCCACCTATATGACCGATACCCGGCTGACCCCTGCCATGCTGGCAGCCCGGTACGGACGGTACAACGGCCTGCACGGTACGGATACCATGATCTTCATCAACACCCCGCCGGAGATGGGATATTTCCTGGACCACCGGGCATTCACCTGGCAGGATATCGAAGATTCCCTGAACCAGGGCAAGATGGTCATTAATCTCCAGAGCAAGGGCTACTTTACGAAAACCGGTCATTTCCTGGTGCTGACCCACATGACGGAGAATGGCAATGTGGTCATCCGGGACTCCAACATCTATAACTACAAGCGGCTCCCGGAGCACTCTGTAGATGAATTTTCTCCCAAGCTCTTCCCCCCGGCAAGCCGTTACAGCTGGGTCTATGACAACAAGGTGACCCGGATCCCTGCCTGCCACCGCTGCGGCGATGGGGAAGGTGTTCCCGGGCTCTTCCGGGAGGAATACCTGTGCCATAAGTGCATTCCTGCCGTGGAGCGCAGAGAGAGCTTCTTGCAGCTGTGCCAGGGCTGAGGACGTAACTACATAATAAAAACACGCCGAATCCACGGAGCTTTTCCTGGGATTCGACGTGTTTTTCCATAAAATCGGTTTTCAGAACTGGGCGGCCTCGGCACTTTTCAGCTGCAATTGCAGCTTGTCCGCAATCAGGGCGATGAATTCGCTGTTGGTCGGCTTGCCTTTGGTGTTGCTGACGGTGTAGCCGAAAAACCGCTGCAGCGTGTCCAGGTCTCCCCGGTCCCAGGCAACCTCAATGGCGTGGCGGATGGCACGCTCCACCCGGCTGGGGGTGGTGGAGAAGGTCTTTGCCACCTGGGGGTAGAGCACCTTCGTAATGGCGTTGATCACATCCATATCATTGACGGCAATGATAATGGCTTCCCGAAGGTACTGATACCCCTTGATGTGGGCGGGTACACCGATTTCGTGGATAATACTGGTGACCATGGTTTCAATGCCTGCCTTGTCTGCCCGGTGGATATTCACGGTCCGAAGGCTCTCCCCACCTCGGATCTCTTCCAGCCGTTCCACCAGGGCCGACGTATCGCAGGGCTTCATCATCAGATACTTGACCCCGAGATTTGCGGCGGCAGATGAAATATAGTCAGTCATAAAAGCGGATGTAGCCAGGGTTTTGGGCGGCCGGTCCAGAGACGAAATAGCCTTCAGGACGCTGATCCCGTCCTTTTTGCTGAGCATGAGATCCAGCACCAGCACATCCGGCTTCCGCGCGGTGATCATGCGGATAGCCTGCTCCCCGTCGCCTGCTGTCCCAACGACTTCAAAACCCTCTGCTCGCTGAAGTGCTGCCGTAAGTCCCGTGCAGAAATCCTCGGCACTGTCAGCGATAAACACGGTTGTTGTGTGTTCCATGAATTCCTCTCCTGTCAACATAAATTTCTCCCCAAGCGCGGCGTTTCCGCCGCAGCGACAAATATAATTTAGCATAATGCGCCCCTTTTTGCAAGGGAAATCAAAAACAATCGCTCGACAAAAACCGATGATTTCTTCACATAATTTGTTGAAAAACCAATAATTCGATGATTATCGACAAAATAAAGAGCGATTGGTTTTCCGGTTGACGGAAAGGGGAGGGTGATGTAAAATATAGAAAATCCAAATGGACAAGGAGGAACATGATATGAATGAAATCTGGAATCTGGACCCTATTTATAAAGGGTTTGACGATCCTGAATTTGAAAAAGACATGAGATCTCTGGAGGAGAAGGCCGCGCAGATGACCGCCTGCATCCAGGAGCTTCCCCAGCTTTCCGGCCCGGAGGGACTGCGCCGGGGCATTGCATTGCAGGAGCAGTGCACCGCCCTCGTCAATAAGCTGGCAGGCTATGCTTCTCTGCGCCAGTCCGCAGATACCAAGGACCCCAGTGCCGGTTCTCAGCTGGGCCGGGTGATGGGCCTCTACAGCAGCCTGGCCGCACCGCTGGCAGCCTTCCAGGAGTGGGCCGCAAAGCTGCCGAACCTCATGGAGCTGGTCCAGGAGGACGAGGACCTGAAAGCGTATACCTTCCTGTTCCGGAAGCTGCAGGAGTCCAGCCGCTATCTGATGCCCGGCATTGCAGAGTCTGTGGCGGCAAAATTCGCCCTCTCCGGTGGAGATGCTTGGAGCGATATGCAGCAGTACCTCACCAGCACCGTGCCCGTGACCTATCAGGGCAGGCTCACCAACCTCTCCGCCATCCGTAACCTTGCCTATGACCCCGACCCCCAGGTCCGTAAGGATGCCTATGAGGCAGAGATTGCCTGCTATGACCGGATCAAGGACCCGGTGGCCTATGCCCTCAACTCCATCAAGCTGGAGACGATCTCCGACTGCCAGCTTCGCGGCTACGCATCTCCTCTGGAGCGGACCCTCAAGCAGTCCGACATGAGCCGCAAGACCCTGGATGCCATGCTCTCCGCCATGGACGAGTATCTGCCCAAGTTCTGGGAGTATCTGCGGGTGAAGGGCAAGGCTCTGGGCCACGAGAACGGCCTGCCCTGGTATGATCTCTTTGCTCCCATGGGCAAGTCCTCCACCAAGTTCACCACCGAGGACGCCAGAAACTACCTGGTAAGCCTGTTTGCGGAGTTTGACGGGGAGCTTTCCCAGATGATCGCCAAGGCCTTCGACAATGCCTGGATCGATTTCTATCCCAGAGACGGCAAGGCCGGCGGTGCTTTCTGCGCCGGTGTAGAGTGCCTGGGTGAGAGCCGGATCCTCACCAACTTCGACGGGATGTTCACCGACGTAGTGACCCTGGCCCATGAGCTGGGCCACGCCTTCCACAACCAGTGCATCCGGGACCATCGTCCCCTCAATCAGGACTATTCCATGCCTGTAGCAGAGACTGCTTCCACCTTCAACGAGTGTGTGGTCATGGCTTCTGCCATCAAGAAGGCAGCGGACGACCAGGAGAAGCTGGCGCTCATCGAGTCCCAGCTCCAGGATGCCACCCAGATCATCTGCGACATCTACTCCCGCTACCGCTTTGAGGCCATGGTGTTTGAAAACCGCTCTGCCCAGTTCATGAATGCGGATACACTGTGCCGGTTTATGACCGAGGCACAGAAGCAGTCCTACGGCACCGGCCTGGATGAAAGCTGTATGCACCCCTATATGTGGGTCTGCAAGAGCCACTACTACGGCCCCACCTTCTATAACTTCCCCTATGCCTTCGGCGGCCTCTTCGCCCGGGGCCTCTATGCCCAGTACGAGAAGGAGGGAGCAGCCTTCGTGCCCAAGTACAAGAAGCTGCTGCACACCACCACCGTTGCCACTGCTGAGGATACCGCAAAGGTTGCAGGCATCGACCTCACCGACAAGGAATTCTGGCGCAGTGCCTTGCAGACCATCGCCGATCAGATCGACCTGTTCTGCCAGCTGGTGGACAAGAAGTAAGAAGGGAAAAAACGACAATGAATATGGAAACCCAGAAGCTGTGCGCCTTCCTGGATCAGGCCCACAGTGTCTATCATGCCCAGAACTACCTGGTGAAGGAGCTTCAGGATGCAGGCTACACCTGCCTCAAGGAGTCCCGGAAGTGGGAGCTGGTTCCCGGCGGCAAGTACTATCTCACCCGGGGCGGCACGGCAGTGCTGGCCTTCCGGGTGCCCCAGGAGATCAAGGGCGGCTTTCTTATGAGCGCCAGCCACTCCGACCGTCCCAGCTTTAAGCTCAAGGAAAACGGTGAGCTCACCGGAACCTATACCCGGCTGGCTACGGAGAAGTACGGCGGAATGCTCATTGCGCCCTGGCTGGACCGGCCTCTGTCTGTTGCCGGCCGTGTGCTGGTGGAGACCGAGAAGGGCATTGAGACCAAGCTCATCGATATCGACCGGGACCTGATGCTGATCCCCAACGTGGCGATCCATATGAACCGCAAGGCAAACGACGGCTATGCCTATAACCTCACCTGCGACACCCTGCCCCTGCTGGGCGGCAAGGACGCTGCCGGAAAGCTTTGGGCGCTGCTGGAGGCGCAGGCCGGCGGGAAGATCCTGGGCCATGACCTCTATCTCTATGTCCGCCAGAAGGCCAGCGTCTGGGGCGTGGATGAGGAGTATGTCTCCTCCGCCGCCCTCGACGATCTGGAGTGTGCCTGGGGCTGCACCCAGGGCTTCCTGAAGGGCCGGGACTGCGGCAGCATTCCGGTGCTGTGCGTCTTTGACAGCGAGGAAGTGGGCTCCAACTCCACCCAGGGCGCGGCATCCACTCTGCTCAGCGACACCCTGGAGCGGATCTGCCAGGCCCTGGATCTGGATCTGCGGCAGATGCTCAGCCAGTCCTTCATGGCCTCTGCGGACAATGCCCACGGCCTGCATCCCAACCACCCAGAATATGCAGACCCCAACAACGCCCCGGTGCTGGGCGGCGGCGTGGTCCTCAAGTTCAATGCGGCCCAGCATTACACCACCGACGGCGTTTCTGCCGCCGTTTTCCGCAAGGTCTGTCAGCAGGCGGATGTGCCGGTGCAGACCTACTATAACCGGGCAGATCTGCCCGGCGGCTCCACTCTGGGCCATATCTCCATCACCCATGTGTCGGTGCCCACCGCGGACATCGGCCTTGCCCAGCTGGCCATGCACTCCTGCTATGAGACTGCTTCCGTGGCGGATGCTGCCTACCTGGAAAAGGCAATGGCAGCCTACTACAGCATCTGCCTGCGGGAGACTGAGAATGGCTATTGCCTGAACTGATTCCTCAAAAAACACAAATCCCGGCAGAACCGCTTTCTCTATGGGGAAAACGGATTTGCCGGGATCTTTGGGATAATAGGGGAGAAAACAACGAAATTGCCGGGTTTTGGCGTTCCCTGTCTTGAAAAGGGCGGGACGGCAGGGGGAATATCCGTATTTGGCAAAATGGATAATTTTCCAACTGTAATCTGTGAAATCTGCACCGTTGCATACAGGTTTTGGATGTGGTATGATATATTCATCCCGGTGGGTGCAGCCTACTCCACAACAATAGTCCGGACCCACTGATTTTTAAGGAGGATAACCCCGCAGACACTCGCGGTGCGGCAGTGTGGAGACCTGTCGTAATGCCTTTGCTGTTTTACCCGGCACTGGCGAGAATACAGGCGAGGATTCCCTGTATTTAGAGTGAAGAAAGTATGGCAAGCTTAACCCTGAAGAACATCAAGAAAGTCTACCCCTTCAACGGCGACGACGCAAAGAAGAAAAAGAAGAAGAAGGGCGAGCCCGAGAAGAAGAACAACCTGCAGATCACCGATGAAGGTGTCGTTGCTGTTCAGGAATTCAACCTGGAGATCAAGGACAAGGAATTCATCGTTCTGGTTGGTCCTTCCGGCTGTGGTAAGTCCACGACTCTGCGTATGATCGCCGGCCTGGAAGAAATTTCCGGCGGCGAGCTGTACATCGGCGACCGTCTGGTCAACGACGTGGCTCCTAAGGATCGTGACATCGCAATGGTCTTCCAGAACTATGCGCTGTACCCCCATATGACTGTTTACGAAAACATGGCCTTTGCCCTGAAGCTGCGTCACGCCCCCAAGGACGAGATCGACAAGAAGGTCAAGGAAGCTGCCGAGATCCTGGACATCACCCAGTACCTGGGCCGTAAGCCCAAGGCTCTGTCCGGTGGTCAGCGTCAGCGTGTTGCTATCGGCCGTGCTATCGTTCGGAATCCTCAGGTCATGCTGATGGACGAGCCTCTGTCCAACCTGGACGCAAAGCTCCGTAACCAGATGCGTGCTGAGATCATCAAGCTCCGTGAGCGTATCAACACCACCTTCATTTACGTTACCCACGACCAGACCGAGGCTATGACCCTGGGCGATCGGATCGTCATTATGAAGGACGGCTTCATTCAGCAGATCGGCACTCCTCAGGAAGTGTTCAGCCATCCCTACAACCTGTTCGTTGCCGGCTTCATCGGCACTCCTCAGATGAACCTGTTTGACGCAAAGCTGATTAAGCAGAACGGCAAGTACGCTGTGACGCTGGACAAGCTGACCGTCGAGCTGTCTGAGGACAAGCAGGCCGCTCTGTCTGCTAAGAATGTTGCAGAGCAGGATATCGTCCTGGGTGTCCGTCCTGAGCATATCACTCTGGAGAAGGACGGCATTGAAGCGAAGGTCGATGTCTCTGAGATGATGGGCTCCTCTGTCCACCTGCATGTGACTGCTATGGGACGCGACGTTGTTTTGGTCGTTTCCACCATGAACATGACTGGTGCTGAGGTTGCTGCACTGACCGGTGGTGCTAACGTTAAGTTTAACTTCGCAGGCCATGTCTGCCATGTCTTCAACAAGGAGACCGGCATCAACCTGGAAGCTTAATTCTGCACTCAAGAAACGGCCCACCATTACGGTGGGCTTTTTCTATGCCGTAAACAGGTCCAGTCTGAAAGCTTTGTATACGGACAGCAGCACCTGCTGCAAGGCAGACATTCCACTTCAAAATTCTGACTCAAATTCATTTTTAAACATATTCAGTAGAAAATGGAGGCTTTTTCCGGAAATTTACTTGACAAAGCAGTAAAATGGGACTACTCTTAGAAATGTCGGCTGTCTGGGCAATGAGATCGATATCTCAGAGAATGGACGGCCCGCTGAATGTTTGGGGAACCGCTTCCCCATCGTTTTAAGATTTTTTCACTGCCTGGGATGGTACGCACCCATTCCGCCGGAAGGTAAGGAGAATACAGCGTTTCGGACCAGCGGCATTTTAATGCGCATCACCAGCCTGCCCGGACCCCTGGTCGGCAGCCGGCTTTGGCGGATGCACAACGAACGGCACACCGATACCGGAACCTGTCCGGCAGCTCTACGATCTCACCGCATTCTATGCCCGCTTGGGCCATTAAAATCATGTAGCCTGCGGCACAGCCGCGTTAAAGAAGGATGGAGAAAAAATGAGTTATAATTGCCTGAATATTCTGAAATGGACAGAAGCACAGCTCAAATACACCTACGATGTGTCCCTGCAGGAGGCTACTCCTCAGGAACTCCACGAGGCACTGGGCGAGGCTGTGATGATGGCTATTTCCGACAACTGGAACCACAGCAAGCATACCCGTATGCCTGAGCGGAAGGCTTACTACATCTCCGCTGAGTATCTCATCGGCCGCCTGGTGTATTCCAACCTCTACAACCTGGGCATCCTGGATGAGATGCGCAAGCTCTTTGCCGAGCGGGGCGTGGACCTTGCCATTCTGGAGGATATCGAGGATGCCGCTCTGGGCAACGGCGGTCTGGGCCGTCTGGCTGCCTGCTTCCTGGACAGTGCTGCAACCTGTAATCTGCCCCTGTCCGGCTACGGACTGCGCTATAAGTTCGGTCTGTTCAAACAGAGCTTCGATGCCTCCGGCAGCCAGAAGGAGAACGCCGATGACTGGTCTAAGTACGGTGATCCCTGGTCCTACCGCCGTTATAACCACACCGTTAAGGTGAAGTTCCCCGATCACACCGTGAATGCTGTTCCCTATGATGTGCCCATCATCGGCTATGGCACCAATAACATCAATACCCTGCGTCTGTGGCAGTGTGAAGCCGAGGAAGAGCTGGACTTCAACGCATTCAACGACCAGGACTACCTGCGTGCACTGACCCAGAAGAACAAGGCTGAGGATATCACCCGTGTTCTCTACCCCAACGACTCCACCTGGGAAGGCAAGCGCCTGAGAATCAAGCAGCAATATGTGCTGTCCTCCGCTTCCCTGCAGGATATGATCCGCACCTTCAAGTCTGCCCATGGCAATGACCTGACCCACTTTGCAGATTTCTATGCCGTGCAGCTCAACGATACCCATCCCGCCATGTCCATCCCCGAGCTGATCCGTCTGCTGATGGCGGAGGGCATGGACTTTGAGCAGAGCTTCGACATTGCACAGAAGACCTTCTCTTACACCAATCACACCGTCATGGGTGAGGCCCTGGAAAAGTGGAACCTGGACCTGATGCGGTCTGTGGTCCCCGAAATCGTGGATATCATCCTGAAAATCGACGACCGCCTGAAGCGTGAGCACCCCGGCCTGTTCATCGTTCGGGACAACACGGCCCACATGGCAAACCTGTCCATCTACGTCGGTTCTTACATCAACGGCGTAGCAGAGATCCACTCTCAGATCCTGAAGGATGACTGCTTCCGTGACTGGTATCAGGTGTATCCCGAGCGGTTCCAGAATAAGACCAACGGTGTTACCCCCCGTCGCTGGATGGGCCTGTGCAACCCCGAGCTGACCCAGCTCATCAAGTACCGGGTAGGCGGCGACTTCCTTAAGGATCTGGATCGTCTGTCCAAGCTCATGCCTATGATCGACGACGACATGGTCCGTCAGTTCAACACCGTGAAGCACCAGAAGAAGGAGCAGCTGTGCAAGATCATTGCTCAGAAGGAAGGCGTCCAGCTGAACCCCGATTTCATTTTCGATGTTCAGGTCAAGCGCCTGCACGAGTATAAGCGTCAGCTGCTGAACATCCTGAGCGTTGTGGATATTTATTTCCGGATGAAGGACGGCGAGCTGCCCGACTTCCATCCCACTGCGTTTATTTTCGGCGCAAAGTCCGCTCCCGGCTATGCCCGCGCCAAGGCCATTATCCGCTACATCAACCGGGTGGCTGCCATGATCAATAACGACCCCGCAGTCAACGACAAGCTGAAGGTGGTCTTTGTGCAGAACTACAACTGCTCCTACGCCGAGCATATCATTCCCGCCGCCGATGTTTCCGAGCAGATTTCTCCTGCCGGCACGGAGGCTTCCGGCACCGGCAACATGAAGCTGATGCTGAACGGTGCGGTGACCCTGGGTACCCTGGACGGGGCCAACGTGGAGATCGCCAAGGAAGCCGGTATCGAGAACGAATACATCTTCGGTCATACCGTGGAAGAGATCAATGCTGCCCGGGATACCTACTATCCCCGGGGTATCTATGAGGGCGACGCCCATCTGCGCCGCGCCATCAATACCCTCATCGACGGCACTGTGCCCACCGATGATGCCCAGAAGGAGCTGTTCTATGCGCTGCTGGACGGTGCTTCCTGGCATAAGGCTGACCACTACTTCCTGCTGCTCGACTACGCATCCTACATGGATGCCAAGCTGCGCGTGAACCGGGATTACGCAGACCGGATGGCCTTCGGCCGCAAGTGCCTGCTGAACATTGCCTCCGGCGCAAAGTTCTCCTCTGACCGTACCATCCGCCAGTACGCCGACGAGATCTGGCACATCAAGCCCACTCTGTATTAAGATAACCCACCAACGCCCCTGATTTCTTCGGAAATCAGGGGCGTGTTAGTCTGTCAGAAAGCCCCTTCAGGCTTTTCCGCCAAACATGATTTCTGCTTGATTTGCCGCAGCTGCGGCAAAATTCCAGCAGTCGTCAGCGGTTTTACTGCCTTACGGCTGCTTTATGCCCTTGGGTGCCGCGCGGCTGCGCTGCCCCCGGGAAAGAGGAAAAGGGTCGGGTCATTGAATTGTTCACAAAGGGGTAGTATGATGATCAGGAAATCAAAAATCCATATCCCACAGGAGGAATCGATATGAAGAAAGTAACATCGCTGCTGCTTGCGTTGCTTTTGGGTATTCTGTGCACCGGATGCAATCGGGAAAAAGTTGTTGCAGACCTCACAGGTGCCATGGAAACGGAGACAGAGGTGGAGACGAAGCTCTCCAGAAGTGCCGATGCCCAGGCGCTGCTGGCGGATGTGGATGCCCTGTCCCAACAGCTGGCGGGAAAGTCCTGTACGGAAGTCCATGCCCTGCTGGGAGAACCGGACGGCTCTCTCCATGGCTTTTTTGCGGATGTTTACTTTGGACCGGAGGAACAGTGGATCCGCATTGACTACAATGCAGATGGGAATGTAGAGAAGGTCAGTACAGAATGACCTTGCGTGTGCTTTTTTGCATCTATCAGAGAAGGGACTGTACAAAAACCCATGCTCTTCATATGGCAAACATAACATCCGGCAGGAAATCAGGATATCCCCCTGTTTCCTGCCGGATGTTTGACTGTTATAGATTGTAAATTTGGGAATCAGAAACTTTGGGTACAGCCGCTGTTTTCGTTATTCTTCCGGTTCGTTTTTGGGCCTGCGCCGTCTGAGAAGCAGAAAACCCACAATGCCTGCAATGGCGAGAGCCAGGAAGGGCAGCACATTGGAGAGAAAATGGGCTGTGGAGCTTCCGGTGACAAAAATGGCGGTGGGACCGTCTGCGCCGCCGATGATCCCCACAGATTCAAACTCACCCACAGCCTGGGTCAGCAGGAATGAAGCGAAATACTGAACGGCGAACATATAAATGAGCCCAATCAGCCCTACCACCGCCAGAGCCAGAAAGAGATAACGCCAAGGGCTCTTCCAATAGCAGAATTCCTTCATCTCTTCGTTGAGATTCTGGGCCATCTCCTTAGGTGTCCCCATATCCCGGAGAATCTCCTCCCAGGATTCTCCTGCCTCCTGACGGGCACAGATCCCGGTGGCCAGGTCCTGGATCACCTGGCTGCGGATCTTCCGAGGCAGGCACAGTCTGCGGCTCACAGCCCGGAGATAGCGTTTCACGGCAGGCTGGAGCGTCTGCCCGTTGTTATCTAGTTTCATTGTACATCCTCCCAATTCTCAATATATTGGACGTCCCCCAGAAATTGCTTCCACAGGCGCTGTTCCTCGCCCAGACGCTGGATACCCTGGGGGGTGATGGTGTAGATCTTCTTCGGTGCTGCACGGCCCGGGCCGGTCTGCCAGTCCGAGCGGAGCAGACCCTCTTCCTCCAGGCGGTACAGGATGGGGTAAAGGGTCCCCTCCTTGATTTGGAGAGATCCGCCGGGGGCCTGAGCCAGCCGGGTGAGAAGCGCATAGCCATAGCCGGGGCTGCGGGAGAGAAGCTCCAGCACCAGCATTTCCAGAATTCCTTTTTTGATCTGCCGGGCGAATCGATCTTCGGCTTCCATGTGCCTTCCTCCTTTGCATGGAAAGTATTTAGTATTCCTAAATATTATAGCAATGTAAAATTGGTTTGTCAATAAAAAAGAGGCCGTTGAGAGCGTCTTTGAGGCGCAGACCCATACCGAGAACACCCAGGAGGTGAAACAAATACCGCGGTACCGTGCACGCATTGTCTATCCGCACCGCTTGGTCCGTAAGGCAGGCGGACATTTCGCACGCCGGTCCGCCCCCGGAGAGTTATAAAATCTCAGATAAACAATCCGAAAATGCCCCCGGCGAAAATTTCCGCCGGGGGCATTGGGCTCTATTCCTGGAACAGCAGCAGGGACACCCAGGTCACTACGTTTTCACCATACTGAAATTCAATTCCACAGGCTTCAAGGACCGGGATGACGTTGATGCCGTGGCTCTCCACACAGGGGTGCATCTGCTGGGGATGGCGGCATGGCTGGCCGTCCAAGTAGGCGCACCGCTCACAAATGGCGCAGGCCTCGGTGGACAGCACATAGGGCTCCACCCCCTGGTCCCGTATCAGCTGGGCTACCTGGTTGGTGATCTCCTCGTGCTCCCGGCGGGTAGCCAGAGTGTTGTTGATGTCTGCAATGTCATCCACCTCTACAATGGTGGAGATCATCAGACAGTTTTCATACCCCAGGCACGTGCACTTGCATTCCTCTACACTGCCCACACCGGGAGGGCAGGCCCAGGTACTGCCGTACATGGGGCACTCATGCTGGCAGATCCAGCGGATCCGGTCGGAGAATTCCAGCTCCTTGGGGTCCAGATAGGCATAGGTGTAGAGGGGCAGCTCCATGAGCTGCTGCTCCAAAATTTCTCGATTCATCCCAATTCCTCCATAATTTTCTGACAGCCTTCCACCAGATCATCCCAGGCAGCCCGGAAGTCCCCGGTGTACCAGGGGTCAGCCACCTCGTGATCCAGCAGGGGGCGGATCTTGTCCGGGTCTTTGGGAAGCATCCTCGCCAGATACCGGGCGTTGCTCCGGTCCATGTAATAGATCCGGTCGAAGGTTTCGTAGTCCCGCATGGTCACCTGCCGGGCCATGTGATTTCCTGTGGGAACGCCGTGGGCTTCCAGCTCCCGCCGGGCCGGGGGATACATGGAATTGCCGATCTCCTCCCGGCTCACCGCCGCAGAGTCAATAAAAAAGTCCGTTTCCCGCCCGGCCTTTTTCACCATATCCTTCAGGATCATCTCGCCCATGGCACTGCGGCAGATATTGCCGTGGCAGACAAACAACACTTTTTTCATGGATCTCCCATCCCTTTGTCCGCTCCAGGCCGTCATGCCGATTTAGGGGACTTGGGTCCCGATCGGCGGCCTGAAGCCGTTATTTGGTTTATTATAGCACATCGAAGCTGGACTTTCATCCCCCAATCCGCTAAAATCCGCCATGAGAATGATTCCTTGCAACCGGGCATTCCATTGGTTATAATATCTGAGTAGAAAGAAGATGATGAAGGTATGCGGATCGCAATTTGCGATGACAGCGCCCAGGATGCTCAGTTTGTGAAAAACATGGTGATTCACTGGGCAAAAAGCAGAAAAACAGAACTGCAAGCCGAGATTTTCTCCTCCGCAGAAAGCTTTCTGTTTCACTATGCAGAGGATAAGAACTTTGACCTTCT
>SAMEA104404100__coassemble_1925_pt1 | contig 17045 bp, 15 predicted proteins | sample SAMEA104404100__metabat2_high_PE_013 | metagenome-assembled genome bin SAMEA104404100 (sample SAMEA104404100) | Balaenoptera acutorostrata | reverse complement strand
GGTTTATAGTAACCAACTTATAAAACTGAGCTTTTAACTCAATCAATAAGGCAACGAAAGTTGCCAACTGCGATTTTCGCAGTTTTCGGCATTCGACCCGGCTGTCCGTATGGCCTCAGCCAGCACAAGCTGGCGGTCGCATCCTGCTTTGGAAAACTCGTTCCAATTGAGATGGTCGGATTGTAACATGAAATGGATTGGTTGTCAATTATATTTATGGATATTGGCACAGCAAAACGGTGCCCCGCCTGACAGAAGCAGACGGAGCACCAATATACGCCGGGCAGAATATTACCGTTCTTGCGCTTGCGTAAGGACCCGGACCTTGATGGAGCCCACCCGATGGTCCTCTACCTCCGAAACGGTGATTTCCAGATCTTCATACTGGAAGGTCTGATTTTCCTGGGGAATGCAGTCCATGACATCCATGAGCCAGCCACCCACGGATACGCTTTCCGTGTCCGTACAGACGTGGAACTGGTCGCAAAAGTCCCCCAGTGACATGGTACCGTCGATCACGTAGGTACTGCTGTCCACCTTGCGGACAGCTTCCTCCACCTCATCGTGCTCATCCCAGATCTCCCCCACCAGCTCCTCCAGAATGTCCTCCATGGTAACGATTCCCAGGGTTCCGCCGTATTCGTCCACCACAACCGCAATGTGAGACTTGGCAGCCCGGAGCTTCTGGAGCAGGTCGTCGATTTTCTCCGTCTGATGGGTAAACAGGGGCGGGGTAATAATGTCCTTCAAAGGCTTCGGTGTGATACCGCCGCCGGTGTAAAAGTCCTTCTGGTGGATAATGCCCACGATCTTATCAAAGGACTGTTCATAGACCGGGAGCCGGGAGAAATGGGTATGGTCGAACATCTGCGCAACCTCTTCCTTCCCGGCATCCAGGCTGACGCCCTCCAGATCCACCCGATGGGTGAGGATATCCTGCGCCTCCAGGTCTCCGAAACCCACTGCATTCTTCAGCAGCCTTCCATCACTTTCGTCGATGGTCCCCTCCTGTTGTACTTCGTCCAGCAGAAGCAGCAGCTCCTCCTGGGACATTTTATTATCCCCCGTGGAGTGGAACAGCTTGCTGACCAGCTTCTTCCACAGAGAAAACAGATAATTGAAGGGCGTAAACAGCCAGAGGATGCTCTTGATGATCGGGGCGGAGAACACTGCAAATTTTTCGGGGTTGTCCTTTGCCAGGCTCTTGGGGGTGATCTCGCCGAAAATCAGCACCACAATAGTCACTACCACGGTGGAGACAGTGGTTGCTGCTGCCGTGCCGAATTCCTGGCCCAGCAGGTCGGTAAACAGGATGGTGCCGATAGAGGCCGCCGCGATGTTTACAATATTGTTTCCGATGAGAATGGTGGAAATCAGCTGGTCGTAATTTTCCGACAGCTTCAGAGCAAGCTCCGCTTTCCGGTTTCCGTTTTCCGCCATTGCTCTCAGCCGGGTCCTGTTGAGGGATGAAAATGCCGTCTCCGTAGCCGAAAAATATCCGGACATCAGAATGCAGGCTGCCATTGCAAGTATGTGATTGAGCATGGTTTGTATCTCCTTAAATCATGTTCTTAAAGTTTGTCTGAATACGAAAAAAGGCGCACCTACGCCGCCAAAATGGGCATAAGCACACCATAGTCATATAAACTCGAACGATTTGGAGTACAACTGTCACTTCCGGTACTGTCCATGGAAACATATCACCTTCCTTTTTTCCAATTTTGCTCATTATACAGGATAGCGGGAACTCCTGTCAAGAGGATTTTCTTTCTGACCTGTTTGGAAAAATCCTGCCAGGCCTCTCCCCGAATGCAGCTTTCCGACTGCTTTCGGGGATGGGGCCTGGAGACGTTTTTCAAATCACTTGTGTGTGTTCTTTTCTTCCTCGGGGCCTTCTGCCTGGGCCGCAGCCGCCGGTTCTGAAAGCCTCCCTGTGATGCCCATATAGTCTGCCGTGTTCACGGAGAGCTTTCTGCGTCTGAGCCTGCTGTTCACCAGCCGGCTCACGATGCTGTAGAAGACAGCAAAGCAGGGAACGCCCAGAACCATACCCGCAAATCCAAACAGGCCGCCGGCGAAAATAATGGACAGCAGCACCCAGAAGGAAGCCAGTCCCGTAGACTCGCCCAGGATCTTTGGCCCCAGGATATTGCCGTCAAACTGCTGCAATACCAGAACAAAAATCACAAAATAGATACATTTCAAGGGATCTACCAGAAGGATCAGAAATGCCGAGGGGATGGCGCCGATAAAGGGTCCGAAGAAGGGAATGATGTTGGTAACGCCGATGATCACGGCAATCAGCACCGCATAGGGAAAGTGAAACAGGTTGCAGCACACCAGCGTGATAATGCCGATAATCAGAGAGTCCAGCAGCTTGCCGTTAATGAAGCCGCTCATGATCCGGTAGGCATTTCTGGTTTCCTCCACCAGCAGGTCGCCGTATCTGGTGGGCAGAAGGCTGTAGACGATTTTTTTGCTCTGAGCGGCAAAGGTATCCTTGCTTGCCAGCAGGTAAACCACCACGATTACGGCGATAAAAATGTCCTTGACCCAGAAGGTCAGCTGCATCACCAGGGCAGAAACATTGGAGATCATACCGGTGATGTGGGGCAGCAGGGATTCCTTGAGCCACTGTAAGGTGGACGACAGAGAGTTGAGGTTGGGAATGATCTCACTATTCAGCCAATTCTCAATGTTCAGGGCCGTAGGATCGTATACCGACATGACAACGCTCTGAATTTCCGGATTATCCTCCAAAAACTCCATGATCCACTGCTGTGCTGTGTTGATAAAATCAGGGATGGACTTAATGAGGCCCACTATACTGACATAGACCTGAGGAATGACCATAGCCAGCAGAACATACAGGATCACAAAGGCAAACAGCAGACTGAGCAGAATGGACACACCCTTCAATATAGCGCGTGTCTTGGGCTTCAGTTCTTTTTTTCTGCCAAACTGCTGACACAAAAACCCAAATGTTGCATTATGGACAGGCAGGAGCAAAAATGCGAAAATCAGCCCCAGGAAGATCGGCCGCAAAATATAATTGATTTTCGATACGACTGTGAGAATCTCCTGCATATGCAGCAGCATGAAACAGACCACAAGCGATACCAGGATCACAACAACTCCCGTAACACCCGCCCGTACATATGGTTTCAGTTCACTTTTTTTCATTGGGTTCACCTACTCCTGAAAATAGGCCTGATGGCCCTATCAATGTATCATTATAGCGGATGGTGGACAGGTTTACTAGTCCCTAAACCGGCTTTGCAAAAACTTTACCGATTTTTAATCATTCTGCCGGATCTTCTCATTTCCCCTGCCCTCTTCCCCCTGCCCCTTGACAGCAATCCGGAGGCCTGTCCCAGCCTATGTACCGGGCAGCCCCATGCTCCAACAGAAGATAAATACGACCTCTGCGGCAGCTCTGGGGCAAAATCATCTTTCTCTGTAATTTTCGTTTCTTTTGTGAATCACTGACCTTGCCAACGTATTCCTCCATAGCTAAATAGCTGTTGCAGAGCAAGCATTTTTCGTGATCTTGGGTATGCTGAATGCATACAAGGCCGCGCAAGATGCTCAAAAGCCAGCCCTCCCCCGAAAAAATATTTTGGGGCGTATTAGAAAAATTTACATTTCCGGAACGCCTATGGAACGCCCGGGGCAAAAAGCGGGAACGCCATTGGCAGTATAATGAGGTCCATCCAATGCTGAAGGCAACTTAAAAATTTTTGGAGGAAATCAATTATGTATTTTGAAAAGATTGCAAAGATTATCGCTGAGCGTACCGGCTGTGACATGGCATCCATCACCCCCGACAGCAAGTTTACCGACCTGGGCATCGACTCTCTGGACACGGTGGAGCTGCTTATGAACCTGGAGGATGAGACCGGTCTGGAAATCGAGCTGGATCAGAAGGTGGAAACCGTTGGCGAGCTGGATACCTTCATTCAGGGAAAGGCCAATGCATGATCCACACAGAAATTTGTGATCTTCTGGGCATTCGCTATCCTGTATTTCAGGGCGGCATGGCCTGGATCGCCGACGGAAAACTGGCTGCCGCCGTCTCGGAAGGAGGCGGTCTGGGCATCATCGCCGCAGGCAATGCTCCGGCTGATTATGTAAGAAGCCAGATCCGCATTGCAAAGGATCTTACTGACAAGCCCATCGGTCTCAACATCATGCTCATGAGTCCCTTTGCAGACGATGTGGCAAGGGTGGCTGTGGAGGAGCAGGTACAGGTGGTGACCACCGGTGCCGGCAATCCCTCCAAGTACATCAAAGACTGGAAGGCCGCAGGCATCAAGGTCATTCCCGTGGTGGCCTCGGTGGCTATGGCAAAGCTCATGACCCGGCTGGGGGCCGATGCCCTCATTGCCGAAGGCGGCGAGAGCGGCGGTCATGTGGGCGAACTGACCACCATGGTTCTGGTTCCCCAGGTGTGCGACGCCACAAGCCTGCCTGTACTGGCGGCCGGCGGCATTGCCGACGGCCGGGGTATGGCGGCGGCTTTTATGCTGGGGGCTCAGGGCATTCAGATGGGCACCCGGTTTTTAAGTGCCAATGAGTGCACCATTCACGAAAACTACCGAAAGAAGATTCTGAACGCAACGGATCTGTGCACCATGGTCACCGGCAAACGGCTGGGCCATCCCGTCAGAAGCCTGCGGACCCAGTTTGCCAGAAGCTACGCCAAGGCAGAATTCAGCGACACCCCCGACGATGTTCTGGAAGCCATGGGCACCGGTGCCCTGCGGCTGGCCGTTCAGGAGGGTGACAATGAGAAGGGCTGCTTCCTCTCCGGTCAGATTGCCGCCATGGTGAAAAAGCAGGAGCCTGCCGCCGATATCATCCGGGATGTGGTAGAAAGCGCAGAGCCGATCCTGATGGGGGCAGCAAAATGGGTAAAGTAGCCTTCGTATTCTCCGGGCAGGGAGACCAGTACCCCGGCATGGGCCGGGAGCTGCTGCGTTTTCCTGCCGCGGAGCGCATCTTCTCCCTCTGTGACGCCATCCGGCCCGGAACCACGGACCAGTGCCTTACAGGCAGTGCAGAGGAGCTGCAAAAAACCGCCAACACCCAGCCCTGCCTCTATGCCGTGGAGCTGGCTATGGCAGCTGCCCTTGCAGAATCAGGCGTGAACGCAGATGCTGCCGCCGGATTTTCTCTGGGGGAGATCGCCGCTGCCGCCTGGGCCGGGCTCTATCCGAACGAGACCGGCTTCCGCCTGGTAATGGAACGAGGCCGCCTCATGGAAGCCGCCGCCCAGCAGCACGATACGGCTATGGCAGCGGTGCTGAAGCTCAGTCGGGAGCAGGTGGAACTGCTGTGCGGCAAGCATCCCGGCCTATATCCGGTGAACTTCAACTGCCCGGGGCAGATCACCGTATCCGGTCTCCGGGAGGAAATGGCCCCCTTTCTTGCAGATGTAAAGGCCCTGGGAGGCCGGGGCGTTCCCCTGAAGGTCTCCGGAGCCTTCCATTCTCCGTTTATGGAAGAGGCCGCCCGGTCATTTGGCGCCGTTCTTAAGGATACAGAATTCCAAAAGCCGTCGATGCCTCTTTATTCGGATGTGACTGCGGAAATCTATGGGGACGACCCCAAAGCCCTTCTTTCTCAGCAGATCTGCCGCCCCGTCCAGTGGGAAACCCTGATCCGCAATCTGATTTCTGACGGCGTGGACACCTTTGTGGAAATCGGGCCCGGGCGGACCCTTACAAACCTGATCCATAAAATTGACCCCACGGTAACGGCAGTAACCGGAACAGAAAAACTGGAGGATGCCTATGCTCACAGGTAAAAATGCAATCATCACCGGCGGTTCCCGCGGAATCGGTGCCGCCATTACAAAAAAGCTGGCTTCCCTTGGAGCCAATGTCGCTGTGATCTCCAGCTCCGAAGGTCCCGGAGCTGAACAGGTATGCCGTGAGTGCCGGGAGAAATACGGGGTAAAGGCGGAGGCCTTCCGCTGTAATGTGGCCGATTTCGAGGAGACAAAGCAGACTGTGGCTGACATCAAAGAGGCTTTTGGCTCCATAGAGATTCTTGTAAACGATGCGGGAATCACGAGAGACGGTCTGGTCGCCAGAATGAAGGAGGCCGATTTTGACGCTGTCCTGGGTGTCAATCTCAAAGGTGCCTTCCATATGATCCGTCATGTATCCGGCCTGTTTCTCCGGCAGAGAGAGGGCTGCATCATCAATATTTCTTCTGTGGTGGGTCTCACCGGAAACCCCGGCCAGGCAAACTACGCAGCCTCCAAGGCAGGCCTCATTGGTCTTACCAAAAGCGTTGCCAAGGAACTGGGCAGTAAGGGGGTTCGCTGCAATGCCATTGCCCCCGGCTTCATTGCCACGGATATGACAAAGGCGCTTGCGGACAGTCCCCTGCTCAAAATGGTTCCTCTGGGTGCCATGGGCACTCCCGAGGATGTGGCAGAGGCTGCGGCCTATCTGGCTCAGGCTAAATATGTGACCGGCGAGGTGCTCCGTGTAGACGGCGGCCTTGCCATGTAAGGAGAGATTAATATGGAACTGAGAAGAGTTGTTGTAACCGGCATGGGTGCCGTAACACCGCTTGGAAATACTGTCCGGGAAACCTGGGAAAACATGAAGGCGGGCAAAAACGGCATCGGCCCGATTACTGCCTTTGACACCTCGGACATGAAAGCCACGTTAGCTGCTGAGGTAAAGAATTTTGACCCGGAAGCTTACATGAAAGTAAATGAGGTTCTGAGAACCGACCGTTTTGCCCAGTTTGCCGTGGCTGCCGCCCAGCAGGCTGTGGAAGAAAGCGGAATTGAAGGCACGGTCGAGCCCGAACGGTTCTCCGTGATCTACGGCACCGGAATCGGCGGCATCCACACCTTTGAAGTGGAGCATCAGAAGCTCCTGGAGAAAGGGCCTCGGCGGGTCTCTCCCCTCTTTGTGCCTATGATGATCGCCAACATGGCAGCGGGACTGATTGCCATTCGGCACGACTGCCGGGGATCTGCCATGCCTGCCGTCACTGCCTGTGCCTCCGGTTCCAATGCCATTGGTGAGGCCATGCGGCTGATCCGCCACGGGTATGCCGATGCCGTCATCACAGGCGGAGCTGAGGCCCCCATTACCGCTTCTGCCGTAGCGGGCTTCTCCAACATGAAGGCGCTGTCCACGGCTTCCGACCCCAATGAAGCTTCCCTTCCCTTTGACAGCCGCAGAGGCGGATTCGTCATGGGCGAAGGCGGTGTTGCCCTGGTTCTGGAGGAATATGAGCACGCCATGGCAAGAGGGGCGAAGATCTACGGTGAAGTCTGCGGCTATGGCTCCACCTGCGATGCCTACCACATTACCGCGCCCCATCCCGAGGCCAGAGGCGGCACGGCTGCCATGGCAATGGCTATGGAGGAGGCCGGGTATCAGAATACCGACTGCGTCTATGTCAATGCCCACGGCACCGGAACGCCCATGAACGACAAGCTGGAAACCATTGCTATCCGCAAGGCCCTGGGAGACCGGGCAGACGCCGCCTTTGTCAGCTCCACCAAGTCCATGACCGGACATATGCTGGGCGCTGCCGGTGCTGTGGAGGCCATGGCCTGTGTTCTGGCCCTGCAGGAGGGGGTCATTCCCCCCACCATCAACCTAATGCAGCAGGATGCATGCTGCAATCTCAACTGCTGTGCAAATAAGGCCGTAGAAGCCGGCATTACTCTGGCCCTGTCCAATTCCCTGGGCTTCGGCGGTCACAATGCCTGCCTGGCATTCAGAAAGGTCTGAGCTTATGAACGAGACGGAAATTCGGAAATATGCCACCCTGATGCGGGAGCTGGACCTGACCGGTCTGGAGATCACTGAGGATAACAAGGTGGTACGGCTGGAGCGGACATCCGCAGAGCCTGCCCCCAGAAGTCAGTCCCAGGCCTTTGAAGTTCCTGTGCCAGCCGCCTCTGCGGAGCTGCCGGAGGGGGCTGTCTGTGTCACCTCTCCTATGGTGGGTGTGTTCTATGCTGCGGCAGCCGAAAATGCCGCGCCCTATGTCCGTAAGGGCGACCATGTGACCAAGGGCCAGACCCTGTGTATTGTGGAAGCCATGAAAATGCTCAACGAGATCACCGCAGAGGAAGACGGCGTCATCAGTGACATCTGTGTGACCAATGGGCAGGTAGTGGAATTCGGTACAGAGCTGTTCCGCATCAGGAGGTAAGGTATGGATCGAGACGCGTTAAAAGAGATCCTTCCCCACCGGGAGCCCATGCTTCTTCTGGACGAAGCGGAAAATCAGGATGGCACTGCCGTGGGCCATTATCTGGTAACAGGGGACGAGTTCTTCCTCCAAGGCCATTTTCCCGAGCACCCCATTGTTCCCGGTGTGATCCTCTGTGAGATCCTGGCCCAGTCCGCCTGCGTCCTTATGGAAGACGCACTGCGAAAAGGACAGCTGCCCGTCTATACCGGCCTCAATCACGTAAAATTCCGGTCCCCGGTTCAGCCCGGTGACCGGATCGAGACCCGGGTGCACCTCACCAGGAGCAAGCATCCCTTCTACTTTGCCCAGGGTACCCTTCATGTAGGAGAGCGGCTCTGCGTCAGCGCAGAGTTTTCCTTTGCCATTACGGAGGGTACCTGATGTTCTCTAAAATTTTGATTGCAAACCGGGGAGAAATTGCTGTCCGGATCATCCGGGCCTGCAAGGAAATGGGTGTGTCCACGGTCGCCGTCTATTCGGAGGCAGACAGAAATGCACTCCATGCAGCCCTGGCAGATCAGAGCATTTGCATCGGAGGCCCAGAGGCCAGGGACAGCTACCTGAATGAAAACCAGATCATCAGTGCCGCCATTCTCACCGGAGCCCAGGCCATTCACCCCGGCTATGGCTTTCTCTCCGAGAATGCTCATTTTTGCAGGCTCTGCCGAAAAAACGGCATTGTCTTCATTGGCCCGGACCCGGACAGCATGGACAGGATCAGCGACAAAGCCCTTTTGAAGGAGCTGATCTCCCAGACGGCACTGAAAGTGATTCCCGGCACCCAGGTACTGCAGTCTGTTGCACAGGCGGCAGAGGCTGCGGAAAAAATCGGCTATCCCGTTATGCTGAAGGCCTGTGCCGGAGGCGGCGGTCGTGGGATTCGGATGGTCAGCGGACCGGAAGAGCTTCAGGAGGCATGGAACCAGGCCGTCAGCGAAGCCGCCGCCGCTTTCAATGACGGCAGCGTATACCTGGAAAAGTATGTATATCCCGCCCGCCACGTAGAGCTTCAGATCCTTGCCGATGAGATGGGAAACGCCGTTTGTCTGGGCGAACGAGACTGTTCCCTGCAGCGCAGAAACCAGAAGCTCATTGAGGAGACCCCCTGCCCCGCAGTCACCCCCCAAATGCGGGAGGACATCATGGCAAAAGCCGTGGAGGCTGTCAGGGAAATTGGCTATGCAGGCGCAGGGACCCTGGAGTTTCTTCTGGACCCCCAGGGGAATTTCTGGTTTATGGAGATGAATGTACGTCTGCAGGTTGAGCACTGTGTCACCGAAATGCTCACGGGGATCGATCTTGTAAAATGGCAGATCCGGATCGCTGCCGGGATTCCCCTGAATTTCACCCAGGAACGTATTTCTCTGAGCGGCTGTGCCATTGAGTGCCGGATCAATGCCAGAAGCTGCGGCAGACTCAATCTGCTTCATGTGCCCGGCGGTCCTGCGGTTCGGTTTGACACCTGGCTCATGGCCGATTCGGAGGTCTCCCCCTACTACGACTCCCTTTTGGGCAAGCTGATCGTCTATGCAAAAACCCGGGAGGAAGCACTGCGGAAGCTGAATGCAGCCCTTTGCGAGCTGGTCATCGGGGGCATTGCCACCAACCAGCAGGAACAGCTGTGCATTGTGGAGGATGAACGCTTCACCTCCGGCAGCTATGATCTGACTTTTATGAGCAACAGGTGATGATATGGCACTGATCAATTTCTTAAAACCAAAAAATCAGCTGGAGGAGGGCGGCCGTACCGGTGCCGACATCCAGCAGGATCCCGGGGAGCCGGAGAAGACCTGTCCCAACTGCCATAAGGAAATTCCTTTGAGCAGACTGTGGGCCAATCAACTGGTTTGCTCCTGCGGGTATCATTTCCGAATGAATGCCCGGCAGCGGATCGAGATGATTGCGGATAAAGGGAGCTTTCTGGAGCTGTGGCCCGACCTCCAGGGGGAAAATCCCCTGGATTTTCCGGGCTACCTGGAAAAAATCCAGACGGTCCGGGCAGCCAGCGGCGAAAAAGACGGTGTGATCTGCGGAACGGCCCGGGTGAGCGGAGAAATGTGTGCTCTATTTGTGATGGACCCCTACTTTATGATGGGAAGCATGGGTACGGCTGTGGGGGAAAAAATCACCCGGCTTTTTGAATATGCCGCCGAATCCAGACTTCCGGTGGTGGGATTCACTGTTTCCGGCGGTGCCAGAATGCAGGAAGGCCTGCTCTCTCTGATGCAGATGGCAAAAACCAGTGCCGCAGTCAAACGGCACAGTGATGCGGGACTTCTCTATCTGGCAATTCTCACCGACCCAACCACCGGAGGCGTCACCGCCAGCTTCGCCATGGAAGCAGATATCACCCTGGCGGAGCCGGGGGCCACCGTTGGCTTTGCTGGTGCCAGAGTGGTGGAGCAGACCACCAAAAAGGCACTGCCCAAAGGCTTCCAAAAATCGGAATTTGTTCTCCGGCATGGTTTCATTGACCGAATCATTCCCAGAGCAGAACTCAAGGCACAGGTAGGACAGATCCTGCGGCTTCATAACAGAGAGGACTCAATATGCTGACATCACCATACGAGCGGGTAAAGGCTGCACGCTCTGCCAATCGGCCTACGGGCCTGGACTATATCCGCAGCCTCATTCCTGATTTTCTGGAATTACACGGCGACCGCCGCTACGGAGATGACCCTGCTGTGGTGGGTGGAATCGGTCATCTGGGCGGAATGCCGGTAACGGTCATTGCCCTGGAGCGAGGGCATACCGCAAAAGAACGGGTGGCCCGAAATTTTGGTTCTCCCCATCCCGAAGGCTATCGAAAAGCGCTGCGGCTTATGAAGCAGGCCGAAAAATTCGGCCGTCCCGTCATCTGCTTCATCGATACCTCCGGTGCGTACTGCGGTCAGGGAGCAGAAGAGCGGGGGCAGGGACAGGCCATTGCCGAAAATCTCATGGAGATGTCCGCACTCTGCGTCCCCATTCTCTCCATTCTGATCGGAGAGGGGGAAAGCGGCGGGGCCTTGGCACTGGCAGTTGCAGACCGGGTATGGATGCTTCGCAGTGCTGTCTACTCGGTCATTTCGCCGGAGGGCTGCGCCAGCATTCTCTGGAAGAATTCGGAAAAAGCAGCTTCTGCTGCCGAATGCCTGAAGCTCACCGCAGAGGATGCCTTAAATCTCTCTGTGATTGAAAAAATCATCTCAGAGAGAGCGCTGGGACAGGATGTATTTTACGAGAACCTCCGCAGTATGCTCCTGGAAGAACTGACCACGCTTTCCGCAGAACCGGAGCTTCTTAACAAGCGATATGAACGATTCCGCAGGATCGGACTTTCATGTCTGAAAGGATAGTATCATCTATGAATATGGCTTCGCAATTCTGCCGGGAATCCTTTGACAGTCTGGGAAGACTGCAAAGGGTCCGGCTGCATTACCCTGATAATTTTAATTTTGCATACGATGTGGCAGATGTACTGGCACAGTGCAGCCCCGACCAAAGGGCAATTGTCTGGTGCAATACGGAAAACGAGGAACACATCTTTACGTTTTCCCAGTTAAAAGCAGGCAGTGACCGAATGGCCAGTGTATTTCGGACTTCCGGCATCCAAAAAGGTGACCGGGTCATGCTGGTACTCAAACGTCATTATGAATATTGGTTTGCCATGCTGGCCCTTCACAAGCTGGGGGCCGTGGCAATTCCTGCGACCCATATGCTGACCGCAGATGATTTTGTCTACAGATTCACCGCAGCAGACGTGAAGGCAGTTGTGGCAACGCCCCAGAATGATGTCCCCTATAAAATCAAGGCCGCACTGGAGCAGCTGGAAAGACCCATCACCTGCTTCACCGTGCAGCAGGATGTGGACGGGTTTGAAAATCTCACAAAGCTGACCGCCGACGCTCCTCCCCTGTCTTCACGGGTGCAGACCCGAGCAGACGACCCCATGCTGCTCTACTTCACCTCCGGCACCACCGGACAGCCAAAAGGCGTTTTTCACGACTATGCCTATCCCCTTGCCCACATTGTAACTGCAAAATACTGGCAGCAGGCCAGAGAGGGCGGCCTCCACTTTACCGTGGCAGAAACCGGCTGGGCCAAAGCCTCCTGGGGAAAAATGTATGGGCAGTGGCTGGTGGGCAGTGCTGTTATGGTCTTTGACTTTGATAATTTTGACCCCCGGCAGCTGACGGAGATCATCAACCGGTATGGGGTCACATCCTTCTGCGCCCCTCCTACGGTATACCGTTATCTGGCAAGGAAAGGGTTCCCGCCCATGCCCAGTCTGGAGCACGCCTCCACAGCGGGAGAAATGCTGGCGCCGGAGGTGTTCAAACGCTTCCGGGAGCGCACCGGGATCTCCCTCTGTGAAGGCTACGGGCAAACAGAAACCGCCCTGATCATGGGAAACCTCCAGGGCCGGGAGCCGAAGGAAAGCTCCATGGGAACGCCCTCCCCCCTCTATCATGTGGAAATCTTAGGAAGAGACGGCAGACCGGCAGCGGCTGGCGAAATCGGAGAGGTCGTCATCATCCCGGAGGCCGGGAGACGGCCTGTGGGTGTCTTCTCCGGTTATCTGAACAATCCGCAGCAATACGAAAAGGTATGGCGGGGCGGCGTCTATCACACAGGGGATTCTGCCCGGCGGGACGAAAACGGGCGTTTCTGGTTCTGCGGCCGCTTTGACGATGTCATTAAAACCGGCGGCTTCCGGGTAGGGCCGGACGAGGTGGAGCACGTGGTCCTGGAGTATCCCGGTGTTGCGGAGTGCAGCGTAGTGGGGATTCCGGACCCCCTGCGAGGTCAGGCCATCAAAGCATTTGTCTCCCTGTGTTCCGGCTGTGAGCCTTCCGAGGCCCTGGCACTGGAGATCAAAAATACCTGCAACCGGAAGCTGGCCGAATATAAGTGGATCCGTATGGTGGAATTTGTGGATCGGATGCCAAAAACCATCTCAGGGAAAATTCAGCGCAGAGCCCTTGCCGCAGGTCGGTAATTGCTTTTTTTATCCCTGTATGTTAGGATAAGGCATCTGAAACGATAAAAGGAGGAACCAGCATGAATCCGAAAATCAATTATTCACCGGAAGATACCGAGCCTGTGCTTCTCGGCATCCGGCAGTATTCCCTCCAAAAAATCAGAAGCCTTCAATATATCAGCCACGACCTCTCCTTGAAGCTTAAACTCTCTGAGTCGGACCTCCAGCCCGGAAAGCAGGACTGTATGGAAGCCTATATTCACCCCGAGGACCTGGCTTCCTACCGGGAGTTTATGGATGGCTTTGGAAAAGAAGCCAGGAAAGGCAGCCTTTCCTACCGTCTGATCTGTCCGGATGGAGAAATCCTGAACGTATGTGACAGGGTAGCTTCCTGGCAGCAAAGTGACACCAGCTTTCATGCCGAAGCAATTCTCTCCCTGGTCAATCCCCCTGGTGTCCCCTGGGGCTACCTCCGATGCACCTGTGAAAAGCAGCCCAGGATCATTTCTATCAATGAATCTATGAAAAAGATTCTGCGTCTTCCCATTTCCCAAATGGGAGAGGAGGACTATCTGGAGCTCTATCGGGAGAATGTTTTTCTGATGCTGCCTATGGAGGAACGCCGCCGCTTCTCCCGATATTTGCAGCAGATCTCCATCGAAGACATCCCTGTTTTTGGTGAGATTTCCCTGCTGCGCTGTGACGGGACCCGGGCCCATGTATTCGGATGGGTAACCCCGGCAGCAAATGCCAATGGGCAGGAAGAATTTCAGGCTGTCTGCCTGGATATTACGGACCACTACCAGTCCCGCAAGGAGCAGAACGCCAGGCGCTACCTAAATGCGCTGAAGGATGTATACGATAAGATCTTTCAGTATGATCTTAGTGAGGGGACTCTGAAATGCCTCTACGATTCCAAAGCATCCCGCTTTCACCTTCTGGAAAACATCCCCATGCAGATGGAGGAAGCCACAGAAAAGTGGATTGCGGAAAATGTAGTCGTCGAAGAACAGCAGCAGCTTCGGGCGTTTTTCCATAGCTATTGCTGCAAGGACCCGAGAGAAGCAGACGCCGGCCCCGCCCGGATCACCTACCACGCCAAAGCCAGTTCCGGAGAAATCAAGTGCTACAGCGGCATTTTCCTCCAGGCGGACGATAATATCCGCCTTTATTGCTGCCGCTCACTCCAGGACTGGGTGGAAAACGATCAGCTGCGTACAGAAAACATTTCGCTGAAGGAAAATATGCAGGAGCTGATGCTGAAATTCTCAGACGGAATTGCCGCATTTCAGATCTCAGATGGCATGGTGACCCCGCTTTACATCACCGACAACATCTGCAAATTTTTCGGAAGGACCCGGGAGGAATGGCTCCCCATGATGAAATCCGCCACCCCCATTCGGCAGTTCGTATCCCATTCCAGCGTGGACTATGAGAAATTTGAAACGCTTCTGCGAGATGGCGAGGCAGAATTCACCTATCTGGACCTGGAAACGCAGCAGACCCAGCGGATGAAGGCCATCTGCTCCCACAAATCTCCCTGCGAGGGTGTCCCCCGTTATGTGATGCTCTATCATGTGGACCCAGAGCGGACAAGGGAGAAATCCCGCGTATATATCCGGACCTTCGGATATTTCGATGTTTTCGTGGACGATACCCCCATTGCCTTCCGTAATCGAAAATCCAAGGAGCTGCTGGCTTTGCTGGTAGACCGTCGGGGTGGTTTTGTCTCCTCTGAGGAGGCAATTTCCTACCTATGGGAAGAGGAACCCGTGAATTCTGTGACCCTGGCCCGCTACCGAAAAGTAGCCATGCGGCTGAAGAATTTTTTGGTGGAGAATGGAATTCCCGATGTGATGGAATGCGTTGACGGTAAACGACGGATCAACCCCCAGAAGGTCCGCTGTGATTTCTACGACTATCTGACAGGCAGGGAAGAATATGCGGACCTTTTTAAGGGCAGCTACCTGTTGAACTACAGCTGGGCTGAAAATACTCTGGCCGAGCTTTCCGGCTCTGCATTCATTTAAGGCAAAATAAAAGGTGCTGGCTGCGTCTGATCTCCTTCAGGCTATCGCCAGCACCTTCTTCGTCAAAGTCCTGTCTGAACACAGTTCTCTCTGCAATTCAGAAGCTGTTGCGGCACAAGTATTGATAAATGCTTCCCAGGATAATTCATACATGGTGAAGCACGGAAAACTCGGCAAAAGCCGTGCATCTGAAACGCAAAACCGTGTATCCACACTATCCTCAGATGCCATTGGAGGAATGGGAAAGCCCCCCTGCGATCCGCTGCCATGGCAGCGGATCGCAGGGGGGCTCCGTCTGATGCAATTGCGGAGCTTCTGTCTGCGTTCGTTCCCACAAGGGAGAACGCTCAGGACAATTCGCACTTCGACTGCACAGGAGAGTTTTGGCAGACTGCCTCCCTCCCTTGTTTTTTGTTATGACCTTCCTCTTTTGCGAGAAGATGCTTGCAGCTCATATCCATGCCGATGGCGCCCAGAGGAGCCGTAATCAGAATGGACAGTACCGCAACCGATAAAACCAGTCTGCCGCAAGGCAGCCCCAGAGAAAGCGGAACGGAACCAATGGCAGCCTGCACGGTCGCTTTAGGCATATAGGCAATTATGCAGTAAAGGCGTTCTCTGGAGGTCAGGCCTGTACCAACCAGGCAAAGCCATACGCCCATTGCCCGGCAGACAAGTCCCACACCGATCATCAAAACAGCACTGAATCCGGCTTGCAGGGTAAATCGGATATCCACCGCGGCACCAACCAGCACGAAAAGGAGCAGTTCTGCTGCCAGCCAAAGCTTGCCGTATTTCTCCCGCAGTCTCTGGGCCACGGAAGGGACACTCCGCATGGCAATCACCATGGACATACTCATAATCGCCAGAAGACCGGACACCGGCACGATTCTCTCCAGCCAATCCTCTACCGCCAGCAGAAGGAAGGACACGCCCAGCACAATAATGACCTTCGTACTGTTGCGAATCAGCTCGTGGCGTGCATAATTGCGCTCAAACAGCCAGGTGAGGAAAAGGCCCACCACGCCGCCAAGCAGTAAACCCAGCACAATGGAAATGGGGATCCCCACAAAATCCATGAGATGAACGCCATTTCCCTGTCCCATCCCCAAAAAAGTGGTAAACAGGACAATCACAAATACATCATCCAGCGAGGCTCCTGCCAGGATCAACTGCGGAATTCCCTTATCCGTGCCCCATCCGTCTTCCATAAGGGTCACCATTCTGGGCACCACCACAGCCGGAGAAACGGCACCCAGCACGGCTCCCATAATGGCCGCTTCCACAGGGTCGATTCCCATGATTGCCGGTGCAAACAGTACAAACGCAGCAATTTCAAAAAGCGCAGGCAGGAATGCCATCAAGATAGCGGGCCGTCCGATTTTTTTCAGGTCCTCTATATTCAAGGACAGTCCGGCTTTGATGAGGATGATCACCAATGCCATCTGCCGAAGTTCCGCAGAAATGCCAAGAATGGAGCTGTCCAGCAGATCCAATACATAGGGGCCCAGTAAGATGCCGGTTATCAGCATACCGATGATTTGCGGAAGGCCAAGCTTGCGGCAGATCGCCGATGCTGCCAGTCCGACCAGAAAAATAAGTGCCAGAGATGTTAACATAAAAATCCTCCTTCAGGCCGCAAAAAGCTGATGCCTTCTGCGACATTACAATCACAGAAGTCATCAGCTTAACAAAGCGGTTCAGGTTACCCTCGGGAGAACTTCATTCCCGTCTCGCCTATTATATCCGTCGGAGTGTCAAAATACAAGCATAATTTTTAGCTGAAATGACAAGCTTTTGCGTTGGAATCCTTG
>SAMEA104404100__coassemble_1748_pt1 | contig 18573 bp, 15 predicted proteins | sample SAMEA104404100__metabat2_high_PE_013 | metagenome-assembled genome bin SAMEA104404100 (sample SAMEA104404100) | Balaenoptera acutorostrata | reverse complement strand
CCTTCTTCCTGAAAAATATTTCTCAGGAAGCTGGCCTTAGTATGCCCCAAACAGAAAAAAATCATATCCTGGGGCTTTGTGCCTTTTCATGGAAGCATATCTGTGATATACTAAATAAAAAGTGCCTGGAGGCGATTTTGTGTCTGTTGATGTTTTGCAGGATAAGATTCGTAAAAAGAAAAACCCCGCCATGCTGCTGCTCTCCTGTGACCTGGGGGAGATCCCTGCGGAGATTTTTGAGAAACAGGATTCCATGGCAAAGGCTTGTGCTTCGTATTTCGGAGCACTTCTGGAGGAAATGCAGGATTTGATCCCGGCGGTTCGTGTGAGTTTTTCCTCTTTTGCACTGCTGGGACCGGAGGGACTGGAAGTTCTGCCGGAGCTTCTGAAGCAGGCGGCAGAGCTGGGATATTATGTGGCGCTGGATGCACCGGAAGTGATGACTCCTCAGGCGGCAGCGGTTGCCGCAGAGACGTTTCGGGACGGTACCTATCAGTTTGACGGGCTTGTAATTTCCGGATATTTGGGCAGTGATATTCTGAAAGCCTTCCTGCCCCTGTGTAAAAAGGAAAAGAAGGACCTGTTTGTGGTAGCCCGTACCGGAAACCGTTCCGCTTCGGAGCTCCAGGACCTGCTGACGGGCTCACGCCTGGTCCATATGGCGGCGGCGGATCAGGTAAACCGCTATGCCGGGGACTACCTGGGGAAACACGGCTTTTCCCAGGTGGGCATTGTGGCAGGTGCCAGCTCTTTGGAGAGCCTGCGGCTGCTGCGCAGTACCTATCCCCAGCTGTTCATGCTGCTGGATGGCTTTGACTATCCCAATGCCAATGCCCGCAACTGTTCCTTTGCCTTTGACAAGTTTGGTCACGGTGCGGTGGCCTGTGCCGGAAGCTCTATCACCGGGGCTTGGAAAAAGGAGGAGACTCCTGATTTCCGCAGGAGTGCCCGTGCAGCGGCAGACCGGATGCGTAAAAACCTCACCCGCTATACTACCATTCTGTGATATGCAAACGCCCCCACCTGCATTGGCAGATGGGGGCTGCTTGTTACCGGGTGCGGCTTTGCGCCGTCTGCTCGGGAATGGGGCCGTTGCCGTCCTCGATGGTTGCCTCAATGGAGGGAACCGTCATAGCAGTGGTGGGGGCAGTGGTGGAGGTGTTAGCGGCATGGCCGGGCTCTACCGTTGCCAGGGGCGCCGTAGGATTTGTTGGCATAGGGGCGCTTTTTCGGCCGCATCCTGCGAAAAGGCTCAGAGCCAGGATACCGGTCAGAAAAATGAGCAGGTTCTTCTTCATCATGATTCCTCCAAACATTTTGTTGTCTCAGTGGTATTATGGCCCGGAAACGGAAATTTACCCTGGAAAAAATTTCAACGGATGGTTTTGGGGATAATCCATATTTTTATCAGTATAAATTTATCATATTTCCCATTGATATTTGGGGAAAGTTCCTGTATAATGGATACGAATCAAATATATAAAGGAGAATTCTCTGCTATGAAGAAACTCTCGGTAAAAAAGGGCTCCGAATGTATGGCTTGCCTCGAGTGTGTCCGCGCTTGTTCTGAGGCATTCTACAAGGAGTTTAACCAGGACCTGAGCTGCATCCGGATCGTTGCAAAGGGAGACGTTGCCAAACCCAACACCTGCATCCAGTGCGGCAAGTGTATGCGTGCTTGCGAGCATGATGCCATCACCCAGAACCCCAAGACTGGCGTGTACATGATCAACAAGAAGAACTGTGTCGGCTGCGGTAAGTGCGTTGAGGCCTGCCCCATGCACGTTATGGTTCTGAAGCCCGAGTCTCCCGCATCCAAGTGCATTGCCTGCGGCATCTGTGTCAAGGCCTGTCCCATGGAGATCCTGGAGATCGTGGAGAAGTAAATCAGTTTCCGCTGATTTGCGCTGCGAATTTTCCAATCCTTTTGTCCGACGGATTCGGAAAATCCTATAGGTAAAAAACGGCAGCGGCCTGCGGGCCTGCTGCCGCTTTTTTCGCTGCGGGAAACCATGGGCAGAACACTGGATGCTGCGGGAAGACAGAAGGCCTTCAAGATACTGCAATTGGGCTGCTGGTACCGTGTTCTTTAAGAATATGATAATTTCAGAGGAAAAACAGGGAGATATCTTGTTTTTGCTGAAATTCAATGATATAATGCAAGCTAAATCATCGCCCTTATGGCGGGGAACTTCATTAAGGAGACAACTATGGACGATAAACAGCTACCTGAGTTTGAAAATAATGAGCATCCGGAAGAAAAGTTCGATTTGGGAAACCTGGACATTTTTGAGCAGGCCCAGGAAGATCCTGTGTGCGATGCCCAGCCGATTACCGAAGAGGACCTTTTGAAAACCAGTGAAAAGGAGAGCAGCGAAATTCCCGAGCACTATGTGCTTCCCGGAAATGACAGCAGTTCGGTACCTGCGCGTTCCAAAAATCGCGTTAAGAAAACCGTCCTGATCTCTCTCATTGCAGTGGCAGCGCTCCTGGCTGCTGCGGTGATTGGCGTGGTGGTGTACTACAATTCCATGCTGAACCGGATCAACCGCCCTGCATTTACAGAAAATGAATTGAGCCAGGCGGAGATCGATTACTGGGCCACCTATAACCCGGATGCAGAAGGACAGCCGGTTGTACCCAATGCAGAGGAGCGGCCTGTAATGGAAAGCACCACACCTGCTGTCACGGAAGCAGCTCCCAATTTGAAAGGGGATTATATCACCAACATCCTGCTCATTGGACAGGATTTCCGAATCGGTGAGGATACCAAACTGGCGGACTCTATGATCCTCTGCTCCATCAACCGCAAAACCAGCACTATGACCATGACCTCCTTCCTGCGGGATTCCTATATCCAGATGCCCGACTTCAAGGGCCACCAGTGCGGCATGAACCGGATCAATGTAGTCTATAATCTGGGCTGGAAGTGGGCAGGAGAGCTGGGCGGCATGGAGATGATGGATCTGTGCCTCAAGAACAACTTTGGCATTGAGGTAGACCACAATATTGAAGTGAACTTTGATGCCTTCCATAAGATCATCGATCTGCTGGGCGGTATTGATGTGGAGCTGAGCCAGGCGGAAGTGGACTACCTGAAAAAGGATAAGACCGGCTTCAATGACTACGTTCAGGAGGGCATGAACCATCTGGACGGCTACACTGCGCTGTGCTATGCCCGGGCCAGAAAGCTGGACGGCGATGTGCAGCGGACGGCCCGCCAGAGAAAGGTGGTCACCAGTGTCATCAACCGGGTACAGGAAATGAATATCCGGGAGATCAACGCCCTGGCAAAGGAAATCCTGCCTATGATCACCACGGATATGAGCAACAGTGAGATCACCTCTTTGCTGGCGGAATTTCTGCCCATGCTGCCCAGCCTCAAGCTGGAGTCCGGCACCTGCCCGGCGGAGGGAACCTACTGGGGCGAGATGATCGCCATTGCGGGATATCCCTCCAGCGTCCTTAAGATGGACGTGGGAGCAAACCGCCAGCGTCTGATGGCAATTTGCGAGGTGGATGCCTTTGAAGCGGCCCAGAAAGCCGCTTCTGCGAAGACCGCAGAAGAAACCGCAGTAACCGAGGAAACGACCCTTGCTACGGAAGCCGCTGAGACTGCCACGAAACCTGCCAAGAAGCCCTGAAATCATCAGCGCTGTGGAAGGTAATATTCAAATATTTTCTGAGACATCACCAAGGGGCTCACTTTGGTGATGTTTTTTTATAATCAAAGGCCTGAAAATGCCTTGCGATGTTTTCCGGGATATGCTACCATAGCAAAGAAAATCCGTAGATCCAAAGGAGAAATGCCTGCATGGCCCATCCGATCTAAGATGATACAACTTAATTTTCAGACGCTGTTTTGACAGGGTCTGTTTGTTGTACGCATTTTAGAAAGGATCTTATATCTGTGAAGAAAAATTTATATATCATGTATGCCATTGCGCTATTGCAGGGAATGGTGTTTTATGCGCCCGTTTCTACGCTTTATCGCCAGGCACAGGGAATTTCTTATTTTCAGATCGCGATGCTTGAAAGCGTTTGTCTGCTTTTTATGCTGGCACTGGAAATTCCGTGGGGTGTAGTGGCAGATCGGCTCGGCTATCGGAAAACCATGATTGTCTGCGCACTCCTCTTTTTTATCTCCAAAATCCTGTTTTGGCAAGCCCGTGGCTTTTGGGGGTTCTTTGGAGAAAGAATCCTGCTCAGTGTGGTGCTGGCGGGGATGTCCGGGGTGGATACCAGTGTGATCTATCTTTCCTGCCGGGAGGAGGACAGCCAGAAGGCCTTTGGCATATGGAGCAGTATGGGAACCGCAGGGCTGCTGTTTGCATCCGGCGTGTTCACGCTTCTGATTGGGGACAACTATCGCCTGGCGGGGCTTCTGACCGCGGTGAGTTATGGGATCGCCGCAGTTTTGGCCTTCGGACTGACGGAGGTCAAAGGGCAGGAACACAGAAGATTTCCTATGGAGCGCTTCGGGGCGACACTGGGAAAAACCCTGAAGAATCGAGGTTTGCTGCTGTTTCTATTTGCTGTGGCTCTGCTGTCGGAAACCCACCAGACGGTTACGGTATTTCTCAATCAGCTTCAATATGAACGCTGCGGACTTGGCAGTGCGGCCATGGGCGGGATCTATATGGCGGCAACCGTGATTGGAATGTGTGGGGCGTGGTCTGCCGCCGTGACCAAAAAGCTGGGAACACGTCGGGCTTTTGTGCTGTTTCCTGCTTTGGGGATTCTCGTTTGCATCACACTGGCGGTTACCCGTAATTCTAGTCTCTCTGTGGCGGGAATCCTGATACTTTGTCTGGCGGACAGCCTGTTTCAGCCCTTCCAGACAGAAATTCAGCACCGGCAGGTACAGACCGGAAACCGAGCTACAGCTATGAGCGTCCATGCAATGCTGATGGACGGAGTCGGTATTGGCACCAACCTGGTATTTGGTGCTTTGACTAAGGCAAGCCTTTCTACTGCCTTTTTCTTTGGTGTAGGGATCTGCGCCCTGAGTCTGCTGTTCTTCTCTTTGTGGGCACGGGACGGGATAAGCGTTCAGCGGGCATCGTGATGGAAACAAAATAAACCAATGGGGTGCCATATCTATCCGGGTATGGCACCCCTGTCTTATAAGAAGCCTTGGACATGGCAGAAGTCACCCCTCGGGCAATCGTTCGGCATCACACAAATTTCATATTTGTCATAATTGATTCCGGGATGTAAATATGGTATACTGATGACAACTATACGCCCGGGTGGGTTTATTGGCAAAGACAGGGGAAAGCCCCTGAGATCGCCTGCCACTACAGGGGAAATTATTCTAAAAAACACCAATTCTCGCAGTCTGCGGGAAGTCTGGGTCCACGGGGCCCGTGTCTTGGAGGAAATGAGATTGACGAATCTACAGACGCAGCTTAAAAAAATGCTCCCGGATGTGGAGCTGCGGTTTGACGAGCCCATGTACAAGCACACCAGTCTGAAAATCGGCGGCGGTGCGGAGGTTATGGCCTTCCCCAAAAATCGGGAAGAATTATCCAAAATTCTGAAAGTGTCCGGTTTATTGGACATAAGACCTGCTATTCTAGGTGCAGGAACCAATATACTGGCCCCGGACCAGGGAATCCGGGGCATTGTGCTCTGCCTGAAAGATTCTCTGGACGGCATGGAGCAGCTGGATGAGACCCGGATTCGGGTGATGTCCGGCGTTACCATGAGCCGGGCGGCAGTGTTTGCCGCAAAGCTGGGACTTTCCGGCCTGGAATTTGCCCATGGCATTCCCGGCACGGTGGGCGGCGGCGTGTATATGAACGCCGGAGCCTACGGCGGAGAGATCCGGGATGTGTGCCGGGAGGTGGAGCTTATGGACCGGGAGGGCAACGTGTTCACCCGGAAGGGGGAAGAGATGGACTTTTCCTATCGCCACAGCGGCGTTCAGGATAACGGTGCCGTCGTTCTCAGTGCGGTATTTGCTCTGACGCCCAAGGCCCCTCAGGAGATCAAAGACCGGATGAAGGAGCTGATGGGGAAGCGTTCGGCTTCTCAGCCCCTGGATCTGCCCTCCGCAGGATCTGCTTTCAAACGTCCCCAGGGCGGCTATGCTTCTGCCCTTATTAACGACACCGGACTTCGGGGCTTCCGGGTCGGCCAGGCTGCCATTTCCGAAAAGCACACAGGCTTCGCAGTGAATTTGGGCGGCGCTACGGCTCGGGAGATGGAGGCGCTTCTGCAAACCGTATCGGACCGTGTGTTTGCGGCCACCGGAATCCGTCTGGAGCCGGAGATCCGCATTTGGAACGACAGCATTTGATTTGCTCGTAAGATAAAAGAAAGGAGCGTTTCCGTGGAAATATCTTTTTCCGCAGCCGCAAAGGCGGAGATCTGCCGGATGCTGCCCCAGAAGCACTGCTGTGCACTGGCGGAGTGTTTCGGAATCCTGCTGTTTTGTAACAGCTTCCATGCCGATGGTGTGAAAATCATCACTGAGAGCCGGGAGTTTTCCCAGATCCTTCCCAAGCTCTTCAAAAAGGCATTTTCCATGAATTTTGACCTGGCTCCGGACAATACCGAGGATCGCAAGCAGATTTTCGGAATCACCGAGCCCGAGAAGATCCGACTGATCATGAATGCCTACGGATTTGGCCGGGAGGATACCTTGTCCCTGCACCTCAATCTTCCCATTGTGGAGGAGGAATGCTGCCGGGCTGCCTTTTTTCGGGGGGCTTTTCTGGCGGGCGGCAGTGTGACTGCACCCAGCAAAGGCTATCATATGGAGCTTTCCACCACCCACCAGAGTGTGGCCCGGGAGTGTGACTGCCTCTTTCAGGAGGTCATGGGCTTTCCCCCAAAAACTGCTTCCCGTGCCGGCTGTCAGGTGCTCTATCTCAAGCAGAGCGATCAGATTTCCGATTTCCTCACCTATCTGGGGGCACCGGTGGCGGCTATGGGCATTATGGAAGCCCGGCTGGAAAAGGAACTCAATAATAAAGTGAACCGCCGCTGCAACTGTGACGATGCCAACACCTCCAAGGTGGTGGAGGCGGCCCAGGAGCAGCTGGCGGCCATCCGGACCTTAAAGAAAAACGGGGCACTGGAAAAACTGCCTGCAAAGCTCAAGCAGGCGGCACTGGCACGGGAACAGTATCCCGCATCCTCTCTCACAGAGCTTGCGGGGCTGATGGAGCCCCCCATCACAAAGCCCGCCATGAACCATCGGCTGAAGCGGCTGGTAGAGCTTTCTAAGGAGGGAACGCTATGAGTTTTGTTCATCTTCATGTCCATACAGAGTTCAGCCTCCTGGACGGTGCCTGCCGGATCGACCATGTGATGGACCGGGTCAAGGAGCTGGGCCAGGATGCCATTGCCATCACAGACCACGGTGTCATGTATGGCTGTATCGATTTTTATAAAGCCGCCAAAGCAGCAGGGATAAAGCCTATCATCGGCTGTGAAGTCTATGTTGCCCGGCGCGGTATGGAAGACCGGGTCCACAATCTGGACCGGGACCCCTACCATCTGGTGCTCCTGTGCAAGGACCGCCAGGGCTATGAAAACCTCTGCTATCTGGTGTCGGAGAGCTTCCTGAGAGGCTTCTACGGAAAGCCCAGAATCGACCTGGAGCTTCTGGAGCAGCACCACGAGGGCCTCATCGCCCTGTCTGCCTGTGTGGCAGGTGCGGTGCCCCGGCATCTGCTCAATGAAGACTATGAAGGGGCGAAGAAATACGCCCTGCATCTGTCCGAGATTTTCGGACCGGATAACTTCTATCTGGAGCTCCAGGACCACGGCCTGGATATTCAGAGACGGGTGAATCAGGGGATCTTCCGCCTGGCCCGGGAGACAGGACTGCCCCTGGTGGTCACCAACGATGCCCACTACCTGCGCAAAGAGGATGCCCAGATGCAGGATGTGCTGCTGTGCATCCAGATGGGCAAGACCGTGGAAGACGAGAATCGGATGCGCTTTGAATCCCAGGAGTTCTACTTAAAGAGCGAAGAAGAGCTGCGGGAACGGTTCCCGGAATGTGATGAAGCCTTTGAAAATACCGTGAAAATCGCCCAGCGGTGCAGCCTGGACTTTGTATTCCATGAGTACCATCTGCCGTCCTTCCCGGTGCCCGAGGGGTATACCAACGAGGCGTACTTCCGGGAGCTGTGTATGAAGGGCTTTGCAGAGCGGTATGAAAATCCTCCGGACAGCTATCGGGAGCGGCTGGAATATGAGATCGGCGTCATCAGCCGCATGGGCTATGTGAACTATTATCTCATCGTCTGGGACTTTATCCGCTATGCCAAGGAAAACGGCATCCCGGTGGGACCGGGACGTGGCTCCGGTGCGGCCTCCATTGTGGCCTACTGTATTCACATCACGGAAGTGGACCCCATGAAGTACAATCTGATTTTCGAGCGGTTCCTGAACCCGGAGCGGGTCAGTATGCCCGATTTCGATACGGACTTCTGTCAGGAACGCCGGGGTGAGGTCATCGAGTATGTTATGCGAAAGTATGGCGCCGACCATGTGGCCCAGATCGCTACCTTCGGCACCATGGCAGCCCGGGGCGCTATCCGGGATGTGGGCCGGGCCCTGAACTTTACCTATGGAGAAACCGATGTGGTGGCGAAGCTGGTTCCGGCGGAACCCCACATCACATTGGAAGAAGCCCTCAAAAAGTCTCCTCAGCTTAAAGAGATGTATGATACGGAGGAGCGGACCCGTAAGCTCATCGATACGGCTATGCGTCTGGAGGGAATGCCCAGAAACACCTCTACCCATGCGGCGGGGGTGGTGATCACCGCCAACCCGGTGTACACCTATGTACCCCTGTCCAGAAATGACGATACCATCGTCACCCAGTACACCATGACCACCATCGAGGAGCTGGGCCTTCTCAAAATGGACTTTTTGGGTCTTCGGAACCTGACGGTTATCGACGAAGCCCAGCGGGAGATCCGAAAGCTCCAGCCGGATTTCGATATTTCCAAGGTCCGGGACGATGACCCGGAGACCTTTGCCATGCTGGCAGAGGGACGGACCCAGGGCGTTTTCCAGCTGGAATCCGCCGGAATCACCGGTGTATGCATCAACATGAAGCCCACCTCCATAGAAGACCTGACGGCAATCGTGGCACTCTACCGGCCCGGTCCCATGGACTCTATTCCCAGATTTATCGCCAACAAGCTGGACCCCAGCAAGATCACCTATAAGACCCCTCACCTGGAACCCATTCTGAAGGTCACCTACGGCTGTATCGTCTACCAGGAGCAGGTCATTCAGATTTTTCGCAGCCTGGGCGGCTATACCATGGGCCAGGCGGACAATATCCGCCGGGCAATTTCCAAGAAAAAGATGAAGGTCATTGAGCAGGAGCGCCAGGTCTTTGTCTACGGCGACCCGGCTCAGAATATCCCCGGTGCCATTGCCAATGGGGTCAGCGAGGCGGCGGCCCAGTCTATCTATGATGAGATCGTCGCCTTTGCAAACTACGCCTTCAACAAGGCCCACGCCGTGTGCTATGCGGTGGTGACCTATCAGACGGCATACCTCAAGTGCCACTATCCCCGGCAGTACATGGCGGCTCTGATGACCTCGGTGCTGGACTCGGCACCCAAGATCGCAGGCTATATCTCCGAGTGTAAGGAGATGCGCATTCCGATGCTGCCCCCGGATATCAACCATTCGGAAGACCCCTTTATTGTGGAGGGGGATGCCATCCGCTTTGGCTTGGGTGCGGTAAAAAATGTGGGACACGGCCTCATTCGCAGCATCTCTGCCCGCCGCCAGGAGGGCGGCCCCTATCATTCTCTGGAAAACTTCCTCCAGCGGATGGGAGAGGGAGAGCTCAACAAGCGGGCGGTGGAAAACCTGATCAAATGCGGCTCTATGGACTGCTTCGGCTATCACCGCAGCGAACTGCTTGGGGTCTATGACAGCATGATGGACTCCGTGGCGGCAACCAGGAAGAAAAATCTGGAGGGCCAGATGGGGCTGTTTTCTATGCTGGAAGGCTTGGATGAGGCAGTGGCAGTGCAGATCCCGCCCATGCAGGAGCTTCCCAAAGCGGATCTCATGGCGATGGAAAAGGAGACCACCGGCATCTACCTCACAGGACACCCCATGGACGACTACCGTCGGTATCTGAAAGGGACCCATGTGATCCCCATTGGAACCTTGCAGGGGGAAAATCAACAGTTTCAGGACGACCAGATCGTCACGGTGGCGGGGATCATTCAGGAATATAAGATGAAGACCACCCGGAACAATTCCGTGATGGCCTATCTGACGGTGGAGGATGACACCGGTTCCGTGGAAATGCTGGCCTTTTCCAGCACCCTCAGCCAGTACGGCAGCTACCTCAAGGAGAACAGTGCATCGGTGATCACCGGGCGGCTGTCCCTGCGAGACGATAAAGAACCCCAGATCGTGGTGAATCGGGCCCGGTCTATTCTGGACTACTCCCCCAGGGAGCAGGAGACGGAGCAGCTCTATGCCCAGACCCGGGAACGTCCTCTGACCCGTACCGGGACGCTGTATCTGCGGCTGCCCGGTGAGGCGGACCCCCGATATCCCAAAATCCGGGCCATCCTCAATATGTTTCCCGGCGGCAGCAAAGTGGTTCTCTATTTTGAGGATGCCAAGGTCCGGCGAGGTACCCGGTGCGAAATTCGGGACAATATGCTTTCGGAGCTGAGAAGGGTTCTGGGAGAAGACAACGTTGTTCTAAAATAACTTTCTATTTGGAAACACTTGTGCTATAATAGCCGATGACAGACAAGAATATTTTCCCGGAAAAGAGTGGGGTGCCCGGCGAGAAAGCACCGGGTTCCCACGGGGAAATGAAGCGATACTGATATTGAGAGGAGTTGGTGCCGTGAAGAAGCCAATGGGACTGGCAGCCCTTTTTCTTACGACGGCAATGCTCACAGGGGGCTGCGCCATGCGCACGGTGGAGCAGATGTATGATGTCCCCAGACGGTCTCAGTCCTTCAGCCATGTGCAAAGCGCCATGGATATGGCTATGGCGGGGCTCGATTATGCATCCCCGATCTCCGGCGAGAACCAGCAGACGGTTCAGCTGGCAGATCTGGACGGAGACGGTGTCAACGAATATGTGGTTTTTGCCCGAAGCGAGACCAAAACCCACCTGGATGTACTGATTTTTGATACCGATGAAGAGGGAAACTGCTATCTGGCAGAGTGCATTGAGCTAAACGGGTCGGCATTTGAACGGGTAGAGTATGTGGACATTGACGGCATCCCCGGCAGTGAACTGGTGGTGGGACGTCAGGTCAGCGATCAAGTGATGGGTGCGGTCTGTGTCTACAGCTTCGCAAGCGGACGGGCAGAAAAACTGTTGAGCACCAACTATGCTCATTTTCTCACCTGTGACCTGGATCAGGACCGTCGGTATGAGGTCATGCTCATCCGCCCCGGTGTCTCGGGAGAAGCGGGGGAGGGGCGGGCGATAGCGCTGCGGTATGAATACCGCCAGGGGGAAATGGAACGCTCCATGGAGATCCAGCTGTCTGCCACGGCAGACAATGTGAAGCGGATCGTGGAAGGAAGGCTCCAGGACGGAGCTCCGGCCCTGTTCGTCTCCAGTGTGGTAGGCGACAGCTCCATTGCAACAGATGTGCTGGCGGTGGACGAGGACAGGCTCCGCAATCTGGTAGGGGCAGGCGGCAGCGTGTCCGCTCTGCGCAATTACTATGTGTATGCTACGGACATTGACGAGGACGGGATCATGGAGATCCCCAGCCTGATCCCGATGCAGTCGGTAACGGCCCGGGCCAGTGGGGAAAGTCAGTATTTGATCCGCTGGGACTCTCTCGACCGCAAGGGAGAGCGGATGGAAAAACGCTATACCTTCCACGACTATGCGGGAGGCTGGTATTTGCAGCTGGACCCCGCCTGGGCCACCCGGATCAGTGTAGAGAAGGAGGGCAGCACCTACATATTCTACCTCTGGGATGAGGAAGGGGTGGATGCAGAAGCTCTCTTTACGCTGTATGTCTTCACCGGAAGTGACCGGGATCAGGCAGCAGCCCGAGAGGACCGGTTTCCGCTCTACCGCAAGGAGGGCACGGCCTATGCGGCAAAGCTGCACAAGGCAGCGGTGGGCTACGGCCTGACAGAAGAGTATTTGCAAAGCAGCTTCCACCTGATCCGTCAGGACTGGAAGACCGGAGAAACGTAAGAGGTGGAATATGAAAAAAGTTCTGATTTTGGAAGACGAAGTAAATATCCGCAGCTTTGTGGTCATCAATCTGAAGCGTGCGGGGTATGATGCCATTGAGGCGGGCACGGGCCAGGAGGCCCTGGACCGTCTGGCGGAGAACCCTGACATCGGTGTTGCCATTCTGGATATTATGCTTCCCGACATCGATGGCTTTGAAGTCTGCCGACGAATCCGGGCCACCAGTAAGCAGATCGGCATTATCATGCTCACTGCCCGGACCCAGGAGATGGACAAGGTCACCGGCCTGATGACCGGCGCAGACGACTATGTGACAAAGCCCTTCTCTCCTGCGGAGCTCACCGCCCGGATCGACGCCCTGTACCGCAGGATCGGCGGGGATAATCTGGCAAGCACTGAGCTTATCACCCAGGGCCCCTTTGTGATGAATACCCGCAACCACACCTTGGAGAAGGCGGGCAGCCGCATTCGCCTGACCCAGGTGGAGTATGCGATCTTGAAGCTCTTCATGCAGAATCCGGGCCGGGCCCTTTCCAGAGAGGATATTCTCTCCGCAGTCTGGGGCCGGGACTACGAGGGCGAACTCAAAATCGTGGACGTAAATATCCGCCGTCTGCGCATCAAAATCGAGGACGATACCTCGAACCCCACCTATATCACCACGGTCTGGGGATTGGGCTATAAGTGGGGCGCATAAGCGGACATGGAGAAAAAATCCAATCTGAGGATCAGCGGCCTGCGCAGCCGCTGGCTCATGAATACCGTGGGTGTGGTGTTTGCCCTGGGCATGGTCTGTGTTCTGCTGATCACGGCATCCTTTGCCACATACTACTATTCCAATATGGAAGCGGACCTCAAAAACCGGGCCACCAGCACCACGGAGTTCTTTGCGGACTATATGGGGCAGGACTACAATGAGTTTTACCAGTCCTGTATCACCTACGCCCAGACCTTTGAGCGCAAGGACATTCTGGAGCTGCAGTTCATCAACCGTTGGGGCGATATTGTGGCCTCCTCGGTAGGCCCCTGGGCGGGCCAGGCTCCCAATACCCGGGATATCAAGGATGCCGTCCGTACCCGTGGTCCCCAGTCCTTCGTGGGAAAATCTCCGGAGACGGGGGAGCGGATCATGGCGGTCTCCTGTCCTATGATCTATACCAGCGGTGAGGTCATCGGCGTACTGCGCTATGTGACCACCATGGACCTGGTAAACCATCAGATCTTCATGGTGGGTCTGATAAGCTTTTTGGGCCTGCTGGTGATCCTGGGGGTGGTGGTACTCAGCAGCGGCTACTATGTTCACTCCATTCTGACCCCTGTGGCCCAGATCACGGAGAAAGCAAAGCGCATTGCCAGCGGCAGCTATGGCACCCAGATCCAGACAAAGTATGACGACGAGATCGGGGAGCTGGCCCAGACCATCAATGAGATGTCCACGAAAATCAGCCAGAATGAGAAGATGCAGGCGGAGTTCATCTCCCAGCTCTCCCACGAGCTGCGAACCCCCCTCACCGTTATCAACGGCTGGAGTGAGACCCTGCTGGCCGACGATAACATGGATGCAGAGACCCGTCAGGGCATGAAGATCATCTCCAGCGAAGCCAAGCGACTGACGGAGATGGTCATGGAGCTGCTGGACTTTACCCGGATGCAGGATGGACGGATGACCCTCAATGTGGAGCCCACCGACCTGCGCAGTGAGTTTGAGGATACGGTCTTTATGTACGGCAGCCGCCTGGCTCAGGATGGGATCGCCCTCAACTACCTGGATAATGACGAGGATATTCCCGAAATCTCCTGTGACCCCAAGCGGCTGCGGCAGGTGTTCCTCAATATCCTGGACAATGCGGCAAAGCACGGTCGTGACGGAAAGACCATTGAAGCTTCCATTTCCTATGAGGATGAAGAAGTGGTGGTGCGTATCCGGGACCACGGCTGCGGCATCCCGGAGGATGAGATCCCTCTGGTCAAGAAAAAATTCTATAAAGGAAGCTCTAAAGCCAGAGGCACCGGCATCGGCCTGGCGGTCTGCGACGAGATCGTGGAAATGCACGGCGGGACCCTGACCTTAGAAAATGCACCCGGAGGCGGCACCCTGGTAACAGTGCGGCTTCCCGCCGGGGACCAATGAAAGGAATACTATGGCACAGAAAGAAACCGCAGGATGCTGCGAAAAATTTAAAACCATGATCGGCGGTCAGGCCCTTATTGAGGGCATTATGATGCGCGGACCCGAAAAGGATGCGGTTGTGGTTCGGGGAAAGGATGGTCTCACCATCGAGGTAAGCGACCGTAAGCTGAATTCCTCTAAGTCCTGGAAGTCGAGGCCCTTTATCCGGGGTGTCTTTAATTTCTTTGATGCCCAGGTGGTGGGCGTCAAGGCGTTGATGCGCTCTGCGGATCTGGCCACGGACGACATCGAAGAGGAGCCCTCGAAGTTTGAAACCTGGCTTGCCTCCAAGGTCAGCGGTGAGACCTTCCAGAAAATCATTGTAGGCAGTGCGGTTGCCCTGGGCATGGGGCTGGCAATCGTTCTGTTTTTCCTGCTTCCCATGGTGATCGGTGGATTATTTGACCGCTGGATTCACAATAACTTTGCAATCAATCTCATTGAGGGACTGATCCGCATGGTGATCTTCCTCATCTATATGTTCCTCATCTCCCGGATGGAGGAGATGAGACGGGTATTTTCCTACCACGGTGCGGAGCATAAGACCATCCGCTGTTACGAGGCAGGACTGCCTCTGACGGTAGAAAATGTGCGTAAGCAGACCCGTCTGCACCCCCGGTGCGGCACCAGCTTCCTGCTGGTGGTGATGGTGATTTCCATTCTGGTGTTCAGCATTGCTTCTTCTGCACTGCTGGCTCTGGTCCCTGCTCTGGAGGTCATGCGGGGCACCTTCCTCTATCGGCTGCTGATGATTGGGTTCAAGCTGCTGCTCCTTCCGCTGGTGGTGAGCATTACCTATGAGATCAACCGCTGGGCAGGCCGCCATGACAACAAATTTACAAAAATTCTTACGGCTCCCGGTATGTGGCTTCAGTACCTCACCACCAATGAGCCGGATGATTCCATGATCCAGGTGGGCATCGCTGCCGTGGAGGCAGTACTGCCCGAGAAAGAGGGGGCTGACGCTTGGTAAAGCAGTATGGAACCCTCTATCTGGACACCAGACGGGCCCTCATCGGGATAGAGGATGCGCAGACCGCAGGGATGGTTGCAAGATATCTCATCTGCCACGTCTCCGGAAAGTCTCAGGAATATATTCTGGCCCACAAGGATCTCTATGCCTCGGAAGAGATTTGCCAAGGTGTGGAGGAGGGCCTTCAGCGGCTGCTGAAAGAAGAGCCCCTGCCTTATGTTCTGGGGGAGTGGGAATTTTACGGTCTCCCCCTCTATGTAAGCTCTGATGTTCTGATCCCTCGGGATGATACCTGTGCGGTAGCAGAGCTTGCCATTAAAAAAGCCCTGTTTTTCAAGCAGGACCCCCGGGTACTGGATCTGTGCTGCGGCTCCGGCTGTATCGGTATCGCCCTGGCCAGCCGGGTGAAGGACGCACGGGTCACCCTGGCAGACCTGTCTCAGCAGGCACTGGCGGTGGCAAAAAAGAATGTCCAGCGAAACAAGCTGGGCGGGCGGGTCACCTGCGTTCGGGTGGATGCCTTGAACGATCCCCCTGCTTTTTTGGGGAAGTTTGATATGATCGTGTCCAATCCTCCCTATGTCACCGGGGAAGAGATGGAGATGCTCCCTGTGAGCGTCAAGGATTTTGAGCCTCACATGGCACTCTACGGCGGTGACGACGGACTGGATTTCTATCGCTCCATTGCGAAAAAATACGCCGGGGTGCTAAAGCCCGGCGGCTTCCTATGCTTTGAGTTTGGCATGGGCCAGGGTGACGACGTCTGTCAGATCCTGGAAGAAAATGACTATACGGTCCTGGAACGGACCAGAGACTATAACGACCGGGAACGGGCGGTAATTGCCCGGTACGGCAGAGAGGAAGAATAAAGTATGGCGAACAAGAAAACGGTATATGAAGCACCGGCCCCTGCATCGGACAAGAAGAAGGCCTTGCAGACCGCCCTGGCTCAGATCGATAAGAACTTCGGCAAGGGCGCAGTTATGCGCCTGGGCGACCGCCCCGAGATGAACGTGGAGGCAATTCCCACCGGTTCCCTGGCCCTGGATGCTGCACTGGGAATCGGCGGCGTGCCCAAGGGACGTATCATTGAGATCTACGGACCGGAATCCTCCGGTAAGACCACCCTGGCTCTGCACATCCTGGCTGAGTGCCAGAAGCGGGGCGGCGAAGTGGCCTTTGTGGATGCAGAGCACGCACTGGACCCGGTTTATGCATCCGCCCTGGGCGTGGATATCGATAACCTGCTGATTTCTCAGCCGGACACCGGCGAGCAGGCACTGGAAATCACCGATGCTCTGGTGCGTTCCGGTGCGGTGGATGCTGTGGTCGTGGACTCCGTCGCGGCTCTGGTCCCCAAGCAGGAGATCGAGGGTGAGATGGGCGATACTTTTGTGGGCCTTCAGGCACGACTCATGTCCCAGGCGCTGAGAAAGCTGGCCGGCACCATCAGCAAGACCAACTGCGTGGTCATCTTCATCAACCAGCTGCGTATGAAGATCGGCGTTATGTACGGAAATCCCGAGACCACCACCGGCGGCAATGCCCTGAAGTTTTATGCTTCCGTGCGTCTGGACGTGCGCCGTGTGGAGTCCATCAAGGAGGGCGGCAGCGTCATCGGCAACAAGACCCGGGTCAAGGTGGTCAAGAACAAGGTTGCGCCTCCTTTCCGGGAAGCCTACTTTGACATCCTGTACGGTCAGGGAATCAGCAAGTGGAGCGAGCTGGTGGACCTGGCGGTTCAGATGGATATCATCCAGAAGAGCGGAAGCTGGTTCAGCATGGGCGACGAGCGCATCGGTCAAGGTAAGGACACTGTGAAGACCTATCTCCAGGAGCGTCCAGACGTTGCAGATTCCGTGGAAGCACAGGTTCGGGAGAACCTCTGGAAGCTTAGCGGCGGCGTGTCCAAGGCCCCTGCCAAAGCTGCGGAAAAGCCTGTAGCTGTCAGCGCGGACGATTTCAGCGATGAGGATTGATCACCTGTCCGGCTCCCCGGATCGGGCCGGATGCTATCGGGCCCGTTTTTCCGACGAAAGCACCATGCGGCTCTATCGCCAGACCGTGGAGGACTTTGGCCTTTACACCGGCATGGAGATGACCGAGGAGCAGTTTCAGAAACTGAAGGCGGCGGCGGGGAAAATGTCTGCAAGGATGCGGGCGGTGCGGATCGTCTCCGCATCCAATGTTTCCTGCCGGGATTTAGAGCAGCGCCTCACCCGAAAAGGGGAAAATCCGGAGGATGCACGCCAGGCAGTGACCTGGATGGAGGATCTCCATCTGCTGGATGACCGCAATACGGCCGAGCAGGTGGTGCATTCCTGCATCCGCAAGGGATACGGCCCGTCCCGGGCCAAACAGGTCCTCTATGAGAAGCGGATCCCCAGAGAGCTTTGGGACGAAGTTTTGGAGGACTACCCGGACCAGTCCGATAAAATTGAGAGCTTCCTTCGCTCCCGGCTGGGAGAGGAAGCCGAGCCTCGGGAGGTGAAGCGGGCCGTGGATGCCCTGCTTCGCCGGGGGCACAGCTACAGCCGGATACGGGAAGTGCTGAATCGCCTTTCCATTGAGGACTTGAGCAGCCTGTGACCTGGATGGAATCACAGAGGAATAACGCTCAAGAGACAGAGAACATCTGGGAGGATACATAGAAATGGCAAATATTGGTTTTATTTCCCTGGGCTGCGCAAAAAACCAGGTGGACTGCGAACGGATGATGTATCGGGTGCAGGAGGCAGGCCACACCATTCTGGAGGACATCGCCGGCAGCGATGTGGTGGTCATCAACACCTGCGGCTTTATCGAATCGGCAAAGTCTGAAGCAATCGACTATATTCTGAATACCGCTGCCATGAAGGCAGAGGGTCTGGTTGGCAAGATCCTGGTCACCGGCTGCCTCTCCCAGCGGTACCAGCAGGACATTCTCACGGAGATGCCCGAGGTGGACGGCATCCTGGGTACCGGAAGCTATACGGAAGTCGTTCCCGCCATCGAGGCGCTGCTGCGCGGGGAGAGCTTTGTGGATTTCGGCTCCATTGATGCCCCTGAGGAGGAGACCGGACGGGTCCTCACCACCCCGGAGCACTACGCATACCTGAAAATTGGAGAGGGCTGTGACAATCACTGTGCCTACTGCATCATCCCCAAGCTTCGGGGCAAGTACCGCAGCCGCCAGCTGGACGACATTCTCTATGAAGCACGGGTCCTGGCTTCCCAGGGCACCAAGGAGCTCATTGTGGTGGC
>SAMEA104404100__coassemble_1727_pt1 | contig 18727 bp, 18 predicted proteins | sample SAMEA104404100__metabat2_high_PE_013 | metagenome-assembled genome bin SAMEA104404100 (sample SAMEA104404100) | Balaenoptera acutorostrata | reverse complement strand
TAGCCTGAATCCGGGAGAGCTGCTCCTCCATGATTTTCCGGAAGCTCTCACAGGCAAGATCTAACTGATTCATTGTCCACCCTCCTTGGTGTAGTTTAACAGGCCGCCGCGGAGCAGGATCTGCTGCTGCCGCTTGGAGAGCCGGCAGTTGGCACGGATGGCCTTTCCGGTGGTTTTATCCAAAACGGTAAAGACGCCGGTCTCCATACTGCTGAGAATATGGCTGATTTCCAGCACATGATCCTGCCGGAGCTGCTCATAATCCTGGGGGTCGGCAAAGGTCAGAGGCAGGATGCCTGCGTTGATCAGGTTTGCCACATGGATTCTGGCAAAGCTCTTGGCGAGGACACAGCGGATGCCCAGGTACATGGGGACCAGTGCGGCATGCTCCCGAGAGGAGCCCTGACCGTAGTTGCTGCCGCCGATGATCACCCCGTCTCCTGCGGCCTTGGCCCGCTCCGGGAAGGTGGGGTCGCAGACCTCAAAGCAGAACTGAGACAGCTTGGGGATGTTGCTGCGGTAGGGCAGGATCTTGGCACCGGCAGGCATGATGTGGTCGGTGGTGATGTTGTCCCCGACCTTCAGCACGGCCTTGGCTTCCAGGGTGTCGGAGAAGGCCCGGGACTGGGGAAATTCCTTGATGTTGGGGCCTCTCAGGACCTCTACGGTGCTGCCGTCGGCAGCAGGGGCCAGAACGGCGGAATCGTCGATGTGGAAGGTGTTGGGCAGCTCCACCGGGGGAATTGGCTCCAAGGTGGTGGGATCGGTGACGTATCCCGTGAGGGCCGAGGCTGCGGCAGTCTCCGGAGAGACCAGATAGACCTGACCGTCCTTCGTGCCGCTGCGGCCCAGGAAGTTGCGGTTAAAGGTCCGAAGGCTGACACCGCCGGAATTGGGGGAGAAGCCCATGCCGATGCAGGGGCCGCAGGCACATTCCAGCACCCGGGCACCGGAGGCCAGAATGGAAACCAGATCTCCGGACTGGGCCAGCATGGTAAGGACCTGCTTGGAGCCGGGGGAGATGGACAGGCTGACACCCGGGGCGATGGTCCTGCCCTTCAGCATGGCGGCGACCTTGCGCATATCCACCAGGGAGGAGTTGGTGCAGGAGCCAATGCACACCTGGTCCACCTTGACACCTTTGAGACTCTCCACGGTGACCACGTTGTCCGGGCTGTGGGGGCAGGCGATCAGGGGCTTCAGGGTGCTGAGGTCGATGTCGATGACCCGGTCGTATTCGGCATCCGGGTCACTGGCAAGGGGCACAAAGTCTGCGCCTCGTCCCTGGGCCTTCAGGAAGGCCCGGGTCACATCGTCAGAGGGGAAGATAGAGGTGGTGGCACCCAGCTCGGTGCCCATATTGGTGATGGTGGCACGCTCAGGGACAGACAGGGTCTCAATACCGGGGCCGCCCCACTCAATGATGGCACCCACGCCGCCCTTCACTGAAAGGATCCGCAGAAGCTCCAGGCTCACGTCCTTGGCGGTGACGTAGGGGCGGAGCTTTCCCGTGAGGTTTACCTTGAACATCTTGGGCATGGTGATATAGTAGGCACCGCCGCCCATGGCAACGGCTACATCCAGACCGCCGGCACCGAAGGCCAGCATACCCAGGCCGCCCCCGGTGGGGGTGTGGCTGTCGGAGCCGATGAGGGTCTTGCCGGGCTTTCCAAACCGCTCCAGATGGACCTGATGGCAGATGCCGTTGCCGGGGCGGGAGAAGTAGACACCGTGCTTGGCGGCGACGGTCTGGAGATACCGATGGTCATCGGCATTTTCAAAGCCGCATTGCAGGGTGTTGTGGTCCACATAGGCCACGCTGAGCTCAGTTTTTACCCGGGGGATCCCCATGGTCTCAAATTCCAGATAGGCCATGGTGCCGGTGGCATCCTGGGTGAGGGTCTGATCAATGCGGATCGCCACTTCGCTGCCCGGGGTCATGTCCCCGGAAACCAGGTGCGCGGCGATGATCTTCTGCGCAATTGTCTTAGCCATTGTAGTTGAGCCTCCCAATCAAATTATCCTGTGCGTTGGAGATGTGGCGGTAGGTGGCCCGATAGGCCTCCTCTGCATCTCCGGCCTCCACGGCCTTGAAGATCTCCTTGTGCTCCTGTACGCACTTCATAAGCCGTCCTTCGTCCTCAATGGAGATTTTCCGATAGCGGCGGGTCTTGCGGTGCAGAGGGGCCAGGGTATCCTGAATGACGGCCCGGTGGCTCATACTGCACAGGGCATCGTGAAATTCGTCATCCAGCCGCCGCATATGCTCGAAGTCCCGCTTTTCACTGTAGAAATCGTGAAGCTCCAGAATTTGCCTCAGCTCGGTCAACCCCTCAGGGGTGCAGTTCTTGGTGGCATAGTAGCTGGCAAGACCTTCGATGTGCTTGCGCATGCTCATAATGTCCATGAGGTCGTCCTCGGTGATGCCCAGGACCACGGAGCCCTTGCCGGAGTCGGTGATGAGCCGCTCCTGCTCCAGCCGCCGCAGGGCTTCCCGGATGGGGGTCCGGCTGACCCCCAGCTGCTCCACCAGCTTGAGCTCCGTAAGGATCTCTCCGGGGGGATAGACACCTGTGATAACATCATTTTCCAGCTTTTCAAACACCTGGTCCGCCAGAGAAACCGTTTTAAAACCTGCCATATCTGCGAGCCTCCTTATCGTTTCCGGAAGCGATCCCCGGAGAGGGATGCGATCTTGTCTTCCAGTTCCTTCGTGGACAGAACCGTCTGTCTGCCCGCCTCATATTCTGCGTCCACCCAGTCCTTCAGCTGACAGACCAGGGGATCATTCTTCTGAATTTTCTCCGCTGCCGGCAGATGATAGTGCTGATTGATCCAGTAGGCGATACCGGCAAGCCCGGAGGCCTTGCCCACTGCCACGGTGGCGGGACGATTCAGAATTTTTTCCGTATCAAAGATGGTGTAGATCTCCGGGTCCTTCAGCAGACCGTCGGCGTGGATACCCGCCCGGGTCACGTTGAAATCTTCGCCCACGAAGGGTGTCATGGGCGGGATCCGGTAGCCGATCTCGTGGGTGAAGTAGTCGGCGATCTCGGTGATCACCGTGGGGTCCATGCCGTCCAGAGAGCCGCGGAGAGAAGCATACTCGAAGACCATGGCTTCCAGGGGAATGTTTCCGGTGCGCTCTCCAATACCCAGCAGAGAGCAGTTCACGGCACTGGCACCGTAGAGCCAGGCGGTGGTGGCGTTGGGAACGGCTTTGTAGAAGTCGTTGTGTCCGTGCCATTCCAGCAGCTCACTGGGGACGTCTGCATAGTGCTGCAAACCATAGATGATACCGGCGACACTTCGGGGCATGGCGGCTTCGGTATAGGGAACGCCGTAGCCCATGGTGTCACAGGCCCGGATCTTTACGGGGATGCCGGCTTCCTGGGAGAGCTCCTGCAAGGCGTTGACGAAGGGGACCACAAAGCCGTAAAAGTCGGACCGGGTGATATCCTCCAGATGGCACCGGGGCACGACACCTGCGTCAAAGGCGTCCTTTACGACGGACAGGTAATGCTCCAGAGCCTGGGAACGGGTCATCTTCATTTTTTTAAAGATGTGGTAATCACTGCAGCTGACCAGCACACCGGTTTCCCGGATGCCCAGCTCCTTTACCAGCTTGAAATCCTCTTTGTTGGCACGGATCCAGCTGGTGATCTCCGGAAACTTGAGATCCAGCGACATGCATTTTTCCAGGGCCTCCCGGTCCTTCTTGCTGTAGATGAAGAATTCGGTCTGCCGGATGACACCGTAGGGACCGCCCAGCTTGGAAAGCAGACGATAGATGTTCACGATCTGATCCACGGAATAGGGCTCCACGGACTGCTGACCGTCCCGCAGGGAGGTATCGGTGATCCAGATATCTTCGGGCATATTCATGGGGACCCGGCGATGGTTGAAGGCCACCTTGGGGACGGTGCCGTAGCTGTAGATGTCCCGCTGGAGGTTGGGTTCCTGAATATCCTGTAGGGAATATTTATAGGATTTTTGTTCCAAAAGATTGGTACGGCTGGAGATCTCAAGCATAGGGGTCTGCTCCTTTCATCTTCTTACTGACTTGATTCCAAAATGTGTTCAAGTATTTATGTATACAATTATACGCAGAAGTGGCTCCGTGTCAAGAAGAAATTTTCGAGTGGACAACAAAAGTCTTTTTACTGCGGACATGATAGGGGGATCTGTATGCATAAAAACAAGTTAACGAAAAAAACGCCCCGGAAGAGTTCTTCCAGGGCATACAGGCAGAGAAAAGCATGGGAGCACACAGGGGAAATCAGATAGGAAATGCCCCGGAGGGGGTTCCTCCGGGGCAGACGGCTACCAGGTTTTCATAATTTCCAAAATGGCTTCTTCGTAGTTATCGTCGAAGTCTTCACTTCGCCCGCAGCAGCGGACATTGCTTTCCACACCCCGCTCCGGAGCGGGATACTCCCAGATGTGGTAGGACAGGCCGCGATGATGGAAATCAATGCTGCCGCAGTCGTTGCTTTCGGAGTAGGTATAGGGCATATTGTTTTTCTTCATGTGGTCCTGGATTTTTTCTAGTCTCATGGGCGGTTCCTCCATGTGTTTTTTTATATTATACCCCCAAAGAGCCTGTTCGTCAAATCTCGGAGCCAGGAGAGGGGCGGCGCCCAGGGCATTCAACGGTTCAGCCGACCCAAAGCCTCCCGGAGCTGCCGCCGCAGTTGTTTTCCGGAAAAGCCCGAAGGGTTTTTCGGCAGTTGCAAAAGGGGCTGCGCCCCCAGGCACAGCCCCTTTTGCTTAAATTTCCTTGTACATAGCGGCGGCATCATCCTTGCGGACGGTCTCTGCCACCTGGAGGACCTCTACACACAGGGTGCGGGTGCCCAGGGAAATCTCGATCTTGTCTCCGACCTTCACATCATAGCTGGCCTTGACCACCCGGCCGTTGACACAGATGCGGCCATTGTCGCAGGCTTCATTGGCAACGGTACGGCGTTTGATCAGTCGGGAGACCTTCAGATATTTGTCAAGACGCATAGAAAAAGCTCCTTATTTTGCCACGGCATCCCGCAGGACCTTGCTGGCCTTGAAGGAGGGCACACGGGTGGCGGGGATCTCAATGGCTTCCTTGGTATGGGGGTTGCGGCCCACCCGGGCCTCTCGCTGCTTAGACTCGAAGGTGCCGAAGCCGGACAGCTGGACCTTGTCACCGCTGACCATAGCGGAGGTAATGGCATCAATGGCGGCGTTCAGGATACGCTCTGCGTCCTTCTTGGCAACACCGGTATTCTCAGAAGCAATGGCGATCAGTTCGGTTTTATTCATAATCATGACTCCTTATTTCTTTCCATACAAAAATCGTTCTTAAACTATCATATTTGAGGAGAATTATCAAGATACTTTTTGAAAAATAATCACAAATGAAGGAATTTTACGATTTTCTCGCCCTTGGGCAGGAGCATACAGTCCTCCTTTGTCAGAACCTTGCCCTTATAGACGGCAAAGCAGTAGGCGGCAACACCCACAAGCACGGGAACGGCACACAGCAGGAGCTTGCTGGAGATCCCCAAACGCACAAGCCCCATCCAGCTGAGCCAGGCCAGCGCACCCATGAACAGGGCGGCAAACAGTGCCCGGATCATATTCTTGGTGAAGCTGGGAGAATGGGAGATCAGCTGGCGGATGGAAATAATATTGAGTACGGAGATGACAGCGTAGCACAGCAGGGTGCCAATGGGGGTGCCCAGAATGCCGATATGGGGGTTTCCTGTGAGGATGTACACCGACACCAGCTTCAAAATGCCGCCCAGGAACATATTGATCACAGGCCGGTTCACATAGCCGTGGGCCTGCATAATGGCGGTAGTCACCAGAACAATGGCATTGAAGATAACACTGAGGCCCAGCACCGTCATAAGCTTTGTGGACAGCACCAGGTCGGAACCGCGGTAGCCGCCCAGCAGAGCGGTGACCGGCTGTGCCAGCACCGCAAGACCAATGGCGCAGGGCATCGCCACCAGGCTCATGATCCGGATGGCGGATTCCTCGGTGGCCTTGGCACCCTGGTCGTTGAGCTGAGTCAGGTGGGCGGTGATGGCGGGGATGATGCTGATGGTAATGGGGGTGATGAAGGCACAGGGCATATTGAAAATGGTCTGGGTCATGTTGTACACGCCCTTCATATTATCAGCCTGCACCTGGCTGATGCCATGGGCCAGCAGCTGGCCCATATAGATCTTGGTCTCCAGCATGGTGAGAATTTGCAGGCCGGCAGAGCCGATGGTGATGGGAATGGCGATGATAAGAAGGCCCTTGGCAGTGGTGCTGAAGGTGAAGGTCTCTTCCCTGGTCTGGGGCAGGTCTTTGTAGCTCTTGCGGAAGCATCCGAAGAGGTAGACCGCAGAGACGAGACAGCTGGCGGTAACGCCGAAGATGGCACCCGCAGCGGCAAAGGGGATGCTGCCGGACATTTTGAGCAGCAGCACCGCTGCCAGCATACCGACTACCAGCTTGACCACAGCCTCCAGCACCTGGGAAATGGAGGTGGGGATCATGTTTCCCTGGCCCTGGAAAAAGCCGCGGTAGGTGCTCATCAGGCAGATGAGGAACACCGAGGGACCCAGCGCGCCGATGGCAGCCCAGGCATCCGGCTGGTTGAGAAAGCTTGCCAGCTGCCGGCAGAAGATGGTCATAAGCAGGCTTCCTGCAAGGCCCATGGTGAGGAAAATGCCCCGGGCGGTGGTATAGACCCGGCGCACCTGGTTATAGTGCTTCAGGGCATTGGCCTGGGAGATCATCCGGCTCATGGCAACGGGAAGGCCCGCAGTGGAAATCATCAGCAAAACGGCGTAGATCTCATATGCGGTATTGAAATAACTGAATCCCTGTTTGCCGATGATGGCATTCAGGGGGATTTTATAAAGTGCGCCGATGACCTTGACGATGACCGTAGCCATGGCAAGAAGTGCCGTGCCCTGCAGGAAGGATTGCTTCTTTTGTGCTTCAGACATGATGCTCCTCCTTAGTTTTTGGAATCGTCAAACAGTCTGGGGATGGCATAAGTCGTGAGCTCTTCCACCACGCTCTTAAGGTCGATGGTGGGGAATTGTCCGTTTTGATAGAGGATCCTGCCCCGAACCATGGTCATAGCCACATCGCCGCCCTTGGCGGAGTAGACCAGGCCGCTGAGGACATTGTGGCAGGGCATCAGGTGGGGAGCGGAGAAGTCCAGCAGGGCGATATCTGCATCCATGCCCACTTCCAGCATACCGCACTGCTGGGCACGGCCCTGGGCCTGGGCACCGCAGACCGTCGCCATCATCAGGGCGGCGGAGCAGGGCAGGGCAGCGGGATCGCCGGAAACAGCCCGGGCGGAGAGGGAAGCACCCCGCATGACTTCAAACATATCCAGATTTCCGCACTCAATGGCACCGCCGGTACCCAGAGCCACATTCATGCCGGCCTTGACGCTGTCCAGAATGGGGGTGGAGGGCTGGCCGTTCTTGGCGGCAGCCAGAGGGGTTGCCACGGCGGAGACCTTCTTCTTGCCCAGGAGCTTCCGTTCCTCCTCGGTGAGGAAGGTGCAGCCCGCTGCGGTGGCGGGGACGGCAAACAGGCGATGGAAGTCCAGCAGTTCGCCGGGAGTCATGCCGGTGCGGTCCAGGCAGGAGTCCACTTCGCTCTGGGTCTCTGCCAGGTGCAGCTGGATGCCGATGCCCTTTTCGCTTGCATAGCCTGCCAGGGATTCCCAGAGCTTATAATTGCTGGTGTACTCTGCGTAGATACCGGCATCCATGCGGATACGGCCGTCATCATAGCCGTTCCACTTGTCCACCACCCGGCACAGCTCCTGGCACTGCTCGTCGGTGTCAAAGTCGAAATCCTCGTTTTCATCGATGAAGCGGTAGGAGGACAGGGCCAGATTGGCCTTGATGCCGGATTCTGCCACAGCCTCGGCGGTGGCGTTGGGATAGTAGTAGAGGTCGGATACGGAGGTCACACCGAAGCGCAGGCACTCGGCAATGGACAGGAGGGCCGAAGCCTTTGCACAGCGGGAGTCCATTTTGGCTTCCTTTTGAAGCAGGGCCTCCAGTGCGGCAGTCTGATTGAGATCGTCGCTGTAGCTGCGCAGAACGGAGGTTGCGAGATGTGTGTGGCAGTTGATAAGGCCGGGCATAGCCACCATTCCGGTACCGTCGATGATAGCCTTTGGGGGATCCTCGGGGAACTTTTTGGAGATGGAGACGATCTTACCGTCTTCAATGCCGATGTTGGCACCGAACAGCACCTCCATGCGGTTGTTCATAGTCACCACGGTGACGTTGGAAATAAGAGTATCCAAAACTTAAGCTTCCTTTCCTATGGGAATCATTTCATAAGCCCGAAGAGTTCTTCCTTCTGGCTGAGAACGGAGTCCAGCATTTCAATATACTGCTCCGGGAATTTCGGGTTGTGGAATCGCTGCAGACGGCCGTTGGGCAGATTGACCTTGTTCATACCGCCGCCGCCCAGGGACAAAATGGTGTGCAGCTCCTCCATCATATAGATATTGTAGAGGCAGTCCAGACCGTCCCGGCTCCAGCCCACATTTTCAAAGGAGCCGGACATATACTTCTGGCGGTACAGATAGTATGGCTTGTAGGAAAGACCCCGGAGGGTATCCTCAGCATAGCGGACCATCTGGGTGACCTCTTCCGCAGAGGGCAGATTTTCCCGGTGCTCAAACAGGTCTGCGCCCTTTTTAAGGGCCAGTGTATGGACGGTAATGTTGGCAGGGTCGAGAGCTGCCACCCGGTCCAGACTGCGGCAGAAGCCCTCTACGGTATCCTTGGGAAGGCCCGCGATCAGGTCCATGTTGATGGCGGTAAAGCCTGCGTCCACGGCTTCGCCGTAGGCACGGACCACATCCTCAGCCTTGTGGGGCCGCCCGCAGGCCCGGAGCACATGGTCTTCCATGGTCTGGGGGTTGATGCTCATGCGGTCAGCACCGTGGGCCCGGATGGTCCGCAGCTTTTCCGCATCCAGGGTATCCGGCCGGCCGCCTTCCACGGTGAATTCAATGCACCGGGACAGGTCGAAGGAGTCGGTGATGGCATCCATCAGCCGGGCGATCTGAGAGCTAGTGAGGGTGGTGGGGGTGCCGCCGCCGATGTAGATGGTGCGAAGGGTCTTTCCGGACTGGGACAGCAGCTTTCCGGAGACCCGGATCTCCTGCATCAGTGCGTCCAGATAGGGTTCCAGCAGCTCGGTTTTCCGGCCCACGGTCCGGCTTACAAAGCTGCAATAGGTGCAGCGGGTGGGGCAGAAGGGAATGCCTACATAGAGGGAGATGTCGTTCTCACTCATCTGCCGCACGGCGTTTACCGTGGAGACAGAGCAGTCCACCGCCAGCTTCCGGCGGTCCTCGGTGACGTAATACACATCCCGCATCAGCCGCTCGGCAGAAGCGGGAGTGCCGCCGTCCAGCATATGCTTGGTGGTGATCTTGGTGGGACGGACACCGGACAGCGCACCCCAGGCGGGGGCCTGCTCCAGAAGCTGCACGGCGGCTGAATAATAGCTCTGCTGCAAGATCTGGCGGCGCAGGCGCACCGTCTCCCGGTCAGCCTTCAGTCTGCGGCTGGCGGAGACGGTTTTTCCGTGGAGCGTGATTTTGGTGGAGGCTGTGAGGTAGACTTGTCCCCGATGGAGAGTAGAGACGGCTTCTCCGTCCGGGATGTCCCGAAACAGGGACAGCTGCAGCTGCTCCACAGCGTAGCGGTCATCATGACCGATGAGTGTTAATTTCATAGGGAAGCCTCGTTTATCTGAGATATGGATTATACCGCTTTTCTTCCGCCAAAGAGGTCGATTCTCCGTGACCGGGGAAGACGCGGTAATTTTCGGTGAGCTGGGACAGCCGATGCAGAGAAGCCTGCATGGCAGTCATGTCTCCGCCGGGCAGGTCGGTGCGGCCGCAGGAACCGGCAAAGAGGGTATCGCCGGAGAACAGACAGCCCTCGCACATCAGGCAGACGGAACCGGGGGTATGTCCCGGGGTGTGGATCACATCCAGGGAGAGCCCGGCAGCTTCCACATGGCTGCCTTCGCCGTAGGTGTCCGTATAGTAGAGGGGGCCGGCGGTCATCTCCGGGGGCATGGACAGGTCCTCCTGGCAGAGGAAGACCCGGCAGTCGGTGTCCGCTGCCAGCACCCGGACACCGCCTACATGGTCAAAGTGACCGTGGGTGAGCAGAATGGCATCCAGGGTCAGTCCCTGGGCATTCAGGTAGTCGGAAATGGTCTCCGGCTGATAGCCCGGATCAATGACAATGCAGTGGCTGCTGCCGTCCTCATGGACGATGTAGCAGTTGGTCTGATAAAGCCCCAGGGGCAGGGAATGGATTTTCAGCATGATATTCTCCTCAGCCCCTTCTGGGGGTGTCCATCAGCTGGTCGGTGTCCAGAATCAGGGTCACCGGGCCGTCGTTGACGGACTCCACCTTCATATCGGCACCGAAGCGTCCGTGCTGGGGGGGATAGCCCAGACTTTCACAGTCCGCAAGGAACTTTTCATAAAGGGTATTTCCCAGCTCCGGGTTGGCAGCGTCCGTGAAGCTGGGGCGGCGGCCCTTGCGGCAGTTTCCGTAGAGGGTAAACTGGCTGACCACCAGAACTTCACCGCCTGCCTGGTCAAGACCCAGGTTCATCTTTCCGTTTTCATCCTCAAAGATCCGCAGACCCAGGGCCTTTTCTGCAAGATACCGACATTCCTTTTCGGTATCCTCCGGGCCGACACCAAGGAGAATGAGAAAGCCTTTTCCAATCTTTCCAACCACCTCGCCGTCAATGGCGACGCTGGCAGAGGACACTCTTGTTAAAATGGCGCGCATACCGCGTTCCTCCTATTAAAAATGGATGGATGTCAGTTCTGACCCCGGCGGGTGCCGGTGACATCCCGAATATTAAGAAGCTTGTTGCGGACGGATTCCAGCTCCGCCACATTTTTTACCTCAAAGCGGACAGTAAACACAGAGCGTCCGTCAGGCAGATCCCGCCCGTTCAGCTCCTTGAGCCGCACATGGGTGGCGGAGAAAACCGTGGCAATGTCCAGCAGCAAGCCGTCCCTGGTCAGACAGTCCAGCTCCAGGGTGGTATCGAAGGGCTGCTCCTCCTGTACGGCCCAACGGACCCGGACCCAGCGGGATGCCTGGTGGGGCTCCTCTCGGTTCTGGGCATTGGGGCAGTCTGCCCGGTGAATGGAGACCCCGAAGCCCTTGGTGACAAAGCCCACAATGGGGTCGCCGGGGACAGGGGCGCAGCACTTTGCAAATTTGATCATGCAGGAGTCAATGTCCTCCACAATGACGCCGTTGATGGCGTGGCGGTTGAGCTTGCCGGCGTCGGCCTCGGGACAGGGATGGGGGAGAATGGACATTTTCTCACTGGCCTGTATTTTCAGCGCTTTATTGATATCGTCCCGGATGCGGCCTACAGCCTTCACGGCGGTGAGGCCGCCGTAGCCGATGGCGGCATACATATCCTCCCAATTTTCAAAGGACAGTTTTTTGAGAAGCTGAGGACCGATCTCCGGGTCCACGGTGATGGACAGGGGCAGACTGCTGCGGCGCATTTCGGATTCAAAGGAGGAACGCCCGTGGATGATATTCTCCTCCCGCTTTTCCTTCTTGAACCACTGCTTGATCTTGGTCCGGGCCTGGTTGGATTTACAGATGTTGAGCCAGTCCCGGCTGGGACCCTTGGCAGACTTGGAGGTGAGGATCTCCACAATATCGCCGTTTTTCAGGGTGGCATCAATGTTGGAGATCCGATTATTCACCTTTGCACCCACCATGGAGTTGCCTACGCCGGAGTGGATGGCATAGGCAAAGTCGATGGGCGTGGAGCCGGAGGGCAGGGAGACGATGCGGCCCTTTGGCGTAAAGACGAAGACTTCGTCGTTGAACATATCGATCTTCAAAGACTGGACATACTCTTCGGCATCGGAGTCCTGCTGACTTTCCAGAAGCCGCCGGACCCACTCGAAGTCCTTTTCTGAGCCGCTGCCGGAGCCCTGCTTGTACTTCCAGTGGGCGGCAATACCGTATTCAGCGGTTTCATGCATATCCCAGGTCCGGATCTGGACTTCAAAGGGAATGCCCTGGGAGCCGATGACAGTGGTATGCAGAGACTGGTACATATTGGGCTTTGGGGTGGAAATATAGTCCTTAAACCGTCCGGGAACCAGATTGAACAGGTCGTGGATATGGCCCAGGACGTTATAGCAGTCGGGAATGGTGTCCACAATGACCCGGAAGGCATAGATGTCATAGAGCTCATCGATGGTCTTATCCTGAGCCTGCATCTTGCGGTAGATGGAGTAGACATGCTTGATCCGTCCGTAGGTGGTGTTGTGGATGCCCATGGCGGTGAGCCGCTGGGTGATCTTGCTCTGGATGGTGCGCATGAAGGCCTCATCCTGCTCCTTGTGGGCCTGGAGATAGCTCATGATCTCCCCGTATTCCACAGGAGCCAGGTAGCGCAGAGAGGTGTCCTCCAGCTCCCACTTGATCTTCTGCATACCAAGACGGTGGGCCAGGGGCGCGTAGATATCCATGGTCTCCCGGCATTTGAGGATCTGCTTGGCAGGCGTCTGGTACTGCATGGTCCGCATATTGTGCAGACGGTCGGCGATTTTAATGAGAACCACCCGGATATCCTTGGACATAGCCATGAACATCTTACGGAGGTTTTCCATCTGAGCCTGCTCGGAAGAGGAGAAGTTGGCCCGGGTCAGCTTGGTAACGCCCTCCACCAGCTCCGCAACGGTGCGGCCAAAGATCTTTTCGATATCCTCATGGGAGGCATCGGTATCCTCAATGCAGTCGTGCATCAGGGCAGCCAGAACGGCGTCCATGTCGAGGCCCATCTCTGCGACGATCTGGGCAACTGCCAGAGGGTGGATGATATAGGGAGAGCCGTCCTTTCGCTTTTGCAGCCTGTGCTTGACACCGGCATACTCCACCGCTTTGTTGATCAGCTCCATATCGGCACCGGGCATATGCTCCTGAATGGCGGCGCACATGGCGGCATAGTGTTCATCAAACGTTTCCATGACAAATCAGCTCTCTTTCGCTTTCATAAGCCGCTGCAGGGTTTGGCTTTGGCTGAGATCCGCCTTGTGCTCCGAGGGAATCAGGCGGATGGATAGATTCTTATGCTGCCGGACAACACTCAGCAGATGGACGTCCTGGAAGATATCCAGGCAGGTCATCATCTGCCCCAGGTTCATGGGCTTTCCGGACCAGCGGACAATTTTTCGGCACAGGCAGATGGGGGACTCCTCAATGGGGCTGCCCACACCGGCAAGATAACGCCAAACGGCAGCCAGCATGGGACGACCGGGGTCCAGAGCGGCGGCAATTTCCGCTGTCAGGCGATCTTCCCGCAGGGCCCGATAGCCTGCGGCCTCCGGAGAACAGGGGACGGCACAGCTGGGCCGGATGTCCAGTATGTTCATCTGCACGCTCCGCTCCCCGCGGTATTCGTTGATCTGGGGGGTGAAGGCTACGTCCACCAGATCCCCCGGCTGGACCGTGGAACCTTCCGAACTGACGGAAAAGTAAATGGCACCTAGGCAGTGCCGTCCACTGCGCAGACGCAGACGCATATGTCTGCCGCCGCCTACCAGGTTCATCCGCTCGATGAGCAGATTCTTCATCATCAGCACCGGCTTGGGACAACCGTTGCCGCAGGGCTCCAGAATGTCCAGAGATTCGACATTGGGGATGGTCATAAGCTCCGGGGAAACGGAGCAGTCCACATCCAGCAGGGTCCGGGGGGTGTCGTCGCTGAAGTAATCGGCAGCCAGGGCGCAGATCTGGCTGCGGAACTCGGGAATGTTGCTGCGCCTGATGGTAAAGCCAGCCGCCAGCTCATGACCGCCGTAGCTCTCCAGCAGGGGGGACAGAGCAGTGAGGCAGGCGAAGAGGTTAAATCCGCCGTGGCTGCGGGAGCTGGCTTTGCCGTGCTCGCCGTCCAGGCAGATGAGAAAGGCGGGGCAGGCATACTCCTCGGCAATGCGGCTGGCAACAATGCCCACCACACCCTGATGCCAGCTCTCATCCGCCAGCACAATGGCTTCCGGCAGCTTTTCCATGGGGAGCATGGAGACTGCCTGCTGATAGATCTCCGATTCTACGGCCTGACGGCGGCGGTTCAGCTCACACAGCTGTTCAGCCAGCGCATCGGCCCGAACCGGGTCATCGGTAAGAAACAGCTCCACAGCCAGGTCGATCTGCCCCATGCGCCCGGCGGCATTGATCCGGGGGGCCAGCATAAAGCCGATGGCAGAGGCACTGACGGAATCGGCAGAGCATCCGCACTGACGCATCAGGGCGGCAATACCCGGCCGGCGGGTGTGCCGCAGAGATTCCAGACCCCGGCTCACAAAGGTGCGGTTTTCCCCTTCCAGAGGCATTACATCCGCTACGGTGCCAAGACACACCATGTCAGCGTATTGCTCGAGGATCTCCTCCTGGCTTCCACTGAGGGCGGCAGCCAGCTTGAAGGCCACGCCTACGCCTGCCAGGGTATTGTGGGGGTAGCCGCCATCGGGACGGTGGGGGTCAACCACCGCAACGGCATCGGGGAGAACTTCCTTACATTCATGGTGGTCGGTGATAATGAGGTCTACTCCCAGCTCTTTACAGAGCCGGGCTTCCTCCACGGCGGTGATCCCGCAGTCCACCGTGATGATCAGGGAAACACCCTCCTCCTGCAATTGCCGGATGGCCAGGGGGTTAAGGCCGTAGCCCTCCTCCAGCCGGCCGGGGATATAGGAGACGCAGTCCGTGCCCTGGCGGCGGAGAAAGTCTGTAAGCAGACAGGTGGCGGTGATCCCGTCCACGTCGTAGTCGCCAAAGACAGCAACCTTCTCGCCGCGGGACATGGCAAGCCCTACCCGTCCGGCGGCAATATCCATATCGGTCATCATAAAGGGGTCCGGCAGCGGAGCGTCACAGCGCAGATACTCCCGGGCTGCCTGGGCGGTTGTGATTGCGCGGGAAGCGAGGATCATCGCAGCCAGGGGCGCATAACCACTGCCCACCAGAGCGTTGACAGCTCCCATTTCCGGCTCCGCCACATTCCATATTCCATATTTCAAAGTATACACATCCAATATTACATTTTCTCTATATTATATCAAAAATAGATTGGATGTACAATAGGCAGTTGGGAAAAAACTGTCTGGCTGTGGAAAAACTCAGCCTTTCTGTGGAGAAAAAAGCTGAATGGCAGTGACTGCCAGAAGGGGAGAGAGGATCATACCGCCGAACCCCCAGAGCTTGTAGCCCCCGTAAAGAGCGATGAGGGTGACCAGCGGGTCCAGCCCCAGCTGCCGTCCCACCATCTTGGGCTCCAGAATGGAGCGGGTGACGCTGGCGGCAATGTAGGTGCCGAGAAGCCCAACGGCCCGGGCACGGCTGCCCTGCAAAAAGCAGATGAGACTCCAGGGAAGCAGCACCGTACCGGTCCCTAAAATTGGCAGTGCATCCAGTACCGTGATGGCGAAGGACCAGATAGGGGCATAGGGGACCCGCAGCAGGATACAGCCCCCGGTGACAATAAGAAAGGTCACGCCGGAGAGCTTCAGCTGGGCCACCAGCCAGCGGCCCACCGTGGTGCGCAGCCGTTTGAGAAGCTCCGTGACAGGCTTGAGCTTTGTTCGGGACAGCCGCTCCCGGAGCCAGCACCGGATATTCGGGAGCTTTGCGGAGATCATGAATCCGCTGATAATGGCGGTGCCTACGCTGAGAGCCCGGTCGGGGATGTGGGTCAGAATTCCCCCGGCAAGTCCCAGAAGATACTGGGCCCCTTTTCCCAGAAAGGCGGTGCTGCCGGAAAAAAAGTCCGTGAGCTCCCGCTGAATGAGGGGCTGGATGCTCTTGGGCATCCGAAGGGACAGGGACACCAGCCAGCTTTCCAGCAGGGTGATCCCGGCGCGGATGGTCTGAACCAGCTCCGGAAGGACCCCGGCCAGAGATCTGAGCTCCCGCAGCAGCAGGGCAACGAGACTCAAAAGAACGGCAGTGACGCAGAGAAAGGCAGAGCTGACGCCGATCCCGGTGCTGATCCCACGGGGCAGCCGCAGAGCACCGCAGAGAAGCTTTACAAGGGGCTCCGCAGCCAATGCCAGCCCGGTCCCCAGAAGAAAGGGCATGGAAAAGGGCAGAAGATACCGCAGAGAGAGGTAGATGCACAGAAAAAAGGTCACAACTGAAACAGCAGCCTTTGTACCGGAACGCATGGAATTACCTCCTTTCCGGAAGAACGCAGAATGACGGTTTTGAAAAAACAAGGACATCCGGGGAATGCAGTTTTAACAGCGGAGTCCACACCGAAAGGACGGTTGTTCAAAAAATATCGTAAGAAGTCTGTTGAGAGGGGTTGCATTTTGAAAAAAATATGGTACAATACATGGGAAGAAAAACATTTGTGCGCACAACAAAGACGATTCCAGGAGGAAATACATGACAACGAAACCGAAGTATTATATCGTGGAGGCATCGGCTCTGCCTGAGGTGTTCCTCAAGGTGGCGGAAGCCAAGCGGCTGCTTTCCACCGGTGAGGCCTCTACTGTCAATGAAGCAACACATATGACCGATATCAGTAGAAGTGCATTCTATAAATACCGGGATGCAGTAATGCCCTTCCAAAATATGATGACCGGACGGGTCATTACCTTCCAGCTGCTGCTGCACGATGAGCCGGGCCTCCTGTCTGAGATCCTGCTGGTGCTGGCAGATGCCCAGGCCAATATCCTGACCATCAATTCCATTGTCCCCACCAATGGCACCGCCGTAGTGACCATTGCAGCGGAGACCATGGATATCAACATTCCTCTGGAGGGACTGCTGCGTAGAATGTCCGAAAAGTCGGGGGTCGTGAAAGCAGAGATCCTGGCCGGTTAAAATACTCTGAGCGGGAGCCGAGGTTCGGCTCCCGTATTTTTCCTTCCGGGCTTTTTATCAGTCTAGCCAGATCCTGCCGGAGATATTCGCCGGAAATAAAAATGAAAAAAGAGCCTTGACAAAGGCACCGCTCTGTGATAAGATACCGGGGTAATAAAGAAGGCTGAACATCCGCCTCACCGTAAGCAGCTGCGAAACGGTTGATATTCCACGTCCCCGGTTCGGGGGTCTTTGTGCGAGTACGCGGATGCTTTGGCATCCGCTTTTTGTTTTGTTTAATTGGAGGTGCTTACCATAGCAAAGTTAGATCATCAGCTCAACGAGGAAATCCGGGACAAGGAGATTCGTCTCATCGGTGCCGACGGCGCACAGCTGGGTATTCTGTCTGCCGCAGAAGCAAACGCCATGGCGGAGGAACAGGGCATGGATCTGGTGAAGATCTCTCCCAACGCTACGCCTCCCGTATGTAAGATCATGGATTATTCCAAGTTCTGCTTCGACCAGAAGAAGCGTGAGAAGGAAGCCAAGAAGAATCAGCGGGTCGTGGAGATCAAGGAGATACGGATGAGCCCCAGCATCGACACCAATGACCTCAATACCAAAATCAAGGCTGCTCAGAAGTTCCTAGGCGATGGCAACCGGGTCAAGGTCAGCGTCCGCTTCCGCGGTCGTGAGATGGCTCACACCAACATCGGTGAGAAGCTGCTCATGGACTTCGCTGCTGCCTGTGCTGAGATCGCTTCCATGGAAAAGAATCCTAAGCTGGAAGGTCGCTTTATGTCGATGTTCCTCACCCCTAAAAATAGCAAGTAAATTTTATATTTACGATATCATTACAAAAGATTCGGAAGGAGAACCACCTATGCCCAAGCTGAAAACCCATAGCGGTGCTAAGAAAAGATTCAACCTGACCAAGTCCGGTAAGGTTAAGAGAGCACACGCTTTCAAGAGCCACATCCTCACCAAGAAGACCACCAAGCGTACCCGTCATCTTCGCACTACCACTTATGCAGACCAGACCAACGTGGATGCAATCAAGAAGATGATTCCGTACAAATAAGTCGAGATAGGAGGATACAGAAATGGCAAGAGTTAAAGGCGCAATGATGACGCGCAAGAGAAGAAACAGCACCCTGAAGCTGGCTAAGGGCTACTGGGGTTCCAAGTCCAAGCACTTCAAGATGGCCAAGCAGGCTGTCATGAAGTCCGGCAACTACGCTTTTGAAGGCCGTAAGCAGAAGAAGCGTGCATACCGCAGCCTGTGGATCACCCGTCTGAACGCTGCTGTTGCTCCCTACGGCATGAACTACTCCACCTTCATGAACGGTGTTCATAAGGCTGGCATTGAGATGAACCGGAAGAGCCTGTCCGAGATGGCTATCCAGGACGCAGCTGCTTTCGCAGCCGTTGTGGAGAAGGCAAAGGCCGCTCTGAACTAAGCTTTCAGCAACATAAAAAGACCTCGCTGAATGGCGAGGTCTTTTTTAGTATGTATTTTGGCCGAAGTACACGCCTCCGGTCAAAATGATTAAAATTTATTTGCCGCTGCGCGGCAGAATTGAAGCAGGCGTAATGCGATGGTATCGCTAACGCCTGCTTTATGTCCATGGATGCGACAGCTTTTCAGAACATGGGAGGATTTAGGCAGCCTCTGCGATTTGGTATACAGAAGCTGTGGATTGATAGGGAGGGGATACTGTGATTTTAGAGCATACTGCAGACCGGGAAGGTCGGCTCAGTTCCTTCTTGCGAGGGGAAATGCGGCTTTCCGGGGGCCTGATGAATAAGCTCAAATGGGGCGA